>Ga0126378_10003292_pt1 | contig 12199 bp, 8 predicted proteins | sample PanSoiMetPlot_23_FD_92587 | JGI IMG/M metagenome (GOLD analysis project Ga0126378, IMG submission 92587) | Tropical forest soil microbial communities from Panama - MetaG Plot_23 | ecosystem: Environmental > Terrestrial > Soil > Tropical forest > Bulk soil | place: Panama | collected 2016-02-17
ATCACCAAGTCCCCCGACTTCAAGAGCTCGCGCAACTTCCCCATGAATTCGAATTGGTAATAGATATCGAGAAAGGTGAGAGGCTCGTCGAGAAATAAATACCGACTTCTTCCCGCTGCCGAAAACCATATCTGCGCCAACACTCGCGCGAAGTGAACGCGCTGTTTCTCGCCTCCGCTCAAAGTGAGGTAATTGCGATCGGCCATATCAGCGACATCGAAAAAACGCATCACCTCTTGGCAAGCCCGCTCATCGGCGGCGCCGGGTTTGCCGGCAAAATGCGGATATCGGCCCATCATCACCACTTCCCAGACTCGCAGCGGAAAAGAAAGCTCGACGCTCTGAGACAGCACCGCGCGAATCTTTGCCAACTCCCGCTGGGTCATCGCACGGACGTTCGTCGAGTCGTAGGCGATCGAACCGGCGTCGGCTTGAAGCTGCTTACTGAGCAGCTTGATGAGGGTCGACTTGCCAGCGCCGTTCGGGCCGATGATTAGGCTTAACTGGCTGCGTTCAAAACTCGCCGAAACTCGATCGACGAGAGCCTTTCCATCGACCACACGCGTAACCTCGTGAACGGAGAGCATGGCGAGCTACCTTCTTAAATTCTGACGCGAGCACAAGTTCATTTTTAGAATCGGTACTCTCTCCCGCGGAGCAGCGCGATGAAAACCGGAGCGCCAACCGCGGAGGTGACGATTCCAATCGGCAACTCCGCGGGCCTGAGCGCCACGCGCGCCACAATATCCGCCGCGGTCAACACAATGGCGCCGAGAAACAGCGCGCCGACCAACAGGAAGCGATTGTCCGATCCCCGCATCAATCGAAGAAGGTGCGGCACGATCAACCCGACGAAGCTGATAACACCGGTGAACGAGGTGGCGACGGCCACGATGACTACGTTGACCGCGATGATCGTCAGTTTCAGCCGAGCGACGTCCACTCCCAGGTACAAAGCTTCGTCCTCTCCCATCATCAGCGCATTGAGGCTTCGGGCGTGTCGCAAGGCGATGAGGGTACCGATGCCGATTGCCGCCGCTACCAGCGCGACCGAGCGCCAATTGGCCCCGGACAAGGTACCGAGGCTCCAGAAGGTAATCGAGCGCGCCTGCGGGTCGCGGGCAATGTACGAAAGAAAGCCCACGCCGCTGAGAAACAGCGCGTTGATGGCGATTCCAATCAGCAGGAGCGAGGTGGTGGATTCGCGATTGGGGCTCGCCGTCTCTGATATCAGAAACACCAAGGCGGTCGCGGCGGCGCCCCCGAGGCATGCTGCAATCGGCAGCGTCCACTCACCCGCGTGGAACTTCAGCACCGAACCGAGCACGAAGTACAAGGAGGCTCCGAACGCCGCCCCGCTCGAGGTACCCACCAGGCCCGGCTCGACGATTGGATTGCGAAACAGGGCTTGCATCAGCACGCCACCGATCGCCAGGCTGGCTCCGACGAGAATACAGGCGAGCGCGCGCGGCAAGCGGATCTCCATGAAAATCCGCTCGGTGATGTTGAGTGAATTCGGAGCTTCGAAACGCTTTATCAACGCCGAGGCCATATCCGCGAATTGAACGGTGACCGCCCCAAGGCGGATTGAAAAAACCGCGATGACCAGCAACGCGATCGCGAGAACGGGAACAATCCCTGCGTAAGGGCTAAACGACCGATCCTGACTCCCGAGCAGCCTCATCCGCGTTGGTTTTCACGCACAATCACAGCCTCTGTCTGCGATTTGTTTCTCCGGCATGCATCAACTCCTGCAGCCTCAAAACGTTCTCTCCCGTGCGCGGACCCATGTAGACCAAGTCGTGCTCCTCGACCCGATAAATCCGTTTGTTCTTCGCGGCGCGAGTGGCGCCCACTCCGGGCAGAGCGGTGATTTGCTCGGGGGAGCCGAGCCGATCGTATCCAAAGTCCGTCAGTAGAATGACGTCCGGATCCGCCGAGGCGATCACTTCCGGGGACAATTGGAGCATGCCTCGTTCGCCTTGGATGGGTATTTCCCCGCCCGCCCACTCGATCATCTTTCCGGCGGTGCTGGCTTGGGTAATCGTCAAGTAGATGTTCGAGGCGCGGCCAAAGTGAATGATCAGGACCTTGGGCTTCGTGGAATAGGCCTTCGCTTTGCGAAGGGCGTTCGCCATATCCGCGTCGAGCTTTTGATTCAAACTCGCCGCTTGCGCCTCCCGGTGGAAGTAGCCTCCCATCTCGCTTACCAGCGCCTTGGTGCTGGGAATGTCGACTCCGTTCGCTTCGAACACCTTCATCGGAATCTTGAGCTGCTCCAACTGACGCATCACATGCTCGGGGCCAACGTTGTTGTCGTGGAGAACGAGCGTGGGCTTCACCGCCACGATTCCCTCGGCGCTCAGCGCTCGATGGTAGCCTACGGTAGGCAGCGATTTGATCTCCGGGGGATAGGTGCTGGAGAGGTCCACCGCCACGAGATCTTGGTTGGCCCCCAAAGCAAACAGGATCTCGCTGTACTGTTTCGACAAGCTGATGATCCGCTGCTGATGCTCTCCGTGTTCCTCATTCTTGAATCTGCACCCGAACAGCGGGAGAGCAGCAATGGCAATCGCCAGGTATCGCTTCATGATCGTGGCCTAGAGCGAATAACTCAGGTTGACGCCCCCATAGAAGGTCGCCGAGTAGGGGCCGGGCAAATAGACATTCGGAGGAGGGCCGCTGTAGCTCGCGTTCAAAAATACCATCGTGTAGTAAAGACTGCCGAGCAGGTTGTTTCCGCCCGCAAAAGCATCCAATCGGAAGTGACGACCAATATCGGTTCGGTAGCCGACCTTCGCATTGAGCAGCGAATAGCTCTTGGCGCTGTGGGCGTTATCGTACGTGAGGAACTCTGAATCTACATACTGATAAGTCCCGTACAAATAAATTCCCCACCGCAGTGCAAGATCGAAACCAAGATTGAGCACGTTCTCCGGCACGCCCACCACGTTTTTGCCCGAGTAGTCGATCGTGTTGGCATTGTTGTTGTTGTCGCTCTTGAAATCATCGTAACGAAACCTCGACAGCGTGTACGCAGCGAAGGGCTGGAGCGAGGAGACGGCGCTGTCTTTGTCATTGATTACGTTGTATTTCACGGCGAGCTCCAGACCGCGGTTGTTTTGTGTCCCGGCGTTGGTAGTGAAAGTGTAGAGCACTGTCCCCGAGTCATTGGTCACTGCCTGCGACGTGAGCTTGTCCTTCACCCGCATGTCGAACAGGGCAACCTCGTACGAGAAGCGTCCGTCCAATAGATTGCCCTTGGAACCGATCTCGTAGAGGGTTGCCCGCTCAGGCTTGAGGTCCGTATTCACCGCCCCGATCGCGGAAATCACCACGCTCCCTGACCCCGGAGGAGTGTAGCCCTGGCTTACCTGACCATAGATCGAAACGCGCCGGCCAAATGCCTTGAGCAGCGCCACGCGCGGCGTAATCACCGGCGTGAAGTCCTTGATCCCGGACTGATCGGGATGGCTTGGATTGGCGCTGTTTGCGAGGCGGTCCTTGATGTTGTAGTGAACGAAATTGAGGCTCGCGCCCGCGGTGACGGTAATTTCGTAAGGCAAAAGCAGATCCCACTGCGAGAAGATGCTGGCTTGAAGTGCCACCACTTGCAAGTCACCGCGTATGCCGCCGAGCACGCCGTTGTTCAGGTTGTAGCTCTTCTTGAATGAATTGGTTTGCTGAATCTCGCCACCGATGACGCCTGCCGCCCCAAGGCTCGGCTCTCCAAAGAGGAGGTTGAATGCGGTTCTGCCGCCGAAGTTCAGCGCCAGGTTGTCGCTGCGGCCACCTGCGAAGGGTTGATCCAATTGATAGCCGCTGGCGTAAGCACTGGTGACATTGTTGACTGCCGGGTGAAACTCATAGCTGTGAGAAACGCCGAAGCGAACGGAGTCCAGTCCCACGTGGGCATCGTTGTCCAAATAGGCCTGTTCGGCGACGTTCTGTTTCGTCAGGAATTGATCTTCGGTGAGCTGTCCGGCCAGCCGGTCGAGCGATTTGTTGAACGCGCCGTAGAACGAGAGCGACTGCCTGGAGCTGGCTTCGAAATCAGCGGTCATTAGCAGGAAGTCCTTGTTCGACTGACTGTGAATCCGCGGGCCGTCGGAATGTTGGTGACCGTAGTTTACGAGAACTGAGGTGTTGTCGGTGGCATGCTCGACCCGGGTATTGGTTCTGAGCAAGGACAGGCTGCCGCCGAGCACTTCCTGAGTGAAGCGCGTCGTTTTGGGTTCTGGCCGCAACGTGAACATCTTGACGACGCCGGCGACCCCTGCCCCGTACAGGCTCGAAGCTGGCCCCTTGATGACTTCTATTCGTCCGAGCATTGAGACATCGACGTCGTCGAGAATCGTGGTCCCTTCGGCGTCGGTAATGGGGATGCCATTCAGGTAAGCCTTGTATCCCGTTCCGTTGAAGTTGGTGCCATTGCCATAACCGCGGATGGTTATGCGCTGGCCTCCCGAAACCGTGCGCGTTTCCACGCGGACCCCGGGAAGGAGATTGAGGGAGTCCTCCAGAAAAAGACCGGTATTCCGGTTGAGCTCTTGCTGCGTCAGCGTATCAACCGCCTGCGGTTGCGTGAGGATCCAGCGGCTGCTCGTTCGTTCTCCGCGCACCTCGATCTCTTCAAGCCCTCGCTTCCGCACGGCGTTGCCTGTATTGGGCTCCTCCGAAGAACCGGTCGAGCCGTCCTCGGACGACTCCGAAGCGCCGAGCGCAGGGGCGTCGTCTGGGGCCTCGCTCGCACCGAGCGCAACCCAACTGGCAAAGAGTGTCGAGACAAAAATCAATCGTTGATAGCGAGCAGCGTCTGGATGGATCATGTGATGAGCATCGAGAGGACTCCCCCCTCGCAACCCCGTCTAGCAGACTCATGAGCCAGCGTCGGTGCGGCATTTTGTCGCACGTCCTTGCGTGCTAGTGTCGCGCGCGCGTCAAGCGTTGCGACCTGACTGGGAGGCATTCCATGGCTCTCGAATACGCCTTCGAACTCGCTTCCTCCAGCATCCGCTTCGGGCGAGGCGTCACCCGCGAAGTCGGCATGGACCTCTCCGAGATGAAGGCCAAGCGCACGATGGTCCTCACCGATCCCAACCTGGCCAGGCTGCCGCCAGTAGCTACCGTCCTGGAAAGCCTCCGCGACAATCAGATTTCATTCGCGCTGTTCGATCGCGTCCGGGTCGAGCCCACCGACGTCTCCTTTCGCGAAGCGATCGATTTCGCGACGCAAGGAAATTTCGATGCGTTCGTCGCGGTCGGCGGCGGATCGACTATGGATACCGCGAAGGCGGCGAACCTTTACTCCACCTATCCGGCGGATTTTCTCGAGTACGTCAACGCGCCGATCGGGAAGGGCCGGCCGGTTCCCGGACCGCTCAAGCCGCTCATCGCCATACCGACGACCGCTGGCACGGGCAGCGAGACCACCGGCGTCGCGATCTTCGACTACACGAAGCTCCATGCGAAGACCGGCATCGCGCATCGAAGGTTGAAGCCGACGCTGGGAATCTTGGACCCAGAGAACACTCGCACCATGCCGCCGCAAGTGGCGGTGACGAGCGGATTCGATGTGATGAGTCACGCGATCGAGTCCTTCACCGCCTTGCCCTTCCATCGCCGCCCGCGGCCGGAGCGCCCGGTGCTGCGCCCGGCGTACCAAGGATCGAACCCCATCAGCGATGTCTGGTCGCTTGAAGCGCTGCGCTGGGTCGCGAAGTATCTCGTTCGCGCGGTCGAAGATCCAAGTGACGACGAGGCTCGCGAGAAGATGCTGCTTGCCGCCTCGTATGCCGGGGTTGGATTCGGAAATGCTGGAGTGCATCTGCCGCACGGAATGTCCTATCCGGTCTCTGGAATGGTGCGCGACTTTCGGCCCGAGGGCTTCCTGGTAGATCACCCGATCGTCCCTCACGGGATGTCGGTGATTCTCAACGCACCGGCTGTGTTCCGCTTCACCGGCGAGGCGTGTCCGGATCGTCATCTCCTCGCCGCCGAAATTCTCGGAGCGGACGTTTCGCGCGCAAAGCCAAAGGACGCGGGCAAGATCCTCTCCGACCGGATCGTTGCGATGATGCAGCGCTTGAAGGTGCCAAACGGCCTGAGGGCGATCGGCTACGACAAGTCAGACATTCCGGCCCTGGTTCAAGGCACCCTTCCTCAAGCTCGCGTGACCAAGCTGTCGCCGCGGCCGGTGGACGAGTCGCATCTGGCCGGCCTGTTCGAACAAGCCATGACCGGCTGGTGAGCTGCGAATTGAAAACGCTCGTTCTGTCACAGCTCATTTCGCTGCGATTGATAGTTGAGCAACAATCGCCGTAGGTCTTTGGCACTATCCGCGCCGGCCGCGGCCATTCGCCTATTGACGCACGCGCGACGGCGGCAGTAAGGACCGCGAAGATCGCCGGATCGCATCGAGGCGCTCACCTCGCTGCACAAACTGGGGAATCAGGCGTGCACCTTCGATGCGTATCCCACGGTCTCGACGAAAGACAGCGTGAATTTTGCGCCCGCGCTTGAACGCGAGGCGCATTCGTGGGAGGGCACTTATGAAACGAAGTCTGTTGATGGTGGGAGTCGCGATTCAGCTCGCGATCTCCGGTGCGGTGCAAGCTCGCTTGAAGGGGTTCGTGGTCTACACGCAGGAGTCGCCAACTTTCGGCGGCTACTCATGGCCGGGCGTCGGCCAGTACGAGAAGATAACTGGCAAAGCTTTCGGCGAGGTGGATCCGCTCGACCCCAAGAACGCGGTGATCGTGGACATCCAACTCGCGCCGCGGAACGCCAACGGGAACGTCGAGTTTTCGTTCGACTTCTACATCCTCAAGCCGATCGACCTGAGCAGGGGCGCTCACAAGGCGATGTACGAGCCGCCCAACCGGGGCAACAAGCTCTGGGGTACGCTGGGGCGCTTCCCCGGAGGGAACGACCCGGGTTCGATCACCGACCCAACCGCTTTGGCCGGCGCGTTCTTCATGCCGCGCGGCTACACCCTGGTATGGAGCGGATGGGACAAAGCGGCCGGCGTGAGCTCGGAGAATTTCAACGCGACGATCACGCTGCCAATTGCCAAAAATCCAGACGGCTCATCGATTACAGGACCGTCGTTCGAGTACCTGGTGGCGGGCGCGCCGACGCCTTCGTTTCCGCTGACGTATTTGGCAGCCACGCTGGATCAGAGCGGCGCAACGCTGACCCACCGCATTCATCTGGACGACGTACCCACTGTGCTTCCCGACTCGGCGTGGAGATACACCAACGACAAAGGGATCGGCATCGCACTGACGAGTGGGAACTTCGCCGCGAACGACATCTACGAATTCTCCTATATGGCCAAGGACCCGACGGTGAACACGATCGGCCTCGCCGCAATCCGAGACTTCAACGCCTGGCTGCGCTACGAGACCCAAGATGACTTCGGGAACGCCAATCCACTCGCCGGCGACGTGGCGCGGATCTACACCACGACTGTGTCCCAGCCCGCCCGCACGATGAATGACTTCACATATTTCGGATTCAATCAGGCCGAAAACGGCATGATTGTCTTCGATGGAATGCTCCAGTGGATCGGGGCCGGCGACGGTCTGAGCATGAACTATCGCTTCTCTCAGCCGGGTCGCACCGAGCGCAATCGCCAGGATCACCTCTTCAATGAAGCCGTCTTCCCCTTTGCCAACGTGATGACGACTGATCCGTTCACCGGCATCACGGACAGCCGGTACGCGAGATGCGAGATGACCCAAACCTGCCCGCTGGCGATGGAGATTTACTCCTCCAACGAGTATTGGGTTAAGGCCGCGTCGCTTCTGCACACCGACCCCACGGGCACCGTGGACCTCCCGGACTCGCCGTTCGCGCGCAACTATTTGATCTCGAGCCATCAGCATGGCACCGGCAGTGCCATGACGATGGGCGCGTGCCAGCAATTCCAGAATCCGCTCAATTCGGCGCCAGTGCAGCGCGCGCTGTTCATTGCGATGGACGAATGGGCGACGCAACAAACGCAGCCGCCGGCCAGCCAGGTACCGAAGTTCTCCGACGGCACTCTCGTGCCTCCCATGCCCCAGTCGGGAACGGGTTTCCCGAACATCCCAGGCGTTACCTATACGGGCCTGAAGACGACGCGCTATCGGTTCAACTTCGGTCCCGACTTTTATCAGACCGGGATTGCGACCATCAATCCGCCGGCGATCACTCCGCCCTATGAAGACAATCCGGCGAATGGACCCATCTATCCGAGCTTCATTCCCAAAACAGACACCGATGGGAATGAGATCGCTGGCGTCCGCTTGGGCGATGTCACTGTTCCTCTCGCCACGTACACCGGTTGGGCGCTGCGATCCGCCGCATGGGCAAACGACGGGTGCGAAGGCTCGGGGCAATACATTCCATTCGAGAGGACGACGGCCGACCGCGTCACTCGCGGTGATCCGCGTCAATCGGTCGAAGAGCGCTACACATCGCTCGACGATTACACGAGCAAGGTGGTGGACGCCCTAAACGGCATGGTCGGGCAACGCTTGTTGCTGCCCGAGGACTACGACGCCGAGCTCAACCGCCTCATCGCCGCAGGTCAAGCGGCAGGGCTGCTACCCAGCCAGTAGCCCGACTGCGGTCGCGTCCCTGCCGATCGGTTACTGCGCTGACTCTGGCCATCGCCGGAGCCTTAGAGCTACGACTTTGACAGGTTGTCCTGCAGCTTCTGCGCCATGGCCAGGTGCTGCTTGTACGTGGGAAGCAGCTTGTCGACCAGACCCGTCAACTCCGGGTCGCTGATTCGCGAACGCGCGCTGGTGAGCTTATCGATCACCTTCTGGTGATCCTGCACCATCACGCGGGTGTATTCGCGGTCGAACTCCGGACCCTTCAGCGTGCGGAGCTTGTCCACCTCGGCCTTGTGGGCGGCCATCGCCTGCTCGTGGCCCGCGCCGGATTTCATGCCTTGGTCCGCCGCCCGCGCCTGGTCACTCGGGCTGCCGCCGCCGACTCCCGACGGGCTGCCGCTCGCTGGCGCGTCTTTCGTCGCCTTCATCTGATAGTGCGTCGCGGACAGATCGATCTTGTGGCTGTTGGCGAACGCCAGCACTTGGTCGTCTGCGCTCTTGTGATCCTTGATAGTCGCGTCCGCGAAATCCTTTACTTGGCTCGAGCTGCCGTTCTGCTTTGCCAAGTTGCCCAGCTCTATCTCTTGCTGATTGGCGTGATGGATGAAGCCGAGGAGCATCGCTTCGCGATTCTCGCCTTGCCCGGCCATCGTGTCAGGCGCACCGGTCGTGGGCGACGCGCTGCCGGTGGGAGGCGATGTGCTCGGAGTCCCAGGTGTCTGTTGAGTCCCAGGTGTCTGTGGCGATCCGATCCCGGTCGGCGGAGTTCGCTGGGTGTTCGGGCTCGTGCTTGGGGCTCCTGTCTGCGCATACGCAGGAAGGGCAAGGACGGCAAGCCCTGCCGCGGCCAATACCTTTTGCTTCCAGTCCATAGGGCACCTCCGAATGGGTGAACACTGAAGTTTGTATCGAAGGAGCCTTGTCGCAAGTGGGACAGAGAGACGCCTCGCCCGCTGGGAATGCGAAACACCCCGCGTGCGCTCGCGTGCCAGCACGGGGGTCGTGCGGCACGCCGATCATTTCCCTAAAATCGCCGACGCGATTCCGGAGTTTTAGGAGAAGCTGAATGCGACGCGTCGTACTCGCCGCTGGCTTCAGGGCGTGCAGGCGGCCGACCGCAGCGGAATGAATTCGTCGCGACTTCCGCCAGACGGGAACTGTCCCTAGTAGTCAGATGTGAGTATGAATCCCTGTTCACATCTCCTGCTGGTCGTTGATGACGACCCAGACTACCGAGATGCGATATCCGAAATTTTGCAGCGAGACGGCTACCGGGTGGTGCGTGTCGAGAACGGCCGCGAGGCGCTCGAGTACCTTCGCGGCGGCGGCCGCCCGTGCGTCATTCTTCTCGACATGATGATGCCGGTAATGAACGGCTGGCAATTTCGCCAAGAGCAGCAGGAGGACCCGTCAATTCAATGCATCCCAGTGGTGATGATCACCGCCAGCGACGAGCGCCGAATCGGCTTGATTCCAAATAATCAGGTCCTCACAAAGCCCATTCGGGTCGATGAGCTACTCGAGTCCGTGCACCGATTCTGTTGACGCAGCTCGCAGCGCTTCTTTGCAGAAGCAGTCCCGGCATGACGTCGGGCGCGACTCGATCAGAAGCGGCAATGTCGTCTGGCCAATTGTCTCGATCCCATGCTGGCTGTCGCCGGGCCTTCTGCGAATCGACCCGCTTTCGGCCCCGCTGCGCAATGACCCACGCTTTCGGCAGCTGGCAGAAATTCACCGAGAATGACCCGTCGCGGGACTTAGTTACGGGCACCGACCCGACCGGTTACCTCATTCCCGCGTAGGCCCGTAGAGACGAAGTGACAAAACAAACAGACGAAAGGCATGGCGTAGCTCGCTAGAGCAGCTTCGAGCTCGCCCAATGCGGGCGGTTGCACTGCGACGCGAAGCCCCTGGAAGGAACACGAGGACAAAATGCAACTCAAGGCAATTATGCTCGGTACGGTCGGTTTGGGCGCCGTCGTTTTGCTGGCGGCAGGTTCGTCGAAAGACCACGTCTCTCTAAGGCATATGGTGGACCTCACCCATACGCTTTCGGGCAAATTTCCGTATGTACCAGTGCCCGGGCTTACATTTCCGTTTGAGCAAAAGCCAATCGCTTCCTTGGAGAAGAATAAAGTCTATGCGGAGGAGTGGCACATGATCGCTCATAACGGCACGCACATGGACGCTCCGAACCATTACATCGACGGTGGCCGAGCCATGGATGGGTACGATGTCCGAGAGCTGATTGCGCCGGTGGCAGTCATTGACATTCACGACCGCGCTGCAAAGGACCGCGATACACAACTTCGGGTCGAAGACATCAGAAATTGGGAGAACCGCTATGGGCGCCTGCCCAGGCACGCAGCGGTATTCATGTACTCCGGCTGGGACCAAAAGGCTACCCAGGATCCGACCTATTTCGTGGGCCTCGATGACTTGGGCCATACCCATTTCCCGACCTTTTCGCCTGACGCCGTTGCGTTCCTGGTGAAAGAGCGCGACATCGTCGGAATCGGCGTCGATACGCTCTCATTTGATCAAGTGGAAGCTACGCAGAAAGCGGCAGCTCACAAGATCTTGCTCGGAGCCGATAAGTGGGGAATCGAGTGCATCAATAACCTCAAGCAAATCCCGGCCTCAGGGGCCACGATTTTCGTGGGTGCTCTCAAAGTAAAGGACGCCTCCGCCTCCCCCATTCGACTGATCGCCGTGTGGTGAGCGCGATGAATTACAAATCCGCCATTCGCTTATCAATCACTGCGGTTGCGTTCACTGCGTTGGGCATTCACCCTGCTCTTGCGCAGAGTTTCCCTCTCGTGCATCGGCACGTCGGCGGCGACAACGACGTCCTCGCAAATGCTTACCTGATCGAAACGGAAAGAGGCGTTGTAGCGGTGGATGCCACGATGACAGTAGCCGAGAGTACTCGGCTGCGCGCCGACTTGGTGGCTCTCCGCAAGCCGCTGTTGGCGGTTTTGATAACGCATGGCCATCCCGACCACTATGGTGGGGTTACAGGATTGGTGGCAAACGACAAAGTGCCCGTGATTGCGACCCGCGCTGTCGACAAAGTGATCCGCCGCGACGATCAGGCCAAAGGAGAGGCATTGAAGCGCGCCGGAATTGTTTGGGCGGGACAAAGAATGTTCCCCAATCAGACGATTGACAATGGTCAATCCGTTACTTTCGACGGGCTGCGATTTACCGCGTATGACCTTGGTCCTGGGGAATCGCTCGCTGATTCCTTTTGGCTCATGGAATCATCTCCCCGCGCAGCGTTTGTGGGAGACATGGCGGTAAATCACGTCCACGGCTTTCTTGCCGATGGACACACTGGCGACTGGCTGAACAAGCTCGATCCTCTCAAATCCAGACTGCAGGCGCTCGGCGTCACAATGGTGTACCCCGGACATGGCGAACCTGGGGGTCTGGAGCTGCTTGAGTGGACCAAGAGCTACTTAGAAGCGTTTCGGAAGGCTGTCCTTGATATTTCGGCGGGGCACCAATCGCTGACTCCGGACCAGAAGACGGAGCTCTCTCGCCGAATGGCCCTCTTTCTGCCGGAAAACAGACTGCCACAGTTTGTCACG
>Ga0126378_10003294_pt1 | contig 12191 bp, 11 predicted proteins | sample PanSoiMetPlot_23_FD_92587 | JGI IMG/M metagenome (GOLD analysis project Ga0126378, IMG submission 92587) | Tropical forest soil microbial communities from Panama - MetaG Plot_23 | ecosystem: Environmental > Terrestrial > Soil > Tropical forest > Bulk soil | place: Panama | collected 2016-02-17
ACCGACCGGGAGCGCGAGGTGCTGCGGCTCGTCGCGGCGGGCCTGTCCAACGACGAGATCGCGGCCCGGCTGTTCGTCAGCCCGCTCACCGCCAAGACGCACGTGAGCCGCATCCTGGCGAAGCTCGGCGCGCGTGACCGCGCGCAGCTGGTCGTGGTTGCCTACGAGAGCGGGCTGGTGACGCCGGGCGCTTCGGGTCCGGCGGCACCAGCCCGCTGACCACGGGCTAGCTCACCACAGGGCTAGCTCTGCTCCGCGCCGCTCTTCCCGTATTCGGTGTAGGTGTACGGGTTCTCAAACATCTCCGTCGCCGGGATCTCCGGGTGCATGCCCTCGGCCCAGGCGTCCGGGCCGAGTTGGCCCTGGAGATAGCTGACCGTCTGGTCGATGTGCCGCCGGGCGGTACCGAGGCTCGCGGAATCGGCGAGCCGATGGTCGTGCTTGACGACCTTGCCGTTGACGACGACCGTGTGCACATCGCCGCGCCCGGCCTGGTACACGACGTGCCCGTACGGGTTCAGCAGGGGGAACATGACGGGGGAGTGGTCGTTCTTGATGAGCACGATGTCGGCTTTCTTGCCCGGCTCGAGGCTGCCAATCTTGCTGTCGAGGCCGAGGGCCCTGGAGCCGCCGCGGGTGGCGAAGTGGACGACGTCCTCGGCGCGCAGATGGTGGTGCGTGACGGTCTCGCCCTTGTTATGCGCCTCGAGGTGCACACGCGAGCGGTCGGCGCTCAGTGTCGCGCGCATGGCGCTGAACAGGTCGGCCGACCACCAGACGCTCGTGTCCATCGAGAGCGAGACAGGGATGTTGTGCTCGCGCAGGTGCCAGGTGGGCGGGTAGCCCTGACCGGCCGACTGCTCGGACTCGGTGGAGACGGACGCGTAACCTCCGGTAGCGGCGATGCGGTTGTAGGAGTCGCGGGTGAGGGTTGTCGCGTGCACGTAGACGGTCTGCGGGGTCATGAACCCGCCCTCGTACATGAGCCGGATGCCGTCGTCGTTGGTGGCGCCCCACACGCCCGCGTGGGTAGTGACGGGGGCGCCGAGGTCGCGGGCGACCTCGAAGGCGGCCTTCTCCGGGAACGCGGGGTCGCCGGTGACGTCGAAGGCCATCTGGAAGCCGAGCATGTCGTTGCCCTGGGTGATCCGGCGCGACACGAACGCCCGGAACTCGGGTGTGGCCGACCATTCCCAGGGCCCGGCCTGGATGTTGCCGTAGGCAAACACGAACCGGCCCGGCACGGAGGTCAGCGCGTCCACGGCGGCGTCGGCGTGGTCAACGGTGTGGTTGTTATGCGACCAGTCCACGGTCGTCGTGACGCCGGCGTCGATCGCCTCGAGGGCACTCAGCAGGTTGCCCGCGTAGATGTCCTCGGGCCGGAACAGCTTCCCGTACTGCAGGTAGTTCCAGACGAAGTACTGGGTCAGCGTCCAGTCCGCCCCGTACGCGCGCATCGCCGTCTGCCACATGTGCCGGTGGGTGTCCACCATGCCCGGCATCACAATCCCGCCGGACGCGTCGATCTCCAGCGTGCCCTCCGGCACGGAAAGGTTCTCGCCAACCGCCGCGATCTGCTCGCCCTGCACCAGCACATCCGCCGGTGCGAGCACACGATGCGCGTCGTCGAGCGTCAGGACCGTCCCGCCGCGAAATACCACCGGCCGTCCCGACGTAAGGTCAGCATTGCTCAGGGTGGCGTCAGTCATGAGTGAGTTCCTCCACGTGGTCTTGAGCGCTATCCGCTCAGCGGACTACTGTCCGGACAGTGGCCGGATGATGGGAAGCGTTTCGGTTTTCGCTTCGGCTGTCAAGGCACTGTCCGCTCAGGGATATCGGGTGCCGAGGAATATCGGGGAGGCACATGGCTCGGCGGGATAGCAGCCCGAACTTCATCGAGGCAATCGCGCGCGGTCTCGACGTACTCCGCGCGTTCCAGCCGCGGCAGCCGGTCATGACCTTGGCCGCTGTGGCGGCCGCGGCCGGGCTGCCCAGGCCGACCGCGCGGCGGGTCCTGCTGACGCTGGAAACCCTCGGCTACGTCCGAGTCGCCGGGCGCGGTGGCTACGAGCTGACACCGCGAGTGCTCGAACTCGGCACCAGCTACGTCCTGTCGCGCAGCCGCTGGGATCTGGCCAGGCCGCACATGGAGCGGCTGGTGGCGCTCACCAGCGAGTCCGTCTCGATCGCGCAGCTCGACGGCTCCGACATCGTGTACGTGGCCAGGGTCGCAGTGCCGAAGATCGTCGGGCTGGCCGTCACGATCGGCACGCGCTTCCCGGCCATGCAGACCTCGCTGGGCAAGGTATTGCTGGCGGCGCTGCCGCCCGCCGAGGTCGAGCAGGTGCTCGCCCAGCCCAGCCGGTCGGGGATCACGCCGCCATGGCAGCCGGGCCCGGCCGAGCGGGAACGCGAGCTGCGCGAGGTCCGGGCACGCGGCTGGGCGCTGACCGACCAGCAGCTAGCGGTGGGCATCCGCTCCGTCGCGGCGCCGCTGCGCGGCGGCGACGGTACTGTCATCGCCTCGCTCAACGTGAACACCCACGCCGCCGAGACTCCGGTCGACGTGCTGACGGGCCACCACCTGCCGTTGCTGCTCCAGGCCGCCGGTGCGATCAGCGCCGACTGGGCAGCGTGGCAGGCCGTGCCTCAGGTGACCGTGTCGCGCAGCTGAGCGACCATCTGGTCGGCCTGTTCTACCGTGACCGTCATCAGATTGGGCATGGGCAGGACGCGGCTGCCGCCGGCCAGGAAGATCACGTTGTCGGTCATGCAGGCGCACAGGTCGGGATGCCGCTGGGCAATCTCGATCTGAGTGCGGAGCGTGGTCTCCCGGCTGGCGGCGAGGGTCGGCAGGACCTTCTGGGCCATCGCGCGTTCCACCCGCCTGCCGATGGCGCGGCCGACGGAGCCCGCGGCAGCCGAGATCGCAGCCCCGGCGACGTCCTCGCCGAGCGCGTCGAGCGGGCTCTCGCCGTATCGGGTGTCCCTGTCGCGGAATGGCACGCTGCGCAGGCCACCAGTGCGGCCGGCACTGCCGGGGCCGGGCAGCGGGCCTGCCTGCGGCTCGGCGGCCCAGCCCGGTACCGGGCCCTGCTGCGGCTCAGCCGCCCACCCCGCGGCCTGGGAGCCGGGCGGCTGCTGGCCCAGCTGGCTGCTGGCCAGCGCGGCCAGCTCCTGAATGGAATGCACTGCGTCCATGCTCCCGCACCGGGGGCATGGCGATGCCATTTGCTGGTTGGTCACGCCGCCATTGTGCGGGAACGATGCGCCCCACGGAAGTCCCGCAGGGTGTGGCGAAATGCGCCCGGCGGTGACTGATCCGCATTTATGACGGTCTCGCGTGCGGACCGCCGCGGGCGTCAGAAGCTGATCAGCGGCTTGACGACATCCTCGAGCTTGTGGTCCATGACCTCGAAAGCCCGGGGCATCTCGTCAAAGTCGAACCGGTGCGAGGTCATCGGCGTGGGATCGACGCGCTGGCCTTCCAGCACGCGCAGCAGCCGGTCCATCCGCAGCCGGCCACCCGGGCATAGTCCGGTGGCGATGGTCTTGTCCGCCATCCCGACGCCCCACGCGATGCGCGGGATGTGCACGAACTCGCCCTCGCCGAAGTACCCCGTGATCGAGATCGTGCCGCCCGGCTTGGTGACCTTCACGCAGGTCTGGAACGTGACGTCGGCGCCGAGCGCCTCGATCGCGGTGTCCACGCCCTCGCCGTCGGTCAGCGCCATGATCCGCTCGACGACGTCTTCCTTGGTGAAGTCAACGATCTCGTCCGCGCCGTACCGGCGGGCTAGTTCCTGCCGGTGCGGAACCGACTCGACCCCGATGATCTGGCCGGCGCCCCGCAGCTTGGCGCCGGCGGTCGCCATCAGGCCGACCGGGCCCTCGGCGAGGACCGCGACGGTGCCGCCGATCGGGATGTTGCCGTGCTCGGCGCCCATGAATCCGGTGGACAGCATGTCGCAGCAGTAGACGGCCATCTCGTCGGAAACGCTGTCGGGGATCTTCGCCATGTTCGCGTCGGCGTCGTTGACGTCGAAGTACTCGGCGAACACGCCGTCCTTGGTGTTGGAGAACTTCCAGCCGCCGAGCGGCTGGCCGGACTGGGACGCGTAGCCGTCCTGCGCCGCCGGGTGTCCCCAGTCCGGAGTGATGGCACCGACCACGACGCGGTCGCCGGGATGGAAGACCTCCACTTCGCTACCGACCTCGTGCACCACGCCGACCGCCTCGTGCCCGAGGGTCAGGTTGTGCCGCTCCCCGATGCCTCCGTGCACCGTGTGCGAGTCCGACGTGCAGATCAGCGCCTTGGTGGTCTTCACGATGGCGTCGTTCGGGCCGGGTTTCGGCATCGGCTTGTCCATGAAGCCGGTCTGGCCGATCTTTTTCATCACGAATGCCTTCATGGCGGCAGTCCCCCTCGCTGTCCGTCCCCCACCCTCCCACCCTTCCCACCGTGAGGTACCCCCTGGCTACCGCGCCTAGTCAGCCGTGCACCGGGTAGCCATCACCGGAGCCGCAATGCCTCGGCTGGCGCGAGCCTGGCCGCGCGCAGCGCGGGGTACAGGCCCGCGAGCCCGCCGATGACGACGCCCAGGCCCATGGCCGCGAGCAGCACAGGCCAGGGCACGACCGCGTCCCAGTGCCGGGAGGCCGCGTAGACCGTCGTGGCGAAGCCGCCGGCCACCGCCCCGGCTGCGCCACCGAAGCCGGCGAGCACCACCGCCTCCGCGACGAACTGCACGGCGATGTGCAGCCGCCGAGCCCCGAGAGCTCGCCGGACGCCGATCTCGGACTGCCGCTCGAGCACCCCGATCACCATGATGTTCGCGATGCCGATGCCGCCGATGAGGAGCGCGATGCCACCGAGGGCGAGAAACAAGCCCTGGAAGGCGGCGCTGGCGTCCGCCCGGGCCATGAGCGCGTCGGCCGGGTCGCTGACCGAGACATTTTGCGGGGCGGCGGGATCGGCGGCATAGGGCAGGTCCGCCTGGACGGCGGCCATGCTGGCGGGATTGGCCCGGACATAGATCTCCACGGGGGCGCCGGTCGCGTGCAGCAGCTGCCGGGCAATGGGATACCCGATGAGCGCCGTCCGGTCGAGCTCGGGCGCGAGCGCGACGGGCCGAAGAATCCCCACCACGCTGAACCAGTGATGCCCGAGCCACACCTGCGCGGTGCCGTCCGCCCGGTCAATCCCGAGCGCCGCTGCGGCGTCTGCGCCCAGTACCACGGCCGGGTACCGGTCGGTGGCGGCAGTCAGGAACCGGCCGTCGGCCAGCTGCGCCTGCACGGCGCGTGGCAGGTTCGTGTCGGCCGAGTAGACGATGATCGCCTCGGTGTTGACCGCTGGGACATAGTTGTTGCGGTAGACGTTCGCGGACACCTCGCCGATCGCCGCGGCGCTGATGACCGGTCCGATGCGGGCGATCATGCCGGGTGCGGTGTCGGGCAGCGTCACGGTCTGGCCGCTGAATGATGAACCAGGCGTCACCGTGAGCAGGTTGGTGCCGAGCGCGTCGATCTCCGCTACCAGCTGGGCTCGGCTCGAGCTGGAGATGCCCAGCACCGATACGAGCGTCGCGATGCCAATGGCCACACCGACTGCCGAGAGCAACGCCCGAAGGGGCCTGCTCGCGACCCCGGCCATCGCCAGTGGCCAGGTATCAGCTGGCCGCATTCTGCTACGCGGTCGGGCGGCCGTGCTCATGCCGCACCGCCGTCGGCGACGACGTGGCCGTCGCGCAGCCGGATGACTCGGCCGGCAAGGGCGGCTACGTGCGGGTCGTGAGTCACCACGATGACAGTCGTCCCGCGGCTGTTCAGGTCGGCGAGGATGCCAAGGACGCCCTGGCCGGCTGCGGTGTCCAGACTTCCGGTGGGCTCGTCGGCGAGGAGTGCGGCAGGCTGGCCCACCATCGCCCGGGCGATCGCCACCCGCTGGCACTCGCCGCCTGATAGCTCAGCCGGCCGGTGCCCCACCCGGTGAGCCAGGCCCACGTCCGCGAGCGCGTCGGTCGCGGCGCGGCGCCGGCGGCCGGCTGGCATGCCCCGGTACAGCAGCGCGGTGGCCACGTTATCGACCGCGGTGAGCCACGGCACCAGGTGGAACTGCTGGAACACAAATCCGATGGCTGCCGCGCGAATCGCGCACAGCTCGCGGTCCGGCAGCCTGTCCGTCTCCTGGCCCGCGAGCCGGACGGTCCCCGCTGATGGTCGCTCGAGCGTGCCGGCGATCGCGAGCAGTGTCGACTTGCCGGATCCTGACGGCCCGGTGATGGCCGCGAACTCTCCGGCCGACACCCCGAGCGTGACCGAGTGCAGCGCGGTCACCGGGCTGGCACCGTGGGACGACCCCCTGGAGCCCCCCGAGGCGAGAGAACCGGTGTGTGTCTTGCTGACGCCGGTCAGCTCGATCACGTTCACTGCGCGACCACCACCTTTTCTCCTGCGCTGATGCCTGACCCGCTGACCTGCACTCGGCCGCCGGCGAAGATCCCGGCGGTCACCGGCACGACCCGATGTGCGCCGACCGGGGTGACGATCTCCACGCCGTAGTGACCGGCGCGCAGTACCAGCAGCGCCGTAACCGGAACGGCCAGGACTCCGTGCACGGCCTGGATCGACAACGACACCTGGACTGGCACGCCAGACCCGGTGCCCGTCGCCGCGGACTGTTGGGGCTCGATCACCAGTTGCTCGGTCGCGCCGTTGGCGCTGCTCGCGAGCGGCGTTTCCGCCAGGACCTTTCCCGCCGTCGCCACGTTGCTCGGGAGCACGATCGACACCGGCTCACCCACCTCGACCGGCGGGAGGTTCGGGCTGACCGGCACGGTCACGATGCGCTGGCCGGTCGTGACCTGGTAAGGCTGCTGGCCTGATCTCGCGGCCTCGCCGACGGCGGCCGTGATGGCGCCCACCAGTACCGGAGCCGGCTGGAACACGATCTGCCCGAGGGAGATCCGGCTGGTCGCCGGAAGGCCGTGGTCGGCCTGCCAGCGGGCCACCACGTCGGCCGTGAGCTGATCGAAGCTGCCAGTCGGCGCGGCCAGCAGGCCCGCGGCGTAGCCCTCGGCGATCAGTCCGCGCTGCAGCTGGGTCACGTCAGGTCCTGGCGTCATGCCGAGCTCGAACGACCGCCAGGCCGGCAGCCTGCCGGTCATCAGGACCACCGGCACGTTGTCGACCTCGTACAGCACCTGTCCCGGCCCGATCGAGCTGCCGGCGGCTGGCAGCCAGGTGTACGTACCAGCGAGCCCGTTCACCAGCGGGCGCGCTGGCGCGTAGCCGAGGGTGCCCGCGGTGAGCATAGTGGTGGACAGGTCAGTCGTGACCACCTGTGCGGTTGCGAACTTCACTGGCGCCGGCGGGGCGGCGGCCGCGGCTCCGCCTTTGACCGCTACGGCGGTGACCGCGCCAGCCGCGGCTGTGGCCGCGAGCACCGCAGGCACGGCGAGCTTCCGGCGCGTCACGGCCCGCTCCCGTCGTCATGGACGCCCGTCGGCAGCAGGTGCCGGCACGCGGCGTCAGAAGACCGGAACTGCGGCGAGTAGCGGCCGACGTCCAACATGCCCGGCAGCCTGCCCATGTCGACTTCACCCAGCTGGTTTGGGTCGAGCAGGGGGATGTCATGGGCTCGCATGCACTCGGCATACCGGGTAAGGGCAGCGAGGTGCGGTGCCGCCTGCGCGGCCGCGCCGGCGTTCTTCATCTGCACGATCGGCGCCATGAAATGGTTGCACGCCGCATACCCGGTCCTGGTTGCGGCGTCCTGCGGGGGCATGTCGATGCTCAGGCCGGCGTGACCGGGCCGGTGCACGGGATCCGACATCTGAACGCCGTGGTCCCGCATGCACCGCGCGAAGCTGACCATGTCCTGGTCGCTCTGGCTCTGGGTGAGCTGCTGCGCGGCCTGGCCGCCCGACGATGACTGGCCCGACGAGCAACCGGCGGCGAGCAGGATCGCCGCGAGCAGCGACGCGGCCAGCGCCCCTGCGACTGGCCACGGGCGGCCGCGGACCGGCGAGCGGGCACCGGCCCATGCCTCCGTCGTTCCCCCATGGTTATCGGTTTTCATTGCGGTGTGCCTCCAGACGGCCGGGCAGTCGCCGGCCTGAGGCAACCAATAGCGAGGACAGGGTCACACTGCCGTCACGTGCAGCTACCCGCGTGCCGAGCGCGGATCGGCGAAATAGCTGGTCAGCAGTGAACCCGGTACGGAGCGCGCGGCCGGTTTTGTGACCTCGGTGTGATCGATGCTGAGGCACCATGACTGCATGCGGGTGCTCGTTGTGGAAGATCAGGCGGAGCTGGCCGACGACATCGCGGACGGGCTTCGGGACCAGGGGATCGCCGCAGATGTCGCCTACGACGGCTCGACCGGGGTCGAGAAGGCCATGATGACCGCGTACGACGTCGTCGTGCTCGACCGGGACCTGCCGCGCATTCACGGCGACGCGGTGTGCGCCACCCTCGTCAGCTTGCCGTCCTCGGCCCGCATCCTGATGCTGACCGCGGCTGCCTCGGTCGGCGACCGAGTCGATGGCCTCAACCTGGGCGCTGACGACTACCTGCCCAAGCCATTCGCATTTGCTGAGCTGGTGGCCAGGGTGCGGGCGCTGGCCCGCCGCCAGCCAGCCGGCGCACCACTGCTGACGCGCGGGGACCTGCTGCTCGACCGGGCTCGGCTGCGCGTCAGCAGGGCGGGCAGACCGGTCGGCCTGACGAGGAAGGAGCTGGGCATCCTCGAGGAGCTCATGGTGGCGGACGGCGCCGTGATCAGCGCTGAGGACCTGCTCGAGCGAGTCTGGGACGAGAACGCCGACCCCTTCACCCGCACGGTGACCGTCACGATTGCGCGGCTGCGGGCGAAGCTCGGCCAGCCCGACCCGATCGAAACCGTGGTCGGCAGCGGATACCGGCTTCGATGAGCTGGCCGACGGGGCGCCACATCCTCGGCACGGTCTGGCCGCGGAAGGTCCGGCTCCGGCTCGCCTTGCTGTACGCCGGGTTGTTCCTCCTGGCGGGCGGAGCGCTGCTCGGGCTCACGTACGGGCTCGTGGCGGCGAGCCTGCCGAGGGACCATCCGCCCCCGACCGCGAGCGTCCTCGACAAAGGCCAGCTAGCGAAGCTGAGCTACCAATGCAAGCAGCGCAACCTGGATGCCGGCACCGTCGAGCTGTGCCAGCAGGCTCAGCGCGATGCGGCAGCCTTCGGTGCTCGAGTCGGGGCGGCGAGCCAGCGCGACCGGGCGCTGCACGACCTGCTGCTCTACTCGCTGCTCGGCCTCGGCGTGATGACGGCGGCCTCCGGGGGGGTGGGCTGGTTTATCTCCGGCCGGGTGCTCCGCCCGGTCCGGGCCATCACCGAGACCGCCCGGCGGGCATCTGAGCAGCACCTCGGCGAGCGGATCGGGATGACCGGACCGCGCGACGAGCTACGTGAGCTGGCGGACACCTTCGACGACATGCTGGAGCGCCTCGACCGCGCGTTCGCCGCGCAGCGTGCCTTTGTCGCGAACGCGTCGCACGAGCTGCGGACGCCGCTGACCGTCATGCGGACGGCGATCGACGTCACGCTGGCTAAGCCAGGCAGGACGCAGGCCCAGCTGGAGGACATGGCCGAGCGCGTCCGCGCGCGAATCGAGACCGCCGAGCGCATGATCGACGGTCTGCTCACCCTCGCGATCAGTGACCAGGGCACGGCGAGTCACGAGCTGCTTGATCTGGCGGCCCTGGCCGAGGACGCGCTTGAAACGGCGTTGCCCGCCGTCGGGACGCTGGGGCTGACGGTGCTGACCGAGCTCGGCCCGGCGCAGACCACCGGTGATCAGAAGCTGCTGGAGCGGATGGTCTGGAACCTCGTCGACAACGCGGTCAGGCACAACGAGCCGGGAGGCTGGATCCGGGTGACGACCGGCACGGTTGCGGCCGGCACGGTTTCGGCCGGCGCCGTGTCGGCCGGCGCCGTGTCGGCCGGCGCCATGTCGACCGGCGCGGTGTCGACCGGCGCCCGGCCCGAGCAGGTCTTTCTCCGCATCGCCAACAGCGGCGCGGTGGTCCCGGCGGCCTCGGTGGCCGCGATCTTCGAGCCGTTCCGACGGCTCGCAGGCCGCACGAGCAGCCAGGACGGCTTCGGCCTCGGCCTGTCGATCGTGCGGTCGGTCAGCACCGCTCACGACGCGCGACTGGATGCGCGCCCGATGGAGGGCGGCGGGCTCGAGGTGTTCGTCGCGCTGCAAGCAGCCGAACGGCCCGGTTAGCCTCCCGCCTGCCGGAAGCTCACCTCGCGGGCCGCGGCCGGCCGCGAGTACAAGAAGAGGTGAGCCAAAGGAGGCAGAGATGACGGCATTTCACCACGCTGACGTGATCGGCTCGCTCCTTCGTCCGCGCTACCTGTCCCAGGCGCAAGCAGCGCTGGCGGGCGGCACGATGACAGCCCATGAGTTCAAGCGGATCGAGGACCGGGCCGTCGATCAGGCCATCGCGATGCAGGAAGGCTGCGGCCTCGACGTCGTCACCGATGGCGAGTTGCGCCGGTTCTCCTTCTTCGACCACCTCATGGGGGACGTCGAGGGATTCGTCGAGCGGCCGGGCGTTGAGATCGACTTCCACGGTGTGGACGGCGGCTGGACCTGGCAGTCGCCGGTCTCCGTGACTGGCAAGCTCCGGGCCAGGCGGCAGATCACGACGGAGGAGTTCAGCTACGCCCGCAGCCGGGCCGCGGTGCCGGTCAAGGTGACACTGATCAGCCCGCTGTTCGTCTACACGGCCTGGTCGCCGGAGGTGTCGACAGCGGCTTACCGGGACGCCTACGAGCTGTTCGCGGACGCCGCCGCGATCCTCAAGGACGAGGTCCGCGCGCTGGCGGCGCTGGGCTGCACGTACATCCAGATCGACTCACCGGATCTCGGGACGCTGGTCGACCCGGAGAACCGTGGCGTCCGCGAGGCGGTCGGCATGCCCACCGAGCGGACCCTGACCGAGGGAATCGAGATCGTCAACTCGGTGGCCGCCGACGTGCCCGGCGTGACGTTCGGGCTGCACCTGTGCAGGGGCAACAACCAGAGCATGTGGATCGCCACCGGCGGCTACGACTACATCGCCGAGGCGGTGTTCGGCGGGCTGACCAACTTCGACGTGTTCCTGCTGGAGTACGACGACGAGCGGTCCGGCGGGTTCGAACCGCTGGCCAAGGTGCCCGACGACAAGGCAGTCGTCCTGGGACTGATCACCAACAAGACGGGCGAGCTCGAATCCGCGCCGGACCTCGTCGCGCGGATTCGCGAGGCCGCGAGGTATGTCGGCCTGGAGCGGCTCGGTATATCCACGCAGTGCGGGTTCGCCCCGGTGTCCGTCGGACCGAACCACCTCAGCGAGGAAGACCAGGAGCGCAAGCTGGAATTGGTGGGGGAGGTAGCACGCGAGGTCTGGTAAAGGCCAGGGAACGGGGTCGTTCGCTTTCGCGGCCGCGTCCAGCGGCACGCGTTAAGGGTGAAGGCCTAGAGTGGGGGCGATGACGGACACATCGCACTATGGCTCCGCTGACTCGGTGACCTTCGATACGACCGTCCCGAATCCGGCCCGCATGTGGAACTACTGGGTCGGCGGCAAGGACAACTACGCGGCGGATCGTGCGGCCGCCGAGGCCGTGATAGCGGCGTACCCGGCCTTGCCGATCATCGCCAGACAGGCGAGGCGGTTCCTGGTCGACGTCGTGCAGCAGCTCGCGGAGGTCCACGGCATCAGGCAGTTTCTCGACATCGGCAGCGGGCTGCCCGTCGCGGACAACACGCACGAGGTGGCGCAGCGGACGGCGCCCGACTCACGGGTTGTCTACGTCGACCACGACCCCATCGTGCTGACCCACGCAAGGGCGCTCCTGACGAGCACCCCCGAGGGCAAGACCGACTTCATCCAGGCCGACCTGCGCGACACCGGCACAATCCTCGAGCGGGCGGCGCGGACGCTCGACTTCAGTAAGCCAGTCGCCGTCCTGCTGATCGCGGTGCTGCATTTCATCCCCGAGGACGCTGACCCGTACGCGATCGTGGCCAGGCTGATCGATGCGGTGCCGTCCGGCAGCTACCTGGTGATCGGGCACGCCGCCAGCGACATCCGCTTCGCCGATACCAAAGAGGGCTTTCAGACCTACAACGAGCGCTCGCCGGTACGGCTGATCCCGCG
>Ga0126378_10003295_pt1 | contig 12190 bp, 12 predicted proteins | sample PanSoiMetPlot_23_FD_92587 | JGI IMG/M metagenome (GOLD analysis project Ga0126378, IMG submission 92587) | Tropical forest soil microbial communities from Panama - MetaG Plot_23 | ecosystem: Environmental > Terrestrial > Soil > Tropical forest > Bulk soil | place: Panama | collected 2016-02-17
CGCGAACCGCACCGCGGAAGAACCGGTCCGCCGGTCCGGGGTTGGCCTTGAGTGACCGACGTACCTGCGGACCCTGGTCGGGGGCGATCGGCTCGAATTCCTGGGTGTCGATCATGTCGCGATGGGCTGCGCGTTGTCCGCCGCGGGCGAATTGGGCGCGGCCGTGCCCGGCAAGGACAGGATGTCCGGGTGCAGCGGAGGGTGGTCGTACACGCTCAGGGCCTTCGGGCCGTAGTAGCGCAGTTCTTCGGCGACCTCAGGCGCGGACTTGACGGCAGCCAGGAACTGGTCGAACGAGCGGGCACATTCGACGCGGCGCCGATACGGGCGAGTGGAGACCGCGACCGGCTTGCCGTCGAGCAGCACCGTCCACGTCCAGGCTGCGTGCCTGGCGTCGAACGTCACCGCCTGCGTGACCTCGTCGAGTCGGTTGTGCAGCTGCGCAGCCGCCGCGACACATGCCTCAAAGGTGCCGTAGACGACCCAGGAACGGCCCAGCGAGCGGTTGTTCGCCGCGATGAGACGCCAGCCCACGCGCAGCTCGCCGTCGTCTTTCGGGGTGTGCCATGCCGACCCCCTATCCGCATCGGAGATGTAGATAAACCGTGCGGTCTTCGCTGCAGGATCCCTGCTCACCTAGCCCCCATTGTCAGAGGACGTTGCATGTTCTTAGGGACGTCTTATGGACGCGGCACAGCGTCTCTCAGCAAGGAGGGACGGACGGTTACGAGAAGGTGAACGACGAACGGGGGCTGGCCAGCAATTCCGGTGCGAAGATCTGCGATAAGGACGCGCATGTCGGACCTCGCCCGCCAAGATCACCTGACCCACGCAGCCCAGCCGGGGGTGCATCCGCGGCGGAGCCCGTCGTTCGGTGCGCTGTTCACTCCGACTTCGCTTCCCGTTCAGACGCCGTTTACCATCTGACGTCTGGCGTGTGCCAATAACGGCCTGATTTGGAAGTGAGGTGGTGCGTCGTGGTCAACCCGTACCGCGCGCACGAGGACGCTTTTGAGGTTGATGTCGACTGGGCGGTGCCCGATTTGACGGCTGTTTTGCCAGCCGGGGCGGTACTGGAACAACACACCGTTTCGTTGTCGAGCCGCTATTTCGACACTGCGGGCCGCCAGTTGCTACGACATGGGGTTACGTTGCGGTTACGCACAGGTGACGCGGAAAACGGCTGGCAGTTGAACATTCCGGACGGCTCGGCTCGCACCGAGATACGCGCCGCCGTCGACGGGAACGCGCGCGCGGTGCCTGCGCAACTGCGCGAGCTCGTGTACGGCGTCGCCCGCGGGGCGCAGTTGCGACTCGTTGCGACGCTGGTAACGGCGCGCACGATCACGCGCGTGGTCGGCCCGGACGGTGACACGCTCGTCGAGATCGACGACGACCTGGTGACGGCCACCAGGGCGGGAACCGATGCCCAGCCGACGTGCTGGCGTGTCGTCGACGTCGAGCCGGGTACCGGCGACGACCAGCTAGTAGCCGGGATTGCGTGGCGGCTGGCAGCGACCGGCGCGATCATCGTGCCGACCCGACCGAAGCTGGCTCGCGTGCTGGGGGCGCAGCCACCGCTCTACGCGCCAGGCGAAAAGCGCGCCCGCAGGCTGGGGGACGTGGTGCGCAACTACCTCCAGGCACAGCACACGGCGTTGCTCGCGGGTGATCTGGCGTTGCGGCGCGGCGAGAACGCGGTACACGCGACCCGGGTGGCAACGCGGCGCTTCCGCAGTGTGCTTCGGGTGTTCGCCGACCTGTTCGAGCCCGATGAGGCGGCCAGCCTGGACGCCGAGTTGGCGTGGTACGCGGGCCTGCTCGGTACGCTGCGCGACGGCGAGGTGCTCAGCAGGCACGTCGCGCAAACGCTGAGCACGCTTCCCGCGCAGGTCGATGTCGGCCCCATGACCGCGCAGCTCGATGAATACCTTGCCGCCGAGCAGGACAGCGCTCGCCGGGTGCTCCTGCGGCAGATGCGCAGCAGGCGCTACCTCGCCCTGCTGGCCACTGTGGACGCTTGGCAACAGCAGCCCCCGATGACCGAAGCAGCCGCGCGTCCGTCCAAGGCGGTACGCGGGTACTTCGACGCGGCCGGTCAGCGGTTTGCCAAGCGATTGAGGCAAGCCGGCCGGCCCAAGGCGGACACCGACCTGTTGCACCGGGCCCGCAAGGCCGGCAAGCGGGTGCGCTATACCGCCGAACTCGCCGTCCCGGTGCTCGGCAAGCCGGCGCGCCGGGCGGTGAAGCGGGCCACTCAGTTCCAAGACACTCTCGGCGAGTATCAGGACAGCTCGGTTGCCGGCGACGTCGTGCAGAACCTCGCTGTTGCGACCGACGGTGGGCAGCTCGCCTTCGCCTACGGCGTCCTCTATGCCTGGGAGCAGCAACGCGGACAGGCGGCTCGAGAACACGCGCGCACCCTGCGGTGGCGCTGAGCGTCGGGGTGCGCGCAATACCGCGGGGACGTGATCACGGTCATCGCGCGCTACCGCACGCGCCCTGAGGTGGCAGAAGAGGTACGTGCATTGCTGGCGCGGCACGCTCGCGCCAGCAACGCGGAATCCGGCTGCATAGCGTTCCTCGCCCACCAGGACAGCGAGGACCCGGCTCGCTTCGCGCTCTACGAGACCTATGACGATGACGCTGCGTTCGCGGCACATCGCGAAAGCGACCACTTCCGTGTGAACATCGAACAGACGCTGGTGCCGATGCTCGTGGAGCGGGAGTGGCGCGTCTATGGGGCGCCGCTCGCCTGAGCGGCGACAACTCGCGCGGGCCGCGGTCGCGGCCTGCGACGGCTGATCGCCACCCCGGTCAGGCAGAGTGCTCCACCGACCAGACCGAGGGTTGTCGGTGTCTCGGCGAGAAAGGCCCATGACATGAGCACCGCGATTGCCGGCACGGTCAGGGTCGTCGACGTCAGGCGTCCCGCACTCGTGCGGGTCAGCGCGTAGGCCCACAGGGTGAAGGCCGCTGCGGTCGGGAAGACGCCCAGGTAGACCACCCCGGCGATCGCGCCGGCAGAGGCGTGACCGACGTCCCGCACGGACTGGGGCGCGAAAACGAGCAGCGCGACGTTGCCGGCAACACATCCGACCCAGGTGGCCGTGATCGGGTCGGTCGAGCCCAGCACGGTCTTCTGCATCAGTACCGACGAGCCGTAAAGGAGCGCACTCAGCAGCCCGAGCGCGACTCCGATGCTGTCGCCGTGCGCGCCGGAGCCACCCAGCGCGATCAGGGCCACGCCGCTGAACGCGACGACGATCCCGATGACCAATGGACGGGGGAAGCCCTCGCCGAGGAAGAGCCCGGCATAGACCGCGACGATGATCGGTGCGAAGTTCACGAGTAGGGCCGCGGTTCCCGCGTCGAGGTGACGTTCCGCGGCGTTGAGCGCTACGGCGTACGCCGCGAACCACAGCACGCCATAGGTCAAGACCAGCCTGAGTGTCGTGCCACGCGGCAGCGGGCGACGCGCGCGGACAGCGAGCGGCATAAGCGCCAGCGAACCTACGGTGAGCCGTCCGAGTGCGAGCGATCCGGGCGCGAAGTCGTGGCGGACGGCCCGGATCACCAGGAACGACGAGGCCCACATGAGCAACACGCTCACGGTGGCTGCCGGAAGCGTCCATCGAGAGGCATACCGGATCGGGGTCACGCGGCTATGGCAGCAGGACGCGATACAACAGCACAAGTAAATTCTCATTGTTGATTCATCAGCGAAACTGTACGATCCGGCTATGCTCGATGCCCATCGGCTCCGGGTGTTCCGAGCCGTGGTCGCTGCGGGTTCGATCAACGGCGCGGCGGCCACCCTCGGATACACACCCTCCGCAGTCAGCCAGCACGTCGCGGCCCTGCAACGCGAAACCGGCCTGGTGCTGGTCGAGCGAAACGGGCGCGGCATCGTGTCGACGCCGGCCGGCCGCCTCTTCGCCGAGGAGTCGCGACACGCGCTCGAACGGCTCGCGGCGCTGGAATCGGTGGCTGCCGACCTGCGCGCCGGCCGGATCGGCCGGCTCACGATCAGCTACTTCGCTTCGGCCGGTGCGGCGTGGGTGCCGCGAGTCGCCGCCACGCTGTCCCGGGAGTTTCCGGGACTCCGGCTGGATTTGCGGCTCATCGAACGCGCCGCGGACTCGCCGTTCGTCCCGGACGTCGAACTCTTCGTCGAGGGCTCCGCCTCCACGTCACTCGACGGTTATGACGTCCGCCCACTTCTCAACGAGCCGTACCTCGCCGTATTGCCCGCCGGCCACGCGCTCGCCGGCAAGAGCACGGTGCCGCTCGGCGATCTCCGAGACGAGGCGTGGATCGACAACGACGTCGTGCCCGGCCCGTGCCGGCAGATCGTCATCGACGCCTGTGCCAGCAAGGGGTTCAGTCCGTACTTCCAGTTCGAGGCGCAGGACTACGCGTCGGCGATCGCATTCGTCGCGGCTGCCGGGGGCCTAACCGTCGTCCCCCGGGTGGCGACTCGATCGTTGCCGGGAGGTCTCGCGGCCGTCCCTGTCGTCGATCCGGTCCCGCAGCGGCGCATCGTGCTGCGGGTACGCCGCACGGTGGCTGACAACGACGCGGTACGCCGCGCCGCGGAACTTCTGCAGACGTCCGTCTCCGCATGAGGTAGCCGCGAACAACGAGATCGGTCGCCCAACGCATCTCTATGGCGGAGTCCACACAGTCGTGAAAGGGCATGCCATGGGCGATATCGAAGATGGGGCGCGGGAGGCGATGCGCACTCACGACACGCAGGCTCCCACCGCCGCGGACTTCCGATTTTGGACGCGCCGCCGCAGACGAGCGGCGCAGTGGCTGCTGGTCGCGGCAGCCGCGGTATGCGTGCTCATCGTGGCCACGGCCGTGCTGTTTGTCAGCAACCGTACTAACCACCGCGCGGCGCCCGGCGGTCTTGCGCATGACCCGTCTGCTTCCGTCCAGCACCCGTCGCCTTCCGCCCAGCATCCGGTCGCGCCTATACGCAGCTGTCCTGCCGAAATTCCCGCCCGCGTCACGAGCATGACCGACTACTGGATACCGCAGCCGCCCAAGGGCATCGACGTCGCGAAGGGATTCATCCCGCTGGATACGCCCACTCACGCCGTCGTCTGCGCCTACCTGCACGGCCACCACGGAAAGATCACCGGCACCCGGACGCTCCGCGGCAACCTGTCCACGATCCCGGCCGACCTCGCCTGGTTGCCACCCGCACACCCTGACAAGCAGCCGTGCGCGTCGTTCTTCGCAGTCACTGACGGGGACTATTACCTGATGGCGCTGAGCTATCCACGCGGGACGATGTGGCTCGCCATCCCGGGAGAGCACTGCAACGGTGCCTCGAACGGACCGTTCATTGGGAGGAACCTGCGGGCCCAGGCCGACACCGCATTTCGGATCGGCCACTGGAAACTCTCACCGCCGGCAACCACGTATGGGTGCCCCTGGAGCGCCGGTCGGCTCGGGCAGCAGGATCGGTTCGTACCCGAACATCCTGTATCCGTCCGGCTGTGCCGACTGGGCGATCGATCGAGCACCGTTAGCGGGACGCCGGACGACCTGGCACGACTGACGGCACAGCTCAATCGCCTCCGAACGGCACCGTTCGACTATCACGCTCGATGCGGTCCCGCGGGACAGTCGTCGCAAGCCTATGCACTGACCTTCGGCTACCAAGTTGGCCCGGCGGTGCAGGTGGAAATCAACGAGGGGTGTCATCCCGAGATCCAGAACGGCAGCCTGCAAGCGGACAGCGCCGGCGAGGTGCTAACCCTGGTCAAGCAGCTGCTCGGCCACTGACTCGCGCAGATCCCGGTAGTAGTACAGCATCGGCTCGTCCTGGCCCGGCTCGGTGTTCGTGTAGCCATGCCGCTCGTAGAACCGACGGGCGTCGGTGTCCTCGCCGTCGACGTTGATCTCGAGCTGCTCGGCGCAGCGCTGCCGGGCGGTCGCCTCGACCAGCGCGAGCAGCGCCGAGCCGATGCCCTGTCCGCGCAATGCCGGCACTACGTAGAGCTCGTCGAGCAGCCCGACCGGCCCGTCGTACCAGACGTTGGGTCGAAGCGTCATGACCGCAACGGCCACCGGTGGGTCACCGGAGACGAACGCGACCACGGCGTCGCCCGCGAGCAGTGTCTCGAGCCGGGCGGTGAGGACGTCCGGGCCGGGCGTGGGCGTGGCGAACTCGCGATTGAACGCGTCGAGCAACTCCGCGACCGCTCGGGCCTCCGTCGGGTCGGCGATTCTGGGCTCCGGGTTCACCAGCGCTCGCCCCTTAGTCGTAGGCGCGGATCGCGCGGGCGTTGAGCGCCGCCATGACCAGCCCGGCGAGCGCGACGACAAGGAAACCCTTGCCGATCGCGGCCCAGTCGAAGTGGACCAGGATGAGCGAACGCATCCCCTCCATGATGTACGTGACGGGGTTGATCGTCGCGGCGACCTCCATGGGATGCGTCAACATGTGCCGGGGCACGAAGTTGGGCGTGAGGAAGAGCAGCGGGAAGAACACGAGCCCGCCGCTCTGCGTGGCAGCGGCGCTTCGCGTCTTGAGTGCGATCAGCTGCATGAAGCCGGAGAACACGACTGCCCAGCCGGCGGTCAGCAGCAGGAGCAGCACGAACCCGAAGGCGCCGCTCGCCAGCCGCACCCCGAACGCCATTGCGACCAGTGTGAGCACCGCCGTCAGCACCAGGCTCTTGACGCCTTCGGCGGCCAGCCGGCCGAACGCGATCGCCGTGCGGGGGATGGGTGTCGCCCGCAGCTTGTCGAAGTAGCCGCCCTCGATGTCCTCGACCAGGAACATCGCCGCCGACCCGAACGACGCGGCGAGCAGCAGCGACGCGGGCAGCTGAAACGCGGCGTAGCCCTGCCCGTGCAGGAACGACGTGTGGCCGGTGGGAAAGATCCGCCCGGCCTGCCCCACGTTCACGACCAGGAAGAACAACGGGATGAACAGCGTCGGGGCGATCGCCTCCGGGGTGCGCAAGGTCTCCCGGATCGCCCGCCCGCCTAGTACGACTGCCGGACTCGTCATGACGTCACCGCCTGAACTTCGCCCTCGATGCGATCACGGGTGCGGCCCGTCGCTTCGAGGAACACCTCGTCGAGTGTCGGGTCGGCGTTCAGGCCGAGCTGTTCGCGCAACTGCGCCTTCAGCGCAGCCGGCGTGCCCTCTCTCACGATGCGGCCGTCGTCGATGATCGCGATCCGGTCGCAGAGCTGGTCTGCTTCCTCCAGATACTGCGTCGTGAGGAACACCGTGGTGCCCAACCGGTTGATGCGCCGCACCTCGTCCCAGACCGTCAGCCGGCTCGCCGGGTCGAGGCCGGTCGTCGGCTCGTCCAGGAACAGCACGTCCGGGCGATGGACGAGCGCGGAGGCCAGGTCCAGGCGGCGGCGCATCCCACCCGAATATCCCTTGATGCGGCGGTCCGCCGCGTCGAGCAGGTCCACCAGCTCCAGCAGTTCCTGCGCGCGGGCCGCTGCGGCCGGCCGCGACATGCCGAACAGCCGGGCCTGCAGCACCAGCAGTTCCCGCCCGGTCTGGCGCACGTCCAGGCCGGCCTCCTGCAACGCCACGCCGATGCGCTCTCGGGCGGCATCCGGGTCAGCGGCGACGTCGACGCCGGCCACGCGAGCCGACCCGCCGGTGATCGACAACAGCGTCGTCAGCATCTTCACCGTCGTGGACTTGCCGGCGCCGTTCGGGCCCAGAAATCCGAACAGCTCGCCGGATGCCACCTGCAGGTCGACACCGCGCACCGCGTCGACGCTGCCGCTGCGCGACGTGTAGGTCTTCACCAGCCCAACGGCGTCCACGGCGACGTGCGCGTCGAACCGTGCTCTCGACTCCATGCCTACTCCTTCCAGCGTGCCGGCGCACGCCCCGTCATTACGACGAGCACCGGCCGCCGAACTCATCGGTCGGCGGCCAGCGTAGGAAAGGGGTCTGACTGATGTCTTCTCAAATTGTGCTGTTACTGAGACGTACCCGGCCGGCGATGCGCTTGTCACCGCCGGCCGGGCTGTCCAGATCTAAGGAGCGGAGATCGTCCAAATCCCGCGTCCGTGGGTAGCGGCGACCAACGTCCCGTTGGGGTCAACGGTGAGCTGAGCGACCACCACGTTCGGAAGGTTGGTGCCCACCCGACTCCAGGTGCTGCCGTTGTCGGATGACGTGAACACGCCAATGTCGTTCGCCACCGTCAGCGTGCGGTTGTGCAGAACGACATCGTTCGCCGGGATGTCCGGCAGGTTGCCCGAGATGTCTGCCCAGGCGCTGCCACCGTTGGTGGTCTGGTAAACGTGGCCGACACCTGGGTCGTCCGGCCCGACGATCCAGTGCCGCGAGTACCCGGACAGCGACAGGTAGGCGTGGCTCGGGTTCGCTGTGTCGATCTTGACTCCCGTGATGTACCGGTTCGGCAGGCCGCCGTTCGGGCATGCCGAGCTACCCGTGCACTCCTGCGCCGTCGCGTGCCACGTGCCGCCGCTGTTGCTGAGCATCACGATGCCGGCCGCGAAGCCGCTGCCGCTCGGGAAGCTCGGGTTGCACGGCCCACACCAGGCGGCCGCCACGTACTGCGTGTCACCGACGGTGATGGCATCGAGCGCGGTCACCTGCGACGCGGCATTACCGCCCAGGGCCTTGCGCACGTCGAAGATGTTTTTCCAGTCGGTCGCAGCGCCGGTGTTGGCTGTCGTGCCCGCCACGCCCGCCTCGGAGTTCCACACGATCGCGCCGCCGGACACCAGGTGGTTGGGGTTGGTGCGGTCCATGTTGATTGGGGCAATGAACCGCGGGTCGGGATCGGCCGGCGTGATGAAGTGCCAGTTTTCACCGCCATCGGTCGACTTCAACGCGGTCAGCCCCGTGTACTCGGTGATGACGTTCTTCGAGTTCGTCGGGTCGACGAGTGTGTAACCGCCGTCGCCGCCGAACACCTGCACGGAGCTGACGTTGATCGGCTTGCCGTTGTCGTCAGGCACTGTCCCCGTCGTCGGGAACACCTTGTTGCTGCCGTTGTCCTGCATGCCGCCGTAGATCGTCGAGTCACCGCTACCCTGCGCGCCGTAGTACTGGAGCGCGTCCATGTGCGCGTTCAGGTTCGTCCAGTTGCCCACGCTGTGATCGGTCAGCGCACGCGAGTAGACACCGCCGTCGTTCCCGATGTACAGCTTGCCTGCGGAGATGACGGCCGCGTGCTGGTCGGAGTGTGCCTGGTTGTGGTCACAGGTGCCCTCGAAGGGCGTGTACGAGAAGCAGCTGAACCCGAAGTTCCAGTACGGCGCGATTGTGTTCCAGCCGGCGCCGCCGTTCAACGACTCGTAGACCTCCTCCAGTCCGACGTAGACATGATCCTTGTTGCCCGGGTCGACCGCCAGGAACTGGTTGTACCAGGCCTGAATGCCGGGCCCGTATCCCTTGCCGATGCGCGAGATCTTCTGTGCCGACCCGCTCTGCTGCAGCTTGCTGGAGTTGGCGATCAGCGTCCAGGGGCCGGCCGGGTCGCCGTTCTTGGACTCGTAGACGCCCTGCAGCACCGTCTTGCCGTTGTTGCCCACGTTGAGCAGATAAGGGCTCTGCACGATCGCGTACGCGCGGTCGCCGCCGGCGGAGTACGCGAGCGTCGTGCGTCCCTCGTCCTTCGGCGGCACCCAGCCCTGCGGGTTGGTGAGGTAGCTGAAGTGCGCGCCGGAGTCGTTCGACACGTAGAAGCCGTTGGTCGGCCAGCCGCCGCGGTAGCCCGCGACGGCAACCACCTGCTTGCCGCTTGTGCCGGGCCGCACTGACACGTCCGTGATCATGTTGCCGACGACGAGGTTGAAGTTCTTGCCGTCGCTGGGCGGACCTGCAGGCTGCAGCACCGCGGTCCACGTGCTGCTGGACGTGGTGTTGAAGCTATACAGGCCGTGCGACGTCGCGGCGAGCAGCGTGTTTCCGTCCTGAACCAGGCGGAAGATCAACGCGCCATTGAGTTCAGGCCCGCCGACGCGGTGCCACGTGGCGCCGCCGTCCGTGGAGGCGAGCACCCCGACGCCCGCGTAGCTGTCCTGGCTCGTGTTTGCCTCGCCGGTGCCGGCGTAGACCGTGTAGTTGCTGCCGGAGCCAGTGACGAGCAGGGCCCCGATCGAAAGCGTTGCCTGCGTGTCGGTCACCGGCGTCCAGTGCTGGCCACCGTCGGTTGACTTCCACACACCGCCGTCTGCGCCACCGGCGAACACCGTCCCGTCCGGGGCGGCGGCGAGTGCCGTCATCCGGCCGGCTACCCAGCGATCGCCGGCGCCTGAGTTGCTGAAGTTGCTCGTGGGGTCGATGTACTGGGGGGAATCGGAGAAGTCGTTGCCGTCCGTGCCCGGCCGTCCCGTCCGCTCGGTCCATGCGCCGCCCACGCTGGGCAGCGCCGCCGCCTGCGCGGCCCCGGCGGCGTATGCGTTCGGATCGACCGCGCCGTTCGGCGCCAGCCGCTGTGCCATGAACCAGTCGGTGGCTTCCTGAACGTCCTGGCTTTCCTGACCGGCGTCCTTGTTCGGTGGATCGCCGGCGGCGAATCCAGGAGCCGCCGCGAACGCGACGGCCGCGATCACCGCAGAGAACAAGGCGAATCGGCGCATTCTCATAAGCTCTCCTCGGAGGGGGATTGCCGAGTGTTGAAACCGCGCAGCTCTTCAGCGCGAGCCTGGCGATTCTTCGCACGGCTCCGACGGCATGTCAAGCATTTGATCCGCGCGCGAGACGGACCGTTATTAAGAGAGGCATCGTCGGTGACGTGGATCACAGTGCAATCTCACAGCTCCGTCGAATCGGTGATCATCTCTGGCGGAGTTGCGATATTTCGCGGATCTGGCCGAGATCATCAAGCCCAGATCACAGCGCTACGCAAAGGCGATCACGCCTTCGTGGCGATGACGACCGTCGCGTCGTACTCGTCGCTGTACGCAATTCGCGCAGCGAGCTGGGTGAAAGCTGTGCGGGCGCCCGGCGCCTGGGCGGCGCTCGTCTCGATGAGCAGATGCCCGCCCGGCGCCAGCCACTGCGGCGCTTCGGCCGCGACCCGGCGCAGCACGGAAAGTCCGTCCGGGCCGCCATCGAGCGCGACCCGGTCCTCGTGCAGACGAGCCTCAGCGGGCAGTAGCTCGATCTCTTGTGTCGGGACGTACGGCACGTTGGCGAGCAGCACGTCCACGCGGCCGCGCAGCGTCGAGGGCAACGGCTCGAACAGATCGCCCTGGTAGACGGTTCCGGGAACGTTGCGCCGAGCGCAGCGCACCGCAGCCGGGTCGACGTCCACAGCGTGCACCTCGGCCCGTTCGACGGACGCCGCGAGCGCAGCACCGAGCGCGCCGGTGCCGCAGCACAGGTCGACGATCACCGCGCCCGGCCGGGCCAGCCGCGCCGCCTCGTGCACGAGGAACTCGGTGCGCCGCCGCGGCACGAACACGCCGGGCTCGACGGCGAAGCGCATCCCACAGAATTCCGCCCACCCCAGCACGTGCTCGAGCGGTTCCCCGGCGACGCGACGCCCGACCGCTGCCTCGAGCTCGCCCGGCGTGCGTGCCGCGGCGACGAGCAGGCGGGCCTCGTCCTCGGCGAAAACGCAGCCCGCGGCCCGGAGCCGGGCGCTGACCGTCCTCGCTGCCGTCATGTTCGCGACCCTACTTCGGGGCCACCACGTAGCGTCCGTCTGCGTGAGCCGGCCTCGAACGATCATCGACGTGCTGAGGGAGCATCAACCGCGCGGCGATCGCGAATCCGTCGATGTCGCCCGGATCCGCCGACTTGCCCAGACGGTGGACGACCCGTGGCGGTCGATGCCGCTGCATGTCACGGCGTCCGCGCTCATCGTTGATCGAGCGAGCCGGCGCGTGTTGCTGCGGTGGCATCAGCGCCAGCAGGCATGGCTCCAGGTTGGTGGGCACGGTGAGCCCGGAGAGTCCGATCCGCTCGAGATCGCCTTGCGCGAAGGCGCGGAGGAGACCGGGCTGACCGACCTGACGCCGTGGCCGGGCGCCCGTCTCGTCCACGCGGTGATCGTCCCGGTGCCGGCGAGGAACGACGATCCGGCGCACGAGCACGCCGACCTGCGCTTCCTCCTCACCACCGCCGAGGCGGAGCGCGCCCGCCCCGAGCGGCCGGCCGCCCAGCTGCGCTGGCTGACCCTGACGGACGCACAGGCCGAGACCAGCGAAG
>Ga0126378_10003296_pt1 | contig 12190 bp, 13 predicted proteins | sample PanSoiMetPlot_23_FD_92587 | JGI IMG/M metagenome (GOLD analysis project Ga0126378, IMG submission 92587) | Tropical forest soil microbial communities from Panama - MetaG Plot_23 | ecosystem: Environmental > Terrestrial > Soil > Tropical forest > Bulk soil | place: Panama | collected 2016-02-17
CGCCGTCGAGATAGATCGCCAGGCTCCGCGCATTGGGCTCAGCCCAGTCGGCCTGCGTCATCGCCGTGCCGGCGGGCATGTACCAGCGGAGCTCCGAGGTCTCCGCCCCCCCAGCAACCGCCGGGAAACGCCAGCAGATCGAGGTCGGCTGCGGACCAATCGAACCAGATGATCGCCTTGTCCTGACAGTACGCGCTGTTGTTGCCCTGCTGCGTGCGGCCAGACTCGTCGCCGCCCAGCAGGAGCGGGACGCCGAACCACAGGAGCAGCGTCGTGAGCAGCGCCCGGCGCTGGCGGCTGCGCAGGGAGAGGATGCCGAGTTGCCGGCCGAGCCGGTATCCTCGATGGCCGGCGGGCGGTGGCTTAGCCCGGAAAAGCGCCTGGTTTGGGACCAGGAGATCGGCGGTTCGAATCCGCCCCGCCCGACCAACCCAGTTGTTGCCGCGCTTGAGTCGCTCCGGGCGATCCTCACCTTCCTCCGCGGACGCCTGCGACAGCTCCTGGCCGTCAGAGCGCGATCAAACGTGGCCAAGGATCTGCCGCCGCGGCGGAACGCATGGCATGCCGATGGTATGGCGACACTGGAGCGGCGTGGGGGCCTGGGTCGAACACCGATTGCACGCCCTGTGAGCTGGGTCTTGAGAAGGCGGCCGTACGAGCCGCTCGGGAAGCGGCCCCCGGCCGTGAACGGCGAGTTCGCCTCAGCGGTTGCTGGCGGACCGGGCGTAGCGCGCCGCAAGCTTTGCGAGGCATGCCACCAGTTCCGGGGGCTCAGTCACGCGGAAGTCCGCATCCAGCAACCCGAGATAGAGCGCAAGCGTCTCCGGTCGAGGGGCCACGACGTGTACGACGCAGCGCTCGCCGTCGACCGCCTCGACCGGGACGTAGGCGGGCAGGCGTGTGACGATGACGTCGGCGGGCGCATCCACCACGACCCGTGCCCGGAATCTTGCCGAGGCCTCTCTGATGCCGGTCCGCACGTAGGCCAGGATGTCCTCGTCCGGAGGTTCGCGCGGAATAAACCGCGGACCGCGCCCTCGGCCAAGGCGCAGGCGATCGACCCGGAACGTCCTCCAGCCACTGCGACCGCGGTCCCAAGCCACCAGGTACCAGCGCCGGCCACGATGGACGAGCGTGTGGGGTTCCACGGCGCGAGAGCTCTCGGTGCCGTCGTGCTTCTGGTAATCGATCCAGAGAACCTCATGGTCGCGGCAGGCGGCCGCGATTCGGGTCAGAACGCTGGGGGGCACGCCTTCGTCGGGGGCGGGCGCCGCGACTGTGTATGCCTGGAGCGCGTTGACCCGGTGCCGCAAGCGGGCGGGCAGGAACTGCTCGAGCTTGATCAGGGCCCGGAGCGCACTCTCCTCCATTCCGGTTACGCCGCGTCCGGCCGCTGAACGCAGCCCGACCGCAACGGCGACCGCCTCATCGTCCTCGAGAAGCAATGGCGGCATGGCTCCGCCAGAACCCAGCCGGTAGCCGCCGGCCACGCCGGGAACCGCCTCGATGGGGTAGCCGAGGGAGCGCAGGCGGGCCGCGTCATTGCGGATCGTCCGGGTGCTCACCCGAAGTCGCCCGGCGAGCTCGGGGCCCGGCCATTCCCGCCGTGACTGCAGCAGCGTGAGGACCCTCAGGAGCCGTGCTGAGGTGCTCAGCATGACGACGATGCTGAATTATATCGAGGAACGTTCTTTTCCTCAATTCCGTCTACGCTCAGGGCATCCATTCGGGATGCATCAAGGAGGTGCCTGTGAGCGATCGACTTTCCTCTCGCGGCGAGGTGATCCTCGCCACGCTGGGCGTGGCGCTTGCGCTCTTGCTTTCGGCTCTCGACCAGACGGTGGTCGGCGTGGCCATGCCCCGCATAGTCCGGGAGCTCCATGGGTTCACGTACTACGCCTGGGTGACGACCGCCTACCTGGTCACGTCGACAGCCATGCAGCCGGTCGCCGGCAAGCTCGGCGACATGTTTGGACGCAAGCCGTTCCTTCTCGCAGGCATCGTGGGCTTCATCGCCGCGTCAGCCCTCTGCGGCATGTCCCAGAACATGGGTGAGCTGGTGCTCTTCCGCGCTGGCCAGGGGCTCTTCGCGGGCGTGCTCTTCGCGTCCACCTTCGCAGTAGTGGCAGACATCTTCCCTCCCGCCCAGCTGGCGAGAATGAGCGGGGTGTTCGGAGGGGTCTTCGGAGTCAGCTCGCTGCTGGGTCCCACACTCGGTGGCTTCCTGACCGACGGGCCTGGGTGGCGGTGGGCTTTCTACGTGAACGTTCCGCTCGGCCTGATCGCCGTTGCGCTAGTAGTCACTCGGCTGCCGTATGTGCGCAGTGCGCGCGCCGGGCTGCGCGACATCGACTGGGCCGGAACGGGCTTGCTGCTCGCGGGGCTCACCCCGCTGCTCACCGGGCTGTCGATGACCCGCGATCAGTCCTGGCTCTCCGCGCAGGTACTCGGCTCGCTGGGTCTGGCCGCCGTCATGCTGGCCGGGTTCGGCTGGGTGGAACGTAAGGCGGCTCATCCGGTCGTTCCCTTCGGTCTCTTCCGGCTGAACGTCTTCGCCGTGCCGGCGATCATCTCCTTCTTCAGCGCGATCGGCATGTTCGGAACGGTGATCTTCGTCCCGCTCGTCTACCAGGGTCTGCTCGCGACCAGCGCAACCAACTCAGGACAGCTGCTTACGCCCATGATGCTCGCGGTCGTCGCCACCAGCACCGTGGCCGGAGCGGTTCTCGCCCGCGTGCGCCGCTACCGATTCGTCGGCACCGCCGCCCTGGGCGCCATGATCCTGGGGCTGCTGCTTCTGGCCGCGGCCGGTCTTCACAGCAGCCGGCTCGAAGTCACCCGCGACATCATCGTCGTGGGCGCCGGGCTCGGCGTCACCTTCCCGCTCACCATCGCTGTGGTCCAGGCGGGCCTGCCACGGCACCTGGTCGGCGTCGCCACCAGTCAGGTCAACTTCTGGCGAAGCCTTGGCGGCGTCATCGGCACTGCCGTCCTGGGCTCGATCCTGGTCAACCGTCTGCCCGCCCAGGAATCGCCCATGGGGCTGGCGGATGCGCTTCACGACGTCTTTGTGGTGGCCGCGATAATCGCCACCGTCGCGCTCCTTGCAACCATCTTCCTGCGCGAGGTGCCACTGGGCCGGTCGGCAGAGCAGGTTCGGGAGGCGCTCCCGGAGGCCGCCTGAGCGTTCTTCAAGCAGGCGCCGGCGGCGAGAACGCCGGCGCCTGCCCCTGGTCGGAGTAGCCGAACTGAGATTGCAAGCCTCCATAACTTGACCTCGGCTAAGATGCAGCCGGAAAGCGAAGCCGTGGCCAGTCGACTTGTACGGACTGTGTCTCCATCAGCAGCGCGCTGGACTACAGCCATTGGTGGCATCGGATTCGTGAGCTTCTTCGTTATTGGGGCGACCCTCTACGGCAACGGCGCCGGCCGCTACAGCCAAGAAATCGTCGCTTACTACAGCCAGCAAGCCAACCGCCTCGCTCAGATAGAGGGATTTGCGACGCTGACCGCCGGACTTGTGCTCCTCGTGGCATTCGTCTCAGGGCTGCGGTCGATTGCGACTAATAGCGAGCCCTGGTCTTCCTTGATGTTCGGTACCGGGATGGCTACTGTGGTGTGCCTTGTCATCGCGAACACCCTCTGGGCCTCCTCAGCTTTTACGACTGTTATTGAGCGCGGCTACGTGATAGACCCCCGGAGTCACCTGCTGCTGGAGGACTCGGGGTTTACGTTCCTTGTCGCGGCAGGGGCGATGGGCGCAGCGTTTGTTGCAGCAACTTCGCTCGGCGGTGTGCGTGACGGACTCCTGCCCACCTGGCTTGCCTGGCTCGGCCTGCCGGTTGCGGTGGCGTTATTGGCGGTCTATTGGTACCTACCGCTTTTCGTCTTTCTAGTTTGGATTGTGCTAGTCAGCATCGTGAGCCTGCGATCGGGCGCACCGGTCGCCGACGTGAACTTGGCCGGAGAGCGCTGACCGGCCTCTGAGCACCGATCAGGGGGGTGCCGGCTCCGATGAAGGTTGGGCGGAGCCCGTCCAGCTGCATCGGAGGCCGGGCACCCCAGTCCTCACAGCTGGCTCAGTCTGTCCCGGTACTCATCGCCGCTGAGCTCTCCACGAGCATATCGTTCGGCAAGGACTTCCCGAGCCCGGTCGAGACTCACGCCTTCAGGTTTGCGAGTTGCTCGCCATACGAGCCAGCCCGCGAGCACGGCCACCGCTATCAAGAGCACAGCCGAGAGTGGGGCCAACCAGAACCAGGTCCAGCCACCCCAGCCGGCACCGGCCCATGGGTGCCAGTCAGCGTCCTGCGCCACCAGCGCAATCCAGCTCGAAGAATTCATTGAATACCTCCTGCCCGTGCGGCAGACGCTCGCCTGACGCTGGCGGCCAGGCCCTCAGCGAGCCCGATCGCGACCAGTCCCACCAGCAGATGCACCGCCCGGACAATCCAGTGCAACTCGCCTGTCAACAGGCCGGTCTGAAGCACGCCCAGCGTCGGAACCACGAAGCCCCACACGATGCCGAGGACCACCAGTCCCGCCGGCACGTGAGCCCGAGCGCCGATGATGGCCAGCGTCCAGAGGAGCGCGACAAGCGACAGGCCCAGCAGCATGTGGAGAGGGACGAGCGACAGTGCGTTGCCGCCCCAGAAGAGAAGGCCCAGAACGATCATGACCAGCCCGATGAGGCCGACCAGCGGTTGGGCCGCGGTTGCCATCTGGTTCACCTCCTGCGACCTCCTACGCAGCCTGCGAATCTCGCACGGCGTGCCTCACCGAGTAGGCCTGCGTGTAACCCAGCAGACGCCCGATCGCAGCGCCGACGGCGAGGCCGAGGCGTTGCACGAAGACCGGAGGAGAGGGGAGCCTGACCGTGTCGAAGTGCGCTTGCGCGATCACGGCAAGCCGTAGCGGATTGGGCATGCCCCGTCCATTCGTCTTGCCGTCCTCCGCCAGCGCGAACATGGTCGAGAGCAGGGACTCGAACTGGAGCGCCGGACTGATGTTCACCCGAAAGTGGAGCTCGTCCTCGCCCGCGTTCCAGAAGCGATGGGGCGTGCCGTTGAGTACCACCACCTCACCTCCGGGCCCGAACTCGAGCGATTCGCGGGCGAGTTGCATGCCGAGCCTGCCCGACACGACCTCGAACTGCTCCACCTGGAATGGATGGACGTGAGCCGCAGCGACGAAGCCACCCGGCTCTACGAACGTGTCGAACAGCACTCGCCGGCCCCCGTTCTCGCGGCTCGTCTCGCGAAAGACCAGGCGCTCGCCAGTGACGCGGTTCTCGATTGTGTCTCCTGCGTGCAATGCTTTCATGACAAGCACGCTAGGAATCGGCTGCTTGTCTCCGCGTCCCCTGTAAAGCTGAATCTTCCCTGCACAGGCAACGTACGCCGCCTACGTCAGGCAACTCGTGGGCCAAGGCTCAGGGTCTGGTCAGGCTCCGGCGGCGCTCGACAACCCGGACTGATACGCGAACACGACCAGCTGGGCGCGGTCTCGGGCGTCGAGCTTCATCATCGCTCTGCCCACGTGCGTGCGCACGGTAGCCGGGCTCACGAACAGCCGCGATGCGATCTCATCGTTGGACAGGCCCTCGGCCACCAGCGCCACGACCTGCCGCTCTCGATCCGTCAGAGCCTCCAGGCTCTGCTGCGGTGGGGGTTTTGCGGCCGGGCGAACAGCGAATTCGCGGATCACACGCCGGGTCACGGTGGGTGAGAGCAGCGATTCGCCTTGAGCGACCACGCGCACCGCCCGCAGAAGCTCCCCAGGCTCCGTGTCTTTCATGAGGAAACCGCTCGCGCCCGCGCGCAGCGCGTCGAACACATACTCGTCGAGGTCGAACGTGGTGAGCATGATGACGCGGGTCCCGACCAGCGCCGGGTCGGAGATGATCTGACGCAGCGCCTCGATGCCGTCCATCCCAGGCATACGCACGTCCATCAGCACCACGTTGGGCCGGGCTTGCCGGACCAGCGCCAGCGCGGCCTCTCCGTCTGCCGCCTCCCCGACCAGCTCCACGTCCTCCTCGTCCTGGAGGAGCACCCGCACGCCGGCCCGGACCAGGGCCTGGTCGTCGACTACCGCTACGCGGATCATCGAGCTGTACCCGACAGCGGTAAGACCGCCCTGACCTGAAAACCGACGTCCGGTCGAGGTCCCGCATCCAGGCGGCCCCCGACGGCAGTCGCACGCTCCCGCATGCCGACGATGCCGTGGCCGCCGTCTCTGACGTCACGAGCGCCACGGCCACGGCCTCGGTCTCTGACCTCGAGACCAACCTGATCCGTCCGGTAGTCGACCCGGACCGTTGCAGACGCGGAGCCGGCGTGCCTCAGTACGTTGGTCAGCGACTCTTGCAGGATCCGATATGCGGCCAGGTCCACAGCAGCCGGCAGCTTGACCCGCCCTCCTGTCACCTGTACTTCGACGGAGAGGCCACTGTCGGCCATGGTGGCCACAAGCGAGTCGAGCTGGTCGAGTCCGGGAGCCGGCCGGCGTGCGCCGTTTGCCGAATCAGGCTGGCGGAACAAAGCCAGCGTCGCCCGCAAGTCCTCGAGCGCGTCTTTACTGGTCTGCTTGATGGCTTTGAGGGCCTCGCCGGCCTGCTCCGGGTGCCGACCGAGGACGTGAAGTGCCACTCCGGCCTGCATGTTGATCACAGCCAGGCCATGTCCGACCACGTCGTGCACTTCGCGCGCCACCTGCAGACGTTCCTCGTAAGCGAGCCGCCTGCCCGCCTCCTCGCGATCGCGCCGACCTGACTCCCGCCAGACGCGCATCACGAGCCCCGCCGCAAAGGGCAGGCCCAGCAGCCAGGCCTGGTAGCTGGCCAGATGCACGATGTCAGCGGGTACCTGCGCGGGAGCTGTGCCTAAGAGCTGAGCCAGTCCGATCGCGACAATGGCCGCTGCACCTGCAGGCACGGAACGCCGCCAGGGCCAGGCCGCGGCGACGGTGTAGAGAGCGATGCCTGGCGCAAAGAAGATTGGGCCATAGGGGTAGTTGAGCCCGAGGTAAACGCTCGTGGCCACAACCGTGAAGGCCAGAGTCCAGCCCGGCCAGGTTCGCCGCACTACGATCGGGCCCACGGTGGCCGCCACCAGGGCGTATCCTGTTGGGTCGAACGGGTGACGACCGGCGGCGCCCCCCCACAGCGAGCCGATCACCGCGAGCACGCCCGTGGTGACAGCCAGGAACGAGTCAGCCGGCATTCCCGAGTGTATCCTGCGGCCGGTCCAAACCATCACTTGAACGATACGGCCCGACACCGCGGACGGAGTCAGCTCAGCAACGTATTTGCAATACGAAAGCTGGCGTGTTCACTGTCAGACGGCCGATTGAGACACAGGCCAGCGCCTGCCGTAGGCGCCTGCCCTACCTACTGATGGTGCCCAGCGAGTCTCCTTAGACTCGCTGGGGTGGCGAGCCTATGAGCCGTCCGTCGCCGTGCACGACGGATGCTGGCAACGACCGGCTTTGAGATAGCCACCGTTGAGTTTCGCGGCCAGGTGTACGGTGCATACACGTGCGCCAGGCAATAGCAAGCTGTGGCTGCTCGGCCTACGCTTGCACCAAAGAGGAGGTGGGGGAATCCTCGACCTTTCGTGAACGCAGGTCAGGCGCGGCCGCGCGCGAGGTCGAGCAGGTGCCCAAGCACCCGATCCCCGTCTGCCCGCAGGCCGTTGTGCTCGAACTCGCTGGTGATCCACGGACGCAGGTCACGGACCAGGCGTGCCGTCTCCTCCGAGAACTCGCGTTCAACGTACATGTCGTTGGCGTAGATGGCCGCGGCGACCGGAACCTCGTTCGCCCGGAGCACTGCTTCGTCGTACAGCCGGGGCCAGGTGTACTCCGACAGGATCGCTGCGGCGCCCCGCAACGGAGCCAGTGATCCGTAGTCTTCGAACATCCACGGATATACATGCTCACCCGTGAACAGCTCCGGAGACTCATATTCGGCCGGCAGCAGACGATCGGCTGACCAGCGCGTAGCGCAGCCGTCTGCGTAGGAGGCCTCATGTATGGCCGCGTAAAGCGGGTTACGGGCGAACGGCGCCGCCCTTTCGGTGTCGTGGAGGAATGCAGGGGACTCGGCTGGAAGCTCGAGGATGTAGTGCAGGTGCTCGCCGCCGTCGCTCATTCCAAGCATGGTGCCGAGCTGCCTGAACCTGCGCCCGGTCAACCGGTCGCCAGACGGGAGCCGGACCTCCTCGACCTCCAGCCGCCGCAGCAGGGAGAGTACTCGGTCGCGGTCCATGGGATAGCGCGCGAAGTACTGCCGGTTGCGGTCGAGCACGCGGCGGTACGTCGCCGCGTACACGTCATCCGTCGGTCGCCCGATCGGCGGCACGCCGCCGGTGATCAGGGCCTCGCGCAACCCGTCCGGCGCGATCGAGAGGTAAGTCATGACGCAGAAGCCACCGAAACTCTGACCCAGCACACTCCACCGCTCGACACCCAGCTCCAGGCGGATCGATTCTGCGTCGCGAACTATCGAATCGGCGCGAAACAATTTGAGACGCTCGGCCTGCTGCTCGGCGGTCAAGCCCCGCATGGCGCCGATGGGCGATGACCGGCCTGTGCCGCGCTGGTCGAGCATCAGCACACGGAAGTCGCGAAGCGCGCGGTCGAGCCAGCCAGGCCCACTCGGATGGCGCGTCGGGCGAGGCGCCTCCATGCCTGGTCCGCCCTGGAAGAAGACGAGGTACGGCCGGTCCAGGCCGTCAGGGTCGCTCACATCGCGCACGAAAACCGTGATGCGCTCGCCGGCAGGCCGCGAATGGTCGAGCGGCACGGAGAACTCGTGCTCGGTGAGCACCAGGCCGTTGGTGCGCACGGTTACGGGCACCGGGCAATTATGTCTCCGGGGGCGCGGGTCCTGTGTATTGGGTCTACGAGCTGGGGCGCTGCTTGATCTCGGCGTCCAGCAGCTTGATCATCTCCGCGATCCGCTCGGCGCGCTTGGCCGGGCTGCGTTTGGTCGCGTCGATCCAGCTAAGATAGGCGCGCCGGTAGAACTGTGCTAGGGAGTCGAAGAAGGCCCCGGCCCGGGGGCTGGCGGCCAACGCGTCCGCGACGTCAGCAGCGAGGTCGTCGCGCTGCGGGCCTTCCGGCAAGAGCACCACCGCTACCTTGTCGCCCACACCGACCCGGCAGCCTCGCACCCACGCCGGCCCGAGGGTGAATCCGTAGCCATCGCTCCAGCGTTCGAGAACCCCGCGCACACCCATCCCGTTGACCGTGCCGGTGACATGATGCCGCGGCTTCTCGCTCCAGGTCTGATCGGGGTCGAACGGTACGATGATGAGCAGACGGCCGCGCTCAGCGTCTGCGATCGTGGCGGTGAAACTTTGTGGGTCCACAAGCTCAGATGGTGCCACGCCGCCCGCTTGCGCGGTCTGCACACGGCCACAGCCGGCCATGTCCGGCCTCAGGCAACCAGGCCAGTGGGAAGATAAACCGCGCGATGACCCTGGACCAGCCGCGCCGAATCGAGCTCCGAAGGCTGCTGGCCGACGATTGGCGGATCTGGCGGGGCCTGCGGCTGGCGGCACTCGATGAGGCCCCCCATGCGTTCCGCTCGACCCTCGCCGACTGGACTGGTGCTCGCGACTCAGAAGATCGTTGGCGGGCACGGCTGACGACCGTGCCGTTCAACCAGGCTGCCTATCTGGATGGATCGGAGGCAGGAATGGTCAGCGGAGCCGACCTTGGTGACGGCACTGCTGAGCTACTCTCGATGTGGGTCGCGCCGTTCGCCCGCCGCTGCGGCGTAGGTGACGTACTCGTCGGCGCGGTGGTGGCATGGGCGAGGCAGATAGGTGCGAGTCGGGTATCCCTCGATGTCTTCGAGGACAACTTGCAGGCGCAACGGCTGTACCGCCGCCATGGCTTTACCGATCGAGGGCCAATCCCCGCTGCGACCAGCTCGGAACGAATGGAGCGGCGGATGGAATTGCCTCTCACCGAGTCCAGCCCACCTAGCTGACGGGAGGCCGGCTTCCCGCAGCTTGTAATTTTCGAGCTTCTCCGTCGGCGTCAATGGAGAAGCGTCGAGGAGCTCGATGAACCTGGGGACCATGTGGCGAGCCATGTGCGCCTCGCACCATTCGACAAGCCGCTACGCGTCAGCGCGACCCCACGTAGTCCGGCCGCTGGGTTCGCACCGGCCCAGTCGCCATAGCGTGGGTGAGGTCCACAGTGGGTGTCATCTCCACCGGCCTATGGCTCATCGGCTAAACCCTCGGGTCCGCATCGCGCCGGCCTGGCTCCTTTGCTCCCGACCTCCACCCAGAACAAGCCGATGCTGGGAGTCGTGGAATGTGACGGTGACACCAGACTCGAAAGCTTGAATCGCAACTGCTGCCTGGAGCTGATTGCGACTGTGCCCATCGACCGGATCGGCATGACGATTAGAACTCTGCCGGACATTCTGCCTGTGAACTTCGCCCTCGTCGAGGAGAAGATCGTCTTTCGGATAATTCCAGGAACGAAGCTGGACGCGGCCGCGGCTGGCGCGGTGGTGGAGTTCGAAGTCGATAGCTACTCTCCAGACGGCACGTCAGGTTGGAGCGTACTTGTCCGGGGACCATGCTCAGAGATCACCGACCCGGCTGAATTGGCAGCCATGGAGGCGGTTCGTCTGCGGGCCTGGGCATTCAGTAAGGAGCCCGGTACACGTGGACCCGCGGGTAGCGGCGAAGATCGACTCGCCCCCTCTATTGTGAATGCGTGATGCCGGGGACACCCGATGCGCTCGGCCTTGTCGTCGCCGACCTCGACCGGTCGGTCCGCTTCTACCGCCGCCTCGGCGCGCCGTTCCCGGAGGGTGCCGAGCACTCGGAACACGGTCATGCGGAGGCGGTGCTGGTCGGCGGCTTCCGGCTGATGCTCGACACCGAGGCCAGCGTCCGCTCTTTCGATCCCGGATGGACGGCGCCCACCGGCGAGCCACGGGCGAGTCTGGCCTTCCGGTGCGGCACGCCTGCCGAGGTGGATGAGCTCTTCGCCTCCGCCGTGGTCGCTGGCGGTCGCGCCCACAAAGCTCCATGGGATGCCTTCTGGGGTCAGCGCTACGCTCAGCTTCGCGACCCGGACGGCAACGGCGTCGATCTCTACGCCGATCTCCGGGCGGTTTCAGCGGACCCGCCCAACTCACGCGCCTCCGAACTGGCCCGTCAGTTCGAGGTGGCCCAGACCGGATTCATCAGCCTCGTCGAGTCTCTGAGCGACCAGCAGTGGCGCCTGGTTGGTAGTAACTTTCCGCAGCGGGTCAACGATGAGGACGAGGGCAGAACGCTCGGAGTCATTGCCCATCACGTGGCCGTCAACGGCCCCTGGATCATAGACCGCATCGAGGGCATGCTGGCGGGCCGTCAGCTCGCGCCCGTCGACATCAAGGCGATCAACGCCGAGCACGCCACCGAGCATGCGGACGTGAGTCGTGATGAGGTCCTGGGCATGCTTCGCGAGACACTTCCCCGGATCGTCGCGGCGGTCCGGGCCATCCCTGATGACCAGCTTGACCAGTCGCGCGACACGCCCGCGGGCCCGATGTCCGTCGCGCAGCGGCTTGAGCGGGTGCTCGTCGGCCACCTCAAGGTGCACCAAGGCTCGATCGAGGCGACGATCGCGGGCGCTCACGGTTCAGCAGGAACCCTGACGTAAAGTCCGAGCTGCTCTGTCGGGCGCCCAAAGGCCGAGTCAGACCACACACTGGGGTCTGGGGCCAGTAGAAGCACCTCGCCCTGTCTCCAGGTGAGCTAACCAGGAGCGCTGGTCTGCGACTATTAGCCACGATGCGTCTGATCGCCCTCCGATGGAGGCGCGAACCAGGGGAGGTGACACTCAGATGAAATATGCACTGGTGCTGGGCGGCGGGGGCATCACGGGGATTGCGTGGGAGACGGGTCTACTCAAAGGATTGCGCGATGCCGGCGCAGATCTCACAGGTGCTGACCTGATCGTGGGGACTTCAGCGGGCTCGGTGGTGGGAGCGCAGATCGCGACGGGGGTACCCCTGGATGAGCTGTACGGACGCCAGCTTCAAGCCGTCGACACCGCTACGGAGCGCGTGCCCGACATCGGCCCGCTCACCGAATTCTTCTCTGCAGCCCGCTCATCTTCGACCCAGGACTGGGCAAAACCCACCAGGGAGGTGCTGGCATGGATCGGCGAG
>Ga0126378_10003297_pt1 | contig 12184 bp, 9 predicted proteins | sample PanSoiMetPlot_23_FD_92587 | JGI IMG/M metagenome (GOLD analysis project Ga0126378, IMG submission 92587) | Tropical forest soil microbial communities from Panama - MetaG Plot_23 | ecosystem: Environmental > Terrestrial > Soil > Tropical forest > Bulk soil | place: Panama | collected 2016-02-17
CGAGTCAACTGCTAAGGCGGGCGAATTAACGCTATAGCGGGTAGCGCAATCCTTAGCGGTAGGTGGGAGAGCTTGATCCGCTCGGCGCATTCTTCTCTTCGTAAAGCTGCCAATCAATCAGACGAAGACCTGAAACGCGGCTCAAGTGAAACCCTGAACGTGGCCCGTTTCCTGAAGTGATTTAATAGAACGAAAGTTCTATTGGCTCCTCGCGGATCAAACCAGTACCTTTTCGGTTCTGTAATGAGTACTGAAACCCCTTCTGGGACGCGTCGCTACCGGCGTATCTCACTGCCGAACGGCATGGTCGCAGCCTGGTACGGCGGCGGCGACCAACAGGTTTCCCGCGTAGCGACGCTCGGCATGGGAGGCCTGTTCCTCGCCACATCCTGCGTAAGGCCGATAGGCACCAGCCTGAGGCTGGTCTTTGAAGTACCCGGAGGCCTCGTTCAGGCCGATGGGATTGTGCGAAGCTTTTCGCGCGGCGAGGGGATGGGCGTGGAATTTACAAACCTGGGTCCGCGGGACCGAGTTCTGCTGGGTCAATTGCTCAGGCGGTTGTTGCGCTGACTCGCGCTACCGGAGCACTTGCAATTCATGGAACGAGAATCTGATGGCGAAACCAGAAACGAGAGCTTTCATCCGATGCGGCACGCCTGATTGTGAGTGGGGGTTCTCGATGCCTGACCTCGGCGAGTTGGCGGGGCCAATTTGTTCCGCGGCCTTTGCTACATTGTTGGCATAACCGCGCCTCCCCCGACCAGGACCAGCGGAGCTTCGTCTTCATGTGGCTCGGAATTGTTCTGTTCGTTCTTGCTTTCTGTGCGGTTCTCTTCTACGCCCTATCCCACATCCGTCTTCCCTAACCGGTAGGCGCTGGCAGGTGGAGAGAGTACGCCATTGGGGACGCCATCTGTAACGCCGAACTGATTCTCAGGCGGATTGACGAACGCTGGCTTGATCGCCGTCACGGCTGAGAATGTTGAGTCCGACCGCGAATTTCTTGGGACCCAGAGCATCGCAATAGACTACGCGAGCACTCGCCTTCAGGTTGCACGAAGGACATTCGTCGCTTCGTGATACCCTCGCTCACACCTTTCGCGGTCTGTCGTGGCCCTTTCCAACTTGCGCTGCATGCGCTCATCTTGCGCGTCACAAGCTCTTGCGCTGTTTTCGAGGCATCGGGACTCCAGTAACAGGGGGATCAATCCAGTTCGAGCATGTCCTCGCAAATGTATTCTCTTTCCGGTCGTCCTCCCCACGCAGCAATGAAATCGGGGTCTAATCTCCACCATCTTGTTCCTGGCTCATGCTGGATAAAAAGCAAGAATGGAGGATCTACTTCGCACGTATCGGTAAGAATCGGCATTTCCATGCCTGGAACGACGCGCGCCAACTCTCCGTGCTCAAAACGATTTCGATAGTAGGCGCACCATCGCTCCCTTGGCGCAATCCTGACTTTGACCCGCTTCTGTCCGCTTTGGCGTCGCACTCCTATCTGGGCAAAAAGCGCTTGAAATACGAGGGGCTGTAACCTCTTAGCATGCTGCAATAGATCCTCAGGAAGTTTCAACCTGTCAGCCAGCTCCGATAGATCGTCATTCCAGCCCATCCGTTTTCGGGGCATCGGACTCCCTTGACGGCGTCAATACATGCTCGCTATTTTGCGCGCCCTCTTCTCCCGGCGCAACCAGGTCGAGCGGCTGGTAGGTGTATGGGTGGGACAGCGGGACACCATCGGCTTTACGGAGAGGGGCGCTACTTCTTTGTGGCAGGGTTGGCCTGGTCGTCACGGCTGAGAATGTTCAGTCCAACTACGAATCTTTTGGCACCGAGGGGCTTGCAATAGACAACACGAGCTCTCGCAATCGGGTTTCCCACGACGGCCCTCACGTCCACGTGCGAGCCGAGTTCCAAAGATCGCTCCTTCACCAGTTGCACCCTGGTAGGGCTCTGGTTTTCCACGAAAGCTATCTCGGTTACGAGTGGGTCGAGCGCTAAGGACACTTGCACGAGCGATCGTTCTCGCTGGCGTCGATGCTTGCGACCATCGAGTAGCATTGCCCTTTGTCGATAGGGTGGTGAAGGAGCCATAGGGTGGGAACACAAATCGTATCAAGTGGTTGCCACATTGCGTCAATCAGGTGAAGACCTGAACCTGCCTGCCACGCTCTACATCTCACAAAGGCGTTTCCTCAAGTGCTTCTCCTTCGATGGCTGGCATTGCTTTTCTGAGGTAGACTCTATTCTCCCCGTTTCCGCTGGCGGACTCAAACCAGCAACGATCAAATTCCTTGCCACAATGATCAAATTCCTGGCCAATTTGTTCCGCGGCCCGTCCTACATCGCTGGGCCAAAACGGATTCAATGACGAAGGCTAACGTGTTGACTTTCAATATGAGCGGTCGGGGACATGGGTAACAGATGTTTGGAGCCGAGGGCGGGACTTGAACCCGCGACCTGCCGTTTTCTCCGGCAACATCATGTTGTTGTATTCACGCGCTTTATTCCTCACCATACCTCACGGTTTTGCGCGACATTCGGCAAGTTTTGTTCAGAAGTTGTTCACAAATCTCTGTAATCAGTTTCGAAAAGCACAAAAGCAATTGCCGATAGCACGGGCGCAATGTCCTTCCTGTTGTGGATGCAAGAAGCTATGCTCAGGACACTGCGCACTTTAATAGATTCTGTGTCGGTCCACTCTGTGGTGCAGTGGCACTGCTCACGGCGTCACTTCATAGACGAGGATCTTGGCGTCTACGACGGTTGCTTCCTTGGACTGCGGGATGGGAGGAATCAGGATGACCTGTTTGGGCACTGCGGCATAGAAACGCTTCAGCTCAGGGACGAGCAACGAGGTTTTGGCAATCGGCCCGGTGGCCACCAGCCCCAAACTCTTATAGTGGTCCCCGTCAGTCTGTTTGAATACTTCAACGAAACCGGTGGTACCCGTGTAATACACGCGCTTGCTCGCGGCTTCGTATTCGAGTTCATCGACGCCGCCTTCCGTATCAATCGCATCGATCACTTTTCCGGAATCCGAATCCATCACCACCATCTTCCCCGGCTTGTACAAATGTCCACGCTTAACACGGCTACCAATGAGCAAGCGGTGATGGGCCGCGTCGAAGGCTACGGCGTGAGGCTCGGGTCCACCAGCGATTGGCCAGGTGGCTATTACAGCGCGCTTGTCGCGGTCAATGACCAATAGATTGCTGGTATCACCCATGACGACAAACATTCGTGGCGATGCAGGGTCCAGTGCAAGACCCGCGGGATTCAGGCCCTCAACATCAATGCTGCCCAGGAATTTGCCGTTCTTGATGTCCACGATTTCGATGGAGCCCTGGATGCCTCCTTTTTTGAGACCATCGGCGCGGTCGCCTAGATAAAAAAGATGTTTCACAGGATCGTAGACGCCGTTGTCCGGCACGCGGCGCGAATCTGCATCCAACTCGTGTCCGGATAAGGGAATGTTCTTAATCAACTGATAGTTTTCACCACTAAATGCCTTGCAGGTAGCGTCTCCGTCGTCCACCCAAATTTCATTTGTTTCAGGAAGGTAGATCGTCTTGCGGGGATCGCCGCCGAAACCAGTGATGGTGTGGATGCGTTTCCCAGTGCGCAAGTCCACGACCTCGATCGTGCGCTGATGTTCCCCTGGGACGAACAAACGCCGTCCTCTGACGTCCACCGCCATGTGATCGAAATAGCCTTCGACGTCGGGAAGGGGGATGGTCTGGATAAGATGCATGGGGGCTGAGTTCTGAGCGTGCGTGCCAAAAGGGAGAATCATGCAAAGAAGGCAGAGGACCGGCCAGTGTGTTTTCATTCTCCGAGCTCCTAAGAGTATGTGGAATTCTTGAGGCTACGAAAAAGGACACTGTGAGTGCTACGCCAGTTCAAGAACAGAGTCAAGAATCTCTCTGATCGAGAAGTATGAATACAGCGGCGGCACACTTAAGGCTCTTGTTTTCAGTGCAGATACGGTTCACCGGGGGCTCAGGTAAACAGAAATTAAGACTGTTTTAAGTTCGAGGTTTGTTGATTCATTTATGCTCTGTCGTGGTGCTTGCAGCAAAGCTGGCTTGCCCTATTCAAAGGGCTCACCAAGCGAACTTGTGTGAGCAAATGATGTTGGCAGGGCTGGGCCAAGCGGCGCCAGGAGATCGCACTTTATGGGCCATTCCAAAGACGCGCGTGCCATTCCGGCGAATGACAGCATTGTGTTGAACCGGCGTGGTTTGTTACAGAGAGCCGGATTCGTCTTGGCGGGAGCAGCGCTTCCAAGTGGCGCGCTGTTGCTCGGAGCGCAAGAGGTGAGTCCCGTCATGGAGGCGCTCAGCAAGTATATGAGCGAAACTCAAAGCCGCGCGTTGCCAGAGAATGTCACAGCGGAGACTAAGCATCACATCCTAGACACTTTGGCAGCAATGGTTTCAGGCTCTGCATTGCTTCCGGGGCAAAAAGCAATCCAGTTTGCGCGGGCGTACGGAGGCTCGAAAATTGCCACAGTCGTTGGGAGCGATGTGCTTTGCGGGCCGATTGAGGCGGCGTTCGCAAACGGCGAACTCGGTCATGCAGATGAGAGCGACGACGACTATAGCGGAGGAGGAGCGCACCCAGGTTGCGCGGTAGTGCCGGCGGCGCTGGCGGTGGGCGAGCAGTTTGAAATCAGCGGAACGCACTTTGTGCGCGCGGTGGCGCTGGGCTACGACTTGGCAATGCGCTCAATGAAGACCGTTGCCGGCACAGGGAGCACACTGAAGGAAACACACAACTTGATCGCGACAATGGGAGCGGCAGCAGCCAGCGGCTGCGCGGCCAGTCTAAGCACGCAGCAGATGCGCTGGCTACTCGATTATGCGGCGCAACAAGCAGGCTCGGGTGTGGGAGCATGGCGGCGCGACACCGAGCATATTGAAAAGGCATTTCTATTCGGGGCGATGGGTGCACGCAACGGCGTGGCTTCGGCGCTGCTGGTGAAAGCCGGGTGGACGGGAGTGAATGACATCCTCTCCGGCTCGGGGAACTTTGTGCAATCGTACACGCCCAAAGGTGATGCAGGGGGGCTCACCGATCAACTCGGCGAGCGATACGAGGTCACGCTGACGACGCTGAAGAAGTGGACGACGGGCGGGCCCATTCAGTCGCCACTGGACGCTCTGGAAATCCTGCAGAAACGCCACAAGTTCGAGACGGAACAAGTGCAAAAAGTGGTTGTGAGGGCCGCAACCAGCGCAGCCTTCACGGTGAACAACCGTGAAATGCCGGACATTTGTCTGCAACACATGATTGCGGTAATGCTTCTCGACAAAACGGTGAGCTTTCGCGCAGCGCACGACAAGGCGCGCATGCAGGACCCTGAGGTGCTGCGCACGAGGTCAAAGGTGCAACTTATTCCAGACGAGGAACTTGAAAAGCTGATACCGATTCGCGTGGCTGTCGTGGAGGTTACGCTCAGCGATGGCACGCAACTCAGCGAGCGCGTCGAGCATGTCCGGGGGACTCCCGAGAATCCGATGAGCCGGGAGGAAGTAGTCGCAAAGGCTCGAGACTTAATGACATCCGTTTTAGGCGAGGTCAAGTGCTCAAAGCTGATCGAGCGAGTCCTGGGACTGGAGGGCGTGAAGAACATTCGAGAGCTGCGGCCACTCCTTCAGCGGACCTGATGGAACAATGGGTGTCATTTGCCCACAGCGGCAATGGCAGGGACCAATGGCAGTGGCTGATCTTGCTTGACGAGTTTCGTTGTCCGCAAACATCATTGGGGTTAACTGATTTCTTCGGTGTTCCATGAAGTGGAAGACCCTACCATGCCTGGTTGCCACCCTTGTGATAGGGCTCTCCGCGCCGAGTCATGCACAGGTCAACGTCGGGACCCTGTCAGGCACGATTAAGTCAGAATCGCGTGCCGGCATAGCCAGGGCCCAGGTGACCCTGAAGAACAGCGCGAGTGGCAACAGCGTGTCAGTGCTAACAGATTCAGAGGGCTCTTACCGCGCAGAAAAACTTCAACCAGGGACTTACGAAGCGATTGTTTCAGCGCCAGGGTTCGCAACGGCGCGAGCTACCATCACCATTTCTGCGGGCACGGACAAAACGTGGGACTCAGTGTTGGTAGTTGCCGGCGGGAAAGCCAACGTTGCCGAGGCAGGTTCGGCGACAATCACAAACACCATGAGTTCTCAAAGCGCCGGCGACATTCCGTTGAATGGCCGGTCAGCATCGGATCTGGCGGCTCTGGAAGCCGGCGTATCCTCAGCGCGCACGCAAGCTACTGGGCAGGGCCAGTACGGCTTTGGGGCACAGATGACAATTTCGGGAGGCCGGCCACGGCAAAATGATTCGCGGCTGGACGGAATCAGCGTGAACGACTACGCCAACGGCTCACCCGGCAGCGCGCTGGGAGTGAACCTGGGGATCGACGCCGTCGAACAGTTCACGGTTTTAACCAGCAACTATCCCGCACAAAATGGACGGTCGTCAGGGGGGATCATCGGGGCTTCGACGCGCTCAGGCACCAACAGCTTTCACGGGGATGTGTTCGAGTTCCTGCGAAACAGCGTGTTCGACGCACGTAACTTCTTCGACACGGAAAAGCCGCCCTTCCGGCGCAATCAATTCGGAACATCGGCGGGCGGACCGATCCGCAAGGACAAGACGTTTATTTTTGGAGACTACGAAGGTCTGCGGCAGTCGCAAGGTATCACCCAGGTCGACACAGTTCCTTCTCCCGCGGTTCGGGCGGGATTGCTGTGCTCGATTCCACAAGGGCCACCGAACCCTTGCAGCCCGACACAACTCCCCGTCGGGCCAAACACCGACGCCAATGGCGTTGATCTGGCCGCAAAGGCGTATCTCGGACTCTATCCGTTGCCCAATGGAACCATTCTTCGCAATGGCGACACTGGTGTGTTTACGTTCGCGGGACAGCGCGTGACTCCGGAAAATTATTTCACGACAAAGCTGGACCAGAAGTTCTCAGAGCAGGACTCTCTCGCGGGAACGTACATGTTCGACACCGGGATCGTGCGTCAGCCCGATGAGCTTAACGTAAAGCGCACTGGATATGATTCGCGACGCCAATTCTTCACCATAAGCGAAGCGCACAGATTCGGCTCAGGCTTCGTCAATGCAGCGCGTCTGGGAATCAACAGAGTGGTCGCGAGGACGGGCTTAACCTTTGAGATAGGAAATCCCCTGGCGGAAGACAAGAGTTTAGCGGCAGTGCCCGGGCAAAATGCCGCCATCGTCATTGTGCCCGGGCTCACGAAACTGTCCGGGGGGCTGGGCGCGCTTTCCAACTTTCGTTTTCACTGGACGTCTCTCCAAGCAGCGGATGACTTTAGCGCGACAAGAGGCAAGCACTCGATAAAGCTCGGAGGAAATTTCGAACGGATCCTGGACAACATGCTGGGCGATTCCAATCCAGGCGGCGAGTTCACGTTCAATTCGCTCGCTGACTTTCTTACAAACAAACCGTTCTTGCTGGCGGCAACGGTCCCCAGCGCGCTTTCGGAGCGCGGCATACGGCAGATGATCTTCGGAATTTACATTCAGGATGACTGGCGGCTGCGACCGAACCTGACCGCGAGCCTTGGCCTGCGCTATGAAGCAGCGAGTGTTCCCACCGAAGTACAAGGGAAGCTGACGGTGCTAAGGAACCTCACGGACAGCACCCCGCACCTGGGTGATCCGTTGATCTCCAATCCCACGTTGCGAAATTTTGAACCTCGCCTGGGTTTTTCCTGGGACCCATTTCGTAACGGCAAAACCACCGTGAGCGGTGGATACGGCATCTTCGATGTTTTGCCGCTTCCCTATCTTTTCCAATTCAACGAGCTTTTTTCCGCCCCGTTTTATAGGTCGGCGAATGCCACCAACCTTCCGGCGGGCACTTTCCCGAGTCAAGCGTTCACCATAGCCGCAGCTTCCTCGAGTTCACTTAGGCAGGCCTTCTTCGAGGCGCATCCCAAGCGCGACTATGTCATGCAATGGAATCTGACCGTTCAACGACAACTGACAACGGACCTCCACTTGCGAGTTAGCTATGTTGGCTCTAGGGGAGTGCACCAGCCTTTCCGCACCGAGGACGCGGACATTGTGCTACCGACGCTCACCCCCGCAGGGTACCTATGGCCATCGCCGCAAGGCAGCGGCACCCGCCTGAATGAAAGTGCCGGACGGATAACCGCAGCTTTCTGGGAGGCCGACTCTTACTACGACGCGTTGCAGACACAAGTCAAAATAAAAATAGGGCGGGGCTCGCAGTTCGGAGTGTCTTACACGTGGGGCAAGACGATTGATACGGGGTCAGGGAGTCTTGTCGGAGACGAATACGCGAACTCCATCTCCAGTCCCCTGTTCTTTGATACACGAACGAATCGCGGCCTTGCGGATTTCAACGTCAGTCAGAAATTGAATGTGAACTACACGTGGGCCTTGGGCATACCGAAGTGGAAATCCGCACTGGCTGAGCATGCTCTGGGCGGCTGGCAAGTAGGAGGGGTTTTGGAGGCGAGCACGGGGGTACCGTTTACGCCGGGATTTGCCGGCGACACCCTAGGCACGAAGAGCACGGACGCAAACATTGACGTGCCAAATGTACTGGCTGGAGGAGGTTGCGCGTCGCTCGTGAACCCAGGCAGCCCCGTGCACTATATCAGGACACAGTGCTTCACTGTTCCGAGCCCGATTACCCTTCGCGGAAATCTTGGGCGCAACACATTGATTGGTCCCGGGCTGTTGAATTTCGATTTTTCGCTGATCAAGAACAACTATGTGAAGCGCATTTCCGACGCATTCAATGTGCAGATTCGCGCGGAGTTCTTTAACGTTCTGAACCACACGAACCTTGCACCGCCCCTGGATAACCGAGATCTCTTCGATAAGGCCGGCCAGCCGATTGCCAATGCAGGGCTCATCACATCGACGGAGACGCCTTCGCGGCAAATGCAGCTTGCACTCAAGCTGATTTGGTGAGCTACACCGCCGAAATCAACGTAGAACGAGAGTATTTATGCGCTTGGGTACCTCTCCGACGGGAATAACTGCGACGAGGGTACGAGTGGCGGCGTCAATCGCCGAAACGGAGCAGGCACCGGAATTCGATACGTAGACAGTCTTGCTGTCCGGCGTAAAGGTAATCCACTCGGGGACAGCACCTGTGGGCGCGCCGGTCAGCCGGTGAACTTCGGGAAGCGCGACATGCCCGAGCAATCTCAAATCAGGTAGAGAGTAAGCGAACACTGCATTGGCCAGCGTGCTGTTGACCCAAAGCGATTTTCCATCCGGCGTCACTCCAATGCCGTGCGAAGGCGTGCCCATGCGCCCCTCGGCGACTCCGAACCCGCCAGGTTGATCCGGCAACTTGACACGGCCAACCTCGGCGCGCTTTGCAAAATCCACGACCGCGAATCCGTGGAAGCCCGAAAGCTGTACGAACATGCGCGCTGTCGATCCGTCCGGATTGCGCTCGAACGCCATGGGGCGGACGCCACTTTCGAATTTCACCTCCCAGATGGATTGCTCCGTTTGGAGATCAATCACTGTGGCGGCTTTGTTTTCGATAGAGCCGCTGACGGCGTACCTGCCGTCCGGCGTAACGTAGACGTTGTGAACGCTGCCGTCGACTGGAATGCTCTTGACACGCTGTAGGGACGTTGTGTCGATCACATCCACCACGCCCGGATTCGACCGGATGCCCACCAGTACCTGGCGGCCATCTTTGGTGACGGCTATATTGTTCGGCCGACCAGTAAGAGGCACCTTACGCAGAATTTCGCCACTTTTCCGGTCAAGGACGTCCAGCACGCTCTCCGATTCATTGCTGACGTAGACTCGCGCGCCGTCGGGAGAAAAATTGACGCCATGAGGCAATTCGATGCCCTGAATCACGTGGACCACTTTGTTGATTGCGGTGTCGATGACCTCAATCGTATTGCCGGCACTATTGGTGACGTAGGTGCGCACTCCGGAGACTGCGGTATCTCCACGGGACATTTCAGAGCGAGCGCCACGAACCCACTCTGCGATTGTTACCCAGTCGGAATCTTCCTGAGAAGCGAATTGCCTGCCACCAGAATGAAATGCATCACCGCCCGCCTCTGGCGCGAGCGGATGAATGAGGAGGGGACTTGAATAGACATCTCCGGGAAGTACTTGCTGCCTGGCATTCTCGAAGTTGGATCGCGACTGCTCTTCAGTCCAAGTGGATTTTCCCGCGGACAAAGCCTCGAGACGGAAGATTCTGTTAGGCAAAGTGTGGCAGCCGTAGCACCGTGCACGGCCGGGCCGCGGTTTCAAGAAAACAGGCTCAACCCGGGCTTTAAAAAATTCGAAGTCCAGAGACACGGCCGGCAAAGCGTGAGGTTGTGCCTCGACCGAAGGCTCCGCCTTGCCGCCGCGCACCCAGGCAGCGAGCTTTTGCCATTCCGTATCCTTCTCAGAGGTCCAGAATTTTCCGCCCGCATGCATCGGGTCGCCACCGGCCGCGGGCGCTAGAGGATGGAGCAACAAGCGGCTCTTGGCCGGGTCACCTGGCACGACCAGTCGCGAGACCACCTGAAAGTTGCGGCGGGATTGTTCATCGGTCCATGCCGAATTTCCAGGTGACAAAGGCTCCAGCTTCATACGTGTGGCCAGGGTTGAATGACAGTCGTAACAGCGAATGTTTCCCGCCCGCTTGCTGAGAAAGATAGGCTCGATATCCGCGCGATAAGTTTCAAAATCGAGTGATGATTTGGCCTGTGGTGCGGCAACGCCGGTCTGCACTGTGCCGGCATACGATGCAGCCACGGCTGCGAAAACCAGGTATGCAAGAATCGGTGGTCTTTGGTGCACCATATTCGGGCTCCTCAGAGTCCCTCGACTCCAAACGCGTCAGCGTCCGTAGACCAGCAGCCGAAATGTTCCGGAGATTGGTACGGGTTGAGGGTGGGGTTGCTCGGTCGTAGGCTCGGGAGCAGGTCCGAAATCTGCCGTGTCGATAAAGAGTTTGTGGGTTTTTGAATCGAGCGCTGCATTTCGAGCGCCGAATTCTGTCTTGACGGATTCGACGACACTGAATTTGTCGGGCGAGTCCTCATGGAAAATGTGCAGGATACCCTCGCGGACCGCCGTAAAGAGCAAGCCTGCCTTGGGATCAAAAATGTTCGTGTCGACACCAGATCCGATGGGAAAAGTCTGGATGACCTTCCCATTGTCGGAGTCCATGATGGCGAGCATCTTGTTGTGGCCACCAATAAAGAGGCGATGGTGTTGAACGTCCATATCCATGGCGCTTGCTTCTTCAGCCGGCGCAATGGGCCAATGGGCCTTGATGGTGTTCGAGCGCGAATCCAGCGCGACCACTTCGTTCTTGTCCTCGAGGTTGTCGTAAATCATTCCCTTGCCGTCAGCGACAGCGTATTCGGGGCGGCCGCCCATGGGGATCGTCGCTACAACTGTGTCCTTTTGAGGGTCGATGACCGAAGCATCGTTTGACCTGCCATTAAAGGTGAAAACGTGTTTGGACGCCGGATCGTAAATTATGCAATCGGGGTTCTTGCCGGTCTTGATATGCCCGGTAACCTTGAGAGTCTTGGGGTCGAAGACGACTGCTTCATCAGCGCCGCCGTCGCTGATGTACCCTTTGCCTAGTTCACCGATTATGGCGATGCCGTGAACTCGCGTTAGCCCTGGGATGTTGCCAACCTCGGCTCCGCTATTGGCGTCGACGACTTTGACTTCGGTGTTGTGTGAAATGTAGAGGTGACCGGCGGCAGAATCAAAAGTGATGTAATCCCAGTATTCCTTGCCGCCGGGTGGAGCGCTCAGACTATATTTCTTTAGGAGATGATAGCCTCCCTCCGGTGCCGCGAGGGCGAGGCCGGCAAGGAATAGAACGGCACAGCAGGCAAAGAGTTTGATGGGAGAAGTTCTCACGCGGAAACCTCCGAAAGACCCTAACGGCAAGATGTGTGAGCTACAAAAGCCGCATGCTACTTCCAGTGACACTAAATCTAACATTAAGTTTTCTTTATCTCGGACTTGAATTGAAATGAACAGGCTAAACTGACGCTCCGATAACCAAACATCGGACATTAACACCGAACCCGCAGACGTGGAGATGGCGACCAGTGGCAGCTATTGCGGCCCAGGAGGACAGTTGAAGGAGAGAATCAGAGCCGTGGCGGCCACG
>Ga0126378_10003298_pt1 | contig 12180 bp, 9 predicted proteins | sample PanSoiMetPlot_23_FD_92587 | JGI IMG/M metagenome (GOLD analysis project Ga0126378, IMG submission 92587) | Tropical forest soil microbial communities from Panama - MetaG Plot_23 | ecosystem: Environmental > Terrestrial > Soil > Tropical forest > Bulk soil | place: Panama | collected 2016-02-17
CGTCCGGGCGCCGGACCGCCGGAAGCGGCTGCTAGGGGCGCGGCCGGAAACCTGGCCGAGAGATTTGGGGGCCACGTGCCCCAGATCCGGTGGCGCCGACGAGGAGCGCAGGGAGCGCCCTCTAGGGCGTGAGCGAGCACCGCAGGAGGCAACGCCGGAGATGGGGTGCATGGGCCCCAAAGATCCGGCTGGGTTTTCGGCCGGCGCCCCTAGGCGCCCTGGACCTCGCCGGCGCCGCCGGGGCTGCCCTGAGGCTGCACCTGGGGCAGCGGGCTGGTGAGCAGCGGCAGGTGCTCGCGTCTGACGACGACGGTGCCGGCCATCAGGTCCTGGAGGCCCTGCCGGCGGCGTGTGAGCGGGATCAGACCGGCCAGAGGCACCAGGCAGATGAGGTCGATGACCAGCGCGGCCAGCACGACGACGACCAGCGGCACCGTGACGGCGAACAGCGTCACGGCGACCGGGAAGACCTTGGGCGCGTAGCGTCCGGTGGCGCGGCCGAAGGAGATCCGGCGACCGTGCCCGTCGGCCACAACCAGCTGGAAGAACCGCTTGCCGATGGTCGCCTGCCAGCTCGAGCTCTCCAGGCCGGCGAAGTACAGCCACTGCAGCACGATCGCGATGACGATCAGCGCCAGCGACACGCCGCCCAGGCTCGCGGCGTTCAGCGGCTGGCCGGTCGAGAGCACGCCCACGATGGCGAAGAAGGAGACCACCACGGCCAGGATCACGGTGCCGATGGCGACCAGCACGTAGTCGACGACCGCGGCTCCCAGCCTGCGCCAGAGGCCGCCATACGCATGCGCGGGCGCCGGCGACGGCGGGGCCGGCACAGCCAGGGCCTGGTGCGGCGAGGGCGCGTACCCGCCGGCGGCCGCAGCCGGCAGCACCAGGCCCGGCGCGGCGGCCGAGGCGACCGGCGCCATCCACGCCGGCTGGCCGGCGACGGCAGCCGGCACCGGCCCCTGGGCCGGCACGACCGGTGCAGACGGCACCGGGGCCGCCGGGTCGGAGCTCGGCGGCGGCGCGCTCGGCGCGTCTGCCCCGGGGATCTCCGCCACGGCGGCGCGCGCCGCCGCCACGGCGGCCTCAGCGTCCCCGTCGCGGTCCAGCACGTCGAGCGCCGCCTTCGCGGCGGTGTGCTGCCGCGCGGGGCCGCCGCCCAGCTCCTTGCGGGCCCAGTCATACCATTCGGCGTACGCCCGCCGGCGAGGGCTCACGCGGGTGATGAGGCCGATCCCCTGACCGGCGACGCTGCGCCGCGCGGCCGCCCGGGCGGCCTGCTCGTCGCCGCCTGCCTCCAGGGCCTCGACGGCCGCCTGGGCGGCGCCCAGGCAGACGCGGCCTTCCGTGCTGACCTCCCGCTTGGCCCAGGCATACCACTCGGCAAACCGCTCGTCCAGGGTCTCGGTGGAGCCCTCCACAGTTGAAAGGGTAGGGCTTCGACGCAGTCCGGGGCCACCGCCCCCCGTCGACCGGGGGTTCTCAGGCGCTCAGGTCGGCGTAGATCACCAGCCGCTGGGTCGCGAGGTTCCCGGCCCAGAGCGGCCAGCAGGTGGTCAGCACCAGGCGCGGGGTGCTGCTCCTGACGAGCACGGAGGGGTCGTCGGGGCTCACGATCCGCGTGCCCGTGACGCGGTACGTATAGCGGGCCGCGGCGGTCTCCAGGATCACCGTGTCGCCGGCGGAGAGCTGGCCGAACGGAATCCAGAAGGTGTTGTGCGCCGCCACGCCGACCAGGCCGGGGCCGCCCGGCAGGCCGGTCGCGGGATAGTGTCCGGGGCCCGTGGCCAGGATGTCGGTGGAGACGCCCTGCCGGACTGCAGCGTAGTAGCCGATCCTGGGCACCCGGATCGCGAACAGCGCCGGGATGGCGCTGCGCGGCGCCGCCTGAGCCTGGGGCACCGGCGTGGCGGCCACCGGGCTGGGGGTCGCCGGCAGGTCGCTGAGCGCTGTGGCGCTCGGCGGCGGCTCGGCCACCGTCTGCGACCAGCGCTGGGTGAGCTGGTCCTCCTGCCACATGCCGTAGCCGATCAGGGCGAACGGCAGCAGGCACGTGAGCAGGCCGGTCGCGACCAGACCCAGCGCGAGGTTGCGCAGGGAGAGCCTGGGCGCGAGCCACAGATGCCACGCCCGAATGCCGGCCCGGCGCCAGCGCCGGGCGCCCGACTGGGCCGGGTCGCCCACGGGGATGCCCCACGGCAGCCGGCGGGTGCGCGGGCCGGCCCCGATCGGACGGAGTGCGAGATGGCGCACCGCGAGCAGGGGCGCCACCGACAGGTGCCACGCCCGGGTGGCGCCTCGGCGCCAGCGCCAGGCGCGCGACTGGGCCGGGTGGGCCAGGGGAATGCCCCTGGGCCCACCCGGGACCGAGCTCACCGCCCCGCGGACGAGCGCCCGCGGCCGACGCTGACCAGGAAGAGAGCCAGACCGGCCACGATCACGGCCAGGCCGATCAGGGGCAGCCTGAGGTCGAGGCCCCCGGTGTTGGCGAGCGCTGCGACCGTCTGCACGCTCGGCGACGGCGAGGGCGACTGGGGCTGGCTCGGCGGAGCCGTGCAGGAGGCCGTCGTCCCGACCACAGTCGCCTCCTGGTCGGTCGGTGTGAACGACACAGTGGTGCCATTCTGGAGGTTGATCGTCAGGTCGGCCGGCACCTTGCCAGCCTGATCGCTCGTCACCTTCTCGACCTTAACGACAAAGCCCTTGATGCCCGTATCCGCGTTGGCCTTGAAACAGACCTTCTGCGTGAAGCTGTTGTTGCTGTTGTCCTGAAAGGCGGGCACGGTCAGCGCTGCGGTGTCGAGGGCTGTGCTGGAACCCTGGGCGAAGAGTTGCAGGAAGACGTAGCGGGTGTCTGTGCCTGGCTGGACCTGGCCGCTGAGGGTGACGCACACTTGGCCGGTATCCGACTGGCAGGCAACTGCGAGGGTCGCCTGGTTCACGACATGCGCCGCCGCCGGCACTGCCAGCGCCACACTAAGCATAAGCACAGCAGGTATGGTCAGGGTCCTGATCAGCTTCACTCGATAATCCTCCACCACGTACGCGAGACGTTTGCCGGATCGATGGGCCCTGGCGGTCGCAGAACGCCGGCTCGGCCCGACCGGGGCCGCTATCCCCAGGTCCGACGTGCGGTATCCGCCTGGCCCTTCCCCTTCTCCCCTCAACGAGCCCGCTCCGCCGTGGTTACGCCGACGGCGCAATCCGTGCCGTTCGGGCCCCAGGACCTCGGTGTGGCCGGCTCCGGGCACCGCGGGCGGGCCGGCCCGGGCTGCGCTCAGGAGGCGTTGCCGAGGCGAGGCGGGCGGCTGCTAGCCTGTGTGCCGTGTCGACCGGAGCTTCCAGCGGCGAGCCGGGATCGGCGCCGGGCGGGGACGGCGCGGCGCCCGCAGCCGATCGGCTCCGCCTCGCCCCCGAGCGCCTGCGGCGTCGCCTCGACCCGTCCAGCCTGGCCTTCGAGACCACGGCCGAGGTCGAGCCGCTGGCCGCCCTGATCGGCCAGCCCAGGGTCCTCGAGTCGATCGAGTTCGGCGTTGAGATGAGCGCGCCCGGCTACAACCTCTTCCTGGCCGGCGCCCCCGGTTCGGGCCGGACCGAGACGATCCGCGACTACCTCGCCGGCGCCGCCACGGCCCGGCTGCCGGCGGATGACTGGGTGTACGTCCACGACTTCGGACAGCCCTATCGGCCCCGCGCCATCAGGCTGCCGGCCGGTCGGGCGGGACAGCTGGCGGCCGACGTGGACGCGCTCGTCGTCGCCGCCCGTCGGCACATCGGAGCGGCGTTCGAAGGGGACAACTACGGCGAGCGCCGGCGCCAGGCGCTGGCTCAGATCAGCCAGCAGAGGGACGCCGTCCTGGCCGAGATGCGCCGGTTCGCCACCGAGCACACCTTCGGCCTGGAGCCCACCCCGACCGGGCTGGTCGCGGTGCCCATGCTCGGTGACCGCCCCCTCACGCCGGACGAGATCCGGCTCCTGACCCCCGACCGCCAGGCGGACCTGGAGCGCAGCGGCGCCCAGGTCCAGGAGGCGGTCGTCGCCGGCCTGCGCCGCCTGCACCAGCTGGACCGGAGCGCCGCCGAGCTCATCCGGCGCGTGGACCGCGAGATCGCCGCCTTCGCCATCGATCCGCTCCTCCACGCGCTGCGCGAGCGCTACGAGACGCTGCCCGACGTGCTCGTCCACCTCGACCAGGTCCGCGACAGCATCATCGACAGCCTGGCCGACTTCCGCCCGCGCGGCGCCGAGACAGACGGCGCCGCGGTCGCCCCGTGGGAGGTGGCGGCCGCAGAGGAGCGCCTGGGGCGGTACCACGTGAACGTCCTGGTGCGCAACGGGGAGACGTCGCCCGCCCCGGTCGTCTTCGAGCCCAATCCGACGTACACCAACCTGGTGGGCCGGATCGAGTACCGGGGCGTGTTCGGCACGCTGGTCACCGACTTTCGCCAGGTCCGGGCCGGCGCGCTCCATCGGGCCAACGGCGGGTTCCTGGTCCTCGAGGCCGCGGACGTGCTGCGCAACCCGGCCGCCTGGGATGCGCTGAAGCGGGCCCTGCGCGCGCGGGAGATCCGCATCGAGAGCCTCGCGGAGCAGTTCTCGGCCGCGCCGACGACCACGCTGGCGCCGGAGCCCATCCCGCTCGCCGTGAAGGTCGTCCTGATCGGCCCGACCGACCTCTTCCACCTGCTGCATGCGGTCGACGAGGACTTCGGCGCGCTGTTCAAGGTGAAGGTGGACTTCGCGCCGGACATGGAGTGGTCCGACGACCACGTGCGCAGCTACGCCGCGTTCATCAGCCGCCGGGTGCGGGAGAGCGGGCTCCAGCACTTCGACCGGACCGGGGTCGCCCGCGTCGTGGAGCACGGGTCGCGGCTGCGGGACGACCAGCGCAAGCTCTCCACGCGCCTCCAGGACATCGGCGACCTGGTGACGGAAGCCAGCTTCTGGGCGGGGAAGGCGGGTCGGCAGGTCGTGAGCGCGGAGGACGTGAACCAGGCCGTCGCCCGGCGCGAGGCGCGCTCCAGCCTCCCCGAGGAGCGGATGCGGGAGATGATCGACGACGGCACGATCCGGATCGACATCGACGGCGAGCGCGTCGGCCAGGTCAACGGGCTCACGGTCGTCGAGCTCGGGGACTATCGCTTCGGGCTCCCCGCTCGGGTGACGGCCAGGGTCTCGATGGGCCGGGGCACCATCGAGAGCATCGAGCGCGAGACCGAGCTCTCGGGGCCGATCCACTCCAAGGGGTTCCTCATCCTCAGCGGATACCTGGCCGGCCAGTACGGGCAGGAGTGGCCGCTGGCGCTGCGGGGCACGCTGACCTTCGAGCAGTCGTACGGCGGCATCGAGGGCGACTCCGCATCCGCCACCGAGCTCTACGCGCTGCTCTCCGCGCTGTCCGGCCTGCCGCTGAAGCAGTCCGTCGCGGTGACCGGCTCCGTGGACCAGCTCGGCGAGGTGCAGGCGGTGGGCGGCGTGACCCACAAGATCGAGGGGTTCTTCCACGCCTGCCAGGCTCGCGGGCTGACCGGGCGCCAGGGCGTGGCGATCCCGGCGGCGAACGTGGCCAACCTGATGCTGTCCGACGAGGTGGTCCAGGCGGTCGAGCAGGGCCGGTTCCACATCTGGGCCCTGCGCTCGGTGGACGAGGGGATGGAGCTGCTCACGGGCCGCGCGCCCGGTGACCGGCAGGAGGACGGCAGCTATCCGGACGGCACGGTCCACCGCCTCGTCCAGGAGCGCCTGCGCGGCTACACGCAGCGGCTGAACGCGCTCTCCGGCCAGGCGGATGGCCGGACGGGGCTCGGGCCCGCGCCGGCGCCGGCGGCGGGCACCGGCACCGACTAGAACAGACCCGACACAGGCGCAAGCACGGGCTCCGCCCTGCGTGCGAGTCCGTCTTCCCGACGCCGACGACGCCACAAGTAGCCCCGAAGGGATGCGCCGCAGGCGCCCCCAAGGACCCCAGACAGAGGGGGGTTTTGGAAGGGGGGCCTGCCCCCTCTTGCATCGTTAGAGCGGTGGCCCCCAGAGCGGGTACCACTGGGCCAGGTCAGGCTCGATGGGCAGCTCGGCCTTCGCCACCGCGGCCAGGCGCAGCTCCTCGGCGTTGTCGCGCCGGCGATCGCCTGTCGGGAGGAAGGGGTAGAAGGTCCCGAGCTTGTAGCCGTAGACCCAGTAGGCAGCACGCTCCCCCTGCTCGAACCGGAACAGGCAGGCCAGGAGAAGGTCGCCCAGCCCCTCCTCCAGGAACCTGGTGGCCACGACGTGGGCCGCCGCCAGCGACTCCTGGAAGTCGGTCCCCGACAGCACCAGCCAGTCGAAGCCGAGGTCGTCCCGCTTCAGCTCGACCGCGGTCCGGGGCCGGTCGTCCTGGAGCGAAAGCAGCTGTCGGACCTCCGATTCGAGCTGCTCGAATCGTCCGGGCGGAAGGCGCTTGAGGACGATGCCCAGGCGGCCGCCCGGCCTGAGCCCCGCCGCCTCCAGCGTGATCACCGCCGTGCTCATCGCGAAGACGCGGTCCTCGTTCGGCTTCGGCAGCCTGGTCCGGCCGAGCAGCGCGTCCAGGAGGCCCACCGACTACTCCGCCAGCCTCTTCTCCATCGCCTGGAGCCGTGCGACGCGGTGCTGCAGCGACGGGTGCGTCGAGAAGAGCTCGGCCAGCGACCCCCTCGTGAAGGTCGGGAAGATCAGCAGCGCGCTGGCCGCCTCGACCTGGCGCAGGTCCTGGTCCGGTATGCGCTGGGTCTGGTCGCTGATCTTGAGCAGAGCCGACGCGAGCGTCGCAGGGCGGCCGGTGATCAGCGCCGACCCCCGGTCCGCCTCGTACTCGCGATAGCGGGAGAGCGTCCGGATCAGCACGAAGCTGATCACCCACACGGCGGCGGACACGATGAGAACGATGGCCGCCGAGCCGCCGCCCCCGCTGCGGTCGCGGCCCCGGGAGCCGTAGCCGAGGCCGCCCCAGAGGCCGAACTGCACGAGGAAGGAGGCCACGGTGCTGAAGAACGTCGCCATCATCATGACCGCCACGTCGCGGTGGACGACGTGGCTCAGCTCGTGGGCCAGCACCGCCTCTACCTCCTCCGGGCTGAGCCTTCGCAGGAGGCCGCTGGTGACGGCCACCACCGAGTGGCGGGGGTTGCGGCCGGTCGCCAGCGCGTTGGGCGCGTCGGTGTCGATCACGGCCACCCCCGGCTTGGGCAGGCCCGCCATCTGGGCCAGCCTCCCCACGATGTCGTGGAGCCGGGGCTCCTCCTGCTCGCTGACCTGCCTGGCCCCGACCGACAGCAGGATGAGCTGGTCGGAGAAGTAGTACTGGAGCCCCAGCAGCGCGGCCGCGATCACGATGACCAGGACCACGCTGACGCCCATGCGCAGCAGCACGAGCACGAAGGCGGCGTACACCACCGCCAGGAGGAACATCGTGAGGAACATCCGGACCCGGAGCCCGGCGTCGGTCCCGATTCGGCGGTTCATGGGGAGGTGTCCTCCGGTCCCGGCCTCCTCAGGCCCCGGGGCCAGGGGTGGGCGTCGCCGGCCGACGGGCTGCGGCCTCCCGTGTCTCGAGCATCGTGACCGCTTCCTCCAGGGTCGTGTCCTCGCTGGGGATCACCAGGCCGGAAGGGACGACATCGGAGGCGGGCAGCTTCTGGCCGCGACTCCGGACGAGCGCGATCGCCTCCGCGAGCCGCGCCCGGAAGGCGGCCTCGTCGCGCTGGCGGACCGCCTCGGCCAGGCTGCCGTCCAGCTCGTCGAGGGCGGGTCGGTCCGCTGCCGAGACCCGGTACTGGTCCCCGCCTGACAGCCGCACGACCTCGCTGCCGTCGGGGAGGCGGGCGGCCGTCGCTCCCGGCCCGAGCTGCGCCTTCAGCGACTGGAGCTGGGCCTCCACGGCCACGTCCGAGCGCCCGGCGGCGAGCTGCCGGTCGATGTCGTCCTGGCCGCCGGCCCCGACCTGATCGAGGACGCCGCTGTCCACCAGCTGGTCGATGGCCGCGGCCCTGGCCTGCATCTGGGCCGTCTTCTCCTGGGCCCGGTCGACCATGAGGTTGACGTCGGCCATCTGCTCGGAGAGCCCGGTCACCGCCTCGCCGATCCTCGTCGAGGCCTCCGCGGCGGAGTACTGGGCCTTGATGGTCTCCTTCTGGGTCCGGAACGCCTCTACCTTGGCCTGCAGCTTCTGGGCCGTCAGCTCGAGCTTCTGCTCCTGGTCCTTCAGCTGCGCGGTCTGCTGGTCGAGGCCGTCGAGCTGGGCCCGGGCGGTCTGGGCGCGCGTGAGGGCAAGCCGGGCCAGGTCCTCCCGGCGCTGAGCCAGCGCCTCCCGGGCCTGCGCCTCCAGCCGCTGCAGGCTCTGCTGCAGCTGGGCCGACTGCAGCTCCAGCCGCTTCTCCGACGTCAGCACGTCGGCTACGTTGCGGCGGACCTGCTGCAGCGCCTCGAGCTGCCGCTCGTAGGCCAGCTGCAGCGACTCCGTGGGGTCCTCGGCACGGTTGAGGAGCGCGTTGATCTTCTCCTGGAACACCTCCGACATCCGCTTCATGACGCTCATCCAGTTCCTCCTCCGGGGCCGAGGTCGGCTCGGCCCGAGGGCGTTCTGCCTCCAGCCTGAGCCGGCTCGACCCGGGATGGGGAGGGTCGAAGGTCCCCACCATCCGGGGCCGTTGGCCGGAGCGGCTGCGGGGCGCGCTCTGCGATCCGCGGTCCACGGTGTTACGCAGCGTGCGACCATTCACCTGCCGTGCGTGCGGTGGTCGCCGTGGTACTCGTCATGGTGGCGCTCGCCGTGGGCCCCGAGGGGGACTGGGCGGAGGGCGCGCTGGCTGCTGCCCGCCTCGCCCCCCAGGCACCCGAGCCGCCCGCCGGCCCGCTGCCCTGGCTGCACGTCCGCCACCCCGCGCACGCGGCCCCGTTCATCGCCGACGCCTCCGGTCGCCGCGTCACGATGCGCGGCGTGGTGGCCGCCGGGCTCGTCGACTACTGGTCGGGAGCCGACCGGAGCGACCTGAGGCCAGCCCCGCACTGGCCGATCGACCCGGCCGCGTACGCGAACGGCGCGTGTCCGGCCAACGACACCAGGATCTGGGTCCCTCCGCTGTGCCAGAGCGACCTGGTCGAGATGCACCAGCTGCGCGTCCAGCTCCTGCGGCTCGCCGTCAGCTGGAGCCTGCTCGAGCCTCAGCCCGGCCGCTACAGCGCCCCGTACCTGGACCGGATCGCGCAGGTCGTGGGCTGGGCCACGGAGCAGCGCATCTACGTCCTGATCGACATGCACCAGAACGCTTACTCGCGGTACATCGGCAGAGCCGACCCGCGCCATCTCCCCCTGCCGGACGGGGCCGCGGTGGCGCTCAACGACCACGACGGCGCCCCGGCCTGGGCCACCTTCACCGACGGCCTGCCCTCCGAGAAGTTCGCCGGCCAGCGCGAGGTGAACCCCGCCGTCTTCGAGGCCACCACCAACTTCTGGCTCGACCGGGCCGGCGTCCAGGACCGCTACATCCGCGCCGTCGCCCAGGTCGCCCGGCGGTTCAAGGACAACAGCACGGTCATCGGCTACAGCGTCTACAACGAGCCGTGGCCCGGCTGGGCACCGCCCCCGCTCTTCGAGGACGCGCTGCTCTTCCCCTTCTACCGGCGACTGATCGACGCCCTGACCGGCGCCCGGGACGGCATATCCTGCCCGTCCGGCCTGCCCTACCTGCCCGTCTGCGGCTACCCCGACCTCGGCGTCCACGCCACCCATCAGCTCTACTTCGTCGAGCCGGGGCTCGTCCGCGAGGTCACCGACTTCCCCACCCACGTCAGCGTGCCGCTGACGTCGTACCCGAACGTGGTCCTGGCCCTGCACGCGTACACGCACATCTACACGTTCGACCGGATCCTGCTCGGGGCCGATCCCCGGACCTCCACCTCGCCCTCGTTCGACCAGTCCTACTGGTGGGGCGAGGTCGAAGCGCGGGCGCTGGACGCAGCTCTCTTCGTAAGCGAGTACGGCGACGACCCCGCCGACGACAGCCGGCTGCTCGCCTCGCAGGTCGCAGAGCAGCAGGCGCACCGGGTCGGCGCGACGTTCTGGCTGTGGAAGCAGAACTGCGGGAGCGGTCCGTGGGGCCTGTACGACGGCGTCGTCGCGGCCGGCGGCCCGTGCGCCTACGACCTGCGCACCGCCGACCCCGACCCCAGGCCACAGAACGGGCGGCTCCGGGCGGACCGGGCGAGGCTCGTGCTCGGCCCCTGAATCCGCGTCCGCAGGTCAGGGGCTGCTGGATCCAGTCGAGCCCCCGCTCCTCCGCCGGGCGTGGTGGCGCAGCGTCTGCGCCAGCGTCTCCGGATGCGGCGTCATGGCGTACTTGTGCCCTCCGATGTCGCGGAGGACCCGCCAGGGCCGCCGGCAGCGCGGGTTCCTGCACCAGGCCCACCCCTCCGGGCTCCTGGCCGGGTCGGTGAGCGGATGGCCGCAGAGCGGGCACCGGCCAGCCTCGATCTCGGCGACCGCGTCCATGCTACAAACGTATGTTCGACCAGTCCTGATGTCAAGTTGGCCTGACGATCCGGCGCCACGGGTGCGGCGTCCCGGCCGGCCCCGGCGCCGGCCCGGTCACGAACCCCCGACGCCGGCGATGTCGGCGATTCGGCAGGGGATGTCTGCGTTCTCGTCCAGGTGGTGGCTGGCGCACACCCGGTGATAGCCGTCCGCGATCGTCAGCGGCACCCCGGCCGTCAGGCCGCCGCGCACCAGCAGGACGGGCGAGAGCGGCCTGCCCTTCCTGACCTTGTCTAGGTCGTGCGCGACGTGCACGTTCTCCGGGCCCAGGACCGCCAGGCCGCTGGCGCGCAGCAGGTCCTTCGCCTTGCGGCGCACGAGCGGCGCGGTGCGCAGCCGGTCGCAAAGCTCCTTCGCCGCCTCCCCCGGCATCAGCAGGCTGAGGTAGTCGTGCGCAGCCGGATAGTCGTGCTCCTCCGGCTCGTCCTTCCAGTGCTCCCTCTCCGTCATGCCCTGGCCTCCCGATGAATCCGCTGCGCGGCCCCGGCCGGCGTCGTCAGCCCGCCCTGGCTGCCTCGCCGCCGCCGGCCGGCTTTGCTCCCGCTGCCATCCGGATGGCCCCGGCGGCGGCGGGGATCAGTGTGAGGCAGCCGCCCGCCACCAGCGCCGCTGCCACCGGCGGGTCCAGCGCGCCGGTGGCGAGCCCGAGCGCTGCCGCCGCGGCCGGGAGGCCCAGCTGGGCCGAGGCCAGGAGGCCGGAGGCCGCCCGCCTCTCGCGCCCGGCGACGAGCGCCGCGAGCACGTGGACGGCGGTCGCCGCCACCGCCATAGCCACGGCCAGCGCGATGGCCGACGGGGAGCGGATCAGCCCGGTCAGGTCCAGCGTCGCTCCCAGGAGGACGAAGAACGCGGGCACGAAGAAGCCGGTCGCGAGCCCGGTCAGCTGATGGACCAGCCGGCGCGGCTCGTGGAACTGGCGCAGCACCATGCCGGCCACGAAGCCCGCGATCAGCAGGCTGGCGCCGGTGCGCTCCGCGACCGCGGACAGGGCCAGCAGCAGCAGCACGGAGATCCGCAGCTGGAGCGCCCAGTGGCGCTGCTTCGACTCCCGCTTGGCCTCGTTCGCCAGCGGGGTGTCGAAGAGCCGTCGTCCGACCACGACCGCACCGGCCGCCCCCGCGACGATCAGCGCATCGCCGGCCAGCGCGGCCGGGATGTGGCCCGCGCCGGAGAGCGTCAGGGGCATGAGCAGGGCCGTGACGGCGTCGGCCAGCGCGATCCAGGCGAGGAGCAGTGTTACGGCGGGCCCGGTCAACCCCCGTTCCTGGATCGTGGGGAAGGCGACGGCGGCCGAGCTCCCGGCCAGGAGCACGATGAACAGCTGGGGGTGGCCGATCCGGAGCACGGCGCCGATGAGGATGCCGAGCGGGATGCTGGCCGCCAGCGCCAGGACGAGGGCCAGGCCGCCCCGGACCGCTCCCCGGCGCAGCTCCGGCGAGCGGATGTCGACCTCGGTGCCGGCGCCCAGCATCAGCATCGCGAAGCCCAGCGCGAAGAAGGCCGGGAACGGCTGAGCAGCGGGGTCGATCCAGCGCAGCCCGGTCCTGCCCAGCGTCGCGCCGGCGATCAGCTCGCCAACCAGTATCGGGACGATGGGCCGCTTCCCCGCGGCCAGCAGCGGGCCCAGCAG
>Ga0126378_10003299_pt1 | contig 12179 bp, 11 predicted proteins | sample PanSoiMetPlot_23_FD_92587 | JGI IMG/M metagenome (GOLD analysis project Ga0126378, IMG submission 92587) | Tropical forest soil microbial communities from Panama - MetaG Plot_23 | ecosystem: Environmental > Terrestrial > Soil > Tropical forest > Bulk soil | place: Panama | collected 2016-02-17
AAGCGCGGCATCGAGGCAGCCGTGGAGCGCGTCAGCGAGGAGCTGTCCAAGCTGGCCAAGGACGTGGAGACCAAGGAGCAGATCGCTTCGACTGCTTCGATCTCCGCGGGCGACACCGCTATCGGCGAGATGATTGCCGAGGCGATGGACAAGGTCGGCAAGGAAGGCGTTATCACCGTCGAGGAGAGCAACACCTTCGGTCTGGAGCTCGAGCTCACCGAGGGCATGCGCTTCGACAAGGGCTACATCTCGCACTACTTCGTGACTGACCCTGAGCGTATGGAGGCCGTCCTCGAGGACCCCTACATCCTCATCGTCAACTCGAAGGTCTCGGCCAACAAGGACCTGCTGCCGCTGCTCGACAAGGTCGTTCAGTCGGGCAAGCCGCTGGTCATCATCGCCGAGGATGTCGAGGGCGAAGCCCTAGCGACCCTGGTCGTGAACAAGATCCGTGGTCTGTTCAAGTCTGTTGCGGTGAAGGCCCCCGGCTTCGGTGACCGCCGCAAGGCCATGCTCGGCGACATCGCAATCCTGGCCGGTGGGCAGGTCATCAGCGAGGAAGTCGGCCTCAAGCTGGAGAACGCCGACCTGGACCTGCTTGGCCGGGCCCGCAAGGTCGTCGTTACCAAGGACGAGACGACGATCGTGGATGGCGCTGGCGACCCCGAGCAGATTTCCGGCCGGGTTAACCAGATTCGCACCGAGATCGAGAACACCGACTCCGACTACGACCGCGAGAAGCTCCAGGAGCGGCTAGCCAAGCTGGCAGGCGGCGTCGCAGTCATCAAGGCTGGCGCCGCAACTGAGGTCGAGCTGAAGGAGCGCAAGCACCGCATCGAGGACGCGGTGCGCAACGCCAAGGCTGCGGTCGAGGAGGGCATCGTCCCCGGTGGCGGTGTCGCCCTGCTGCAGGCTGGCAAGAGCGCCTTTGAGAAGCTCGAGCTGCCCGGCGACGAGGCTACCGGTGCACAGATCGTGCGCCGCGCGCTCGAGGAACCGCTGAAGCAGATCGCGATCAACGCCGGCCTCGAAGGCGGCGTCGTGGTCGAGAAGGTGCGCTCGCTTCAGGGTGGCAACGGCCTGAACGCCGACAGCGGCGACTACGTCGACATGTTCAAGGCCGGGATCATCGACCCGGCCAAGGTGACCCGTTCGGCTTTGCAGAACGCCGCATCGATCGCCGGGCTGTTCCTTACCACCGAGGCAGTCATCGCCGAGAAGCCGGAGAAGGAGAAGGCCCCGGCCGCTCCTGGCGGCGGCGACATGGACTTCTGATCCAAGACCGCCTCAGGCTGAAGTACCGCAGAAGGCAGTCCCGGCTTTGCCGGGACTGCCTTTTGTTTCAGGCCGAGATCCAAATGTTTCCGGGTGATGCCAAACGGAAGGCAGTCGCGGCTTGCCAAGACTGCCTTTCTGTCGTCTCTGGCGCGCGTGCCGGCTCCACAACGGGTGCGTGAAGAGGGATTATCAGCCCATGAGCCCGCCGACCGAACAGCTCATCCGCGACTACCTCAACCGCCTGTCGGTTGCTGCGCGCGGCCATCTTGGTCAAGACGACCGGCGCGCGCTCGTGGATCGGACGCGCGACTTCATCGAGCGCAAGGCGGGGTTCGCTGGACCGCCGACCGCGATCGAGGTTGGCAGGCTGCTTTCTGGGCTCGGGGACCCAGCGACCCTGGTTCAGCAAGAACGACAACGACTCGCTGCCGTCCGCGGCGAGATGCCGCAGCCACCCCCGAGCCGCAGTCCGATCACGAGGTTGCTGCGACGTGACTCGTCGAAGCCCCGCGTGGCTAGCTGGCACTGGCCGGTTATTGCAGGCCGGACGGACCTTCAGCTCACGCTGCTCGACAGCGGCGGTGCCGCCGACGGCGGCGCGAACGGCTCGAATGGGTTGGTCGCGAAGCGGGCAGGGATCGATGGCGGGCTCGCAGCCAGTGACGCGTCCGGGCCGTACATACCCCCGCAATCTGGCGATCCCGACTGGTTCTTCAGGTCACTGGGCGAAGAGCCGGAGTCAGCGGCCGGATCGGCCGAGCAATCGGCGACGGCCGCGGGCGACGAGCAGGTGCAGGAGTCGGTTCAGCCCGGTCAGACTAGGCCGCCGTGGCCGCTAGGCGGTGTGAGCAGCGCGAACTCCGGTGCGAGCGACATCGATGAATTCGACGCGGCTGGACCCGCCGACTCCGAGCCAACGACTATCAGCCCCTCCTGGCAGCTGACCACGGCGTCAGAGTCTGTGCTGGCGCGCCAGGTGCGCCAGGTAGTGACAGCAGTCGTGGCGTGGTGTCGCCGAATGCCGCTGGAAGCTTCCGCGGTCGTGCTCCTGGGTCTGGGCGGCGCGGTCTTTCCGCCGGTCTGGCTACTTGGCGCCATCGTGGCGCTGCCGTCGCGAGTGTGGGACGGCCGCGATAAGTGGCTTGGGCTGGGGCTGCCGGTGCTGTTGACGATCATCGCGGCGGCGCTCGGTGTCACGGTTGGGGGACGTGCGTCGGTAGGTCAGGGCATGCATGAGGGCTGGGCATTCGGCGTTGCCGGGAGCCGCGTCGCAGCCGTACTCGGTGCTTCCTATCTGTGCTGGCGAAGCGTGCACGGACGCCGGCCGCCCTCGGTGCCCCCGTGGAACCGGCCGCACAGGGTCGGCTGATCAACGCCATGCGAACGCGCCCCGGGGGCCGATGGCGACCGTGTGCGGCGCCGCAGGTTCAGCGGGCCGCGCTCCGGGTATGGGAAGGCAAACTTGCTGGCGTGCCAGCAGACAACCCAGCCGATGTCCCGGCCTCGCACGTGATCCCGTCCCAGCATCATCCAACGTGTGAGGTTGCGGAAGACGTGGTCCTGGCGACAGCTGGGACCACGTCTATGCGTCGGTAAACCGGCGGCGTCTACCGGAAGAACTGAGTGAGATGCCGGCCGCGCGGGAGGTCGCCCACAACCGATAGCCTTACTCGCGCAAGCGCTCGGCGCCTGCCCCGATTCGTTCCTCCTCGCGTAAGGTCGCGCACGTGCCTACTGGCAAGGTCAAGTGGTATGACGCCGACAAGGGGTTCGGCTTCCTCACCCGCGACGACGGGGGTGAGGTCTTTGTGCACTCAACTGCCCTCGAGCCGGCAGGCACAGCGCTGCGGCCCGGCCAGCGGGTAGAGTTCGGCGTCGCCGAGGGCCGTCGGGGGACTCAAGCGCTCCAGGTCCGCGTGCTTGAGCCGCCCCCGACAGTCGCCAAGACCGCGCGTAAGAGCCCGGACGAGCTGATCCTGATCATCGAAGACCTGATCAAGCTGCTCGATGGCGTCTCGAACACCTACCGCCGGGGCAAGCACCCAGACAGCCGGGATGCGAAGAAGACCGCAGCCGTGCTCCGCGCTGTCGCGGCGGACCTGGAGGCCTGACCCGGACCTTGGCCAACGACGTGCGCTAGAGCGCCGAGCTGGGGGTTGCCCGCCGGGCGCGGAGGATCCGCCGTCGGCGGCTGGCGATGAGCCAGCACAGGGCCAGCGCTAGCCCGATCGCGGCCACTGTCAGGCCGGCGAAGCCGCTGCCGGTCAGGGACAGCAGTAGGCCGATCAAGCCGCCGCCGACGAGCGCAAGCTGATGCACGGTCTCGGAAAACGCGAAGTTCGATGATCGTTTCTCGGCCGGTATCTCGCGTTGCAGGATCGAGTCGAGCGCGACCTTGACGAGCGTCTGGCTGATCGCTGCCGCGAGTGCCACCACTAGCACCGACCAGAGCCCGAAGAACATCGCGCAGGCGATGCTCACGAGCGTGGCGATGGCGAGAACCGTGAACATCAGTACCCGCGGAGCGCGTGACTTGAGCGCGGAGCCGATCAACGTGCCGAGCACTCCGCCGATGGCGATCGCTGCTGCAAAACCACCGAGCGCGACCTTGTCCGACGTGCGGCCGAATTGCTCGCTCCGCAAGATGAAGGCCAGGAAGAAGATCATGAATCCGTAAAAGGCTCGGATCGCCGCGTTGGCCTCCATGGCCTCGCGAACAACGGGGCTGATTCTGGACGGCCTGAAGATGCGCCGCAAGCCCGAGGTCATGCCGCTGGTGGTGCTCCCGGGCCTCGGACTGCGCGGCGTCGTGTCGCGTAGCTCCGTCGCCCTCGCCGCCCTGCCGTCCGCCGCATCGAACACCCAGGTGCCGCCAGGCCCCCGCCGGTTGCGCCTGCCAGCCGGCGCCGCGCCGTTGCCGACCTGCGCCGTGTCCGTTGCTGCTAGAGCGCCCGCTGCGGCCCGCTCTTCGTCTGACTGTTCGTCAACGCGGTCGGGTAGCCGCACGCCGAAGATTGCTGCGGCCAGATAGATAGCGGTAGCGACGCGCAGCACCCACGCCGCGCCGCCGCCGTGGTCGCCTGCGATCTTGTCGACCCCGAGTGCGAGGACAGCGCCAGTCGACGCGGCGATGATCGAGCCCAGATTCGACCGCGCGTTGGCGGTTACCAGACTGATCTCCGAGGGCAGCAAGCGGGGCGTGACAGCCGCTCGGGTGACTCCATACGCCTTCTGCAGCACGAGGACGCCAAAAGCGGCTGGTAGTAGCGTCACCGCATCGCCGTGCTGAGCGGCGCCCGCCATTCCCCAGCACAGCAGACCGCGAGCGAGCAGCGTGCCCACGAGAATGTAACGATTGCCCTGCTTCACGCGGTCGAGCAGTGGCCCGATCAGCGGCGCAAGAATCGCATAAGGGCCAATCGTGATGAGCAGGGCGAGTGCTGCTCGGCCCCGCGCCTGCTCGACGGAGGTGCTGAAAAACAGTGTGCCTGCCAGGGCGACTGCGACGAAGGCATCAGCGAATGCACCTGCGGCAGTTAGCTCGATCAAGGTGGACAGACCTGTCCGGCCTGCACCCGATGCGCTGCTCATGCGGTGCACAAGACGCCGTGTGCCCCCGGCGGCTGCGGCACCAGCCCGGCCTGCGCGCTGCGACGCCGTCACCACCGATCGGCCGGCACGCCGCGCGCGCTCGCCAGTACCGGTGGTCCCCATGGCTTAAGTATTCGTCCTGTGCGACGCATGACAACCATGGCACGACCGTCAGCGCGCAGATAACGGGCCAGCACTCCCCATCCAGTCGGACGGTAGCGTGCTAGGTGGTCGCTGACCAGGGGTTTCGTGACCGGAGCGCGCTGGCGTCCGCACTGCCCGCATGTGAAACAATTACCTACCGTGAGTCCTACTGCCCGTACGCGACCAGCCGCTGTCGATGAGGCCTGCGCGGCGGCGACCGACCTGGCCCGCGGTGCGGCCGAGGAGCTAGCTGGCGTCGGCGTCGGCGAGCACGTGGGGGTCGTCGCGGACGACGAGCGCGTGGTCACCCACCTGTTCAGCTCCCTGGATCCCGCGTACATCGGCTGGCGGTGGGCCGTCACGGTGACCAGGGCATCTCGGTCCAAAACGGTCACGGTTGACGAGGTAGTGCTGCTGCCGGGCCCCGATTCGCTGCTTGCTCCCGACTGGGTGCCGTGGAGCGAGCGAGTGCGTCCGGGCGATGTCGGCGTCGGGGATCTTATGCCTGCCCCCGACGACGATGAGCGGCTGGTGCCCGCTGGCGTGCTCGAGGGCGACGACGGCGTGCTGGACTGGGATGACAGCGCCGGCTGGCAGCAGGGCGCTGACCTGGATCTCGTTCTCGGACTCGGGCCGACCGCCGCGCCAGCTGACGGCGGCGTGGCGACCACGCTGACCGGCCGCGCCCGTGTTCTGTCCGCGATCGGCCGGGATACCACAGCCATCCGCTGGTACTCCAGCGAGCACGGGCCGAGCACGCCACTCGCTCGCGCCGCGCCGGGACCATGCGTCACGTGCGGCTTTCTGACGCCGCTAGCCGGGCCGCTAGGCCGGATCTTCGGCGTCTGCGCGAACGAATACGCGCCCGATGACGGCCGCGTGGTGTCCCTAGATCACGGGTGCGGCGCCCACTCTGAGGCGGTCACCGCGCGAGCAGGCGCTGGCATGATCGCGCCAGTCATCGACGAGATCGGCTACGACCTAGTTGACATGCCGGGCGTGGCGCTGGCCGACACTGTCTTCGAGTCGCTCGATCACGAGTCCTGACCGCCCGGCGGTGCTAGTTACCGGGGCGGGGCCTTCGTAGCGTCGGCGGAAGTGCCATCGGTGGCCGTGATGTCACTGGCGCTGTGATACCTGGCGCGCTCGCGGTCTCGGCGCTGCTCCGCAGACCGCTCCCGTGCTCGCTTGAGGTGCGGTACGTAGGCCAGCCCGAAGAATCCGAGGAAAGAGCCGAAGGCGGCCACCCAGATCCACCACCGGTCGGCCGGAGCCAGGCTGTCCCGAACGACGAGCAGCACGACGAGAGCCACGAGGAACCCGGCTGTGATCACGCAGGTGATCAGCCGGTCATTGCCTTCGAGCGGCGGCGGGGCTGGACGTTCGGGGCGGCTCACTGGCTCAGGCTAGCGGATGACCGAGTCGCCAGAACGCCGTCGTCGTCGGGGACCGCAGTGGCCGCAGTGCTGCGCCGCGCCTGGTGTCGTGGGACGATGCTCGCGGACTGGAAGGGATCCAGACGGCCTACGTTGGCCGGCTGCCCCGCCGGTTCCGGACCTGCCCGCGCGCTAACTGGCAGCCGGAATGCATGGGCATTGGCTATAGTTAGCAAGAGTAATGACTCAGGTTAACGAAGATGAGTACGCCGCAGCAGACCAGGTCCGACGCCGGGCTGGCGAGCGCCCTACGGATCTCAGTGAGCCGCCTCGCTCGGCGGCTGCGGGCAGAGCGGCTCGCCAAGGGCTTGGAGCCTGGCCTCTCCGACACCCAGCTAGCCGCGCTCGCGGCGCTGGAGCGGCACACGCAAATGACTCCCGGCGAGCTGGCCGATCACGAAAAAGTGCAGCCGCCGTCGATGACCAGGGTGATCGCGGCCCTGGAGGACCGCGGACTGGTTACGCGCGGTCCGCACGCCACGGACCGTCGGCAGGTGGTGCTCAGGGTCACCGAGCCTGGTCGGGCGGTCGTCCAGCAATCCAGGCAGCTCCGGGAGGCATGGCTCGCGCAGCGACTGCGCGAGCTGACTCCGGAGGAACGAGCGACGTTGCGAGCCGCGGCGCCGATTCTGGAGAAGCTCAGCCAGTCCTGACTGCCGGAGTTCCGACCAGCACTGCTCAGTATGCCGGCCGGGCCCGGTCGGGTAGCAAGACGTTCAGCTCGCTGCGGACCCGGAACTACCGCTTGTTTGCGGCAGGCCAGGTGGTGTCGAACACAGGCAGCTGGATGCAGCGGGTGGCCCAGGACTGGCTGGTGCTCGAGCTGACCCACAACAGTGGCACGGCGCTCGGTATTACGACTGGGCTCCAGTTCCTGCCGCTGCTGCTGTTCAGCTTGTGGGGCGGCGTTATCGCCGACCGCTACTCCAAGCGGCGGATCCTGATGGTCACGCAGACGGTGATGGGCATGCTCGCGCTCATCCTTGGCGTCCTCGCGCTGACCGGCGACGTGCGAATCTGGCAGGTCTACGCGCTAGCTTTCGCGCTCGGCCTGGCTACGACAGTCGACAATCCAACCAGGCAAGCCTTCGCCGTTGAGATGGTCGGCCGGGGCGGAATGGCTAACGCCATCGCGCTGAACAGCGCTGTGTTCAACCTGGCCCGGATCGCAGGCCCGGCGGTCGCCGGCGTGGTGATCGGGCTGCTGGGCACGCCGGCCGCGTTCCTGCTCAACGCGGCGTCCTACGGAGCGGTGCTCATCGGTCTGAAGCTGATGCGGCCGACTGAGTTGTACCCGGCGCTGCGCTCCGAGCGCGGGGATGGTCAGTTGCGCGAGGCGCTGTCATACGTGCGCGCCCGGACGACGCTGTGGATGCCACTTGTCCTTATCTTCTTCGTCGCGACCTTCGGCATGAACTTCCAGGTGACTACTGCGCTGATGTCAAGGACGGTGTTCCACACCGGAGCGAGCGCATTCGGGTTTGCATCGGCTGTCTTTGCCGCCGGCGCGCTCGGCGGCGCGCTACTGGCTGCCCGCCGGAGCCGTCCGACGCTGCGTCTGCTGCTGGTGACGTCGTTCGTATTCGGCATCCTCGAGATCCTGACCGGGGTGGCGCCGGACTACCTGACGTTCCTGCTCGCGCTCGTGCCGACCGGCTTGGCGCTGGTGACGTTCACTACGGCTGCCAACTCCAGCACCCAACTCAACACGGCGCCTGACATGCGCGGCCGCGTCATGGGCCTGTACATGCTGGTCTTCCTGGGCGGCACTCCGCTCGGCTCACCGCTGACCGGCTGGCTGGCCGAGGCCTTCGGCGCACGCCTCAGCGTTGTCGCAGGCGGCGTCATCTCGATCGGCGCGACGGTCGTCATGACATTCCTGCTGGCACGCAGCCGCGGCGTGCAGGTGCGGACCTATCTCCGGCGTGCGGAGCCGGCCAGCATTTCCTGAGCGTGCCGGTGCTGATACCAATGGCGTAATGAGGCTGTTCGTTGCCATCACGCCGCCGGCGGGAGTGCTCGCCGAGCTGGCTGCCGCAGTCGATCCGCTTCAGGCGGCCGCGCCGGAGCTGAGGTGGACTAGCCGCAGCGCCTGGCACCTGACGCTCGCGTTCCTCGGAGACGTGGACGAGGCCGTCCTCCCGGAGCTGACGACGCGGCTCGAGCGGGCTGCGCATCGGCACCCGCCCCAACGGCTGGCGCTCGAAGGCGGCGGCGCGTTTCCCAGCTCCGCCCGAGCCAAGGTCTTGTGGGCTGGCGTCCGGGGCGATAACCGTATGCTGGCCGCGCTGGCCGCATCGGTGGCGGCCGCGGCGCGCCGCGCAGGCGCGCCGCCCCCCGACGAGGGCCGGAAATACAGTCCGCACCTGACGCTGGCGCGCTGCCGTCAGCCGGCCAACGTCGCCATCTTGACTGGAGAGCTGGCCGGCTTTGTTAGCGCGGACTGGATGGCGCAGTCAGTGCACCTGATTCGCAGCCACCTCGGGGGCGGAGCGCCCCGGTACGAGGACGTCGGTGAGTGGCCGCTGGCAGCTCAGCCGCACCCCGGAAGCTGACTTCGCTGGCCGGTGGCTACAGGCGTTCGAGGACGTAGTCGATGCATGCCGTCAGCGCCTCGACGTCAGCGGGTTCGACGGCCGGGAATGTGCCGATGCGCAGCTGGTTGCGGCCGAGCTTGCGGTAGGAGTCGGTGTCAACGATGCCGTTCGCGCGCAGCGCCGCCGTGAGCGCGCTGCCTTGGATGTGGTCGGCGAAGTCAATCGTGACGACGACTGGGGAGCGTTGCGCGGGATCAGCCACGAAGGGCGTGGCGACCGGCGACTTATCGGCCCAGTTGTACAGGATGCCAGACGACGTCGCGGTGCGCTCCGTCGTCCAGGCCATGCCTCCCTGGCTCAGCATCCAGTCCACCTGCTCGGCTAGCAGGACCAGCGTCGCGACAGCTGGGGTGTTGTAGGTCTGCTGCAGCCGGGACTGCTCGATCGCGGTCTGCAGGGACAAGAACTCCGGTATGTAGCGGTCGCTAGCGGCAATCCGGGCGGCCCGCTCGACCGCAGCCGGTGACAGCAGCGCCAGCCACAGGCCGCCATCGGAGCCGAAGCACTTCTGCGGCGCGAAGTAGTACGCGTCGAACTGGTCCGGGTCAACGGCGATTCCGCCGGCTGCGCTCGTTGCGTCAACCAGAACAAGCGCACCATCGTCGGCGCCTGGCACGCGACGAATCGGCATCGTGACGCCGGTCGATGTCTCGTTGTGGGTGAGCGCGTAGGCATCCACTCCCGCCTCTGCCCGCGGCATCGGGTGCGCGCCCGGTTCTGCGGCGATGACCGATGGCTCCACTAGCCACGGCGCGGCCCGTGTGACGTTGGCGAACTTGGCTGAGAACTCGCCGAACGTCAGGTGCTGAGCCCGGCCGACCACCAGCCCGAACGCCGCCACCTCCCAGAACGCCGTCGAGCCGCCGTTGCTCAACACGGCGAGATAGTCATCGGGAAGTCCGAAAAGCGTGGCCAGGCCGTCCCGGACGCGCTGCACGACATTCCGCACGGGTGCTTGTCGGTGCGAGGTGCCGAGCAGGCTGCGGCCCGCGGCGGCCAGCGCTTCGACCTGCGCGTCCCGGATCTTTGTCGGGCCGCTGCCGAACCGGCCGTCGGCGGGCAGCATGGCTGCCGGAATAACGATCTTGGCGGGCTCAGACATCTTGATCAAAGACCTCGTCGGCACCGGGGACGTCGCGGACCGAACGCGCCTTCGGCCCTACGTAGTTAGCGCTGGGGCGGACGAGCCTGCCCGTTCGCTTCTGCTCCAGGATGTGCGCCGCCCAGCCGGCCGTTCGCGCGCAGGTGAACATCGAGGTGAACATGTGAGCCGGCACCTCGGCGAAGTCGAGCATTATTGCGGCCCAGAACTCCACATTCGTGGCCAGGACGCGGTCGGGCCGCCGGGCGTGCAGTTCGTCCAGGGCGGCCTTCTCCAGCGCGGCGGCGACCTCGTAACGCGGCGCCCCCAGTTCTCGGGCCGTCCGCCGCAAGACCCGGGCGCGGGGGTCTTCCGCCCGGTACACGCGATGGCCGAAGCCCATCAACCGGTCGCCCTTGTCCAGCGCCTGCTTGACGTAGGCGGTGGCGTCGCCGCTCTTCTCAACTTCCTCGATCATGTGCAGTACGCGGGCGGGCGCGCCGCCGTGCAGCGGGCCGGACATAGCGCCGACGGCACCCGACAACGCGGCAGCGACGTCCGCTCCGGTGGACGCGATGACCCTGGCCGTGAACGTGGAGGCGTTCATTCCGTGCTCGGCCGCAGAAACCCAGTAGGCGTCGATGGCCTTGACGTGCTTGGGGTCGGGCTCGCCGCGCCAGCGGATCATGAACCGCTCGGTGATGGTCTTGGCTTCGTCTACTTGCTTCTGCGGCACCATCGGGGAGCCGAGCCCGCGCGCCGACTGGGCGACGAAGGACAGCGCCATGACCGAGGCCCTGGCCAGGTCGTCCCGGGCCTGCTCGTCGCTGATGTCGAGAAGCTGGTGCATGCCCCACGCTGGTGCGAGCATGGCGAGCGCGCTCTGGACATCGACGCGGATGTCGCCGGAATGCACCGGGATCGGGTACGGCTCGGCGGGCGGCAGGCCCGGCGCGAACCTGTTGTCTACGAGCAAGCCCCACACGTGACCGTAGGAGACGTGGCCGACGAGTTCTTCGATGTCGACACCTCGGTACCGGAGTGAACCGCCTTCCTTGTCGGGCTCTGCGATCTCCGTCTCGAATGCGACGATGCCCTCGAGTCCAGGCACAAAGTCGGACATTCGCTCTCCTCCGTCTCTCGTCACGGGCAGGTCGACGGGCTGGCCGGGGGCGATCAGGCCGCTCCTCGAGCGGCGGGGGCCAGCGGGCCTTGGTGGCCTGCGCCCCTATTCAACCGCGTCACGACTACGGACGGGTAACCCAGGTCTGCGCATCAGTGCGCATTTCGCAGCAACCTCCGACCGGCGCGGTGCGACCTCCGACCGCTGCCGCGCCCGCTGCCTGGCGGCCCCGGGGCCGATGCGAGAGGATCACTACCCGTGGAGCCGTCACCGTACGCTGACCCGCCGGGGCAGGGTCTGCCTGGCACACTCGATGAGGCCATGCTGCCCGCCGAGCCCATGGAGCTGTTCGACATGTGGATGGGCGACGTCATCCGAGCTGGCCTGCCCGAGCCGACCGCGATGGTGCTGGCTACCGTTTCGGCGGACCAATGGCCGCGAGCCCGGATGGTCTTGCTGAAATCTTCCGGCCCGGACGGCTTCACGTTCTATACGAACAGGACATCCCGCAAGGCCACCGACCTTGCCGAGGTGCCACAGGCGTGCCTGGTCTTTCCCTGGTACGCCCTGCACCGCCAAGTGATCATCGAGGGACGGGTAGCGCCGCTGTCGACTGCGGACAGCGAGCCCTACTTCCACAGCCGGCCCCGCGGCTCGCAGCTCGGTGCCTGGGCCAGCCGCCAGTCGACCGTCCTGTCGTCGCGCGCGGAGCTCGATGACAGGTATACCGAGCTAGACCGCCGCTGGCCGGAGGGGACGGAGGTCCCGATGCCGGACTTCTGGGGCGGCTACCGGCTCCTGCCAGAGCGGATGGAGTTCTGGCAGGGCAGGCCGAGCCGGCTGCACGACAGGTTCCGGTACACGCGGCACGAGGAGTCCTGGCTGGTTGCGCGGCTTGCGCCGTGACTCGGCCGACCGGCGGCACTGGG
>Ga0126378_10003301_pt1 | contig 12177 bp, 9 predicted proteins | sample PanSoiMetPlot_23_FD_92587 | JGI IMG/M metagenome (GOLD analysis project Ga0126378, IMG submission 92587) | Tropical forest soil microbial communities from Panama - MetaG Plot_23 | ecosystem: Environmental > Terrestrial > Soil > Tropical forest > Bulk soil | place: Panama | collected 2016-02-17
CAAAATATTCTTGATGCCCTGTGCGTTGTTCTCCCAAGTGTTCGCGGTCGAGTCTTCCAGGTCCAGCATCACGCCGGGCGCACCGGAATTGAGCATTTTTACAACGAGATCGGCGTCGTCGGCCGGGCCGGTCATCTGGTTGCGCTGGTCGGCACACCATGCCGGTAGGGCGATCCTCCAGGAGCTCATGGTTGCCACCGACGCGGGCAGGTACGAGGGAACCTTGCCGGCGTGGGCTTCCGCCAACGCGTATTCGCGTCGCGCCAGGAGCGCCCTCTGCCGGAGGGTCAGCGCCGCGTGCAAGGGCGCGAGAAAATCCAGGAATCCTTCGGGAAGATCGCGCTCGGGGTCGAAATCCTTCGGAGCCGTGTTCACCGCCACAACGCGGTTCGAGAAGGGACGCGGCGTAAGGGCTGGATTCGGTCTTGCGGTGGCGGTAGCCATGATGCTTTTTCAGTCCTTTCCAAAGCGAACTCGCAGTAGGACCGGCTGGCCATTGCGAAGGGCAATTCGATTTCCAACGACAGCGAAATGCCTTCTTCTAAGCCCCATGTCCTCAACAGGATGGGAGGTCGCCGCCAAAGACCATGGAAAAATTGGGGCAAAGAGTTGAGAAACTTGCACATCCTTGCCCGATGTCTTCCCATCGCGATCCGCTTGTTCAATAAGCTGAACACCTGTTCAACCTCCACTCCCTTACTCTCTTGTAGAAACACGGCGGCGCGCAAGTTGTTGTTCAGTATCCTGAACGATTATTCTATACTATGAACCTTGACGCCTTTTCCGGGGGACGCCATGCCGGTCTCGGATTCCAGTCCTGCCACCGCCGTCGAGCGCGCCCTCAATATTCTGGAGGCCGCCGCGCAACGCCGCGAAGGCCTCACCAACTCCGAAATCAGCCGCAAACTGGCCATCCCAAAGAGTTCCGCGAGCTACATCCTCCGAACGCTGGAGCGCCGAGGTTACTTGCGGCGCGATGTGGAAAGCGGCCGCTACCGCCTGGGCCTAAAGATTCTCAGCCTGGGCAGCGATGCCCAGTCCAATCTTGACATCGCCGATGTCGCCCTTCCGTTCATGCGCGCTCTGGAAGAGAAAATCCACATGACGGTGCATCTGGCGGTGCTGGATCAGGGAGAGGCGGTTTACATCGAGAAGGTGGAAGCGCCCGGATTTTTCAAGGTGAACACCTGGGTGGGCCGACGCATGTTTTTGCATTCTACAAGTGTGGGAAAATGCCTTCTTGCGTGGTTGCCAAAACAAGAAGTCGAAACCATCGTGAAACAGCAGGGGCTGAAGAAGCGAACGCCGAAGACGATTACCACGATGACTCGGTTGCTTGCGGATTTGCAGCGGGTTAAAGACGAGGGTTACGCGGTGGACGATGAGGAAAACAGCTTGGGCGCGCGATGTTTGGGCGCGCCGGTTTTCGATGTCGCGGGGAATGTAGTCGCCGCGCTGGGAGCCAGCGGCACGCTGACCCAAGTGGATGAGGCCAGCTTGCCGCGACTCGCTGAATCAGTGAAAGAAACGGCGCGGCGCATTTCACGCCAGTTGCACCGAAGCGGAACTGCCGGAGCCGCGTGAAGCCCTGATCTTCACGATAATTCTTGTGAACGACGGAGCTCCGATTGGCGCCGTGGGTTTCACGCGCTCTTTTTCTCGCTTCGCGCCACGACCAGATTATTCTTCACCGAAAACACATTGGGCACCTGGTTCGCCCGCAAATTGGCGAGATTCTTATCCATTTCATTGTCGACGACGCCTTCTAGCGTGACGTTGCCGTTTTTCACGATGATATGAATCTGGGGAATCGACCCCAGCGCATACCGCTGAAGCCCAGGCCCGCTATAAATCGCGCGGTACTCAGCTCGGCGCAATTGATCGTCCATCGGCGACAGCGGAAGAACTTCAATTTCATTCTTCACGGAGGCCACGCCTTCAATCTTTTTCACCACGCCTTCCGCGTCGGATTTCAGTGTTGGGCGGGTCACCTGGCCCATGAGCGTTACCCGATCGCCGTCCACGCGAAACGCCAGATTGTCGAACACCGAATACCAAGGCAGCATCAGCAACTGATGGCGCACTTCTTTGACAAGCTTTGCGCGGTATTTCTGTTCACTGCGCTGATGGTTGCTTTCCTGCGGCCATCCCGCCGTCTTAGCCGCGGCCGCGCTCCCCGCTATCAGCATGAGTGTTGCAAACAGGGCCCGAATTTCTCTACCCATAACCTCCTCCTCGACGAACTCCCTCAAACTTCCTGGGATCCCTGATGAGTTAGATTCAGGATGAACGCCAAATAGGTGTATGCCGAGCTCAGGAAATTGGATGCTAACATGGTGTTTGCGTAGCGGCTTTTTTCAAAAAGTTCCTTCGAAAAGGGAAACTTTTTGGGCACGATCGTGTTGCTGAGGCAGCCGCAAAGAGAACAAATTGGAATGCTGGTAATTGCACATCGCGGAGCCTCGGGGCACGCGCCCGAGAACACCATGGCCGCATTCCGCAAAGCGGTCGGGATGGGCGCGACGTTCATTGAAACCGATTTGCAGCTCTCGCGCGACGCGCACTTCGTAGCCGTCCATGATAATACGGTGAATCGCACGACCAACGGGCGCGGCTCGGTGCACGACCTGACGCTCGCGGAGCTCCGGCAACTGGACGCCGGCTCTTGGTTCGGCAGCGAATTCGCCGGCGAGCGCATTCCCACACTCGAAGAAATCCTGCAATTCTCAAAGAAAAATGATGTTGTGTTTTATCTGGAAATGAAGCCGAGCGGCTCCTGGGGCGGGGAGCACGCCATGATTGCGGCCCTGCGCGAATCGGGAGAAATTCCGCGCGCGGTGGTCATTTCTTTCGAGGCGTCGCTGGTGCTCAATGTGCACCGGATCGAGCCTACCGTGATGACGGGATTGCTCTACGACGGACAGCTGGCGAATCCGGTCGAGAAAGCCGTTGAGATTGGCGCGAGGCAACTGGCGGTTCGCGGAGATCTGGTCACGCCCGCGCTTCTGGAGCAGGCGCGGAAGAAGGATTTGCAGGTGGTCTGCTGGACCATCAATCAGCCCGCCCACATGAGGCTTCTAATAGAAGCCGGCGTTCACGGAATCATGAGCGACTACCCCGACCGGCTGGTGGCGGCGCTCAAAAAGGAAAGCGAAACGGTTTTGTGAGCGGCGCGACCCGGCGGTTTTCAGGTATTTTCCGCCCGAGTGTGAAGCGTTGCGAGTTGGGCGACCGTAAGTTGCTCGGCGCGGGCATCGTGGCGCAGGCCAAACGAGGCTAGCGCGGCGCAAAGCTTATCCGGCTGGGCAAGAGACCTCAGATTGTTCACCAGCGTTTTGCGCTTCTGCGAGAAACACAATTTCACAAAATTCAGGAAATGCCGTTCGTCCATCAGTGTGAGCTTGGAACGTTCGCCGGGCAGCCGCAAGGTCACAAGCGCCGAAGTCACTTCCGGCGGCGGCTGGAACGCCTCGCGGGGAATCTCGAAAACAAATTCAGGGCGCGTGTAGAACTGGGTGACGACAGAAAGATAGCCGTAGTCGCGCGTGCCTGGCGGCGCGGCCAGACGCTGGGCGACTTCGGTCTGAATGACGAAGTGCATTTCGTCGATGAGAGACGCAAAGGTGAAGAGATGATGCAGGATCGGCGAAGTGATGTAGTAAGGAAGATTTCCGTAAACGCGGATGCGACGGCCGGAAGCGAGGGCGGAAAGGTCGGCAGCTAGGATGTCGCCCGAGACGACTCTCAGGCGGGAGAACTCTTTCGCGAGACGGCCAAGGCCGCCGGTAAGTCCGGGATCCAATTCGATGGCCGTGACGGGGCCGCCAGCCGCAAGCAGATGGCGGGTCATTTCGCCGTGCCCGGCGCCAATTTCAATCCAGCAGTGTTGATCGTCTCTTGGCAAGGGAACGGTGGAATGGGGGGAGACGCGGATGGCGCGAGCGATCTGTTCGCGCCAGTCGAGGTCCGCAAGAAAGTGTTGGCCGAGCCGTTGGCGAGGCATGGGAAAAACAGTGTAGCAGCGGAAACGGATGGTTTCCTGACTCGGGTTCGAGAGGGCCTTCCTGTTCGTAAAAATCTTCAATACCTTTGAAACAAAAATGCCCCCTCATCCGTTTAGGGGTATAGAATGAGTGCCCTAAGAGGTTTATGGGTGAGGCCGAGGGAGTAGGTTCAACCGGGGAGTGGGGAGCATGGAAAAAGACGGCGACCTGATGCAAGGAACTCTGGACATGTTGGTGCTAAAGGCCCTGGCGCGCGGCGCGAAGCACGGATACGGCGTCGCCGAATGGATCCACGACAGCTCGAACGACGTGTTGCATGTGGAAGAGGGTGCGCTCTACCCGGCGCTTCACCGCTTGGAGCTGAAGGGATTGCTGGCTGCGGAATGGGGCACGTCGGAGAACAACCGGCGAGCCAAGTATTACTCGCTGACTGCCGTGGGCCGCAAGAAACTGGCGGAGGAAACCGAGTATTGGCGGCGGATGTCGGGGGCGATCGCCAGGGTGATGCAAACCGCGTAAGGAACCGGAGATTAGGGGTTCGAGATTAGGAGCTTTAGGGGAACCACTCCGGGGGGAATGGGGAATGGAGAAATGGTATGAGCTACTGGATGCGAGTGAAGGCGCTATTCAAGAGGAAGCAACTGGACCACGACTTGGAGGAGGAGTTGGCGTTTCACCTGGCGATGCGTGAAGCGAAGAATCGCGAGCGAGGGCAAGGCAGAGACGAGGCTCGCTACGCGGCACGGAGGCAATTTGGAAATGTAATGCGCATCAAAGAAGCCTGCAGGGAAGCTTGGAGCTTCGTTTCACTGGAAACCACGTGGCGCGATCTTCGCTACGGAGCGCGGGCGCTGGCAAGAAATCCGGGTTTCACCGCGGTGGCGGTTTTGGCCACGGCCCTGGGAATTGGCGTGAATACCGGGATTTTTTCGGTTATGAACGGAGTTGCCCTAAAACTGCTGCCGGTTCCTAGCGCGCAACAAATTGTGAGCGTGGACCAAATCTTCCATGGAAACGTGCGGCGCAACGTTGAGGGGGAACCGGGCTTATTTTCTTACGCCGAGTACAAGAATTATCAGGCGAACAATCATGTGTTTTCCGGTTTGCTGGCGTACGCGCCCTTTCTGGAAGCGACGCTGGGAGGAGAAGACCCCAAGCAACTGATGGGCGCGGAAACGTCCTGCAACTTTTTCGACCTTCTGGGGGAACGACCGGCGCTAGGGCGGGTGTTCGTGGAAGAAGACTGCCGAGCGCCTGAGGCGAGCGCGGTTGTGGTTTTAAGCGAAGATCTCTGGAGAACACGATTTGGTGCGGATCGTTTGATTGTAGGAAAAAGTGTTTCGTTGAATCGCGCGAAGTTCTTAGTGATTGGCGTGGCTGCGGCGGGCTTTCACGGGCTCGACCCCTGGCCCAGCGCGTTTTGGGCGCCGGTGACCATGCAGAAGGCGCTGGAGCCTCAGCGCGATGTTCTTGCGGAGGACAATACCGGTTGGCTGGCGATGCTGGGACGCATGCGGCCGGGCGCTTCGCTCGAAGAGGTACGCGCAGACTTGGGAGTCATTGCGGGGAGGATTGACCAGCAACATCCCGGGAGAGCGACCACCCTGGTGATTCATCGCGCGACATTTATGGGGCGGCCAGAGGAGCGGTCCATAGCGTTTGGAGTCGGCGCCGTCGTACTGGCGGCGGTGGGATTGGTGCTGCTGATTGCTTGCGCGAACGTGGCGAACCTGCTCCTCGCGCGGGCGTCGGCAAGGCAGAAGGAGATTGTCATCCGGCTCTCGATTGGAGGGAGCCGCTGGCGCATCGCCCGGCAACTGCTGACCGAGAGCCTGTTGGTTGCGTTTCTTGGGGGAACGCTCGGATCACTCCTGGCGTTCTGGTCGCTCGAAGGTATCGCGCGTTATGTGCTGACGCACTTGCCGCACGGCGCACCCGAGCTGATTTGGAATGTAAGTCCGGACCTGCACGTTTGGGCGTATTCGATGGCATTGACCGCGCTGACCGGCATTGTGTTTGGCCTGGCGCCAGCGCTTCATGCCACGCGGCAGGACTTGAGCACCGCGGCGAAAGGCGAGGGCGTTGGACTTATGAGGAAGGCCGCGGGCGGAGGAATGCTGCGTAATACTCTGGTTGGGATGCAGGTTGCCGTGTGCATGGTGTTGTTAATCGGCGCGGGATTGCTAATGCGCGGGTTGTATTACGCGCAGACTGCGGATCCCGGCTTCGAGATGAAGGGAATTACACAAGCGCGATTTGACCTGCCTTCGCAAGGCTACAACTTGGAAAAGGCGCGAGCGTTTCAGCGTGACTTGATGGCGCGCGTGGCCGCGTTACCGGGCGTCGATGAAGTAGAGCAAGCGCGTGTAACGCCGCTAGGTCATCAATGGGAGGGGACCGGGCTGACGCTGGCCGGAGAGACGCAAGAGCGTGGGTTCGAATTCAATGTGGTTACGCCGGGATTCTTTGCGATGTTGGGAATGCCAATCGTGCGCGGACGAACGTTCACGGAGTCGGAAACGCGCTCAGATGCTCCGGTATTGGTAGTCACGGAGTCCACGGCTAGACGTCTGTGGCCGGGACAGGAGGCAATTGGAAAAACGCTGCGCAACGACGAGAAGACGCAGTGTCCGGTGGTGGGAGTCGTAAGGGATTCCCAGGCTTCCCACCTCGGAAAGACCGATGGACTGTTTTTCTACACGCCAGCTGGGCCGGCAGCGCAAGACCGATTGCAATTGCTGGTGCACAGTAAGGGCGGCGACGCCGCGACGGCGAATGGGATTCGCGAAGCGGCGCGGGCGCTGGATGCGGACTTAATCGTGGACGTCACGAAGTTGGAAGACAATTTGGAAGCCTGGCGGACGCCGTCGCGGATTGTGGCGGCACTCTCCGGCGTACTCGGCGCGCTGGCGTTGCTGCTTGCTTCCATTGGCGTGCACGGCGTGGTGTCCTATGGAGTGAGCCAGCGAATTCGCGAAGTCGGCATACGCATGGCCCTCGGTGCGGACGGACGCGACGTGATGAAGCTCGTGCTGCGGCAGGCGCTGAGGCCAGTGGTGATTGGCGCCATTGTTGGCGTAATCGGCTGTGCGGCCGTGTCCCAGGTTCTTTCCAACATTCTGTATGGCATGGGCTCGCACGATCCTGTTGCGTTCGTCGGCGTGCCGCTCTTTTTACTAGGCATTGCGTTTCTTGCAAGCTACATTCCGGCCCGCCGAGCCGTTCGCGTAGACCCGGTCGTTGCCTTGCGCTACGAATGAGGCCCGATAGGAAGCCGTTTGCTCCAGAGAGACAGAGGAATTAGGATGGGCAACGGTGCCAAGGGATTTCTTATCGCGACGCGAGTTTCTGCGAGTGACCGCAACCACCGGCGCTGCAGCCGCCGGGGCTGGAATCCTCGGGGCCAGCTCTCCGCTCGACTGGGTGCGGCAAACACAAGCGCAAAGTCCTGCTCCTGACTACCGCTTGCATATCGCCGCCACTGCCATCGAGATTGCCCCCAAGCACATCGTTTCAACCATCACCTATAACGGCCAGGTTCCCGGTCCGCTGCTGCGATTCAAAGAAGGTCAAGAAGTAACCGTCGAAGTTCACAACGGCACCGACACACCCGAGCAATTACACTGGCACGGACAGATGGTTTCGGCGGACGTGGACGGCGCGGCGGAAGAAGGCACGCCATACATTCCGGCTCACGGGATGCGGCGCGTCACGTTCACGCCGCGGCCTGCAGGCCTGCGCTTCTATCATACGCACAATCGCGCCGGAGCGGACTTGCACGCAGGGCAGTACAGCGGGCAAGTCGGAGCGGTATACATCGAACCGAAAGACGAGCCGGGGCGTCACGACCGTGAAATTTTTCTGGTGCTCAAGGAGTTTGAAGGCTCGTTCAGCAAAGGCGGCGACATGCCGCAGGATTTTCTTTCGCCCGCAACAAAGGTGAAGGAACTGGAACAGGCCGGCGAATCGGAAATGAAAGCGTCGCTAGCGGTCGGCACGCCGCACGGCTATGAAGTGGGCTATCAGTTCTTCACCATCAACGGGCGAATGCTGGGCCACGGTGAGCCAGTGCGCGTCAAGAAGGGTGAACGTGCGCTCTTTCACGTAGTGAACGGCAGCGCAACGGAAATTCGCAGCCTGGCGTTGCCCGGGCATTCGTTTCGAGTTGTGGCGTTAGATGGCAATCCCGTGCCGAAGCCTGCGGAAGTGCCGGTGCTGTGGCTTGGCCCGGGGGAGAGAATCTCGGCCTTCGTCGAAATGAAGCAGCCTGGCGTCTGGATTCTGGGCGATCTGGCCGACGATGACCGGCATCACGGCATGGGCATTGTGGTGGAGTACGCCGGGCAAAAAAGCAAACCCGTGTGGACGCCGCCGAAACCGTTTCGCTGGAGCTATGCGCGCTTCGGAGAACGGAATGGCGTGGGACGAGGGCCAGACGAAGTCATCGAGATGAGGTTTACAAAGCGGAACGCCGCCGAAAACGGATTCAATCAGTGGGCCATCAATGACGAAGTGTTTTCTCCAGAAGTAAAAGTTCCCGCTTTTCGCCTGCAGAAAGGGCGACGCTACGGTCTGCGCATGCGCAACGCCAGCGACGATGTGCACCCCATTCATCTGCACCGCCACAGCTTTGAATTGACGAAGCTCGCGGGCGAGGCAACGAGCGGCGTGATAAAAGATGTCCTAATGGTGGGCGGTTACCAGGAGGCGGAAGTGGACTTTACGGCGGACAACCCGGGTCTTACGCTTTTTCACTGCCACCAGCAAGTTCACATGGATTTCGGATTCATGACGCTCTTTGGCTATTCCTAAGCGGTGCGAGAGGCTTCGCCGCCTGGCGAATTGGACGAGCCCTCCCGGAGCACTCGAAATAGCAAGAAGGAGGTGAGAGTTTCGCCTGCCGAGGAGACCTTCGTTAGCGTAAAATGGAATACGAAATCTTTTAACGGACCATCCATGAGAATTCTGTTTGTGGCATCGGAAGGGCTGCCGTTTTCAAAGACCGGCGGCCTGGCGGACGTCGTCGAAGCCCTGCCCAAAGCACTCGCGGCGCAGGGCCACGAAGTCGCTGTGGTGTTGCCGCGCTATCGTGGCACGGAACCCGCGTCCCTGGTACTGCCGAGCCTGACGATTCCTATGGGAGGCGGGCGGCTGCGCTTTCCCGCGATTGTGAACGGCGCACTCGTCGGTGGCGTGCGTTATTTCTTCGTGGATGATCCAGGATATTTTGACCGCGAGGGGCTCTACGCGAGCGGCGGTCGAGACTATCCTGACAATGCGGAGCGCTACTCGGAATTTTGCCGCGCTTCAATCGAACTCGCCAAACATATTTGGTTGCCTGACGTGTTTCACTGCCACGACTGGCAGACCGCGCTCGTGCCAGTGCTGCTGCGGACTTCGTATAGCGACGATCCTTTGGTGAAGAATATTCCGGTAGTATTCACGATTCACAATATGGGATATCACGGGCAGTTTCCGAGAGAAGTGCTCGACCGCGTAGGAATCCCGGCCACCGCTTTTCATCTCGAAGGACTCGAGTTTTATGGCGGCGTGAACCTGTTGAAAGGTGGGCTGGTCTATTCCGATTATTTGACCACCGTAAGCCGGAAGTACGCACAGGAGATTCAGACCAGAGAATTCGGCTACGGATTGGATGGTGTAGCGAGGAAAAGGGCAGACCGTTTGGTAGGAATTTTAAACGGCGTAGACTACGGCGCTTGGGATCCGGCGAAGGATGCGCTGATTGCAGCCAATTATTCCGCCAAGGATTTGACCGGGAAGCAAACGTGCAAACAAGACTTGCTTCAAACGTTCGGACTGCCGCAGGAGCACCTGGAGCGCCCGGTGATCGGAATTGTGTCGCGTTTCGCGGACCAAAAGGGGTTCGATTTGATCGCGGAAAAAGCCCACGAGCTGATGAAGGAGGATTTGGTATTGGTTGTGCTGGGAACCGGTGACAAGAAATATGAGAGATTGTTCGGCGCTTTGGCGGTGACGTATCCGGACCGCGTGGGATTGAAAATCGCGTACGACAATACACTGGCGCACAAAGTGGAGGCGGGAGCGGACATGTTTCTAATGCCGTCGCGCTACGAGCCTTCGGGATTGAATCAGATGTACAGCTTGAAATATGGTACCGTGCCGATAGTCCGAGCCACGGGGGGGCTGGACGACAGCATCCAGACGTTTGACGTCGAGCATGGCACGGGGACGGGGTTCAAGTTTAAGGAATACTCCGGAGAAGCGCTCTTGTCCGCGGTGCGCCAGGCATTGCATCATTACATGGACGAGCGCATCTGGAAGCGCATTCAGTTGAACGGCATGGCGAAAGATTTCTCCTGGAAGGGCCCGGCCCGGGAATTCGCGAATCTGTACGAGGCCGCGCGTGTCTCCCGCGGATTCGCGCCGACGGTGCAAAAGCGCGAGAAGCCCGAGAAGGCGGTTAAGGCGGAAGCAGAAGGCCAAGAGAAGATCGCGGGAGCGGAAAAGGAACTGAAGAGCGAAGCTCCCGCGCGGCGGGGAGCCAGGAAAGCGGCCCAAGCGGCGCAGATTTCTCAGGAAACCAGAGAAGCTTCTCAGTCGCCGCCAAAGTCGGAACAAGGAAAAGGGCAGAAGTCTCAAGAGCCGGCACAAGAAGCTCCAGATTCGGTGAAGGAATCACAGAGTTCGGGTCCGCAAGCTCTTGAAGGATCAGGTCAGGCCCCTCGGGTTTCGGCGGAGGGCCCCAATACCTCAGGGCAAGCCCCTCAGGGATCGGGGCAGGCAGGGAGAAACCAAAAACCTGCTACCACATCTAATTAAATTGAAAAAGGAGAGATCGGCGGCGAGCCGAGTGGCAAGCCGCTGAAAACAAAGGTTATGGCAGACAATTCAATTCCCGCGGCAACCGACGGAAATTTTGAGGCGGAAGTGCTGGCCGCCAGCAATTCAACGCCGGTGATGGTGGATTTCTGGGCCGAGTGGTGCCGGCCGTGTCACATGCTGGCCCCTACGGTTGCGGAAATCGCCCACGACTACGAAGGCAAACTGAAAGTGATGAAGCTGAACGTGGATGAAGCGATGAATTCCGCGGGGCGCTATGGCATCCGCGGCATCCCCACGCTGCTCGTGTTCAAGAATGGGCAGGTCGTGGAACAGATTGTGGGAGCTGTGCCGAAGGAGCAGATCACCAAGGCGCTGGATCGCCACGTCGCGTAGATAAAAAGAAATCGGTGGCGTCATGCGAAGTGACGCCACCTTTTTTGTTTTTGCTGACCTCGGTGCGTTTGAGTATCATGGCACCCTGAAAGTGCCGGCAGCCTCCTTGCCAGATCCATTGAAAAACCATGATTCCGACTGACGAACCGGTGAAGACGCGTCTGCGCGTGTTCTTTTGGTGCCTGGCTATCGTCCTGGGAGCGCTGCACGTGTGGGCGCACCGGAATGACCTAAATCCCGATAGTGTTTCCTACATCGAGATGGCGGAAGCAGCCCTGCGAAGCGGCTGGCACGCGCTGGCAAACGCGTATTGGAGCCCGCTGTATCCGGCGTTTTTGAGCGCAGGCTTTCGGATTCTTCACCCTTCCATGTATTGGGAATTTACCGTCGTTCACCTAGTGAACTTCGTCGTGTATCTGGCCGACCTGCTGTGTTTTGAATTTTTTCTAAGAGAGCTGCTGGCAGCGCGGGGAACCCAAGTTGCATCGAAAGATGACTTACAGCCTGTGCCGGAAAAGATTCTTTGGCTCTGGGGATACCTGCTTTTCATTTGGAGCAACCAGTATTGGCTGAGGCCCGAGCAGGTTAATCCGGACATTATCGTCGCGGGGCTCGTCTACGTGGCGACGGCGCTGCTATTGCGGATTTACAGGGGCCGGGGAGACTGGCTTGCATTTGTGGGGTTGGGGGCTGCGTTGGGAGTTGCTTACCTTGCAAAAGCAGCGATGTTTCCTTTGTCCCTCCTGTTTTTCGCATGCGCATTTTTGCTTTTTGGAACGGTGCGAGGATCTTATTCGCGGGCCGTGTCAAGGTCTGCCCTAGGGCTCGCGGTCTTTGCGATAATTGCTGCGACGCTCATTGTGACGCTTTCGAAAGAAAAACATCGCGTGACAATTGGCGACAGCGGGAAACTCGCCTATGCGCAGTTCGTGGACGGGGCTCCATTTATGACGCATTGGCAGGGTGAGCCCCCAGG
>Ga0126378_10003302_pt1 | contig 12176 bp, 9 predicted proteins | sample PanSoiMetPlot_23_FD_92587 | JGI IMG/M metagenome (GOLD analysis project Ga0126378, IMG submission 92587) | Tropical forest soil microbial communities from Panama - MetaG Plot_23 | ecosystem: Environmental > Terrestrial > Soil > Tropical forest > Bulk soil | place: Panama | collected 2016-02-17
CCTAGTTGCGTCGCTATCCACCACGTGTTCCCACCAGGATCTTTAAAGCCGCCACGCCGATCTGGGTCATCTTCTTTGAGGGTTGGTTCCTGTACCGACACGCCACCGGCTTCCAAAGCCTTCTTGTAAGTTGCGTCGACGTCGGGCACATAAACATGCAGCCAGACCGGAAAAGCCGGATAATTGTCGCCGGCGTCGGCAATCATCACGACGGTGTCACCGATGCGCACTTCCGCATGCATGATCTTGCCCCCAGCGGTAGGAAAGCAACGAAGATCAGTGGCGTCAAACGTTGTCCTTAGGAAGTCGATGACCCGTTGAGCGCCGTCTGCTACAAGGTAAACAGAAACGGTGGAATATCCTTGGGGCTTCCAGTCCGAGCTCATCACGCACTCCTGTTTCGCAACCTAGTTTAAAGCGGATCGGTTGTCAACCCGGGATGCCAGAGGAAATTAGTTTTCGTACAGGTCGCTTACAAGCGCGTTCACCATCGTGTCGGTTGTTTGCTGAAAGACGACGTGCTTGAGCCTACTTGCCCGAAAACCTGTGTTTGGCTGTGTTCGCATTCCCCGGCACGAATTGCCGATTGTCCGTGTAATTGTCCGTGAACTGGATACAAGAGGGGCAGGCGGAAAGCGGGGAGAGTTTCTCGCTGATTTCGTTGGCTCTTTTCGGTTGCTGTTGTTTGCTGTAGTGCGCTAACTCCGCCTACGAACTTTACAATAAGCCGCGTAGTTCCAGTCAATTACAGCAACAATTGTGAAGTTAATGTTCTCAAAGTTCAAAGCCCGGTTGAGTTCTAAGTAGAAGATGATGATGGGCGCAGCTGAGATATTAGTGTAATGAGCCAGGCGAAACCGTCGAGCTTCGCAAACAATGGGCAACTCAAGCAGGATTGGGATTTGAGTTTCCTGGGCTTCGCAAATTAGAGAACCCAACGCCCCATCCCGAATCTCCGCGCGTCAGTCGTGGAGGTTGCACACTCGAACCCGTCATCGCAGTTCCAGAAGTTGCGCCGTACCAAGTCTCCGATGATGACCTACCAGCGGAGCTGTTCGACATGGCAGCCGAACCGATGGAGCAACTCTGATGTGGCCCTTCGCGAAACCGAGACCCACTCCGCCCGGCGTGATTATCCGCTTGCGCCACCGTCAGTGGGCCCATGCAGAATTGTCTAGGATGTCGTTGGACGGCGCGAATTGCGAGGGCATCAACCTGTTAGGTGCTAGGCTCGTGAGAACTAGTTTTTCTTCCCGTGGTTAGCTTAGATGCAAAGCCTCGATATCGCGGAAGATGAGAAACAGGTAGCCTTCCGGACGAGGCGGTTCGCGCCAAATCGGACAACTACGTACCCGAACCATCGTATGTGCGAAAGAATGCGAAGGCGAAGAATCTATGACGCTGATACTCCGCATTGACCAACGCTGTGGGCCTTAGTCGCACTCAGACCGAAAGAGAATGCTCTTTCTCGCGGGCTACGTATTGGTCGTAGATCCAGCGGTAGGTTTGTTCCAAGCCCTTTCGCAACGAGGTATCCGGCTCCCAGTTCAGCAGTTTCTTGATCAGGGTGTTGTCGCTGTTGCGTCCATTCACGCCTTTAAGGGCATCCAGGTTATACCTGCGCCGCAGTTTGATTCCTGCGAATTCCTCTGCGAGACCCACCAGTTGATTGATGGTCACAGCTTCGCTGGAGCCAAGATTGATAGGCTCAAGAATATTGGAATTCATAATCAGGTTTATGCCCTTCAGGCAGTCGTCGATATACATGAAACTCCGAGTCTGTTCACCCGAGCCCCAAATCTCAATTTCATGCTTGCCCGTGAGCTTGGCTTCAATCACTTTCCGGCAGATCGCCGCGGGCGCCTTTTCGCGGCCGCCATCCCAGGTTCCCCACGGCCCGCACGTTGTGGAATCTCGCCACGCGCGTATAAAGTCCGAAATCTTCCCGGAAGTGACGGCACATTCTCTCGGAGAAGAGCTTCTCCCAGCCATAGCCGTCTTCCGCCATCGCCGGGTAAGCATCCTCTTCTCTTAGTGATGGCGCTTCAAACGATTTTTGCTTGTCACCCTTGTACACGCACGCCGATGACGAATAGAAAAATCGCTCGACCTTCTGATCGACCGCCGCGTGCAGCATGTGGGTATTGATCAGAACGGAGAGCATGCACAAGGCTTTGTTGTCTCAATGAATCCCATGCCGTCCCATATTCGCGGCCAGATTGTAGATATCCGTCGCGACCCGCGCAGCTACTTAGCAGTTTTGCTTTTCGTTAAGGTCCAAAACCAAATACTCAACGTCGTCAAACTTCTGATACCACTCCTCCAACGGCTTGATGTCCACCGCGCGAATCCGCTGGCGCCCCTGAGCGCGCAATTGTGCCACCAGGCTCCCACCAATGAATCCCCCCGCGCCAGTCACTGAGATCAACTCTTCGTTCTTGCTCATAAAGGCCACCTTGACAGTTAACACCTCGCAAAACTCAGGAGCAAGTAAACACCCTTTGCCCTACCGAGGAACCATCTTCTTTTTTGAAGCCAAGTTGTTTACATTTGCAGATTGCAAGCACTAACGAACATTTCGACGGCTTCGGGGACATGGTGTATCCTTTCTGCCTACTTGAAAAGCCCAGCGATACTCATTGGCCACGGGAAAGCGCTTCAGCGATAATCGATATTCGAGAAGTTCGCTTATCTGGTCAGCGAAATGATGGGCCGGATCAGAGAATTTACCAAGGCTCTGTCCAACTTGCCCTTCGCTGTGGCATTGAAAAGAGGGGAGATGCTTTTTCAGTCAAAACTGAGATTTTCGATATTCGCTTCTTTAATCTTTTTAGTCTTTCCCCAAGGGCAGAGGCCAGTTTTTGCGCAGGCCCATGGCGGAACAGGGACGTTTATTGATCAACTTGTTTGCAAACAGATTGAGGGAACTCTATGTATCGACAACGCGAATAGTCAAGGTTGGGCGGGGTCTGATTTCGGGGCACAGCTTAGCTCGGCTATTGCAAGCCTACCGACTTACAACGGGTATTCAAAGGGCGTAATTTGGGTGAAAAACGACAACTATATTATGACGAATCAAGTGATGATTGGCAGTCCGTACGTGATCATACGCTGCGAACCCGGAGCCATAGTCGACTATCAGGGAGCGGGTATTGCGTTCACTTTTAATCCCCTTCCTTTTGTATATGAGGGGAATGGCGGAATAGAGAACTGTAAGCTTACGAACAGCACCAGCAACTGGACGGCTGGAGCTAAGCTTCAGGATGCAAATTTTATCCATTTTTCGAACACGGTCATCTCCGGTGGGGGCCCAGGGTCGCAGTCATGCTTGGTGTTCGATTCTCACGTGCTCTTTAGCGAGCAAACTGACCTTTTGCATGTTCACCTCATTAATTGCTCAGTTCCTATACAGTTTCAGGTCACAGGAGGTACGGGAAGCTTTGCCTATACACGTTTTCGCGGGGTGGTCGTTAGCGTGCCAAATGGCAGTTCCGGTACGGGTATACTTCTTTTAAACAACGCACAGCTCACTGGTTCCGATCTTGAATTCAACGCATTCCTTCCACAAGGTGGAGTCGGTTTGTGGTTCAGGAACAGTTCGCAATTCATCTATGCCCGTTTAAGATTTCAGTGCGAGGCTTACATGGGTGTGAAATCGGCAACCTGTTTGAAAACAGATGCCGGGGCCCGTCTGCAAGCCATGTATTCCGAATCAGTGATTGATCCCAACGTTCTCGCAGATTCTGTAACTCCTGGGACATTGATACCTTACGCCTGGGATTATTACAACAATGGCATTTCGGCGGGTCAGGCCACCAGTAGCGGCATTCTGATACTTCCAAATGGCACTAACGCGGGGTATGCCTGCGGAGCCAGTTGCGGAGGGCTCAACTTCGACGCAAACACACAACTAAGCGGTACTTATCCCCACATTCAGCCTCCGCCCAACTTGGGGAATGGCACTTGGACGATCGCATTAGAGCAATTGCCAAATAACTTTACGCAGCCGATTACCGACACGGGCTCCATACGCTCGGCAGTGCTGACAGCCGACCAGGGTGTACCTTGCACAAACAGCGAACTGGTGTTGAGTTCTGGATGGGGCAATAACGCAGCGGTAACGGGGGCAGTCGGTGCCGGGCAGACCTGTGAGTGGTCTATAACCTCGAACGGCAGAGGGCAAGCAATAAATCCATCAATTACTGACAACCTCACGAATCCCATGCCGTCCGCGAGTGTGGTTTGCGATATGCGGATGGTGGGTGGAACGGGAAAGAATACACTGATTGATCAAGTCCAGCTATCGGCGACGGCGCCGGTTTTTGTTTTTGGTGGCACACCCGTGGCGGGGTTTACGTACAAAGTTGTGCGAAGATGCGGCCCCTAGTCTATCTCGGCCTATGTCGTAAGTTGTGCGGATGAGTCCGGACCAGAATTCGGCTCCAACCGGGGGCAAAAGCCGTTAGCTCAAATTCTACTACGACAGTTTTCCAGCCGCGCTTGCGGAATACCCAAAATACCAAAGCAATCGCCGGGATTGTTCCATTGAAGGGAAACACCAATATGAACAGTACCTGAATCTTAGTATGCGTTCTTGTTGATCAACCCAGAAAATATAGTCATGAGGATAATCCACAGGTCGAAACCCAGGCTCCAGTTTTGCAGATAATACAGATCGTATTCGATACGTTTTTCAATCGAAGTGTTACCACGCCAGCCATTTACTTGAGCCCAGCCAGTGATGCCAACTTTCAAGGCATGGCGGTGATTGTATCGTGTTACCTCTTGCAAGAATTGCTGGACAAAATGGGGACGTTCCGGCCGGGGACCAACTACACTCATTTCCCCTCTCATTACGTTGATAAACTGTGGCAACTCGTCAAGGCTGGTTCTTCGCAAGAAAGTACCAAATGCTGTTCGACGAGAGTCTTTCTCCGTCGTCCATTGAGTATCACTCTCGGAAACGGGAGCGACGTGCATCGTACGAAACTTGTACATCCTAAACGTCAGGCCGTTTAATCCCACACGCTCCTGCATGAAGAAGATTGGTCCGGGAGAAGTTAGTCGAATTCCGAGGGCAATCAATGCAATGAGGGGCGATGCTACGAGCAGGATAGCAGCCGAGAAGCACACATCGAAGGCTCTTTTTAGTAAAGCGTAATCTAACGACTCCGCAGGGGTCATTGTGAGGTCCAGCATTTGTAGGCGCCCTAATTGAAAAAGCTTTTCTCGAACAACGACACCCTCACCCAAGTCGACGACCGCCCGCACTGGCACACACAGTTTTCCCAGTGCCTTCATGATTCTGGGAATCTGCGAAAACTGAGCTGGGTGGATTGCCATAACGGCTTCGTCGATTCCATTTCCTGTATGTAGCGAACTGACCTGTTCTAGTTCGTAGACATGGCTACCCCGGATCGCCAGCTCCTGGCCGGGAAGGCGCACGTATCCAACCACGTTACAGGGGGCGAAAGAAAGACGCTGTAGGCGAACTGCGGCATCCCGTGCAAATTGGTCTGCGCCGACAATCAGGAGTCTCGTCGGTGTCGCCGTGTTTGCTTGACTGCGGAACACGATCCGCAGGATCGCATGCAGCAAAATGGTAAGGACGAAAACCGTGATAATGTCGCAGATCAGTAGCCCTCTGGGGAATACTTCGTTGCGGGTGAAATAGAGCGTCGAGAGCAGGACAAAAAATGTGACGACGCAGGCGGGAGCCGCTGCTCGCACCCCGGTTCGTTCACGAAATAACTCATCGAAACTCGTCACTCTGTAACGCTCCGAAACAAACGCCCAGACAACCGCCGCAAATAGCAGATGGTTTATGTGCCCATCTGGCGAATAGAGCGCTGGGCGGTCCAGAAAGTCGCACATCACTTTCCACGCTTCCCACCCAAGGGTGAACGCTAAAACGGAAAGAAAGTAGATTCCCATTTTTAGAAACAACCGATACAACTTGAGACGCAGTATCATAAGTTCAAGTCTCTACGGATTTGCTCTTAAGCTTTTGCTCGGAAGAATGTTGTCGGAAAGTTTCTGAGTAGAACGCTACGCCCTGTTGTCACTGACTTCTAGTTTGAAGATATTGAGCAAGGAATCCGCCTACCTTCGCGCGTTGACCGCATGGGGAAAAGCCTGAAGAGTTCTGTCGCCGATGTGATATAGATTCCGACCGGAATTTAGTTATCGAAGGAATCGTTTACGCGGTAGCAAATAGATGCTCGCTTTTGGTGCCCCTCATCCCCTCCACAAGCTCCCCCATCACGCATTCCATTTTTGTTGACACGACTTCCCAGTCATATTTGCTTTCGACCAGCTGTCGCGCTCGTACCGCCATCTGTCTGCGCAATCTAGGATCTTTTAGCAACTTTACGACGTGCTCTGCAAAGTCGCGCGCGTTCTCCGCGATCAGCATTTCTTCTCCGCTTTTCACCGGCAAATCCCCGCAGGCGAGGGGCGTCGCTACGACCGGCGTCCCAACAGCAAATCCTTCTCCCAGTTTATTGCTCACTCCCGACCCTATAGTCAGCGGGGCAACCGTGACCTGTGCCTTGGCCAGATATGGTCGCAAGTCCGGGACGAAATCAATGATCTCGAACCCCGCCTTTCCCCTATGGCGCGCCAGCGCCTTTCCTGCGCCGTTCCCTACGGCACGAAACCTCGCCTGCGGCACTTCCCTTCGAATTAGAGGGAAAATTTCGTCTAGAAAATACTCTACAGCGTGGCAGTTAGGCCGATACCGGAAGCTTCCGGCGAACACCATCGTCCCCGGCTCTTCTTCCCGTTCCTCTTTGAAGAAGAAAGACTCACAATCCACCCCGTTTGGCAAAAGTTGATAGTGTGCGTCCGGCGCTTGCTTCCTTACGCATTCTAGATCCATCCGCGAACAAAACACGGTTACATCTCCGCGTCTCGCAAGTTCTCCTTCATATCGTGAGAATTTCCAGTGCTCTTCACTTCCAAGCACCTTCTCCCACCATGCTCCTGCTTCTTTCATCCGTCTGTTGTACAGTGTCATAGAATCTATGGGATAAGTTACGAGAGGTACCCTCAGGTCTCTTGGTACAAACTCAAGAGCCCGCCATCTTTCTACGCACACGACATCCGGCCGGACGTTCATGCACACGTTCTTCACTGCTGCGCGCGCCCTCCGCGATCGGCAGTACGCCAACCGAAGCGGCGTCCGGGTTGGCAACGCTAGCGCGCACCCGATGACCGATTGCCACTTACCGTGATTTACGTGCACGGCCGTTTCACAATGACTGCCAATCCATTCAGCCTGCTCGGCACTGGGGTCTTGGTTCGACACGCTAACCAGGTGGATCTCGTGCCTCCTTGCCAGCCTTGGGATGAGATTAAAGGCGTTCACCTTCACAGGCCACGGCACATATGGCAAAACATACAGAATTTTCATGGGTTATCTTGGGAAAAAACCGACAAGAATACGTTCCTGCCCGCTCCGACTAGTCAGCGCACTGCATGCGGGCCTTTCCGCGACCTCTACCCTTATTCGCTCGTTCTTCAAGTACACACCGATAGCAGTCTTGGAAGCAGTCTGCGATTACATGCCAACTGTATTTTTTGAAGACCCTCCGATGCCCTTCCTCGGCTATTCTCCTTCTTTGACCATCGTCCCTCAAAAGTGTCGCTGCACTTGCTGCAAATTCCTCCGGACTTTCCGCGAGGAAAATGTCTCTCCCGTGTTGGACTGAAATCCCCTCACAACCAAGAGTGTTGGACAGAACGGCCTTCCGCATCGCCATCGCCTCCAAGACTTTTAAGGCGATCCCGCCGCCACTTTCCATATATTGAATCATTAACGAAGACTTCGCTATGTAAGGCCTTACGTCGCGGACTTGTCCACAGATGAAAACTCCCGAAATCCCTTGGGCAATTCTCCGTAGATGTTCGGGCACGCCTTTGCCCACAATGTAGAGTTTTGTTTCTGGAGCTTTCGCTTTTATCCTAGGAAAGACCTGCGTTAACAGAGTATGTAAGCTTTGTTGCTTCGGTTTCCATTCGAAACTCCCAATAAAGGTTATTGACCACGGTTCTTCTTCCATTTGCGGACTTGGGAAGAAGTATTCGGTGTCCACGCCTGAAGGAATCACCTCAATCCGTGCCCACGGCGCCACACTCTTCAGGTGCACCCTGTCCGCTTCACTGACTACGATGCACCTGTCAAATTCGCTCGCGACCCTAGCCTCGTATTTCCTTACACGGGGCGCCGTCCATCCTGCATAAGTCCTCTCGACCCAACTCGGAGCGTTTTCTGCATACCGCTCCCAAACCTTATGTTCTACGTTGTGTTCGCGTAGCACAGTGGGCAGGTGCCCGGCTGCGTCACGGTAGGCCGCCGTGTTCAGGTGATGAAATTCCACTAGGTTCGGCGCGTACGCTGCGATCGCGTCTCGGATTACCTCTCGCGCCTGTTCATGCCAATATTTCGCGGCCGCACCGGGTGGATCAGAGATGGTGCCGCGAACTAGCCAATACCAATCTCTCCCCGACGGCCGTTGATATACGTGGACGTCCGGGCAGAACTGTTTCAAACCCACCAGGGCATCGCTTTCCTTTTGGCTCATCAATGAAACAACAGCCACTTGGTGTGCCCGGGACAAATATTTTATTGGATTGAAGAATCCAATCCTCCCGCCGTCGTCCGGAGGATATGGAATAAAGGGAAACACCAACAATAATCTCAACGCGCCACCTGGTTCTTCGCTGACTTGGTATTCGCATCCGTCGTGTCCGCAATACCTTTTCTCGCGACAACGCAAATGTCCAGGGCTGTCTTGGCCTTCACGGCCCGAATCATCGCCAACTCTGTTCCATTTCTCCACATCATCCCGAAATCCAGCGTGGGCGCGAATGTGTGCCGGACGGCAGCCAGAATGAACGAGCCATACCCGGTCACGTAGTGCGGCTCCAACCCTGCTTCTCGGACCAAAGTGGAGATTTCCTTGTCGCTGAATTGCGTTTCCCACTTGCCGTACGGCCATTTCCCAAGCCGGATCAGCATTTTCTTTAGAAATGTGTAAAACGAATACCTTTGGGGCACTTGCACCAGGCAGATGCCACCCTTCCGTAACACTCGATACTGTTCACTCAGAGTTTCAGTCGGGTCTTCAAAATGTTCGATCAGGCCAACACTAAAAACAAAATCGAACGCTTCCTCGGAGAAAGGTATTTTCTGAGCGTCTGCGTTGACAAATTCCGCCCGGTTAGCTGTGTTGCTTTCCCGCGCGAGCTTGCGGCAAACCGCAATAGCTTCTTCGGAATAGTCGAGCCCAACGACATTTGCTCCCTTCCTGGCGAGTTCCAGCAGGGTGGCGCCTCTTCCGCATCCAACTTCGAGCACCCTTCGGCCAGGCAGCCCCCCAAGAAATTCTTCCGCGATCTTGACGACATTCCGGTAAACGTAGAACCTTCTCCGGTGTCGCCAGAGCTCGTCCCAACTTTCCTTCCCGTACTTTGCGTCCCTCGCGTCGCTTTTCATCGTTTGACTTTCGAAGTTCGTGTGTACTTATTCTATAGTTTACTGAAAATATAATTATTGCGCACTTACTTACACTAAGTGTTTCCACGTGCTTAGGCCCTTCGTTCTGCAACTACGAATAACTCTGGTCCCCCGTTCATGAAATTGATGCACTTTTCGACCGGGTACAAAGGGAAAGCTGCGGCATCAAAAATCTTGCTTAATTGCCATAGCATCCTTGATCTACGACCGATTACTCGGCTATGGAGATTCTGAGTTGTGACGTCGTCCTTCGGTCCCAGCCTCAAAAACTTCTTAATCTGTCGGTGTATTCCAAGTCGCAGAGAAGCGCATCGTAGAGTCTCAAATATTGGGTTGTGCGCGTCCCCCCGTCTCGTAGAGATGTGACGCACAAAGAATCCATTTTTCTCTAAAGCCAGTCCCAAAGATCTGGGGGAAAACAGTGAAAGATGAGCCGGGGCGCCAACCCATTGCCATGCCCAGCCGTTAATCTTTGCTGGGACACTTGCAATATTTGGGGTGCGGACTGCAAAAAGCCCTCCAGGTCGTAGCACTTCCCTCACGGTTTTTAGAAATCCGATGAGATCCGGGACGTGCTCAATAACGTGCCAAGCAACTACAACATCGTACTGCCCCGGCAATAGAGAAGATTCCACCGTTCCGCATGTAACATCCAACTCAAGGTGCTTCCTTGCCCAGTTGGCAGCTGCGTCGGACAGCTCTATCCCTTTCACGTGCCATCCCCGACGGCGCGCGGCATCCAAGAAGAACCCCCACGAACTTCCGATCTCCAACATTCGTCCTGGAACTTCGTATTGTTCGAGAAACCGGATGTCCCGCGCAGCATGCTTCTTAGTGCTTCTCTGATACGCCATCCGGTCCACTGCATAACTTTTCGCATAGTAATCTTTCAAAACGGCTTCCTGCGGTACCGGAGCAACATTGACAAAATTGCAATGGTGGCAGGCCCAATAATCGTATCCTTTTGCAAGCCATAACTGATGCATTGAAACGCCGCCGCAGATTGTGCATCGCGTATTTTGTGCGGGAGCCAACTCCTCGGCGACTGTGGTGACGGCTTCTCTCACGACGCGTGAGCCTCTATTTCCTTGCTGTTGCAAGCCTCTTTTCACTTCCTAGGTTCATCTGAATCTCCTCTAGGCTGACTGTTGCCGTGCCGGACTTGCCGACTACAATCCCCGCGGCGATGTTTGCAAATCGAACTGCCAGTTCGAGGTCGGCGCCGCACGCTACCATGGACGCAAAAACTGCCAGGGCAGTATCCCCTGCGCCGGTAACGTCGTAAACGCTCTGGGCGGCTGTAGGCACACTAACACATCTTGTATGACCAGACCTTTGTTCAAATAGCGTCATGCCTTCCTTTCCCCGCGTAACAACGAGAGCCTTCAATTCCATGACCCGCAACAAATGCGAGGCGGAACTCGTCAGCCAGCCATTTCCATCAGGTGTAGTCCCCACAAGTTTTGCAAATTCCCGTAAGTTCGGCATAAGTATATCCGCGCCCTTATATTTTCGGTAATCGCCATCTTTTGGGCCGACAACTGTCTTTTTTCCTGTCTCTCGGCCGGCGGCGAACGTCGCTCTTAGAACGGGTTCCGTTAGGACCCCCTTTAAGTAATCGGAACAAAGAATAAGTTGATGGTTCGCTGATAGCTCTCGGACCAGTTTGACAATTCCATCTTCAATCTCGCCGCAGACAGCCTGATTTGACTCCTCATCGAGCCGAAAAACCTGCTGCCCATGCTCAATGGACATCAACCTGGCCTTTCGTGTGGATTCCCTGCAAGGGTCGCGAATTACACCCCTTGTATCCACCCCCAGTCCCTCCAGCAGTTCCATGATGCGTTGGCCCGTTTCGTCTCCGCCAACGACCCCGATGACCGAAATGTTCATCCCTAAGGCGCGCAGGTTCTTCACCACATTTCCTGCCCCACCCAAAGTGGATTCTCGGCGCTCGACTTTCAAGATCGGGACCGGAGCCTCTGACGAGATCCGCTCAATATGTCCCCAGAGATATTCATCCAACATCAAGTCGCCGATCACGAGAATGTGGCGATTTGAAATGCTTTCAAGTAGTTGAAAGACTTCGCTCATGAATTCAAGTCACCTTGTCTATCGCAAATACTTCTCCCCTCGACGATTCGGCTCACAATCGGGGAAAGATTTCACAAGGTCAACTCCTTGCTCCTCTCTCGATCGGCACTCTCCTCTATCGCTTCTACGACAGCATCCATGACTTGGTTCACGGGGATTAGTGTCAGACAATAAGGCTCATCAAACAGACACCTATCTGAACATGGCCTGCACCAGACGTCTCTGCGGATTACGATCCGGTGCCCCGGACCAAGAGGCCCGAACCATTCCGGGTTATTCGGGCCGAAAATAGCTACTGTTGGAATGCCAAGACCCGCTGCCATATGCATGGGGCCACTGTCATTACAGATCAGTAGCCGACAGTGGGTCAATACGGCCAGGAATTGCCGGAGGGGAAGCGAGACAGAAATGATGTTGGCTCCCTCTTCGATAGTCGCGGGATTCGCTGGGTTTGCGAACCAAAGCACCTTTGCGCCGAATTGTCGGCTTACGCGATGTGCAACTTCGCGGAATCGTTCCTCGCCCCATTGTCGAACCGCCAGCCTGGCCCCGGGGTGAATCC
>Ga0126378_10003303_pt1 | contig 12175 bp, 25 predicted proteins | sample PanSoiMetPlot_23_FD_92587 | JGI IMG/M metagenome (GOLD analysis project Ga0126378, IMG submission 92587) | Tropical forest soil microbial communities from Panama - MetaG Plot_23 | ecosystem: Environmental > Terrestrial > Soil > Tropical forest > Bulk soil | place: Panama | collected 2016-02-17
CGCGCTTCGGCGCGCTCTCTGAACGACAACGACTCGGCCTGTGTCACGTCCGTTTCTCCTCGATCCTTTCAAGCATTGCGGTCACGCCGGCAAGCGTCGCCCTGCGAACATTGTGATCCAGATCGCGCCACGCCCGCGGCGGCAATCCGATTTCCTTCCGCAGAGCGCGATTGAAGATTTCCGCAAGCTCCTCGCGAAATTCGATTCTCGCGATAACTCGCTCGGCCTGATTATCGGCGCCCATCTGCCCGTCGCCGCAGCGCGGCGAGCCATGTGCCATGGATGTGAACGATCGGCCACTCATTCGCGTGCAAATGATCGAGCGCGGTGGTGACTTCGACAGCAGGGTTGCCGTAGTCGTGCCAGATGATGACGCCACCCGGTCGCAAGAGCCTGCTGGCGATCGCGCTGTCGTTCATGACGCCGTCGTAGCTATGATCGCCGTCGATAAAAACCGCGTCGCACGGCTCGTCGAATGATTCGCCCAGCGTCCGACTGTCCTTTTGAACAAGGACGAAACGCGAATCGTCCCGCGCGTTGCGCCCTGGAATCAGCGGGACTTCAGACTGCTGGCACTTGAGCGTCGTTCTGTGCCCACGCTCGGCATCAATGCCGATATATCTCTCGATCGAGTGAACATGATCGAGGACGCGTCGTGCGGTCGTCCCATCGTTACAGCCAAACTCGATCATCACTTTCGGCGATATGGCGCGAAGCAACGCGATCAGAATGACGACCTCGCCCCCGCCGAGATAGCGGCTGTAAGGTCCGGCGACGGGCTTCAGCCTGAGCTGAGATTTGCTGATCGTCGGCAGCGTCATGCTTGAGTGATCGAAATCTTGAGATCGAGCGCCTTGGTGATCTTCAAGATGTTCTTCCAAGTCGGGTTGGCCCGTCTTCCGGTTTCCAGTTCAGACAAGTGCGAATTTTGTATCCCCGTGAGCCGTGCCAGCTCACGCAACGATAGCCCTTTGCGTCGACGCGCTTCGGCGACGAATTCGCCCACATTCATGTTGAACCTCACGGATGCAGCGGCGGTCCGAATACCTTCCAGCCCAGCAGGACGAACAGGAAAAAATACAGAAAGTGACTGACATAGATGCCGTATTCGCCGACTTCCTTAACGAAGAAACCGAGCGCGAACCACAGCAGCATGAGAATCCAGAAGACGAGACCGAACGTCATTTTTTTCCTCCTTATCCGATCAGCGCCTCGATATCGATCGGCTTGACGTTGCGATCGCGGGCGCGCAAGCCCATCAGCATTGCCAGCGCAACCGCGCCGTCGATTCGAAAGCGCACCTTCGATTTGTCCAGCTTGCGAAACCCCGACGGGTCCATGACGGCGACGGCGTTGGCGACATTCCAGTTCAAGACCGGATTATTCGGATGGACGAGCTTGCCCTCGTCCAGCGCCTTCATCAGTGCGTCTACAGCCGGCCCCATGTCGCGGAAGCCCTGGCCCCATGGGATGATCCGCAGACCGTCGCCTTTCGGCTTGCGCGGCTGGGTCGGATCGTCGCTGTTGCGCAGCGGGTCTTCATACGCCTGGAGCCCGATACGATCGAACTCGCGGAGCAGATTTTGCATGCGCCAGCGGTCATAGGCGAGTCCGCGGATTTTATATCGCTGCGACAGCTCGGCAATGAACAGCGCAATCGCTTCGTGATCGATCGCCTTGCCCGGCGTCGCCAGCAGATGGCCGGCGTTATACCATTCCTCATAACGGTGATTGCCGGTGCCGAAGTCGCGCGCCGAATGCTCGGCAAGGCACTCGATCGGTTTCCAGAAGAACGGCGCGACGCGACAAGGATCGGCGACAGAGCCGGCGACGAGCGCCGTCAGATCGTCGACGCTTGACAGATCGAGCGCGCAATAAATCTCTTCGCCATCATTGAGCGCCGCCTGCCCTGCGCATTCGAACCACACGGCGCGCGAGATCAGCGACGAGATCGGCGAGACGCGCTGATTGAGAATGAGGTTGCGCGTCTTAGGCTCTTCCGCCGGCATGCGCTTGGCTTTTCTGATCGCGGCTGCCAAGTCTTCGCGATCTCGAAAGTCATCAAGTGCCGGGTTAGCCTTGCGCCACTGCGCCTCGTCCTCAAGATCGCAGTTTTCATCTGCCGCGTAGAGATGACAGACGATCGTCGGATCGATTCCTGACAGGCCATCGTCGATCAACTTTGAAAGAATGTGTTGCGGATCGTTGCTCTGCGTCGAGATCGTAATAAACAGCGGCTCTTTGCAGGCGCCGAAAGACGTATCGAGAACGTCGTACAGGTCGCGCCGCTTCGCTTGCGCCAGCTCGTCATAGATGACGACGCTTGGCAGATAGCCGTGTTTGGTGCCGGCCTCGGCGGACACTGCACGGTAGATCGAGCCGGTCGCGCGGCCGATCATCGTCTTTGTCGACGGGATTACGTCGATCTTTTTTCGCAGCTCCGGTTCCAGATCAACGAGCTGCTTGGCGAACTTATAGACGATGGAAGCCTGATCGCGATCGTTCGCGGCCGAATAAATCTCGCCATGCGGGATCGCTTCAGGGCCGACAAGATGCGCCAGCGCTATCGCCGCGATCAACGCCGTCTTGCCGTTTTTTCTCGCCATCGAGAGGATCGCACGTCGCACCGCGCGCCGCATTCCCGCATGTGGTTCGTAAATGTCCCGAATGAAATGCTTCTGCCATGGCTTCAGAAGGAACGGCTTGCCCTGACCGATGCCGCTCGGAATCGTCAGGCGCTCGATAAACTGGATAACCTTCTTTGCGCGAAGGCGCCCGCGCGCCGTTCGCCTGATCGCAGGAGAATGGCTAAGCAAGCAGGTCGCCGAACTTGCTCGCGCCCTTATTTTCGCCGACGACGCCGCTCGCAATGCGCGCCCGCGCAATCGGCGTCATTCCGAATTCGGAAGCAAAGCGCAGCATTTCCTGGGCCGCTCGGCGCGCGGCGAGGACCATCGGATTCGTTGCCGCCTCGCCGTTGCTCCGCCGGATCAGAAAGCCGTGCATGATCGGATCGTTGTTGACCATGCGCGCGAGCGCCTCCTCGGCGAGCCGCCAACGCGCATAAGACTGGCAGTAGACCGCGAACATCGGACGGTCGATCATCGTCAGAATGCCGAGCCGGTACAGCTCTGTCGCGCGCTCGCGCCATTCCTCCGCGGCGTAGCCTTCGAGATATGCCGGCGCTTCCGGCACTTCGGCATCAAGCTTAGGGGCCAGTTCGTTCTGCGGCAGCGGGCGGTGCTGCGGGTTGCCTTGAAGCACCCGCAAGTGTGTCGGCGTCGGCCGTCGTCCCTTGACCATGATTTTCCCTGTGTTTTCAGCGCTAAATCGCGCTATCCGCATGATCCGACAGGCTTTTTTATTCCTGGATTAAGCGGGATAGTCCTTGCAAAAGCGGACATAATGTCCTATGTACGTACTCGTTGCTGACGCAACACCCGGAGAGCAGCTACCCGGTAAACGCTTGCAAAAACTGAAGGAACTCTCAAATGTCTTCGTTCGCTTTGCTCACTCTCAATAAGCTCGCCACTGATGACCAGCAGCGGTCGTTAGACGCCGAAGAGGGCGTGCCCCCGCGCACTGACCCGACGCATATCAACGTCTTTGCAATCCGCTGCTTCTATCCGCGCAAGAACAACCTGCCCGGTACGCGTATCACATTCACAGACGGGGGCGGCTTCGCCGTCGCGGAGCCCGTCGAGTATGTGCGCGAGGCTGCATCGCTTGTCGCAAAGGGCAAGCCCCAGCCCGCACCCCCCCAAGACGCCTGAAAAGTCGAAATCTCTCCCTTCGGGGAGGGGTCGCGCGGCACTTGTCCCCCGCGCCTGACGAGACAGACTGCAAGGGGCGACGCGAAGCCCGGGAGATTACCTAGTGTCATATCTCGATCGAGGGTTTGGCGTCGAACTTGAGTGCTACCTTCCCGAGGGCATGACGCACGCGCAAGTCGCCGCTGAACTTTCCCGACGCGCCAACATTCTCTGCAATCACGAAGTCTATAATCATCACCTGCGCTCGCACTGGAAAGTCGTCACCGACGGCTCGCTCCAGAGCTTCGCTCGCGGCGCCGAATTCGTCAGTCCGATCCTGTTAGGTGAGGACGGCCTTTCTGAACTTGCGCGAGTCTGCGACGCGCTCACTGAGATCGGATGCACCGTCAATCATCAGTGCGGGGTGCACGTTCACGTCGGCGTCCGCAATGCCTCGCTCGATTTTTTTAAGTCGATAACGAAGTTTTACGGAATTTTCGAGGGCGTTATTGACGCCATGATGCCTCCGTCACGTCGTGACAGCAGCAACACCTATTGCCGCTCAATGACGAGCGCAAGCCCTGCCGCGATCGACCGCACGCTGTCGCTTAATGAGCTTATCAGTATCGTGACGGCGAACGCTCGCATGCCGCGCTATTCGAAACTCAATCTGTCTTCGTTCATCCGTCAAAAGACTGTCGAGTTTCGCCAGCATCAGGGGACGCTTGACGCGACAAAGGTACGAATTTGGACCGTTCTTTGTCTCCGCATGGTTGACGCCGCAATGCGAGGCATCGCCTTCGGCGACAGCGCAGAGCGTCCGCGCAATCGCGCTAAGCCGGGCACTCAATCACACATGATCGGCGAGCTACTGTTGCGCCCCGAAGGCGTGACGCAAGCCGAAATTCAAGCACTGACAAATGGACGCTCGCGTCACGTTCCGAGCCGCGCCCGCACCTGCGGCATCGCGATTACAAGCGTACGTACCGGCCGAGCAATCCGCTATTTCGCTGTCGCCGCGCAATCGGCAACCCTTGATGTTTCCATCGTGGGTTTTTGCGAGACGATCGGCGCGACCGCGACTGAACGGCGCTATATCGAAATGCGCACCGAGTCGATGCGCAATCTCTACACGTGAAAGGAAAACGGCGATGACAAAAGAGGACCTGAAGCAATGGCAAATCATGATGGGCTACGAAGATAAGCATGCAATAGACGCGCTCGGATGCACGCCTCAACAGTGGCGCGCATGGACGAGCGGGGAAAAAATCCCGCGCTATATCGCACTCGCGACATCAGCGCTTGCGCTAGACATTTCGCCCAACGGCGACAGCGACTACGGCGACAGCGGCAAAGGAAAGTAAAATGACGCGTTCAACAAATGTGCGCACCGAGCGCATTCGACAACTCAATGATGAATTTCGCAAGACTCTAAGCAACGGCGGCACCGTAGTCATGACCCGCGGCGTCATGGACCTATCCGACGATGCGAGAGCGCAAGTCGTTCTCAACGTCGCCCAGTTCTCAGACTTCAAGAAAAGCAACGACCCCTACGGAGAGCACGACTTCGGCGCGTTCAATCTCGCGGGTCAACGATTCTTCTGGAAAATCGACTACTATGACAAGAGCATGGACTTTGGCGCCGACGATCCTAGCGACGAAAAGAATACGACGCGCGTCCTGACGATCATGCTCGCCGAGGAATACTGAAACCTACACCAGGGGCAACGCAACGCCCGGGAGACGACAATGTTGTACTTCGCTTACGGATCGAACCTCAACAAAGAGCACATGGCGCAACGCTGTCCGAATGCGACGCCTGTCTGCAAGATCATGATGCCCGACCAGCGTCTTGTGTTTCGCGGCGTCGCTGACTGCATCTACGAGCCGGGCGCGATATGTCCCGGCGCAATCTGGAAGATCACAGCCGAATGCGAGCGAGCGCTTGATATTTACGAAGGCGTCCGCAGCGGCATGTACCGCAAAGAATATCTTGAGCTTGACAAGCCCATCATGGGCGAGACTCGCATCATGCTCTACCGTATGAATTCGCGGGGCATCATGCCGCCATTCGAGGGCTACTTCGCTTCGATCTGCGAAGGGTATGCCGATTTCGCTCTTCCGACCGCGCTGCTCGACAAGGCGTTGCACGCGTCGTGGGACAACAAGCATCCGAGCCATAAAGAGCGAAAGCGTCATCGTCGCAATGGGCGACCTGCGCTCGCACGCAAAAACGCAAAGGAGACCAACGAATGACCATCATCAAATCACTGATCGCGTCTGGCGCGATCGTACTCGGCCTATTGTCTTCCTCAGTCGCGCAATACTACAAACACACGATATGGGACGCACGCCAGCTCAAGGTCGGCGATTCCGTCGATGAATTTATACCGCCTTTGAGAATGTGTGTCGCGCCCGGCGATCCGAAATTCGCGGAAGCGAATCGAAAGCATCGCGAAACCACCAACACACTGCGGCAGCAATATCCGCAATCGCACTTCACAGATTATCAGCTCCCTTCGTGCGAAGTCATCGGCAAAGCCAGCGACACGTCGGCTATCATCACAGTGCGATCGATTGATGCGCAAGCGCGTATATGCTTCCGCATCAGCGGCGGCATGGACACCCGCACTCCCGGCAGCTTCGATCTAGACGCGGAGTTGGAAGCGCTGCCGCTTTATTGCGCCCTTGTGTCAGCCTCGACCAGCGCGAAGATTTGGAGTCGAAAGGACGACAACAAATGAACGACATCGAATATCGCGCTGCGCTCTCCGCGCTTCGCCTCAATCAAAGAAGCGCCGCGCATTTCCTCGGCATTGACGAGCGTACCTCGCGGCGCTGGGCTGCCGGCGATAAGGACGTTCCGCATGCAATCGCTCTGCTACTCCGCGTCATGATCACTTTCGGAATATCGCCTCGCACTGCTCGCGAGATTGCACAAAGGAAACCGCAGTCGTGACCGCCAGGACCATAACCAAAATCGACGCCGTGGCATGGGTCACGGCGATCGTCTGCATCGCGCTCCTGATCATGATATGGTGACGCAATGAAAATCATCGCTGTCCGACAGCCCTGGGCGCACCTGATCGTCGCGGGCATCAAGCCAGTCGAGAACCGCACGTGGCTGATCAACTACAGGGGACCGCTTGCGATCCTCGCGTCGCGACAACGCGCCGCGCGATCGATCGAGGATATCGAGGAACACTATGACGTTTGCATTCCGCGCGATCTTCCCGTCGGCGGCATTGTCGGCGTCGTCGATATTATTGACGTTGTCAGAGATCATCCGAGCCGGTTCTTTGTCGGCCCATACGGATTCGTACTTACGAACGCGCGACCAGTCGCATTTATCCCGATGCGCGGGCGGTTGAACATGTGGGACGCGCCTGACGACATCGCCAGACAGCTGCTAGCGCCGGCAGCGGCATAAAAACTCTTCCAGCGTTTCAACAAGCAATAGATTACCGAATTTCTCCCGCCACAACCCAGCGCCGCTATAGACGATCGTCGGCGTCGAGACCTGTTGCATGGTCGCCGCGATCATCGTCGGGTCGCTGATCGAGAACCAGCCGGCGAGCGCTATCAGGTCAACGAGCCGATTGCGATCGAGCGCAAGAACCCAATCGCAAAACCGTTCCTCCCTGCCGCGGCGCTGATCGAGATCGACGGCGTAGCGAAACCGATCGCTCGCATCCATTACGGCGATCATGACGCCGGCACCCGAGCCGATCAGCAATCCCCGACTCGCGCGGCGATAATCGACCACCGGCACATCGAACAGCGCACTGCACAGATTCAGCCGACCTTCGTGGCCCATGCGTTGAGCTGGCGGTCGGCATCAGCGCGCGACATTTTCGGGCCGGTATACTCGAACGAGGCAACGAGGCGATCGATGGCGCGGCGCCGGTCCATGGCATGATTGCCCGCGGCATGTCGCGTCGGCTTCGAAGTCATCCGCCACAGCGGCGAGCGAACCCGGTGGGCGATTTCTGCAGGGTGCCCTGTGCAGCTCACCGCGCGAAAGCCGAAGCCGCGCCACATGCTGGCGATCCTGGTGAACAGCGCATTGCCGATGCCGACACCCTGAAAATCGGGAAGGCAGACCGTCCGATGTCCGCGGCGCAGCCGACCGTTGGACTTGCCGAAAAACGGCAGCCACGCATCGAACGCAACCGGCCGATCGTCGATGAAGGCACAGAAGCAATACGCCGAATGCGCAAGCGATGCCGTCAGATAATGATGGTGGGCGAATAGGTCCCAGGCCGAGTGATGCACCCGACAAATTTCAAGCTTGATTTTTGGCCGCCCTCGAAGCGACCTCCAAGCGAACGCATTCGTCGCCGGCATGTAAACCCAGTCAGGGTCCAGCCATTCGATAACATCGTCGTGGCACGTCACGGCGACGAACTTGCCGCCGCGGCGCCGCACGGTTTTCGCCACCGCCGCCGAGCCGATCTTGCCAACCGTGCGATCGACGACCGAGGTGAACTCGTCAAACACGCACAACTCGGGCCGCTCGGCGAGCGCTCGCGCCAGCGTGGCGCGGAACTGTTCGCCATTCGAGAGGACATGAAACGGCCGCACCCACGAAGGCGGCGACGAAAATCCGACCGACGACAACAGAAGCGTTATGTCCTTGATGCCCATCGCCGACGGGAAAGCATCGACGATCGATTTGTTTTTTGACCACGCAAACCTGGTCGTAAACGCCGAGCCGAAAACCTCCCGCGCGATCGTGGTCTTACCGCTTCCGCTCGGCCCAACAATCGCGCCGACATGCCAATCCCGCTCGTCAAGCGGCAGCGCGACATCCCACGACAGCTCGGCGCGCTCGACAGGCGGCACGTCGAACAAGCCTTCCAGCTGCATAACGCGCGGCGTCCTTGCGACCGCCGTCGCGCACTGAACCGTCGCAGCTATGCGACCAGTGCGCGGCACGTTAGCCCTTCGCCCTGCAATCTTTTGAGCAGCCGCGTTTGCTCCCGCTCGCTCCTGCATTCAATCACCACATGGAATTGCGATTCGAGATCGCCGACACCCGGTGCCAGATCGCGGGGCAGCAGTCGCTTTAACTGCGCCTCGGAAAATCCCGTCAGGGACAAATACTGCGAAGCATCGGTTTGCAGCGCGCCAAGTTCTAGCGCCAGCAGTTCGGAATCCCACGAGGCGTTTTCCGACAGCTTGTTATCGGCGAGAACATAGGCCCGAAGCTTCGCTTTCGGCCATCCTCGCGCGACGATGACCGGGACCTCGGGCATGCCAAGAGTCTTTGCCGCAAGCCAGCGGCCCTCACCGGCTTGTATCTCGCCGCTCTCTGCGATGACGAGCGGCATCGTCCAACCCCATTCCCTGATGGCGTTGGCGATCTGCTCGATCTGCGTCTGCGGATGTTTCTTGGCGTTGCGCTTGTTCGGCCGCAGCTTGGCGATCGGCCAGCGCTCGACCTTTTCCGCCAGCAGCTCGACAGGCTTCGGCTTGGCAATCGCTGTCATTTTTTCCAGACAATGAGCTTGTGCATTTCCTCAGTCATGCGCTGCCCCAATGCGGCGTACATCTCGGCGCGCAAGATTGGTCGCGTCGACCACTTCCTGTAAAAGGAAGCCATTGCAGTCAGGAAGCCTCTTCGCTTGGTCTGTCGCGCAATGCGCCGCTGCGCCTTCCTCGATCGGTTGACCTCAAAGCGCGAATGTGGGCGCACGACAGTCCGGACGATGCCGCGAGCGCGCGATCGCATGGTGAACGGCCGCTTGCGGTGCATGTCCTCGGTTTGCCAGTCCGACATGACGGTGCCGAGATCGACGCGCTTGAAGTGGTTCACGGTCCTGATCATGCCGGTGACCGTCTTGAGCGGCCCGCTCACGTCAACTTCGACAGAATACATGTCATGCCACCGCATCGCGATTAAGAATAATCCGCTGCACTTCGCGGAACATATGATCGGCTTCACGACGCAACTCGACCTCACGTCGATTGATCGGGCCCCAATGCTGACGAAGGTTCCGCAAGCCGATGGCAGCGGTTTCGACTGCAAATTGCGGACAATTTTTGGCGAGCACCTGATATTGATAGCCGGCGCCGCTGCCGTAGCATTCCCAATCGCTCGTCGAGCAGTTGACGCCCTGGCTGAAATGCTGAATCGCGCATTGCTGGGCATCGACCGCCGGCAGATACGAATCCATGAGCCCCTGCATTTCGTCGCTGCTGTTGCTGGCGTTCCAGCTCATTTGGAACAACCCAGCTTCGGCGGTATCGGACGAGACGTTGTCGGCCGACATGTCGCGACCTTCGCAGTGGCGCCCCGACGATTCGCGCATGCCCAGGCCCATCAGCATGACGAACAGATGGCGCAGCGTATCGATGCCATCCTTACCGTTGCTCATGCCGAGCGTGGCGAATTCCTGGGCATACCAGGACAAGGCGTCGACGTCGGCATCGCCACTCGCGGCGCGGCCCATCTCGATCGCGGCGGAATCGCCGATCCGATATTTCCGCAGGGCCGTCGCAAACGCATGCGCCATCCCGATAGTGTAACCGGCTGGCGCAACGCCGCGGTCGTCCCAGCTGTAGCTCGATATGGCCGAATAGAGCGCGGCATCGCTGATCGCCGCAATGGTCGCCTCGTCGAGCGGCGATAGCATCGGTTCGGGATACGGCGGCAGACTGTAATCTTCCTCCAGCTCGGCCCATGTCGCCGGGCCAACGACGCCGTCGATCTCAAGCTTTTCGCGGCGCTGATAGCGGCGAACGGCTTCATCGGTGATCTGTCCGAAATCGCCATCGACCGGCTGAACGCCAAGGCACTCCTGCACGGTGACGACATGCATACCGTCTGAGCCAAGCTTGATAGTCGGACGACTGCTCACCATTCGTTCGCTCTCAGATATTCGTCGAGGGCTTCGCCAAGCTTTATTGCCTCGGCGCGCTCGATGCCGGCTACGGTGATGACCGTCAGCATATCCTCGCGATTCAGCGCGCGGTTGGCGATGCGTATCGCGAACGCGATGGTCTTTGCCATGTCACACGCAATGACCGTCATGCCGTCTCCACCGTCGTCGCCAGCGGCGCCAATGCAATGACCACGTAATTGTGGGCGACGCCGCGCAACGGTGCGATTGCCCCGGCGCCGCCGCCTTGCAGCACGTAGGTGATTAACATCGGCGCGGTCTGCCGTCCTGTGTAGACGCCTTTGCGATCGTCGTACTCGTGGAACACGATAGTGTCGCCAACTTTGTAATTGCGGTCATTCGCGCGAACATCGAACGACTTTTTGCCGCTGGCCAGCGGTTCGAAAAAATCGGGCCATACTTTCACGTGATGAACCGTCACAGCAAAATCTCGATGATGTCTTCGCTGTTCGGCGCTGTCCCTTTGGCCGCATGGAGATTTGTGATCTCAACGGGAATAGCTTCAAGCAAAGATTTCTCGTCCGCCGCTGCAACGAGCAACCCTCGAAGGTCCGGGCTCGTCGCATAGAAGAGCCCCGCTCTGCCCTGTTCGATCTTGATCCGCATTTTTTCCCCCTCTCTGCCTTTAACGACACTAACCATGTTGGCACCTGGGCGCAGGCGACGCAAGCCTCGCGGGCCGGTGGCGCCACCACCGACGCAGGGGCCTCACTTCCCCCGCCACCTCACTGTTGACCCGGTGCGGCCATCTGCCGACGTGCTGGGCGCTGACCGTCGCTTGCGCGACCAACGGAAGGGCGCGGCGGACGGGTGTCCGCTACCCGCGAGATTGCTCGTTTTCGTTTCGGTGGCGGCTTCCATCGCAGTAGCCGCTCCAGTACACGCCGCAGCAGCCGTACGGTCGTGCCAGCATGGGCCGGGCTCACATGCGGATTGAGCCGCAGACGCAACGTCGTCCGTCGCAACAGGATGGCGGCAACCGCAGGCGAGCCGGCGCTGCTCATGACGCTGGCCCAGTCGCATGACCCCGCGGTTGCCATAAATCATTGCCCCTTGTAGAGCTTGGCGCGCACCGCGCAATCCTTGGCCTCCAAGAGCTTCCGAAGGGCAACGGTGCGCTCCGGGTTGCGCGGCAGATCGGCGGAAATGCGCGCCGCCAGATCGGCAAACGGTTTGCTGACGGCCTGCAACTCGCCGCGCAAATGATCGTAGGCGAAAAACTGCAACATCGGTTCCGGCGCTTCAGCCATCAGCCTCGTGCTCCCTTTGGCCCAGGTCCAGGCCATCCATGTGCTCGTCAATCGCGCCGCGAAGCTCGGCGCTCATGGGCTTGCGGCCGTAATCGGTTTCTCGCCAGTAGCGGCGGCGCAAATTCATCGGCAATTTCCACCAAGTCGCGGTCTCGAATTCGGCTCCCTCGGTTTTTGACATTTTCCCCTCTCCCTCAACTCAAAATTGAAGCCAAGCATTCTTTAATTCGCGGCCGGTAAAACGAGATCGCGCGCCCGCCGCGGCTTA
>Ga0126378_10003304_pt1 | contig 12174 bp, 13 predicted proteins | sample PanSoiMetPlot_23_FD_92587 | JGI IMG/M metagenome (GOLD analysis project Ga0126378, IMG submission 92587) | Tropical forest soil microbial communities from Panama - MetaG Plot_23 | ecosystem: Environmental > Terrestrial > Soil > Tropical forest > Bulk soil | place: Panama | collected 2016-02-17
GAGTCACCTCTTCGTCCATCAAGGCAGCGCTTTTTCACGGCCCGGCCGGTTCATCATGCGATGGTCAATGCGCGCGACCACCTCGCCCTTTTGGTTGGTCAGTGTCGAGCGCACCACCGCGAACACCATTGTGCCCGTACGCCCCGTCTTTTCGTAAATATCCTTCACCACGGATGACACCCGAATCGAGTCGCCCGGCCGCAGCGGCTGTTCGAGTTCGAAATCGATTCCGGCCATCAACCCGCCGCGCTTAAAGACCGGAATGCGCTCGAAAACCTCATCGCCGTAGCGGAAGCCGGCGACAAATGCAGGGGGCGCGATGATCCCACCATACGGTCCCCTTGCCGCCGCCGCTTCGTCAACGTAGAGCGGATTAGTCTCGCCCACCGCGGCGCAGAAACTAGCGATACGCTCGGCGGTTACCACAATCGGCTCCCGCCCCAGATACCTACGACCCACGAATTTATTGTCTTCCTGATTCATTCGGATCCGATCAGTAGCACACTTCTGCCTGGTCGGGCCGCACGCGCGCTCGCTGCGTTTTAAGGATGACCTCGCTGCCACGGCGGCCATCCAGCGCGAGGTCTTTGGGCATTCGTCAACGGCGATCGAGTGATCTACGAGTCCAACGTGATCACCGAATATCTCGATACGATTTTCCCGGAGCCCCGGGTTTATGGGTTGGCGCCTTGCTTGACATTGGTGACGACTCTGTCTAAACGTGACCATATCGTCAAGTTTGAACGGAGACGTCACGAATCCACGCGATGACCCCATCCCCAACCTTGAATCGATCGCTGGCGGGCGCTCAGCGTGCAAGCCTCGGCCGCAGAGATCGCCGGAAGCTGGAAACGCGCCAGGCGCTGCTTGACGCGACCCATTCGCTACTGGCCTCGCGCAATCTCGACACCCTCAGCGTCGACGAGATCGCGACTCGCGCAGATGTGGCCAAGGGTACCTTCTACAACTACTTCGCAGACAAGGAGGCGCTTGCGCGCGAACTCGCAGCGCGGGTCCGGCTCCGGATGGAAGATGAAATCGCGCGGGCCAACGCCGGGGTCGAGGACCCGGTCACTCGAGTGGCGCGGGCGCTTTGTTGCGTGTTACGTTTTGGGCTGCGCGAACCGCACCAGGCCGCGGCAATGATGCGCTTGTTCCCCCACGCGACCGACCCCTCGGCGCCGCTGAATGCGGGTGTGCGGGGCGACATCGCAGCAGGACTCAGCCGTCGCCGCATCGTGGCGCCTTCGCAAGATACCGCGGTGGCCGCTATCGTCGGCGGGATCATGGCGGGCTTGAATCGCGTGATGGATCTGACGCCGGACCGCGCCCTGGCGTTCGCGAAAGACCTCGGCACTATTCTACTGCGCGCACTCGGACTGGACCGTTCGGAAGCGGCTCGCATCATGAAGGCAGCCGTCGAAACGATTCTCGGGTAGACCGCGAGGGGCTTGCGTGGATATCAAGGTCCAGGACATAGCGTACATGAGATTCACCGCGCCCGACCTAGGCGCGATGCAAGGATTTCTGACCGATTTCGGGTGCTGCGAGCAGAGCGCACGGACGAAGTCCTCTACGTGCGCGCGTCTGACCCCGACCCCTTTGTGCACGTTACGCACCGCGCCGCCCCCGGCTTCGCCGCAGTTGCCTTCGAAGCTGCCTCGCTGGCCGATCTCGAAGCGCTGGCCAAGTTGGAGAGTGCTGCCGTCGACCGGCCGGAGGGACCCGGAGGCAGTGCGGTGGTGCAACTAACCGACCCCAGTGGCTTTCGAGTGGAAGTGGTCGCAGGAAGGGCTCCGGCCGCTCGCATCTCGGTGGCACGGCCGCCCTTGGCCGACAGCGCATTCCAGACGCCGCGGCTCAACTCGGTGAAACGCGTCGCCAAGGGACCCTCGCACCTCAAGCGTCTCGGCCATTGCGTCCTCAACGCTAATGACTTTCGCAAGTCGGGGGCCCGGCACAAGTCGCGGTTCGGGTTAATCACGTCCAACGAGATCTCGCTCGATGGCATGGGACCGCCGCTGGGTGCGTTCCTGCGCCGCGACCGAGGTCCGATTCCGAGCGACCATCACACGCTATTCCTTATTGGGTCCGGTCAGCCTAAGTTCAACCACGCCGCCTTCGAAGTCGCAGACTTCGACGACCTGATGTGCGGCAGCGACTGGCTGCGCGCAAAGTTCAGGATCTGATGAGCTCGCAGTGGGGGCCGCCGGCGCCACCCACGCTGGGCTGACAAGGAGAGTGGAAAAAATGAACCTCGCCAGGTATTCGGCCAACGGGGAAATCAAGTTGGGTGCGGTTAAGGGCGCTGGCCTCGTCGAGCTTGGCAAGCGATTGCCTGCAGTGGCCGACAACATGATCGAGCTGATTAAGGTGTGGCCCGAGGTCGGTTCCACGGTATCGCAACTGGTCGCTGACTCGGTTCCGGATGAATCGCTGGCGAACGTCCACTTGCTCGCGCCCATCGCGCGGCCGGGGAAAATCATGGCGATCGGGCTCAACTACGCCGACCACGTGCAGGAAGCGCGACAGAAGGTGCCGCCCCATCAGATCTGGTTTACCAAGGCGGTGACCGCCATCAACGGGCCGTTCGACCCGATTCAACTTCCGCGCGCTTCCGCGCAGACCGATTACGAGGCTGAGCTGGTCGTGATCGTCGGACGACGCTGCAAGCACGTGAGCAAAGAGCGCGCCCCGGAAGTAATCTTTGGTTATTGTGCGGGCAATGATGTTTCAGTGCGGGATTGGCAACTCCAAACGACGCAGTGGGTGCTCGGCAAGTCGTTTGATACTCACGCGCCGATTGGTCCTTGGATTGTCACTCCGGAGGAACTGGGCGATCCGCATACCATGGGAATTCGCTGCTTCGTTAACGAAGAACGGCGGCAGAATTCCAACACCCGCCACCTGATCTTCAACGTCTTCGATCAGATCGCGCACCTCAGTCGCGCGATGACCCTGGAGCCGGGCGACCTCATCTTCACCGGCACTCCGGGGGGAGTAGGCATGGCGAAGAGCCCACCGCAGTTTCTCAAGCCGGGCGACAAGGTGCGGGTGGAAATCGACCGCATCGGTGCGATCGAGGCAATCACCGTTGCCGAGCGTCTTTCCTGAGCGCGATTGCGGGCTACGGAGATCTCAGCGATGCAGCGATTTCCCGAACAGCCGCTTCGTGGATTGACCAACGATGAGGTCGAAGCATTTCGTCGTGATGGCGTCATCTGCCTCCGCCAGGTGCTGCCGGCACGCTGGATCGAAGCTGCAGCAGCGGCGATCGAACGCACCAAACAAACGCCGAGCGAGACCGGGAAGGTGTTGTCCAAACCCGCGCCAGGATACCTGAACGACATTTTCATGTGGCTGGTCGATGACGGATACCGGAGGTTTGTCTTCGAATCGCCGGCCGCGCGGCTCGCACAACAGATCATGGGCTCGCGAACGGTCACCTTCTTTTACGACCAGGTTTTCGTAAAAGAGCCCGGCACCGACTTGCCGACCCCGTGGCATCACGATTTGACTTTCTGGCCGATCGAGGGCACGCAGATTTGTTCAATCTGGATGCCGGTAGATCCGGTCACGCGGGAGTCGAGCAGGCTTGAATACGTGCGCGGGTCGCATCACTGGAAACGGCGCTTCAAGGCGGTCTCACCCGACTATCATCCGGCGCTGCTGGCCAGCCACCTGGAAGATCCGCCCGACATCGATGCGCACCGTGCGGACTATGATCTGGTCAATTGGGACATGGAGCCGGGCGACGTTCTGATCTTCCATCCACTGACGCTACACGGCTCGTGCGGGAATTCATCGGAGCGACGGCGGCGCGCTTTTGCCACCCGCTGGCTAGGTGACGATGTGATCTATGCGCCAGCCAAGGCGCGGATGCCGCTGCCCAAGGGTCACGGACTGGTTCGCGGTGACAAATTGAGCGGCCGCTTTTTCCCGCAGGTGCTCGGCTAATACGATGAGGGCTTAATCATGAATTTGGTCACCGAGGCCAAACGACTCGCGCCGCTGCTTGCGGAAACGGCCGCCGAGGATCGCGAACTGCGGCGGCTCAGCGATCAGACCTGGAAAATCCTGCTCGATGGTGGTTTCCTGCGTTCGCTTCAGCCGGCCCGCTGGGGCGGCGGCGAGGTTGCGTTGATCGACTTTGTCGACGCGATGCTTGAACTGTCGCGCGTCTCGCCCGCGGCGGGATGGGTGGCTGGCGTAATCGGAGTGCATCCGTGGCAACTCGCGCTCTTCGACGATGCAGCTCAGCGTGAGTTGTGGGGCGAGGATGCGGCGACTATGCATTCGTCGTCGTACAACCCGACCGGCAAGGCCGAGAGGGTTGCCGGTGGTTACAAGGTTTCGGGGCGTTGGTCATTTTCCTCCGGCTCTGATCAGTGCAGCGGGGTCATGCTGGGAGCGATCTGCGGATCGCGCGAGGTCGCGGGGAAACCGGTCCGCGATTTTCGATCGTTTCTTTTGCGGCGCGACCAGTACGAAATCGATGACAACTGGCACGTCGCAGGGCTTCAGGGAACCGGCAGCAAGGATATCGTGGTCGCCGAGGCGTTTGTCCCCGAATATCGCAGCCAATCTCACTTTGACTACGCTACGAATCTTCCTTTGCCCGGGCAGAAGCTCAATGATGGGCCATTGTATCGGCTGCCGTGGTCGGTGGTATTCCACATGGCGCTGGCTTCAGCGACGCTCGGCTCGGCGCGCGGCTTTGTGGACTTGTGGATAGCGCACACCCGGGAGCGCACGCTGAGCTTCGGTGGACGCGCGGCCGATGATGCATTGATGCAGAAACGCCTGGCGGAAGCGACCTGGTACCTCGATGCGTCCATCATGCGGATGCGGGCCGACGCATCCGAGTTGGGCCAGATGGCTGAGGCGCGCAAAGCGGCACCCATGGAACTGCGGGCGCGGATGCGGTGGAACTTGAACCGGGGATGCGAGCTGGTCGGTCAGGCGGTCGCAGAGCTCTTTCACGCCGCCACGGGCCGCGCCGTTTTCCTGGATCACCCGTTACAGCAGCGCTTCCAGGACCTCCAGGCCGCGATGGCGCACGCCTACCTGACGCCCGACCAGGTGGCGCGGGCTGTCGGCGGGTCGTTGCTCGGAACCTCGAAGCCGGAAATTATTCTGTGAGTCGAATCCGGCCGCAAGGAGTTTGGTTATGGCGGAGAAGATCACCGTCAACAGTGTGATGCTGAAATACGCGACCATCGCCGAAGCCCGCAAGATGTCGGGATTACGGCTCATCCTCGGCGCCATAGCGGTTCCCGGTCCGTGGCGCGAGGCGTGCAAGGGAATCTTTTACGTCAAGAAGGTCCCATACGTTCCGGTCGCGGCGGTTGGCGATGATGGGACCGATCGCGAGCTGATTGATTGGACGGCGCAAAGCAGCGCACCCGTCGCAATCTGGAACGAGGAGCGGCCGCGTTCGACCTGGATCGAGCAGCTCTACCTCGCCGAACGGCTTGCGCCGAATCCTCCGCTGCTTCCTGCGTCGATTGAAGAACGCATGCTGATGTTCGGTTATGCAGCCGAGCTGTGCGGCGAGAACGGCCTGGGATGGTCGAAGCGGCTCACGATGATTCATTCAACCGTGACCAATCCCGCCACGCCCGACAACGTCAAAGGATTCTGGCTCAAGTTTGGAAGCAAATATGGTTACAGCGCAGCGGCCGCACAAGCTGCGCCTGTGCGGATGATCGAGATTTTGCGCGTGCTCGATGCGCGATTGTCCCAGCAGAAGGGGAAAGGCAGTCGCTTTCTGGTCGGCGATCGATTGTCAGCGCTGGATATCTACTGGGCCGCGTTTGCTGCTCTGCTGCGCCCGCTGGAGCCCGAGCTGTGCCCGATGGCGACCGGGTTTCGCGACTTCTATTCGGAAACTAACCCGGCAGTAACCGCGGCGCTTTCACCGCGTTTGCTGGAGCATCGCGACTTCATTTATCGCGAGTACCTGGAATTGCCGGTGGTGTTCTGAGTTTTGTCAAGCGCACGCGCGGCCGCGCCACGTTTCGAGAATGGATTTCGTGCGGCTGAAGCCGGCGCTTGCTGGTGTGCAAGCGGCGGCTGGCGCGTGCGACCCAGCCTCTCGGATGACGACCTCGGGGCGTTTATCCTGCCAGCCCCCCCCGACAATTGCGTCGCGGCTCGCCGGACTACGGGGCCTGCGGAGATCGCTTGCTGGGATCACTGTTGGTCGATTGTTTGCGCTTACGCGGTGCCGGCTTTGCGGCGGTCGGTGTACCGTCGAGCGCATCTTTAGCTTTCGCCACCATAGATCCGATGCGGCTTCTTCGTGGAGCGCGCGGTCTGGCGCTGTTGCCGTCGCCGTTCGAGAAATTCGCTTCGAGACTCAGCTCGCGTAGCGCGGTTTGCCAGTGCAGCAACTCTCGCCCCTGCGGACGCCCCTCACGCTCCCAGATGTAATATGCCCGTTCGCGCACCGCTGCTTCGTTATCAATCGTAATCATCCTCAAACCTTCCCATCATCCAAAAAATAAAAGCTTGGCACCACTCTCCACCCAACAAGCATCCGACGTGCCATCGAATTCTCCCCTTATTCTACACGATCGCACATGTCGATGCGCGATCCGATTTGTGAAAAGCGGATGAATCTGAAGGGTGAGGCCCGGCGTCGTGATCAGGCCATCGCGCTGGGCTGTACAGTTGCTGCCGGCGCGGTCAGCACGCGCTTTTTCGGACGAGGGGCAGGAACGGCTGGCTATTTGGTCACGTCTACGGGCGGGGTCGGCTGACTTAACCTGGCGGTGACCTCCGTGTCGCTCATGCTGTACAGCCGCTCCATCCCGTCCATCATCGGCTTGCCCGAGTTAGGCGGCGGCTGCGCGACCCTGCCGCCCTGGCCCTGGAACGGGGGCGGATTCCGATAACGGCGCAGGTCGGACGGAGTGATTCCGGCAAGACGTACCACCTCTGGATCGAGCCACGCGTCTGGGTTGATGCCTTTTCCCTCGGAGGTTGAGAACTCGAGCATGATCCCCTCAGGGGCGGCCAGATAGATCGATTTGCAGAAGCCGTGGTCTAGGGGACCCATCACCCAGTGCCCGTGCGAACGCACCCGATCACGCATCGTAAGGAGGTCCTCTTCAGTGTCGACGTTGAGCGCGACGTGCTGCATCACGCCGGCGGCGACCGGTCGTGCCGGAGAACCCGCGTGCGAGACACCTTTGATGGCCTGGATCTCGCCGATCTCCGGTGATTCCACGAATGCGATGGAAGAGCTGTCGTTCAACTTGAGGAAACCGTGAAAGGTGTTGTCGACGCCATGCATCCAGTACAGCGCCACCAACTCCATCCCGACTACCTGGGTGAAAAATTCGATCTGGCCTTTGATGTCCTTCGTGCAGATCGCGAGGTGATGAACTCCGTTAGGAAGACCCATGAGTGAAAAACTCCTTGACCAACCGCGGCGTCTGCTTCCTCCTTACTCCTTCTGCATCCTCGTGCAAGCGCCAACGAATTCCTGGTTGGTCCGTCGGCCGCCACGGTCACTTGTGACCGTGCATCGATTGGTACGCCGCAACCTCTCAATGAAGTTCCCGCCGGGCTGGAGGTCGGCTGCTTAGGCCGCACCTGTTTTACAATCGCGCAGCTTTCTTCTACAGACGAGTTCGAAAGAAGGTTTAAGCGCGGAGGTGAGCTATGAGCCTGGTCCCATACCCCGACATTGGAAAGCTGCCCGAAGAGGTGCGCAACGCGCTCGCTCAGGCGCCGGTGCAACTGAACATTTTCAAGATGATGGCCAACGCCGAGACCTGTTTCGTTCCATTCTCGCGGCTGGGCGCGGCAATTTTGTGGCGCCAGAAGCTGGATGCGAAGTTGCGGGAACTGGCGATCCTGCTGACAGTCCAGATGGAGGGCGGCGAGTACGAATGGGTGCAGCACGTGCCAATCGCGATTTCGGTTGGCGCGACGCAGGAACAGGTGGATGCGATTGCGAATCGCAAGTTGGCGGCGTCGTGTTTCAGTGATCTGGAACGGACCCTGCTTCGGTTCACCGAGCAGGTAGTGGAAAAGGTCAGGGCTGATGAGCCGGTAGTCAGGGAGGCGCTGGGGTTTTTGTCGCCGCGCGAAATTGTCGAACTGATCATGACCATCGGCCTCTACATGACGGCGGCGCGAATAACCGAAACGACGCGCACTGACCTTGATCCGCCCGCTGGCACCAAGGTCCTCGATGAGATTCGGCGCGCCAGGTAGTCGCGGCGGTCGATTTGATGTGGCGAACTCTAGTAGACCCGCGGCGAGCTGAGTGCGAAGGGTAGCGCGCCCTGGACGCGTCCCGGTCCGGATAGGTAGGGGCAGCGGCGCGACTCGTATCTGCGTGATCTGATATGGTTCGAACTCGTTAGCCGGTTGCGACCTGCGCGATGGCCTCTGCGTCCGGGAGATTTTTACCTTAGTGGCATTGGACGACGCTAATTCTGCACCTGTCGCTATGCGCGAGGTTTTTGGACCCGCAAGTCCGAAAGAGCCGGGCCCGGACACGTTTCAATTTCTGGCGCCGCTGATCGTCGGCTGCGCGCTTTTCATGGAGATGCTCGACTCGACCGTGATCTCCACCGCCCTGCCCGCGATCGCCCATTCCATGCATGAAGATCCGATCCGGCTGAACCTCGCGATCACCTCGTACTTGCTGAGCCTGGCGGTATTCATTCCGATCAGCGGCTGGATGGCGGACCGCTACGGCTCACGCACCGTATTTCGCACCGCGATAGGGCTTTTCACTGTCGGGTCGATCCTCTGCGGCGTTTCGCAATCGCTCTCACAACTGGTCGCCGCGCGCATTGTGCAAGGCTTCGGAGGGGCCATGATGGTGCCGGTCGGACGCCTGATCGTGCTGAAGACGATTGCCAAGTCCGAACTGGTGGCCGCAATGTCGTATTTGACGGTGCCCGCGGTGCTCGGGCCGGTGGTGGGGCCACCGGTGGGTGGGTTCATCGTCACCTACTACTCATGGCGCTGGATTTTTTTCATCAACGTCCCCATCAGCTTCGTGGGAATCACCCTGGTCACGATGTTCATCGAGAATATCCACGAGGAGGATGTCCCGCCGCTGGATCTCAGCGGCTTTATCCTCACCGGCCTCGGGCTTGCGGGACTGGTTTTCGGTTTCGAGATGCTCGGCCGCGGAGTCCTGCCGGTCAGCCTGGTGATGTGCCTGCTCGCGGGCGGCGGACTGTGCTCGGGAGCGTACGTGATGCACGCGCGGCGAATCCGCTTTCCGATTATCGATCTCGCGTTGCTGAAGATTCCGACTTTCAGCTCGGCGACGATTGGCGGCGGGCTATTCCGGATGGGAATTGGCGCCCTGCCCTTCCTGATGCCGATGTTGCTGCAACTCGTGTTTGGCCTTACTCCGTTCGCATCGGGGATGATCACGTTCACCGGGGCGGCCGGTGCCTTGTTTATGAAGCCGACTGCACCACCGATTATCCGGCGGTTTGGGTTTCGCAACGTTTTGGTCGGCAACGGTGTGCTGAGCGCCTTTATAATGGTGAGCTACGCGCTGTTCCGTCCCTCGACCCCGCATTCTCTGATTATCGCTACGCTGCTGGTGGGCGGATTTTTCCGCTCCCTCCAGTTTACCGCGCTCGGCACGCTCGCTTACGCAGACGTTCCGCCGATACTGATGAGCAACGCGAGCAGCCTGTCGAGCATGGCGCAACAATTGTTCCTCAGCCTGGGCGTGGCGACCGCCGCCCTGCTGCTCCACGTGAGCCTGCACGGACGCAGCGTCGCGACGCTCTCGTGGCAGGACTTCACGCTGCCGTTTGTGATCACCGGGATCCTCGCGATCGGATCGTCACTCATCTACCTGTGGCTCGATCCAGACGCCGGCGCAGAAGTGAGCGGGCGCCGCGGCTCGGTCGCGATTGCCCGAACTATGCGGGCCGCGCCCGACGTTGAAGTCGCTGATTGAAGGAGGTGAAGAGCCGCGGCCCTGGGGGTCTTTTCATCCTGCGGCCGGCACGCTAATTACCGCACACGGCGACGATTTGTCGCGCCGCTTGGGCCGCGATAGAGGTGAAAGCATGGGACCATTAACCGGATATCGAGTAATCGAATTCGCGGGCATCGGGCCGGGACCGATGTGCGCGATGCTGCTCTCGGACATGGGCGCCGACGTTCTGCGGATCGACCGGACGTCTGCGGCGGGACTCGGAATTTCGATGCGGACGAAGTTCGACCTCCTCAACCGCGGTCGGCGTTCAGTCGCATTCGACCTCAAAAAGCCCGAGGCGATTGACGCGGTCTTGCGCTTGGTCGAAAAAGCCGACGCCTTGATCGAGGGATTTCGGCCCGGGGTCATGGAGCGACTGGGGCTGAGTCCCGACCAATGCCTGGCGCGGAATCCGCGCCTGGTTTTCGGGCGCATGACCGGCTGGGGCCAGGAGGGGCCGCTGGCCGAAGCGGCGGGACACGATATCAATTACATCGCGCTCACCGGAGCGCTGCACTCAATCGGGCGTATGGGCGATCGGCCATTGCCGCCGCTCAACCTGGTCGGGGACTTCGGCGGCGGCGCTCTCTACCTGGCGCTCGGCGTAGTAGCCGGACTGCTCGAAGCGCAGAAGTCGGGCAAAGGACAGGTGGTGGATGCGGCCATGGTCGATGGCGCATCCTCGCTCATGACCGCGATCTACGGGATCAGGGCGGCGGGAATGTGGACCAACAATCGCGGCGAGAATCTGCTCGACACCGGGGCACATTTTTACGAAGTCTACGAGACCAGTGACGGAAAGTTTGTGTCGATCGGATCGATCGAAGCCAAGTTCTATGAAGAGCTGCTCGACCTTTCCGGGCTCAAAGGCCAGGAACTGCCCAATCAAATGGATCGCACCGCGTGGCCGGCATTGAAGAAGCAGCTGACGAAAATCTTCAAAAGCAAGACGCGCGACGAGTGGTGCAAGATCATGGAAGGCAGCGACGTGTGCTTCGCGCCTGTGCTGAGCATGGAAGAAGCGCCCAAGCACGCCCATAACCGGCATCGCGGTACTTTCGTGGAAGTGCAAGGGGTGGTCCAGCCCGGTCCTGCCCCGCGCTTCAGCCGCACGCCCGGAAAAGTCCAGCGGCCACCTGCAAGCCCCGGCGAGCATACCGAAGAAGCGCTAGGTGATTGGGGCTTCAGCAGCGTGGAGCTGCAGAAGCTTCGCGCGCACGGCGCGATCGTGCAAAGCAAGTAGCGGTGCCTCTGCGGCCGGGAAGGCGCCCGGGCTGAAGCCGGCGCCCCCGGCTGGTTATCGTCCCGAACGAGGTGCCGGGTCGGTCCGCGCGGTGACGAGCGACACTTCCGGGCCGCACCATGAGTGCGCGGTGTGCGCCGCGGAATCGGGACGATTCGTCGCCAAAAATCTCCCCAGCCCCATCGGCGGAGTTGCCCCCCGCCAGTCTCGAAAAGAAACTTTGCTTCTCGTCAAGCGCAGCGCGCTGGACTAGAGTCACGGCGGCAAATGCACAGGGAGGAGGTCGGTATGCGACTTAAGACCTGGTGGGGATTACTCGCGCTGGCTTTTTTTTGTCTGGTGGCCGCAGCAGCGGCCGCGCGCGCCGAGACCTGGAATATCGACCCGGCCCACACCACGGTCGAATTTTCAGTGCGGCACATGATGATCTCCAACGTAAAAGGTCAGTTTGAAAAAGTGTCGGGTACCATCGCTGCCAATGGCAACGACCCCAACTCGGTGCAGATCAGTGCCATAATCGATGCGACTTCGATCAATACGCGGGTCGAAAAGCGCGACGCCCACCTGAAGAGTGCGGCTTTCCTGGACGTGGACAAGTATCCCACCATCACTTTCAAATCGACCAAGGTCGAGCCCGAAGCACCCAACAAATGGAAGGTCACCGGCGACCTGACCCTGCATGGCGTGACGAAACCGGTCGTACTCGAGGTCGAGACCGCCGCACCGATCAAGGATCCCACCGGCAAGACCCGCGTCGGCGCATCGGCAACCACCGAGATCGATCGCAAGGATTTCGGCGTAGTCTGGAATAAGCCGCTGGAGACGGGAGGGGTGTTGGTCGGTGACGAGGTGTCGATCGCGATCGAGGTCGAGGCGGTCCTGTAGCAGAGGAGAAGTAAGTCGAATGGAGTTTGGACTGCAACTTGCCAACCTGGAACCGGCGCGCCTGCGCTCCATC
>Ga0126378_10003305_pt1 | contig 12173 bp, 9 predicted proteins | sample PanSoiMetPlot_23_FD_92587 | JGI IMG/M metagenome (GOLD analysis project Ga0126378, IMG submission 92587) | Tropical forest soil microbial communities from Panama - MetaG Plot_23 | ecosystem: Environmental > Terrestrial > Soil > Tropical forest > Bulk soil | place: Panama | collected 2016-02-17
AGAGGGGGGAGAGGGCGCTCAACGGGTGTCGGGCGGTGATCTCCAGCACCACCCGCCGTCGGGCATGCTCACCGAGGGCCACGACGAACGGGGCGATGTCGGGCACGTTGTACAGGACGTGGCTGCACACCACGACGTCCGCCCTCGGGGTCCGCGGAGAGACGTCGGGCCAGCGTCCGACGATCGACACCACCTGCAGCCCCCGTCTCGCCGCTCGAGAGCGCACCTCGGCGATCATCCCGGCTTCCGAGTCGACTGCGATGAGCCTGGTGGCGCCCGTCAGCGGCAGCGATGCCGCGCCCGCACCCGCGCCGACGTCGAGGACGGTCCCCCCCGCTGGGAGCGCCTCCGCGGCCCTTGCGAGCGCGATGCCGGTGGGCCGTTCGATCTGTGCATCGGCACGCCGGGCGAACAGGTCTCTCGGGAGCAGCCACGGCGACTCGGGGGCGGCGGCCAGGATGTGCTCAGGGATCGCCCAGTCCGCCAGGGCGTCGCGCCACACGTCCAGCGGATCAGTCGGCACCGTTCATCCTGGCGTCTTCACGATAGGGCTGAGGCGCCTCGTCGAGGGGCGGGCCGCGAGCCCGGCCGCACCTCGCGGCTCAATCAAGTGTTTAATCGAGGCGACCGTGAGCACTCCTCCGGCCGCACGACGGCCGCCGAGACCGACGGACGACCGCCGCCAGGCGCTGGTCGAGGCTGCGTTCAATGAGATCGCCGAGCGCGGCTTCGAGGGCCTCCGCACCCGAGAGGTCGCGGCCGATGTCGGCGTCAACATCGCCACCCTCCACTATTACTTCCCGACCAAGGAGGCGCTCATTCGGGGGGTCGTGCAGCTCTCGATGCAGCGGTTCAGGTCGACCCTGACCTCCCACGGCTCATCGGCCGACCAGCTGCGCGGGCACCTGCACGCGGTTCGGACGCTCCTCCGCGAGGATCCACAGCTCGGCACGGTCATGGCCGAGCTGGCGCTGCGCTCGGCTCGAGACCCCGCCCTCAAGAACATCATGGAGGAGACCAACGACGCGTGGCACCGGACCGTGCGAGCCCTTCTGCGGCGGGCCGTCCGGGACGGCCACCTCCGACCCGAGCTCGACAGCGACGACGTGGCGGCCATCGTGGTCGCGACGCTGGCCAGCATGACGCTGCCCGCGGTGGCCGGGGCAACCCGGATGGACCAGGCCTTCCGGCAGCTCGAGCGCTGGCTGGGGATCGCGGGCCCGGCGCCGTCCGGGCCGGCCAGCAGCGAATCAAGCAATTGATTGGTTCCTGAGCCTATACTGGGTCAATCGCTTGATTGATGCCTCAGGAGGTTCGCCAGGATGGCCGCACAGCCCCGGATTCCCGCATTCGTGCGGATCTTCGATCCGCTCGCCCGCCGCCTGCTGCGTATGGGGGCGCGTCTGGGCCCGAACGCCCTGCTGACCGTTCCGGGCCGCAGGACCGGCGAGTTGAGGACGACGCCCGTGGCCCTGGTGGAGGTGGGGGGGCGGCGATGGATTGCCGGTACCTTCGGCGACGTCAACTGGGTGCGCAACCTGCGCGCGGCCGGGAAGGGCACCATCACCGTCGGCGGCCGCACGGAGCGACTGCAAGCCGTCGAGCTGAGTCGTGGCGAGGCCGAGTCGTTCTTCGCCGACATCCTCGGACCGTACGTGCGGCGCTCGCCCTTCGCAGGCTGGATGCTGCGGTCGCTCCTTCACGCGCGCGACGTGATCGACGACCCGCACGAGGCTGCCGAGCGCCATCCCGTGTTCGAGCTGCACGCCACGGAGGCCTGATGGCGCACCAACCCTGGCGTCAGCCGGGGACCGATCCGCCTGCAGCGGCACGGTCCTGGTCGGCCCTCGCTCGTCGTCTCCTGCCAGCCTCTTCGTAGACCTCGAGGACCTCGGTCGCCACGCGGCTCCAGTCATAGCGCCTCGCGTCCGCGACCCCGGCCCGGGCCATCCTGCGGCGCCTGGTCGGGTCATCCAGGAGCTCGTCCAGCGCCGCCGCCCATGCTCGTGGCTCACCCGGCGGCACGAGCAGCCCCTGACGGTCGTGGGAGATGATGCGGCTGAAGCCGGGAATGGCGGAGGCGAGGACCGGGACCCCACTGGCCATCGCCTCCAGCAGCACGATGCCAAAGCTCTCGTTCCCGGTCGCCGGCGCGCAGAAGACGTCGGCGGCCGCGTAGCAGCCGGGCAGGACCCCGTCGTCGACGAAGCCCGCGAACGTGACATCCGGCACAGCGTGCAGCGAGACGAGGCGCTCGCAGGTCGGACGGAGCGGTCCGTCACCGACGATCACGAGCTGGACGTCGTCGCGCTGCCGGCGCAGCAGGGCAAAGGCCGCGAGCAGCGGCTCGAGGCCCTTACGCCGATCGAGCCGGCCGACAGAGAGCACGGTCAGCTGGCCGGGCCGGCGGAACGGCCCGTGGGGCCGCCTGCCGGCGGCGAACCGCCGCGTGTCGACCCCGTTCGGAATGATCCGGTAGTCGCCGGGGAAGTAGCGCTCGGCCAGCTCACGCGCTGGAGCGCTCACGGCGATGCGGGCGTGCAGCCGGCTGAAGTAGCGGGCGAGGAACGGCCGGGCCCAGCGGTACGCGGCGCTGCTCTCCGCTGAGGCGTGAAACGTGCCCACGTTCACGCCCGGATGCGCGTGCAGCACGAGGAGGGGGAGCGTGGGCAGCAGAGGCTCGTGGTAGTGGACGACGTCGAACCCGCTGGCCCGGACGACGTCCCGTGCGCGGCGGGCCAGGAGGGGCGACAGGCCGATGTGAGCAATCGAGCCGTTCCCGCGTACGGGCACGGTGCGGCCCATCCGCACGTAGCCGGGCGCCTTGCACGCCTGGTCCGACGCATTGGTGGGGGCCAGGACGGTCACCTCGTGCCCCCGCCGTCGCAGCGCGGCGGCCAGGCCGCGCATGTGCTCGCTGACCCCACCGGGATACGCGTAGTCGTAGGCGGACACGAGGCCGATGCGCAGCGGTCGCTGGACGCCGGGGGCCCGGGCGCCGCCGGGCTCAGGTCCCATGAGATAAAGCTGCGACGGCTCCGGCGAAACCACACGGGCCGGTGGTCCCCCTCCCCGCGGGCATGCCAGCCGCCGGCCCCCATGCAGCTGGCGATTGGGGGGGTCGTCGTTTGTCATAGTGGCAGGCGCTCGGCCCCACCCCGAACCACGCCGAGCGAGCGCTGCTCGAGCGGCGCCTCCACAGTCGGGACACCAGGAGCCGAACTTCGATGCCATCGCCTGAGGACGGAATCCAATCGCAGCTGCGCAACATCGAGGCAGCGTACGGCCGGTCGATCGATGAGCTCGTGGCCGATGTGGCGGCCAGCGGCCTGACGAAGCACCCCGAGGTGGTGGCAATGCTGAAGGAGCGCTACGGCATGGCGCACGGTGCGGCGCACCGTGTCTCTCTCGTGGCGCGCGACCGGCTGACCGGGCCGCAGAGCTCGGTGCCCACCCCGCCCGCGCCGGTGCTGGCCGCCTACGAGGCGGTGCTGGGGACCATCGCGGCGCTCGGAGATGACATCGAGAGGCTGCCCAGGAAGGGCTACGTGAGCCTGCGACGGCGCAAGCAGTTCGCAATGGTGCAGCCGGGCGCGAAATGGGTGAATCTGGGCCTGATCCTGCCGGGCGTCGAGCCTGGTGGCCGCCTGGAGTCAGCGGCGAGGTGGAACGCGCTGTTCACGCACCGCGTGCGCATCGTCTCCGTCGCCGACATCGACGACGAGGTCCGTGAGTGGCTGCGGGAGGCGTATCTGGCGGGCTAGGAGCGCGGCCCGAAACCGGGCCGAGAGGTCGGCGCGCCTCGTCAGCTGGAGAGGGCCGGGCGCATCTGCACCCGTCCCTCTCCGCAGCTGGATCGCCGTCACGCGCACGCCACCGCGGGGGCGCCGGCCCGCTCGTCGGCCACCACCCGCCCGTCGGCCAGCCGGACGACCCGGTCCGTCTGCGCCGCCAGGTCCAGGTCGTGCGTCACGACGACGAACGTGACGCCCTCCTCGCGGTTCAGCGTCCGCATCAGCCGGACCAGCTCGTCCGAGGTCTGGCTGTCGACCGCGCCGGTCGGCTCGTCGCCCAGCACCAGCGCCGGCCGGTTGACCAGCGCCCGCGCGATCGCCACGCGCTGCTGCTGGCCGCCCGAGAGCTGATCGGGCCGGTGGTGCAGGCGCTCGCCCAGGCCGACCATGTCCAGCAGCTCGAGCGCCCGTCGGCGTCCGTTCCCGCGGGCCCCGCCGCTGTACCGGCACGCCAGCATCACGTTCTCGACGACGTTCAGCGCCGGCAGCAGGTTGTACTCCTGGAACACGAAACCGATGCGCCGGGCCCGCAGGTCCGCCCGCCGGCCGTCGCTCAGGCGGGAGGTGTCCTCGCCATCGATGAGGACGGCGCCGCCGCTGGGCCGCAGGAGCAGTCCGGCCACATCAAGGAGCGTCGTCTTGCCGCTTCCGGACCGGCCCACGATCGAGGTGAACTCGCCGCTCGGGATCCGGAGGTCGACGCCATCCAGGGCGGTGACGGTGTGGGAGCCCTGGCGGTAGGTCCTGGTCAGGTTGACGAGCTGGATGTCTGCCATCTCACTGCACTCCTTCGAGGGTTGGGGTGGGCGGCTACAGGCTGCGCAGCGCCGTGACCGGGTCCAGCCGGGCCGCGCGGAGGGCCGGCAGGATGCCGGCGATCGTGGCCAGCGCCACCGCGAACCCGAGCGCGATCGCGCTCAGGCGGGGCGTGACCAGGAAGATGTCGAGGCTGCCGGAGCTGCCCAGCCGGTCGACCAGCGTGGTCAGGCCCAGGCCGAGCCCGTAGCCCGCAAGGCCGCCGATCGCGCCGATCACCGCGGCTTCCAGCAGGTATTCGGCCAGCACCTGGCCGGTGTGCGCGCCGACCGCCTTCTTCAGGCCGATCTCGCGGACCCGCTCGCCGACTGCCATGATCATCGTGTTGACGACGGAGAGGCCGCCGATCAGCAGGGCCAGCAGCGCGGCGCCGGTGAAGATCGCGGTGAACGTGGTGCTCGTCGACTCGAAGTTGGCGACCATCTCGGAGGGCTTCTGCGTCTGCACGCCGGACACCGTGTCGTTGATGCGCTGAGCGATCCGATCGAGCTCGGCCAGCGAGGTGCCCCTCGCCGCGTAGACGTCGAAGCTCTGCGTGAAGGCGTTCACGTCCACCGCCGAGCGAACCGCGGGCGGCAGCGTGTCGGCCATGAGCATGCGCGCGTCGGCGTCGCTCACCTGCGCGAAGTCGTCGGTGGGGTTGCCCGTCTTCGCCAGGACCCCGACGACCGTGAAGCGGTGGCTGACGAAGTCCGCCGTGGCGCCCCTGGGCCGGAGGGGCAGGCCGAACGTGTCGCCCACGCGCTTGCCGTACGAGGTGGCCATCGCGCTGCCCAGAATCACCTCGCCGCGGGCGCCGCCGGCGAGATCGCGACCGCTCGCGAACGTCATGGCCGGCATGCCGTATGCGCTCACGCCGCGCTGCTCGTTGACGATCAGGGACGGCGGGCCGAGCTGGATGGTCCCGCTGACGTCGGCCATCACCTGGTAGGCGGGATAGACGGCCGCCACACCGGGGACCCGCGAGATCTGGCTGCCCGTGGCCAGCGGCAGGAGCGACGCCTGCTGCTCGGCCGGCGGCTTCACCGCGATCGCGGTCCCCGCGTACTGGACGCCGACCGCCAGCATCGAGTTGAAGTGCTCGGCCAGGGCGCCCATCGTGGTCAGCGCGAAGATCCCGATGACGATCCCCGAGATCGTCAGCGTCGAGCGCATCTTGCGCCGGAGCAGGTTGTTGAGGATCTCCTTCATGTCGCTACGGCTCCTGTCGGGTTCGTCGGCGCTTTCGTTCGCCGCGTCCCGAGCATCGAGCTCGCGCCTCGTAGCCGTCGTCCGCCGGGTGGTTGGTTCTTCGCGTACTCCCCGGGTCGCACGCCGATGCGACCAGCGGGTGAGGCCTGCCGCGGGGGCGGCAGCTATGCTTGGGCGTGAACATGGCGTCAGGCCAGCCCGATGCTCCTGCTCCGCCCTCGCCACCTCGCCGAGGCGGTCAACCCGGAGGGCCGCGAAGAGCGGGGCCGTCGTTCCGAGACCTTCGCTTCTGGATCGTGCTGGCGGTCATGCTGGCGATCAACGTCCTCATCGTCAATCTCCTCACGCCGCAGTCGCCGCAGCAGGTGACGATCACCTACACGGAGTTCAAGGCCCAGGTGGTGGCGGACAACGTGACCAGCATCACCAGCCAGGGCGACACCATCACCGGACTGTTCAAGAAGCCCGTCCCGGTGTCTCAGGGCAGCAAGACGACGACGCCCCACTTCCAGACCCAGCGTCCCGCGTTTGCCGACAACGACCTGGAGCAGCTGCTTGAGCAGCACAACGTCACCATCAACGCCACACCGGAGAACCCGCCGACCCCCCTCTGGCAGACGCTCCTGTTCAGCTTCGGCCCGACCATCCTGATCGTCCTCGGCTTCCTCTACCTGATGAGGCGCGCCACAAGCGGCGCGGGCGGCCTGATGGGCTTCGGGCAGAGCCGCGCTCGCGTGTACAACGCCGAGCGGCCCGGGGCCACGTTCGAAGACGTGGCCGGCATCGACGAGGCGACGCAGGAGCTGCAGGAGGTCGTCGACTTCCTCCGCGAGCCGGCGCGCTACCAGCGCCTGGGCGGCGTGGTGCCGAAGGGGGTGCTGCTGGTCGGGCCGCCCGGGACCGGCAAGACCCTGCTCGCGCGCGCCGTGGCGGGCGAGGCGGGCGTGCCGTTCTTCAGCATCTCGGCCGCCGAGTTCATCGAGATGATCGTCGGGGTCGGCGCCTCGCGCGTGCGGGACCTGTTCGCCAAGGCTCGGGCCGCGGCCCCGGCGATCATCTTCATCGACGAGCTGGACGCCATCGGCCGCAGCCGCGGCAGCGCGGTTCGGCTCAGCGGCAACGACGAGCAGGAGCAGACGCTGAACCAGATCCTGACCGAGATGGATGGCTTCGACCCCCAGGTGGGCGTGATCGTCCTGGCGGCGACCAACCGGGCCGATGTTCTCGACCAGGCGCTCCTTCGGCCCGGCAGGTTCGACCGCCGGGTCATGGTGCAGCCTCCCGACCGCCCTGGCCGCAGGGCCATCCTGAAGATCCACACCAGGAACGTTCCCCTGGCGCCGGACGTGGACCTGGACGAGCTCGCCGCCGAGACGCCGGGCATGGTCGGGGCCGACCTGCGCAACCTGGTCAACGAGGCGGCGCTCCTGGGCGCCCGCCGGGGTCGGGCAGCGGTGACCATGGACGACTTCCAGGAATCGATCGAGAAGGTCCTGCTGGGGGCCGAGCGGAAGATCGTCCTGAGCAGGGAAGACCGCGAGCGGGTCGCCTACCACGAGAGCGGCCATGCCCTGCTCGGCCTGCTGGTGCCCGGCGCCGACCCGGTCCGAAAGGTGACCATCGTGCCCCGCGGCCAGGCCCTGGGCGTGACCGTGCAGAGCCCGGTCGACGACCGCTTCAACTACGGCGAGTCCTACCTTCGGGCGCGGATCATCGGGGCCCTGGGCGGCCGCGCCGCCGAGGAGCTCATCTACAGCGAGCCGACGACCGGGGCCGAGAGCGACCTCCAGCAGGTGGGCAGCATCGCGCGCCAGATGGTCGTGCGCTGGGGGATGAGCCCGAAGCTGGGCCCCCTCAGCTACGCGAGCGAGGAGAGTCAGCCCCTCGCCCAGAGGCCGTTCAGCGAGGAGACCGCGGCACTGATCGACCAGGAGGCCAAGCGGATCGTCGAGGAGTGCCTGAGCGAGGCGCAGCGGCTCCTGGAGGAGAATCGTCCGAAGCTGGAAGCGCTGGCCCAGGCACTGCTCCGCGAGGAATCCCTGGACGAGGCGCAGATCCTGCAGGTCACCGGCCTCGCGCCACACGACGCCCGTCACGCCGCACCGCATCCGGCCAGCGCCACCGCCGGCTGAGCCGCGCCGCTGGATTCGCGCTCCCGCCCCCCGGCGCCGTCCCCTCGGCTGAGCCGTCGCTTCGCCTGGAGACACACTGGAGGCACGACGAGGATGTCCACGGATCGCCAGCAGCACGCAGCGGAACCCCTGCCCGACGCCGGCGGGCGGGCCACCGTCGTGCTGCACGTGGGCGGTCAGCGCTTCGCCACCGAGGCCGCCGCGGTGGAGCGCGCTCTCGGCCGGCAGCCCGGTGTGATCGAGGTCCAGGCCAACCCCGGCGCCCAGACGGTGACGGTCACCTACGAGCCCGCGCGGACGTCGGTGGCCGCGCTGCAGCGCCGGGTGCGGAAGTCCGGCTACCGCTGCGCGGGCCAATCGGTGCCGCTCCACGTCTGCGAGCCGCTGGCCGAGCCAGGCGGGGCAGCGCCGGGTGTGCCGCCCGCGTCCCACAAAGCGGCGCCTCCGCACGCCGTGGCCCCCGAGAAGGCGGCGGGCCACGGGGGCCACGCCGGCATGTCCATGGACGCGATGGTCCGCGACATGCGCAACCGGTTCGTGGTGGCGGCCGTCCTCTCGGTCCCCATCCTGCTGTGGTCGCGCATCGGCCGCCAGGTGCTGGGCTTCGAGGTTGCGGCCCCGTTCGGCCTGCGCGACGACGTCTTCCAGCTGCTCCTCAGCCTGCCCGTCATCGGCTACTCGGCCTGGATCTTCTTCGCCGGCGCCTTCCGGGCCCTCCGCCAGCGAACCCTGGACATGATGGTGCTGGTCGCCGTGGCCATCGGGGCCGGCTGGCTCTACTCCCTGGTGGTGACGCTGCGCGGCGGTGGCGACGTGTTCTACGAGGCGGCCACCGTCCTCGCCACCTTCGTGCTCCTCGGCCACTGGTTCGAGATGCGGGCCAGAGGCGGCGCCAACGACGCCGTCCGCGCGCTGCTCGACCTGGCGCCACCCCGGGCCGTGGTCCTTCGGGACGGCGAAGCCGTGGAGGTGCCCACCTCCGACGTGGCGGTCGGCGACCTGCTCCTCGTCCGTCCGGGCGCCCGGGTGCCGGTCGACGCGATCGTCGAGGAGGGCGAGAGCGAGGTCGACGAGTCGATGGTGACCGGCGAGAGCATGCCGGTCAGCAAGGCGGCGGGCTCCGAGCTGATCGGCGCCACCATCAACCGAAACGGCACGCTGCGGGCACGGGCCGCCAGGGTCGGCGCCGACACGGCCCTGGCCCAGATCGTGAAGCTGGTCCAGCAGGCGCAGAACTCGAAGGCGCCTGGACAGCGGCTGGCCGACCGCGCCGCCTTCTGGCTGGTGCTGGTGGCCCTGGTCGGCGGCGCGGCGACGCTGCTGGTCTGGCTGGGCGTGGGGGCCGGGCTCGAGACGGCCATCCTGTTCGCCATCACGGTCGTGGTCATCACCTGCCCGGACGCGCTGGGCCTCGCCACGCCGACTGCGATCATGGTGGGCACCGGGCTGGGGGCCAGGCGAGGGATCCTGTTCAAGAACGCCGTGGCCCTGGAGACGTCGGCGCGGATCGGGGTCGTGGTCATGGACAAGACCGGAACCCTGACCAGGGGCGAGCCGGAGGTGACGGACGTGATCCTCGCCGGGCTCGCCGAGGCCGACCTGCTGGAGCTGGCGGCGGCGGTGGAACGCGAGTCCGAGCACCCGCTGGCGCAGGCGGTGACGCGGCGCGCAGACGCGGGCGGCGCCGCCAGGGCCCGGGCGGAGCGCTTCGAGGCGGTGCCGGGACACGGTGCGCTGGCCGTCGTGGGCGGGCGACAGGTGGCGGTCGGCAGCCGGCGGCTCATGGAACGCGAGCAGGTGGCACTGGGCGGCCTGGAGCCCCGGCGGGCGGAGCTCGCCGCCGAGGGCAAGACGGTGGTGTGCGTGGCGGTCGACGGCCGCGCGGCGGGGCTGCTCGCCATCGCGGACGCGCCCCGGCCGACCTCCAGCCAGGCGGTGGCGGCGCTTCGCCGGGCCGGCATCGAGGTGGTCATGCTGACCGGCGACAGCGAGGCGACCTCCCGCCGGGTGGCCGGTGAGCTCGGGATCAGGACCGTCGTGGCCGAGGTGCTGCCCGGCGACAAGGCGAGCAGGGTGGCCGAGATGCAGCGGCAGGGGCGCCGGGTCGCCATGGTCGGCGATGGTGTCAACGACGCTCCGGCCCTGGCCCAGGCCGACCTGGGTATCGCGATCGGCGCCGGCACCGACGTGGCCATCGAGACGGCCGACGTCGTCCTGATCCGCTCGGACCCCCTCGACGTGCCGGCGGCGCTGGCCATCGGTCGGGGCACGCTCCGCAAGATGCGGCAGAACCTGGGCTGGGCCGTCGGCTACAACGCGATAGCGCTGCCCATCGCGGCCGGCGTCCTCCAGCCCGCCTTCGGGCTCGTGCTGCGGCCGGAGATCGCAGCCATCTCGATGTCGGGGTCGAGCCTGATCGTGGCCCTCAACGCCCTCCTGCTCCGGAGGCTTCGCATCCCCGGAGCGGCCTCGATGCCCCATTCGACCACGTAAACCGACTTTTGTCCCGGTCTCATAGGATCGAGAGCATGTTGACGGCGCAGAAGACGACGGATGCCGCCCGGCGGCTGGCTCCGCGCACCGTTGCCCTCAGGGCGCGGCGCCGCGGGTTCTCGCCGGCGGACGTCTACCGGCACCACTTCTCCGGCCGGCCGAGAAAGGAGCGCCTGTTCCTCGGCTCGCTCGGGTTCTTCACCGGATTCGGAGTCGCCCGCGGCATCACGCATGCGATCCGGGCTCAGGTGGGGCCGTTCCGCAACCTCTCGGTGGGCGGCCGGCACCTGCACCACCTGGTGTTCGGGATCGGCGGCCTGCTCGGCGTCGGGTACCTGTGGCTGGTGCTCCTGGGCACGGACCCTGAGAAGGAGCGGGCGGCCTCCCGCGCCACGGCCGCGGGCTTCGGCGCGGCCTCGGCCCTCACGCTGGACGAGCTCGCCCTGTGGCTGAATCTCCAGGACGTCTACTGGGCGAAGCAGGGGCGCGAGAGCGTCGACGCCGTGGCCGCCTTCGGCGGCCTGCTCTCGATATGCCTGTGGGGCGGCCCGTTCATCCGCGACCTCGCCCGCGAGTTCCGGAAGCTCCTGCCCTGACCTGCGCCGCCGGCCCGGCTCGTGTCGACGGGCCCGGAGTGGCTCAGGCCAGCGATTCGAGCAGGTCGGCTCCTGTGGCGGGAGCGTCGTACCGGGCGCACGCCTTCCGCAGCCCGGTCGCGGCGTCGACCAGCCGCCGGTCTGTGAGCGCCCGGTCCAGCGCCTGGCCCAGGCGCCGCTCGTCCAGGGCGTCGGGGAGCACGCGGACGGCCATGCCGGCGGCGACAGCCGACTCGGCGACGAGGAACTGGTCGTTGGCCCGGGGCACCAGGACGGCCGGTCGCCCGGCGCAGGCGGTCCGCGTCACCGTGCCGAGGCCACCGGTGGCCACCACCGCGCGAACTCGCGGCAGCACCAACCCGTGGGGGACGCTGAGCACCACGATCACCCCCTCGGCCAGGCTGGGGAGCTGGCGGGGGACGGAGAGCGTCGCGACGACCTGGATGCCCCGGTCCCGCGCGGCCCGCGTCGCCGCGACCAGGGTTCCGACGTCCTCGTACGTGCCCGCCGACAGGCTGACCAGGACCGCTGGGCGGTCGGCGCCCAGCTGCGCCAGCCAGGCCGGCGGCGGCGCCGGGAGCCCGTCCCACAGCGAGGGACCGACGTGGTGCACGGCGGCGGGGGCCGGGGCGGTGTGCCCGAGCAGCTCCGGCAGGCCGAAGACGAGGGTGGCGTGCGGCGACTGGTTCCACCAGGCGGCGTGAGCCTCGGCATCTGGCTCCGGCCCCAGGCCCATTTCAGCTCGCAGCCTGCACCACCAATCGATGAACAGCTCCCGCAGCGGCCGGTCGGGGCGGAACCGGTCCCACCACATCTGCACCAGGCCCTCGGAGGTGGTGCGGTCGTCGAACTGGTGGTGCGTGTACGAGGCCCAGCGGACGCCTGCCGCGTCCGCCGCGAAGCCAGCGCCCAGCCGGAAGCCATCGGCGAGGACGACGTCGAACCGCTCCTCCCGCAGCAGCCGAGCGACGTGGTCGCGATGCGCTGCGGCGACGGAGACCTTCCGGCGCAGCGCCTGGTCGAGGTCGACGGACGGGCCTCTGCCCAGGGTCGAGGGCCAGGGAGGCATTTCGTCCGTTCGAAGCTCGATGCCGAGTGTGGCCAGCGTCGCCGCGACGGACGAGCCGGAGAGCGCGACCACCTCGTGGCCT
>Ga0126378_10003307_pt1 | contig 12172 bp, 17 predicted proteins | sample PanSoiMetPlot_23_FD_92587 | JGI IMG/M metagenome (GOLD analysis project Ga0126378, IMG submission 92587) | Tropical forest soil microbial communities from Panama - MetaG Plot_23 | ecosystem: Environmental > Terrestrial > Soil > Tropical forest > Bulk soil | place: Panama | collected 2016-02-17
GTAACCGGCGAGCCGGTAACGGTGAACTCGCTCGGCATGGTCAATGCAACGCTCGACACCGAGCCGGAACCGCCGCCGGCGACGACGTTTTGATCGCCTAAGACGAGCGGCGTGATCCTCGAGAGGGAATCGTATATTTGAACCGTGTAAACTCCCGACGCGGCATAGAAGAAGAAGTTCCCGAGAGTATCCGAGAAGAAGGGATTCGGAAGGGCCGAGCTCGCGGTTACGCCGCCCGAGACGTACGTTCCCGGGTTTGTGATTGCGGCGAGCGTGAACGGCGTCGTAACGACGACGGTCGATCCCGCAACGCTTACGACTTGCCAGATTCCGTTATAGCCGGTAGGTGTGACGCCGGTGACACCGATGTAAGCGCCGGCGACGACATCGGCCGAAGGCGCCGAGCCAAAGGTGAAGGTAATTTGCCCGGTTAGGACCGACCAGGAAGCCGCGGAGATCGTGTTTGCGTTCGACGTCGCGGCATTGAAGATCGTCGCGAGCGGCGTGCCGGGTTGCGTCGTCGTATTCGCGGGTTGCGTAAGTACGGCGATCGAAGCGCCCGCGATCGCCTGGCCGACCGTTGATTGAACGCGCCCATCGTAACGAAACTGTGAGCTCATCGGTAATCCCCTGAAAGCGCGCCGTCAATTGAACCGCGGTCGGCGTTGTAGCCGTGCGGCCGGAAGCCGATCCGCTGATCCTTTCGGACGTAGCGGTTCACGAGCTCGTCGCAATCTTCTTTCCATGCCTGTTTGGCTTCGGCCCTTTGCGGCGCGCCGCGGCTTGCGGCGTAAACCCACACAAGCGCGGACGAAAGCGCGTCTTCGCCGTCTCGAATGTTGATCGTCGTCGCGCTTAGGTTTGCGTTTGCGGCGATCCGCGGGAGTGCGCCTTCGTAACGTATGCGGATGTCCATCGTCGAAGTTGATCCGACCATATACAAACCGTCGTCGCGCCATTCCCAATCGCCGAACCAGGAAGTCGGCATGCGCGAGAGAAGCGGCCCTTTCGAGGGATACATCGGCATAAACGCCGCGCCCGAGCCGGTTTGTCTTTGCATGAGGTAAAGCGGAAGGATGATGTCGGGCGGAAGAAGCGGGCTCGAGAGTTGCGCAACGCCGTTGAAGTAGCCGTTTTGATTGATCGACACTTGTATCCCGGGATCGGTCGAAGCGACAGGAAGGATCGGCGTCAAAATGAAGTTGTCGATCGTGTTCGAATGCAAGCCGTTATTCGCGAGATATCTTTGAGTGCGGCGGATCGCGCGATTCAAGAAAACGTTCGTGAAAGGCGCGGTGTCTGTGAGGATGCTTCCGCCAAGCGATCGAAGCATGTCGTTAATATCGGCACGGGCATTCTGCAACACGTTTTCCGCGATCGGATACGTTCCGGTCTGTACCGTTGTCATTTTTGTTTTCTATTTAATGAGAAAGCATCGGGAAGCGAGAAAGTATAGAGCTCGAACCCATACCTCGAACGATCTCTCGCGGGATCAGGTTCCCAAGAGTTTCGACCGCCGCTTCCCGAAGATTGTTTACATTCCCTCGCCCGGGCACTCGTTCTTGTCGCCGTTTCCGAGTATTCCCGCGCTTTCGGGATCTGTACGAATGATTGGCGGATCCGCCATTTTACTTTTTGCGCTTCGTCGCGACGCCGGCTTCGGCGTTTCTGAGTTCGACGAGCCCTTCGTGTGTTTCTTTGTCGATCATGCCGGCAAGCAAAGCTTTGTCCGGATCGACGACATACCCGCACGGATGGCGGATGATCCCTTGCTTCATGGGCTCGCCGCATCCCGGGCAATCAATCGTTTTTCGATAGATCTTGTTCCAGGGCCGATCCTCGCCGAAGTACGAAGCCGCGATGCGCATAAGCGGCGTGATGTCATCGAGCCGCCCGGTCGCTTCAATCCCTGCCGCCATCCCGAGAAGCTTTCGATACGTCTTTTCCATTCTCTCGCGAGCCGCGGCGACTTCGGCTTCGGTCGGCGGATTGTTCCGCGTCCAAAACACGCCGAGCTCGTCAAGGTTTTGACCGAACGACCAGCTTCCGCCAATTGTCGGGCGAACGATATCTTGCGCCATGAAGTCGCCCGTGACCGAGTGCGTCTTCATCTCTTGCTCGACGAAGTAGGAATCGCGCACGATCGAGGGAAGCACAAGCGGCTCGGAGATCCCCGCATCGGGCGCACAAGCCGGGATCGTGAAGATTCCGGCCGAGCCCTTCTCGACGACGTGCTTTGTCGGCCCGACGTTCCAGATGTAAACCTTATGCGGGGGATCATTTTGCGCCGCATTATCCGGCGTATAAATGAGCGTCCCGTTCATCTCTTGCTCTTTGCTTCGAGCCGCAAGGATAGCCGCGGCCGTATCGTTCGGCATGTTTCGTCCCCTGATTACCTGATTTTAAAAGGGGAGAGATTACCGAGCGATCCCCCACGCTCAATCAACCGTTGTTTGGTTGAATGTCATCCCGCGACGCGAGTCTTCGGAAGCGGTTCGTACTTGCGCTCGAAGACATCTTTCGGGTTGAGATAAGTATAGCCGTCCGATTGCACGATCCAATAGTCGCCGAGTTTCGGCGTGAAGCGTGCCGTCATTTCCGGCGTCGCTTCGACTTGTGCCGCCGTTTCACCGTCGTCGAGCGTGAGTTTATAGGCGCCTTGAAGCGTGCTCGGGACGACCGCGGTGATCTTGTAAGCATCGACGATGACCGGCTTCGCGCGGTACTTCATGGAATCACCTTCCTGATTTGACGATGACCGAGCCCTAACCTTTTGACGATATCATCGCGCGAGACGTTCATCCCGGCTTGCTTCTCGGCGATGCGTGCCGCCCAAGCTTCGCGGTTTGATTCGTACGTTCCGGCAACGCCGCCAAACGCCGGCGCCGCGGCTAGATACGCATCCATCGACTTTTTCGCGGCTTCCTGCTTTTCGGCTTGCATGCGGTTGTGAATTGCCGCCTTCCGTTGCGTGAAGGTCTCGTCCGCGGCTTTCATAACGTTCGGGATGAGCAAATCGAGAATGTAATGATTGAGCGGCATCGCATCGAACCGCAAAACACGGTTCTCGATCTTCTTCACGTACAGGTTGAACGGCGCCGGCATGTACATCCCGCGCCAGGGATAATCGCCAAGCGTCGGGCGATCGACTTCCCAATCCCATGTATACGCATACCAGAATTCAGGCGTCCCGAAGCACTCCGGCGGCTTCCATACCTCGATGAACCAGGCGGGAATGCCGCCATGTTTCAAGATGACGTGCGCGCCCTTTTTGCCGTTCGCATCGACGCCTTGCACGACATCGATCGGCGTCTCTCCCCACACGATTCGGAAGTTCGGCTCGCCGAAGCGGTTCATCCCGCCGATCGCGTTCAAATGTTCCTGATATTCCCGCGGCGCGTGTTTGCGCTCATGCCCGGGGATGATCCAAGCGCTCATTACGCCGTCATGACTCGCGTGACGAGTTTTTGCCGCAAATAGAGCTCATCGAAGCGAAGAAGCAAGAGCTCGCGGCCGTCGAGCGTCACTTCCGTCGCGCCATACTTCGAAAAAAGAACGATGTCGCCGGGCTCGACCGGCAACGGAACAAGCTTGTCGCCGATGATCCTTCCATCGCCGACCGCGACGACGCGACCTTTGTTCGACTTCACTTGCCCGATTTCGGGAATCACGATCCCGCCCTTCATTTCCGTTTGCTCGTCGATCCGCTCGATCAAGACGAAGTTCCCAAACGGTTCATAGTTTTCAATCTGCATTATTCACCTTATAGAGCGAGACCGCTTCCTCGATCGCTTTTCCGTGTCGAAGTTTGAGCGGGATAATCTCGATAAAGACATCTTGCGGCATCTCGCGGCGCGCTTCTATGAGTTCCGGAACATCGACGACCGCGTCATCGACAAAAAGTATGTAGTGACCGGGCGCAACGCGAGCAACTTCCGCGCCTGAAACGCCGGGCGCCGCGACAAGCATGACCGGCAAGAGTTTAAGAAGTTGCCGTCGATCGAATGTCATATTTATTTTCTAGCGCGATCGAAGCGTTCGCCGTCATGACCGCTTCGCGAATCTTCCGGATCGCGGCCGTTTGATCCGCGCTTTCCGGCGTGTGGTTTACGATGACCTTCGCGAAGGTGATCGCCGCGGCGCGAATCGCCTGGTAGCGCGCTTGCTGTTCCATGTTCGGCGCGTGATAGGTGAAGAAAGCGACAAGATCTTCGTTTGAGATCATTTTGTTTTTCCGAGTGCAAGGGCCGCCGTCCGCCCTCACCGAACAACCGGCGGCCCTTGTCACAAGGGGTTTGAAACTAACAGATTCGAGACCGACGCGGGCGAGAATATACCGGCCCGCGTCATCCCGTCAATTAGCTGAAGTACCCGCTCGGGATCTGTGCATTCTGCACATACGCGCCGGCGCGGACGTTCGAGTTAAACACATTGAAACTCGTAACGAAATAAAACACCGTGCTCGCGTTGATTCCGCCCGAAGGTCCGACCGTCGGGAAAACGGTTTGACCGTTGACGTCGTACAGATCCGCGCTCTTCAATTCGCCAATTCCCCAATACTTCAGGCACAACGCATCGATTCGGCCCGGCAAAGCATGAACCGATTTGATGATGTCGTACCCGACGAAGGTCGAAGGGGTGTATTTCTTTATCATGTCTTGGCTTGAATCGCCGCGGATCTCTTGCTGATTCGTGATCGCAACCTGAACCGCTAAATTCTCGATGGCGGCCGCCTGGTCCACGTTCATGTACCAGCAAAGATCGGCAAGCGCCGGCGATTCATTGCCGAGCGCAAGAGAAATCTTCGAAACAACGAGCCGCCCGATCGCCGGCGTAATCGCCGCGCTGTTCAGGTTGACCGTCGGAGTGCTCAAACGACCAGGGAAGTTCGAGCGCGCGAGCCCGTTCAAGGTTCCGGAATTTCCATTCACTTGATACGCTCTTATGCCCATCAAGGAAGTATTCGCGCCGCCCGAAGCGCCGTTGACAATCAAGAGATCTCCCGAAGTCGTGCCGGCCGGAAGCGCCTGTGCGCTCCAGATCGTATTCACGACGCCATCGACATAGCTGATCTGAAAAGATCCGCGCGAGACGCCGCCGACCGACGGGAAAACTTGCACAACTTGATTGTCAAAAAACTGATTCGCGTTCGAGACGATGATGTTTGAGAAAGACGCGCCGGCCGGTCCCGAAGCCGAGCTCGGAGTCGTTACGGTCGCGAGTGTTCCGCTTCCGTCGCCCTGAAGATCGGCGTCAAGATTGCTTTTGAACTGTTCCAAAGTATGCGTAAATTCCGACGCTTTGACCTGAACGCGGGCTTTTTTTCCGCTTTCGGTCGACCAAAGCGCTTGTGCGGTGATTTCGCAAGCTTCGGAAAAGCTGATCGGCGTGATGAATTGCGCCGCGTAAAATGAGCCCGTACCGCGACCCATATCCCCACCGTCGGCGCTGAATTGCTGATGTGTTGAACCCGCCGCGATGCGCATCGGAATGCGCAAAGACGGCCGGCCCGTCGGATCAAAAGTCGAGCCCGTGCTTCCGCCCGTACTTGTGGACATTGGAAGAACGCGCCCGGCTTTCTTGAGCCGCGCGTAAAAAGTATCCTCCGTCAACATTAGATCGGGGATCTCTTCGCGCACGGTCTCGAGTTCGACCGCTTGTACGGCCGCTTCGTTTAATGCTGCCATTATTGGCAACCTGTTTTGCTTGAACTTACCGCGTGCGGTTTTGCGCGCCTGAAGTGCGCCGGCTTCGCCCTTGCCGAATAGGTTTCGCGTGTTGTGACATCACGACCGGAAGGTCGTGTGTTTGGTGCATTGTTTTGCTCGAGCCCGAGTTCTCGGTTTTACGTGACTCCGACACGATCGAGTGATCGAGAAAACAAAACTTTTTATACGTATTTGCTTCGGCGCCATTCGCCTTTGGGGCATCGCTTACAAAAGCGGCGCTCGCGCCAATTCGCATCGCGGGGAAGCCATTTCCCCCAATCATGGAAGCCGAAGAAGCACAGAATCGCTTTCACCATTTCGCGATTTTGCCGTTCTTCAAAAACGCTTGCCCGTGTGTGCGCATCGTCAACCAGGAGGCTTTGTCAGTCTTTGTAAAATCAACTTCGTCGACCTTCGGCCGGCCGACGCTTTGCGAGCCGCCCGGGCCGGCGCCCTGGCGCACGACGCGGCGCAATCCATTCCCGCCGGCGGTCTTTGCGGCGCCCTTTAGATTGAATTCGCGAACCAGTTGCTTCACGACCGACGGAAGCTTCGCGGTCGCGTTCTGTACGATGAACCGAACGGCGCGATCCTTGTCGCCGCCCGAGATCACCGCTTTATATCGTTCCTGGTAGCCGGGCGCCGTGTTGACCGAGCGGGCGAGCTCGGCGTTGATCTCTTTGCGAAGCCGGTTTGCGACGTTCTGATCGATCCGCGCGCCGGCAAGTTCGTTGCGGATCAGGCGGTTCATTTGCGCCATGATCTGACCGTTCACGTCGGCGCGTACCGATCCGTAAAAGTGTTTCTGTCGCTCGCTCGCGAACTCGACGCGATCGGCTTCGAGTCTTTCGCGGTCGGCTTTCAGCGGATCAGGGCTTTTCGCCTTAACCGCGAGATTTCGGAGATCGGAAAGAAAGCCTTTAATTAGATTGAATTGCTTGATCGCGCCTTCATTGCCGGCGAGTAAAGGTTCGAGCGCGTTAAAGGTCGAGATGACGCCGCAACGGTCAAGCGTCTTCCACATTGGCGCCGAGATCTCTTGATCATAGCGGGCTTGATCCATCGCTTCGAGCCGCTCGAGTGCCGTCCCGATGCTGGCCTTGAAGCCATTCGGATACTCTTTCGCCCAAGCGTCGATTGTCGCGGGATCGCCTTGCTCGAAGCCGCGCTCGAGTGCTCGGCCGCGCTCGACTTCTTCCGCCATCGACGCGACACCTTCCGCGCCGCCGTGCGCTTCCATGAGATCCGAGAATTCTTGGAACCTTTGAACGCCGCCGAGCCGATCGACCGCGTTCTTCGCAAAGAGCGCGCCGGTTACTTCCTTCTCGAGCCGCGGATAGGCTTTCGCGAATTGCGGATTTGCGGCCGCGAGCTCGCGGATCGCTTTCCGCAACTTAACGGGAAGAGCGCTTCGATCCGTCCGGCCCTGGTCGGCTTCGTCGCCATCCTCGACGCGCTCTTCCCGTGCGCCTTGCCTTCCGCCGCCTTCCGGTTCGCCGTCGGATCCCTGTACTTCTTCCTCGACCGCTTCCTCTACTACTCCCGCGCCTGATTCGACTTCGACTTCTTCCGTTCCAGAGCCATCGAGCAGACCTAGTTCTTCACCGTCCATTTATCCCCCTGATTACCTGATTTGACTTACTGAATTGCCGGCGAATGAATAGCGCCGGCTTTTTCCGCGAGATCGTCGGCCGCGAGTTTATTTGCGTCGAGCTTTATGCCGAGTTTTTCGCCGACTTGCACTTTCCCTTCGGGCGGCAAGTCTTTGAAGTTCGTCGAGATCGATTCCGAGATCGGCTTCGCCGGCGGCGCGCCCTGGCTCGCGACTATTGCCGCAAGCGCGGCTTTGTGTTCGTCGAAATGAAGCTTGATATTCGCGAAGCCTTGCGGCTTCTCGGCGCGGGCCGAGATTCCTTTCGCCGAGTTCGCCCACGTCTTGATTTCGCCCATCTCGTTTATGTGATCGTCGAGCTCGGGATCGATTGGGATCGAGGAAACCATCGGCGGAAGCGCGGCGATTGCTTCCTTTGCTTTCTGCAAAACCGCGGCGACCATTTCGGGCGGCGTGCCCGGCGGCGGCGGATTCGACTTTAGCGCTTCGGTCGCTTTCTCGATCGCCGGATTCGGGATCGGCTCGCCTTCGAGAAGAAGCAAGATCTCGGAAGCTTGCTTCGAAGCGGCCGCGGCTTGCGGAACGACGAGCTCGGGTAAGCCCGTTTTATCTTTCGCGATCGAGAGATTCCGCGGAACTTGAAGGATCGCCGCGAGGATGGGATTTTTCGCCGCGCCTTCCATAAGGCTCGCCCAAATGGCGCGCTGTGCAACCCACGATTCCGGAAAGTTCTCGTCGGTGTCCGGATAGCATCGGATCGCGCCCTTCAGATCTTCCGGATTGATTGAGATGTGCTCTTTGACGCCGCCGGCCGCCGGTACTTCGCCCGACATTTGCGAATCGCGGAAGATCGCGGCGCATTGTACCGCCTGGCGAATGATGCGCGCGTAACCGGCTTTCATATTGCGCCAGGTTAAGCCGATCCGCCCGAGCGCCTGATCTCGTTGCGATGCGATGCCGCGCGCCGTGTCATTAGATTTTGTGTCGCCGCCGAATAACGCCGGGAAGGCGCCGCAAAGGAATTGCGCGAACTCGCCGAACAGCTTCTCGACGTAAACGAGCAATCCTTCGGCGATCTGAATTTGCGGCTCGACGTAAAAGTTCGACGCGAGATCCTTGTCGGGCTTGCGCTTCATGCGAACGTACTGGTTCGGCTTGCCCTTCAGTTGTTCGACCGCTTCCGCGTCAATTGCCTCGTTATCGACCCATTTGATCGGTATCAAGTGCATGAAGCTTTCGTGTAAAAGGTCCATGCAATCGTTAAGTTTTTCTTGTAAGGGCATTACAGGCGAGCCGAGTGCCGGGCGATGCATGCCGTCGCCAGGGCGGCTCGGGATATGCGTCCAATGATCATCGATCAATTCGCGACGCGCTTCGACGACCGTCTTTCCGACTATCGCGACCATAGCGCCGCGGGGGAAAGCTTGATACAGCCAATTGCGTTGATTGTCGTCGCCGATCTCGCGATAAAACGCCGGGCGAAACCATGAAAGCTGCTCGGTCGTTTGGTGCGTCATCGCATCGTTCGACATATTGCTCGGCCGCATTCCGGTCATGATGCTCATTCGAGCGAGCCGAGCGTATTCGTTTGTCGCCGACGGCGCTTGCATCGCTTGAATGTCGCGGGCTTTGTCGGGATATTTCGTTTTCATTCGCGTGATGTCGAACTCGCGCGAAAGTTGCAAGTAATCGCAAGCGTTGATATCGTTCGCCTGTATCGGAACCTTAACTTCAAGGGCGCCGAAGCATTCGATCACCTCTTGACCGCGAGGCTTCCCACCGTCGGCCGCCCCGGCGCCTTCGCCTGGCCCTTCTCCGCCAAGTTCGGGAAGGTATGAAAGTTCGTCGTCGCCTTCCGATTCCCGAGAAAAGCCGAATCTTTGCCCGTCGATCACGTACCGCGTATAGACGGCGGCGCGCCCATCGGTCCAAAGGTAACGAGAGATGTCTTCCTGTAAGACGATCATGTCGTTTTGCCGCTCGATGAGCCGGCGAGCGCCGTCGGAATTGTCGGCCGCGGTTTGATCGCTCGGATTCGTGGGATCGTCGGGCTCGAATCTTACGCTCGGCGTTCCCGCGGTAAGCGCCGCGATGATCGTGTCACCAAAAGCGAGGTATATATTTGTCTCGGATTGCTGGTCATCGTACGATTGGCCGCCGACCAGGATCGACGACGGCAAAACCCAAGCGCCGTTTTTCCCGGGTAAGAGATGCTGATTCCCGCGCCAAAAGTAGCGCGCTTTCCAGGCGTCGCGTATCTCGAGCCGGTACGACGTCAGATCCCGCTGTGAAGCGTGATCGGCAAGCGTTTTAAGAACGCCTTCTTTTTCTTCGCGCGTGAGACCGCTTCCGTCATCTTCGTCGAGATCGACGAGATCTTCTTCGCGCACGGCATCGACGGCACAGAGCTCGCCCGGAAGAAACTCTTGAACTTCTTCGCCGCCTTCTTTTTCTTGGGTTTGGTCGTTCTGATCGAGTACTTCGTCTTCTGCCATTAGCGTTTGTTTTCCGCGTACCGCCGCGCCATCTTGCGAGAGATCACTTCTTCGCCGCGGTGAACTTTATAGATCCCGGTTTTTGGAACGATCCCGCCGTGTTTGAAGCTTCCGCGCGATCCAAGCGCGCCGCCGGCATCGGGCCGCATTTTCGGCGCATGGTAGCCGGGCGACGGTTGACCGCCATCGCGAGGTACGACTTTCTTATCGAAAAGATCTTCGCTTCGCGTCGTCACGGGAATGACGCGCTCGCCTTCGTGCAGTTTATATTTGCCCGTTTCCGGAACGAGTCCGCCGTCTTGAAAGCTGCCCTTAACTTCGGGGATATCATGCCCTTCTTTTCTTGCGTAACTTAGTTGGATCGCGCGGGCTTGTTTCTTGCTCTTTACGATCTTCCCGCCTGGTCCCGAGTGAAGCGTTCCCGCCTTGAAGTCCTTCATGATCTCCGACGCTGGCATATTTTGAAGTGTCCACTCCGATAAGAATGAAAAGACGATCCGACAAGTAAGACTCGCCTTTCGACGCCGCGGCTAAAGCGGCCGCGTACACTTCGCCGACCGCTTCGCCGTAATGCACGAAAGGCTCGAGCTCTTTGTCTGTGAAGGTTTCCCCGTTCGGATCGTGTAAAATCGCGCGGATCCGATCGCGATCAATCAAAGCGGCGGCCCTAGATTGACAATCCGGCCGAGCAAGTCGCGGCGATCGTTTTCGAACCAGATCTCACTAGCCGGAACGTTTTGATCGACATATATCAGCATCGCGCCGGGCAAGGTCGGCAAACTATTGAACGTCGCGACGCTCATTCGCACTTGTGAACTTTGCGGGAACTTGTGGAAGCCTTGACGGACCATGCCCGGCGTAAGGATCAAGCCGTTCGCGTTTATGTTTTCGCCTGTGCTCATGTAGAAGTCTTCGAGAATTTCGCGCATCAAAACATCATGAACGAGCGCGTCGATCTTGGCTTCTAATTCGCTCATTAGTGCCAATAGTTGCAGATCACGGGAACATCGAGCCCGTGATCTTCGACAAGATGCCGAAAAATTGCGCGCATCAAGATGAACTCTTCTTCGGGTTGAATGGTGATTATCTCCCATCCGCAAACGCACTTCGTCGTTAACGGTCCCGCGACGGGAATCGGGATCGGCTCGGGTTTGATCCGGCCGGCCGCCATCCTAAGCCATGAAGCCGACGCGCGACGTCCCGCTCGAGCCGCCGCGGTCTTGCTCGACGTTCGACTCTTCTTCGGCGACGCGAGAATCGTCTTGATCCATGTCGCCCAAGTGTTCGGTGTCGCCCATCGCGTGCGCGCCGTGCGTGTGCGCGTCTTCGATTGTGTCGTGATCGGCGTGATGAATGTGCCCATCTTCATGATGCGTTACAGAGTGATATTTCCCGTCGGGATGCCCATCGCCGCGATGCATGATCACATGTAGGTGTGCCGGGCCGTGTTCGCCGACGACTTTCTTGATCTCGTCGTGTCCGCTGGCTTCACGCGCGCCGCCCGACTCGCCGCCGGTCGCATGCGGCCGTTGCGGCAACTTCCCGCCGCCCTTGCCCTTCGACTCGTTGTACCTATCGACGAGTTGACGGTTCCCGCTGATCTTCCCATCGTAAGAGCTCGATCCCTTCATTTCCCTACCTCGCTTTCGATTTTATCGTTTTCAACTGTCCAACCGTCTTTGAGCGCCGTTTCCTGTTCCTGTTCGGAAAGTGCAAGCCATCGGCGCCGAAGTTCCGAGAACGGCGGTCGCATGCCTTCAATTCTGGTTTGCCCTATCGGCGGCTTCTTCGGCTCGGAGCGCTCGACATAGTTTTGTTGTGCCGGCGATCCTGTCTGGTTTAAGGCGAGCTCGAGCCGCTCACACTTCCCGCGGTAAAACTCCACGTCGGCGCGAAGCTTGTTTTCGCGTTCGATGCCTTGCGCGAGATCGAACTCGAGCAGTTTGACGTACTTATCCGCGAGCTCTTTCTCTTTCATTAAACCTCGAGAAGCTTCTTCAATTTTGCGCGAAGTCGCGCGCTTTCCGTGTTCCTGATCCATCGCCGCGTCGCTCTATTAAACAAGCGCGTGCAATCGCGGCAAAGCCACACGGCAAACCATTTTTTCTCGCGATCGCGGAAGGGAAGGCGCATCATCGCTTCCGTGTCATCGACCGACTTATCGCAGTACTGACAATTCATCCTAAAGCCTGTCGGCTAGCTTTTGCCCGATCTTGAACGCCGCCGGAATCAGAAGCCCGGCAAGACTGATCAGGAAGATGATTTGCAAACCGTGTGCGAACATTAGCGGCGCCGCCGGTTAATGGTAAAGATCGCGTTTGACGTCCGCGGCTTCGCGGTCAGTTGCATGTAGCGCA
>Ga0126378_10003308_pt1 | contig 12172 bp, 9 predicted proteins | sample PanSoiMetPlot_23_FD_92587 | JGI IMG/M metagenome (GOLD analysis project Ga0126378, IMG submission 92587) | Tropical forest soil microbial communities from Panama - MetaG Plot_23 | ecosystem: Environmental > Terrestrial > Soil > Tropical forest > Bulk soil | place: Panama | collected 2016-02-17
AGCTGCAACAGATACGTTCCGTAGTCATTCTTCCGCATCGGCTCCGCCAGGCGCGCCAGCTGCGCCGCATTGATGTAGCCCATGCGAAAGGCGATCTCTTCAGGGCAGGCGACTTTGAGTCCCTGCCGCTCCTCGATGATTTCGATGAACTTCGATGCCTGCATCAGCGACTCGTGAGTACCGGTGTCCAGCCAAGCGTAGCCGCGACCCATGATTTCTACGCGCAATTGGCGGCGTTTCAGATACTCGAGGTTTACGTCGGTTATTTCCAGCTCGCCGCGCTTCGAGGGTTTCAGATTGGATGCAATGTCCAGGACCGTGTTGTCATAAAAGTACAAACCAGTCACCGCATAGTTTGATTTGGGTTTAGCCGGCTTTTCCTCGAGGCTCAAGGCGATGTTGTCTTTTCCCAACTTCACCACGCCATATCGCTCTGGGTCTTTGACATAATAAGCAAAAATCGTGGCCCCGGACTTTTGCGCCGAGGCGCGCTGTACCTGCTCGCTGAGGCCGTGACCATAAAAAATGTTGTCTCCAAGCACGAGGGATACGGTCTCGCGGCCGACGAACTTGCGGCCGATCACGAACGCCTGCGCCAGCCCTTCCGGCTTGGCCTGCACGGCGTACTCGAACTTCATTCCCCATTGAGAACCGTCGCCCAGCAGCTCGCGGAACCGAGGAATGTCGACGGGTGTCGAGATGATGAGCAATTCGCGGATGCCGGCGAGCATCAGCGTGCTGATCGGATAATAGATCATCGGCTTGTCATAGACGGGTAGCAATTGTTTGCTCATCGCCAGGGTAAGCGGATAGAGCCTCGTTCCCGATCCACCGGCCAGGACTATTCCCTTCATGACACTCCTATTCAGAGATCGCGCGAGCGGCCCACTCGCCCGTTACCAATTGCTGCGGCAGTGTCCGGGTGCGGTTCAGGGCTGCCATTGATGGCGGCGGTTAGGTTGGTAACCCGCGCAGCGCTCTTTTGCTGCGTGTCCCTCAGTAGAAAGTCCACATCCGGAGTGCTCTCGGCGCGCACGTAGATTTGATACGAGAAGAGCGACCTGCTCAATCGGATCAGCGCCTGGTTGCCCGATATCGCCGCTCGGCCCAGCACTCCTTTCCCGAGCACTTTGGGGAACGGCGCAGGAATGCCTCGCATCTCCTGTATGCGAAATCCGGTGTCCCGGAGAAGGTGCCTGATGCTGCGGAAGGTGAACAGTCGGGTGTGCGTTCGATCGAGGACGCCCATCTTGCCATAGTTGAATTGACCCAGCATCAGCATCATTCGCTGAACGATGAAGGCGACGTTGGGCGTGGTCAGGATCAAGGTCTTCTTACCGTGATCGAACCCCGCGCGCAGCCGCTCGAGGAACTGCTCGGGGCTCTTCAGATGCTCGACGATGTCCAGCATCAGCAGATATTCGTAGCTGCCGACGTCGAGGTCGGGGGCCTGATCGAGATCCTGCACGTGAGCCTCGATCTCCGGATCAGGGCTCGCCGGCAGTGCGCGGTCTACCATTGCTACTTGGCATCCCTTCCGCTTGAGCTCTCGAGCGAGGCCGCCCGGACCGGAGCCGATGTCCAGGACGCGGGCGCCGGGCGGAATCGCAGCGAGAGCGTAGGTGTGGCTGCTGGCGTAGCCGAGCTTCAAGTCATAATGGGTATTTTCGTCGGGCGTGGGGTCAAAGCGTCGCTGATACAGCAGCCCCGTGCGATGTGCCGCGTTTCGCAGCGTCGCCATCATCACATCCTTGGCGTATTTCAGGCCGTTGACGCGGCAGATTTCGTTTCCGTAGTAAGTCGGAATGGGCAGCTCGACGATGCGCAGCTTGGCATTGAGCAGCTGGATGATGATCTCGGTGTCGAAGTGAAAATCGTTTGTGTTGAGCCTGAAAGGGATGCGCCCCAGCGCCTTGACGGAATAGACGCGATAGCCGCTGTGAAACTCAGACAGCTTTGTTCCGAGCAGCGAATTCTGAAGCCCGGTCAGGATTTTGTTACCAACGAACTTGTAGAGAGGCATGCCTCCTTTGAGGGCTGCAAACCGCTCGATCATCCGGCTTCCAAAGACTGCGTCGGCACCGTCGTTGCGCAAGGGCGCTACCAAATTCGGCAGCTCCTCGGGTGCGTACTGCCCATCGCCGTGCAGCAGCGCGACGAAATCGAATTGACGTGAAATCGCGTAGGCGTATCCGATTTTCTGATTGCCGCCGTAACCCTGGTTGTAATCATTTCGGAGCACGGTGACCCGAATCTCCGGATGGCCCTCTTTGTACTCATGGCCGATCTCGAAGGTGCGGTCCTCCGAGCCGTCGTCGACGACCAGCACCTCGCAGTCGTATTCGTCGAAAATGGAGGCAGGAATCCGTTCCAGCACGCGGCGGAGGGTCGCCTCGGCGTAGTACGCCACGATGAAGATGAGCAGCCTCGGCTTTTTGACCGGACTATTCAAATCTGCCTCCAACCACACACCCCGAGCGTAGGGCTAGCAAAAGCGAGCCACGCTCCAAACACCCCGAGCGTAAGGCGAGCGAAAGCGAGCCTGAAGTCGAGGGGCCTAGGATGCACCTGATCATAAGCCTCAACGCGGCACACTACCATCGGCGACTGTGTATTCATCGTGAAAACGGGCCAAAGCGTCCGCCAGCATGAGTGGTTTCGATTCGAGCTGGGCCACGACCTTTTCTGAACGAAGCCCGCATCGCCGCGGCCGCGGGCTGGCGAGCTTCGCTTCCGAAAGCTTGGTCGGGATGCACAGAGCCGGGTCGAAGCCGAAGACGCGGCACAGCTCGCGGCCAAACGTCACGCGGTCGACGACGCTGCCGCCGCAGGTGTGCCAGATTCCAGTGAGCTTGCGCTCCGCCAACTCCGCCAACATCGAGGCGACGCTCAAGGCGAGACTGGGCGAAACGAGCTGATCCTCGAACAGCCGAACGGGCTGACCCTGTCGAAGAGCCCCGACCATCCAGGAGCCGAAATTCGGTCGCCCGGCTGGAGGCCACCCATACACCACCGCGGTGCGGGCAATCGCCCACGAAGGCGCCAGCACGCGAACGGCCTGCTCGGCCATGTGCTTGGTCGTCGCGTAGATACCGCGGGGATTGGGCACGTCCTCTTCGCGATACGGCCCATCCTCGCCATCGAATACGTAATCGGTGGAGACGTGCACCAGATGAGCGTGGATGGTTCGTGCAGCGCGGCCCAAGTGCGTTGTGGCAGCGACATTGGACGCGAAGGCCGCCTCGGGGTCGCGCTCGCAGGCATCGACATCCGTCATCGACGCCGTATGGACAATGACGTCGGGCTTGGATTCGACAATCGCGCTCTGGACTGCGCGCTCGTCGGTCAGCTCGCAGACCCGGTACTCGAAGGGCCTCCGCCGGCTCTGCGCCACTCGCTCGGGAAATGAAACAGGAATTTCGCCCCTGAGCAGCCCCACCACCTCGTGCCCGCGGCTCCACAGCTCGAGGCAGAGGCGACTTCCGACCAGCCCGCGCGCCCCTGTCACCACCATCCGCATGCGTCAGACCGTTACCGGATCCAGTCTCGCGCGGTATTGCTTTTCGTAGTACTGCCGATAGGCGCCGCTGATCACGTTCTGCCACCAGCTTCGATTGTCGACATACCAGCGAACGGTTTCCTCCAGCCCTTGCTCGAAGGTGTGCGCCGGCGACCAACCCAGCTCCGCCTTCGCCTTCGAAGCATCAATGGCGTATCGGCGATCGTGGCCCGGGCGGTCCTTCACGAAACGAATCAACTTCTCCGGTTTGCTCAGCAGCGCGAGAATCCGCTTCACAATGTCGATGTTCTTCATCTCGGCACCGCCGCCGATGTTGTAGATCTCGCCCGCTCGTCCTTTCTCTAGAGCGAGCACCAGCGCTTGGCAGTGATCAACGACGTTGAGCCAGTCGCGAACGTTTCCTCCGTCTCCGTAAACAGGCAGCGGCTCGTCGTGCAGCGCGTTCACAATCATCAGCGGAATCAACTTCTCCGGAAATTGGTACGGGCCGTAGTTGTTCGAGCAGCGGGTCACCACCACGTCGACGCCGAAGGTCCGGTGGTACGCGAGCGCCAGCAAGTCGGCGCTTGCCTTCGACGCGGAGTAGGGGCTGGAAGGCGCAAGCGGCGATGATTCGGTAAACCGCCCGGTCGCGCCGAGCGAACCGTAGACTTCGTCGGTCGAAACCATCAGGAACCGCTTGACCCCGGTCTGCTGGCAGGCCTCCAGCAGGACTTGTGTCCCGAGCACGTTGGTGTGGATGAACACGTCGGGCCCGAGGATGGAGCGATCGACGTGACTCTCCGCGGCGAGGTGAACAATCGCGTCGATCGAGTGCGATCGAAGCAGCGGCTGAACCGCGCTGCGGTCGGCGATGTCCGCGCGGGCGAAGTGGTGGCCGGCATCGTCCTCCAGGTCTGTGAGGTTCTCCAGATTGCCGCAGTAGGTGAGCTTGTCGAGGTTGACTACCTTCCACGCCGGCCGCTGCCGGCGCAAGTACTTCACGAGGTTCGACCCGATGAAACCGCAACCGCCGGTGACGAGCACGTTCATTCGAGAGTAAAGACCATGCTTCGAGAACGCCGCGGCGTCAAGGCGCACAAGCGATCCGCTTTGGGACACCGCCGCCGGAGTGCTCAGCGGCAATGGCGAGATTCGCGGCCGAGGCGCGGTTGCCTTGACTTGCCATCGCGGACTCCCTATGCAGAAGCGCAGCCCGCGGCGAGCGGACGATTCTGCGCTGCGGCGCTCGCGGCAAGGAGCGAGGTTTGAGCAAGAGTCCACCATCGGGAAGGCTCGTCCAATTCAAGGCCAAGCCGGGCCCTGGAGTTTCCGCGCAGGCATCCGATTGCCCTCAATGCGCGGTTCTGCGTGTGCAGTGTGGCGAGCTGCGCGACCAGCGAGATGACGCCCTGAAGGCCCTGGCCGACGAGCGAGAGATCTCGAACGCCTTGCGGCTCGGCTATTCCAGGCCGTACCACTACGTTGGCTCGTACGTTCGGTACCGGCGCGGCGAGCAACCCTTGAGATACGACATCGCCGACGCGGCAAATCAATTCTTCAAGACGTATCTGGGCGTGCTGCACAGCGCGACGCGGGGAACCGCGGGCCGGATTTTTCAACTCTTCAAGCGCCTTGGGCGAAATATTGAGCCGTAAAGCAGACATCGTCATTCCGGTGTTTGCGGATGTATCAGCCACCCGCGCGTGCATCGAATCGGTCTTCGCGTGCACCGGGTCGGAGCTGGGACAGGTCATCGTCCTCAGCGACTGCTCGCCGGAGCCACAGATGCAGCCGATGCTGCGCGAGCTGGAGGCGGCGCACCGCGAAATGATTTTGATCGCCAATGAGGCGAACCTCGGCTTCGTCCGGAGCGCCAACCGCGGAATCGGTTTGCGCCGGGGCGACGTCGTCCTTTTGAACAGCGACACGATTGTCACTCCGGGCTGGCTTTCGGAAATGCTCGAGGTGGCTTATGCGAACGATCGGGTTGCGGCAGTGGTGCCGCTGTCCAACAACGCAGCGATCTGTTCGGTTCCTTCGTACTGTCAGCCGAGCGAGATGCGCGAGCTGGCGGCCCACGAACTCAAGCTCGAATCCCTTCCGCGATACACCACCGTGCCAACCGGCGTCGGCTTTTGCCTCCTGATGAAGCAGCTCGTCCTCAACATGATTGGAGGGTTCGACCCGGCGTACGGCCGCGGATACAACGAGGAGAACGATTGGGCAATGCGCGCGCAGACGCTGGGATTCACCATCCTGCGGGCGAATCGGGCGCTCGTTTATCACTTGGGCATGGCATCGTTCGGCGGCGAGCGCGAAGAGCTGGACCGGACCAACACCAGCATCTTGTTAAACCGCTATCCCTATTTTTTGGACGAGGTGAGCGCCTTCTCCAAGCGAGCCGAGGCGCGCATCGCGGCGAGCTACGTTCGCCGGCGACTGGGGGCGACTTCTGTCTGCATCAGCGCTCGGCATCTCGACAGGTCGAACGTCCACGGCACCGAAGTCTATGCGCTCCAGCTGGCCAAGAATTTGAAAGAGCATACCGGTCTCGAGGTGGTCGGCCTGGTCAAGACGCCGGACCAGGAGCGCCTTTTGGCCGAGATTGGCATTGAGAGCAGGACCGGCGGACACTCGGAGCGCGAACAGATATTCCATCATCCCGCGCAGATTTTCGATCCGAAGGACCTCCGCCTCTTTCTTTCCGCGCCTGGGCACTCGGTGATCACCTTTCACGACCTGATTGCGTGGCGAACGCCCTCCGCGCATCGCTCGATCGACAACTTCGAGCAATACGTCGCGATGTCTTTCGCTGCCCTCCACTCGGCGCAGGCGGTGATCGCCATTTCCAATCACAACCGCGATGAGATCATCCGGGAGTTTCATCTGCCGCCCGAGCGGGTGCATACCATCTACTGGGGAGTTGACCCGTTACCCTTCGAGGCTCGCGCCGATGGCGACGATCGCTCCCGCCTGGACGCTCTTGGCCTCCGTAAACCTTACTTCCTCTACGTCGGAACCGACTATGCCCACAAGAACCTGAAGCTTCTGTTGACGGCATACGCGATTTTCAGGCATCGATTCCACGACGGGACAAAAGCGTCCCCGGAATTGGTTCTGATTGGTGAGCAGTCACATTCCGTGGGTTCCATTTACGACCGCGACGAGCCCTGGCCGCCTGGAGTCCGATACCTGGGCGGCATGGACGCCGTTGATATCCGCACATGCTACCGGGCAGCTCTGGCGTTTGTCTTTCCTTCCGCTTACGAAGGCTTCGGGCTGCCGGTCCTCGAAGCGATGGCAGCAGGAATTCCGGTCGTCTGCTCCAGTCTGACCTCACTCCCGGAAGTAGCCGGCGATGCCGCGCTTTACATCAAAGACTTTTCACCAGAGGAGATCGCGCAGCTAATGCTCAAGATTGCGACTTCTGCGGATGTTCGACGTTCCCTGGTCCGCGAGGGTCGCAGCCGGGTGAAGAAGTTCACCTGGCGGGAGGCCGCGCGAAAAACTGCCGAAGTCTATCAAAATGCCATCGAGCACCCGGCCGAAATTACGCTGTTTCAGCGGAGCATGTTCGAGAATTTGCTCAGAGCCGATATGGCTCCGTTCGAAACTGGAATGACGGTTGAGGCGAAAGCCAACTTCCTGCGGTTCCCAAGCTTCTTCGAAAAGTTGAGAAGCACTCTGCAGGCACAATAAGTTTCCTCAGAGATGTTGGACCTGGCCCGCTCTTGATAAGTCTTGACCCGCTTGCCATCGAATTCTGACTCACCGAAGCACTACTTACGCCCGTTCAAGCAGCCCAAGCTTTGGGGTGCGGAGTCGAAATCGCCGGCCGCAGCTACAGCGCAGAGTTCGATCGAGCTTCTGGCCGCAGGAGCAGATCCAGCCGACTCGCTTACCAGGATTTCCAACCACCAGCGCGTGGGGAGGAACATCCTTGATCACTACACTGCCTGCGCCGATGAACGCCTGCTCTCCGATCACTACGCCGCAGACGATCGTCGAATTCGCCCCGATGGACGTACCGCGCCGAATCAGAGTGGGTCGAAAGTCATCAGGTTTCTTTTTGAACGCCGCCCGCGGATTGAAATCATTGGTGAAGACTACGTTCGGTCCGATAAATACTTCATCCTCGATCGTCACCTTGTCCCAAACGAGCACAGCATTTTTGAGCACAACCCTGTTGCCGACCTGAGCCCCGCTCTCCACAAAAACGTGGTCGCAGACATTACAATCTGAACCGATCTTGGCTCCCTTCATCACGTGCGCAAATGCCCAGACGCGAGTTCGCGGCCCAATATCGTCACTTTCACAAAGCGCAGAGGGATGAATGAAGACGCTCGAATCCATCTCACAATGCTCTACGCAGCGCTTCAACCACTTGAGCCTGTTGATCGACAGTGATGGTGGGGTACATCGGCAGCGACAAGACTTCGGTCGCGGCCTGTTCTGACACCGGGAAGTCTCCCCTCGCGTAGCCGAGGTAGCGGAAGGCCCCCAGCATATGGATCGGCATCGGATAGTGAATCCCGGTTCCGATATTCATATCGCGCAGCCGCCTGCTAACCTTATCTCGATCGGTCACGCGAATCACATAGAGATGCCACACGTGTTCATTGCCGGGCATCGTCTGAGGCAATTGAACTCCGGACACTCCAGCCAGCATTTCGTAATACCGCTGCGCGGCGATTTGCCGCTGCTCGTTCCAGCTGGAAAGAAGCCTGAGCTTTGCCTTTAGAACGATCGCCTGAAGCGTATCCAATCGCGAGTTGAACCCGAGCTCGGGATGGTGGTACTTGACGTCGCTTCCGTAGTTACGGAGCGCTCGGACCTTTTGGTCAATGGCATCCGAGTTCGTGATTACCGCACCGCCATCACCAAACGCGCCGAGATTTTTGGACGGATAAAAGCTGGTGGCGGCGGCTGTTCCCAGCGCTCCGACGTTTTGCGCGTTGCGGCTGGCACCATGGGCTTGGGCGGCATCCTCCACGATTACGATCTCGCGATCCTCGACTAACGTTCTGAGCGTCTCCATCGGCGCAAGCTGCCCGTACAAGTGCACTGGAATGATCGCCTTGGTTTTCGAGCCGAGGCGAGCGGCGACCGCCTCGGGATCGATCAAATGGTAGTCCGGATCGCAGTCGACCAGGACCGGCCTAGCCCCCGCTCGACGTACGGCCAGGGCGGTTGCAATGAACGTGTTTGCCGGAAGGACAACTTCATCGCCTGGACCAATTCCCGAAGCGCGGAGGATCAATTCAAGCGCGTCGGTGCCGTTTCCAACCCCGATGCAATGCTTGACCCGCAAGAATTTTGAGAACTGTGCCTCGAACTCGGTTACGTCAGAGCCGAGGATGAAATGCGAGCTGGCGATCAGACGCTCGAAGCCCTTTCGAACCTCATCGAGGATCTGCTGATTCTCCGCAGCCAAATCGACGAAGGGAACTTCGTTCACGAAATCACCTTCTCCTCGCGCCCAGACGCTCGGATCGATCGCTGAATTGCTTCCAAGACTCTAACCACCGCGACGCCTTCAAGGCCTCCAGTCAGCGGCTGCTTTCCCGTGCGAATGCTTTCGATGAAGTCGTCGCACTCTCTCTTCAACGGCTCCCCGACGGTGACTCGTGGAATCAAGATATCTCCCTCGCGAACACTGGATCGGAAAGATGCAAATGTATCGACAAATGCGGGCTTCGTATATGAGTCGGTGACCTGCTTGTCGTAGAGACGTATGGGTTCGGTCAGCTCCATATCATCGCAGGTCAGCATGCGCCGCTCACCGACAACGGTGATGTGCCGCGCCTTTCGTGGATTGAGCCACGATGCGTGGAGCGTTACCAGCACTTCATTGGGATAGCGCAGAGTGGCGAAGACTGCGTCTTGAATATTGGCGTTGATCCACGATCCGCCTATCGCCGACGCACTCAGAGGCTCGGTTCCCAACCAATAATTTGCGATCGAGATATCGTGCGACGCAAGATCCCAGGCCGCGTTTACATCAATTCGGATCGGGCCAAGATTCGTACGTACCATTGAAATGTAATAAACCCGACCGAGCGTCCCCTCCTTCAGGAAATCTTTCACTCGCTGTACCGCGCCGTTGTATAGAAACAGGTGACCGACCAGCAGGATACGTTCGAATTTGTCTGCCAGTTCGCAAAGCTCGCGCGCATGATCGACTCGAGTGGCGATTGGCTTCTCTAGAAGGACGTGCTTGCGTGCCAGGAGCGCCGCCTTCGCGAGCTCATAGTGCGTGCTGGTCGGGGTAGCGATCACCACTGCCTCGACGCGCGGGTCGTTAATCGCTTCTCGGGGATCGGAGGACAAACTGATATCCGGGAAGCGTATTTGCACTTGCTGTAGTCTCGAGGAGTCCGGATCGATTACCCACAACACCTGGGTCTGCTGCGAACGATGGAAGTTCCGAACGAAATTCGGGCCCCAGTGGCCCGCGCCGAGAATTGCAACAGGAATCATCGTGGCCTCATTTCTTCAGGCCCAAGCCAACGTAGACAAGCGGCCGCAGGATTGACCACCAGTCGATGATTGGCCTCATCTTCGTTTGGCCGACCGTCTTGGGGGGATAAATCTTTGTCACCGGGACCTCCATGGTTCGGTACCCCATTTGTATCGTGCGGAGATAAAGATAGGGTTCCAGCTCGTACTCGTTTAGCCATTTCTGCGCAAGCTGCAGGCGGGGATCTTCCAGGACGCGTCGGCGAACGGCGCGAAAGCCATTGGTCGATTCGGTTACCCATCGATGGGCCACGGCCGAGAAGATCAAGGGATGAATTCGCGTCGCGAGCTTCCGATATAGGGGCATCGAGCCAAAGTTGGCATCGCGCTTGAGAAAGCGCGAACCTTGCACCAGGTCAGCTCGACCGTCGGCGATCGGTGCTAACAGCGTTGGAATCTCCTCCGGGGAATCCTTGTTGTTGCCAGCGGCCACCACCGCGATGTCATAATGGTGTTCTACCGCATAGGCGTAACCGGAGCGAAGCGCTGCTCCGACGCCCAGAGTGCGGCCCATGGGCAGAACCGTCGCCCCTTCCTGCTTGGCGGCTTCCACTGAATGATCTGTCGAACCGTCGTCAACGACCAGAACTTGATCGACGACGCTCCGTGGCATCCGACGGACGACCTCGCCGATCTTGGACTCCTCGTTAAAGACAGGCACCAACCCGATGACTGACAAGTTCTTAAACATTTGGCGAAGTTGATGCCGAGGCAGACGTCTTAAATCGTTTCGCCAGAGGCGCCGCTAGGTAGATCAGCAGTGCCACGGTTGCGACCACAGTCCACCAGTTGAACCGGAAATCGCAGGTCGGTGAGACGAAAAAAAAGGCGAGCTCGTAAAGGAGACTGCTCGCCGCCAGCGCCATTGCCGGGCTGCGTTGCTCACGCGATAAGAGAGGGAAGAAACAAACCATAATAAGGGTCGCGGCAACGTAGAACCAGCCTCGAAACATAAATGAATCACGCAGTGGATCTAGCCGTTCCATCACCCATTGGTTCAAGCGGCTTTCGCGCGGGACAACCTTGAGCGAATTTGTTTCAATCCCCTCCTGATATGGGTAACAAACCGCGCGTTGCCCGAGCCCCAATTGGACTTTGAACATGATCCAGCGGTGGTTGAGATATGCGCCGGGGGCCTGCAGAAGCGCAGCAAGCCAAGCTTTGCGAAGAACAGCGACCTCCTTTGGATCATCAGTAAACTTCAGAGGCCTCGCGGAGGGTACCCCTCCGAACAAGAATACGATGTTCGCCGGGTCATAGATCCTTTTCAGGTCATCGATGCTCGGTGCCTCGGCATTCCAGTAGGTATACGAGGGCAAATACAGCCTTGATTTGGCAATGGAGATCGCCACCAGGTCGTGCATGACAAATCCCTGGTAGTGGTAAGTCGTTCGGCCTCCAGTTAGCGAGCGATTGCTCAGCGTAACGCCGATGAGCAAGCTTCCGAAGATGAGCAGACCGTGCAAAATACCTATCCGGCGCGTGGGATTCGATAGGTAGAGGGTTGCAAACACGACTCCCGCGAAGATTGCCAGGGGCAGGACTGCGAGCATGCTATTGTGTCGAACGGCGAGAGCGTAAAACATGCAAGCGATGCTGCCGATAAATGCGGCCTTGGATTTGCGTAAATCTGCGCGAAGAAGTAGGCCGAATCCCAGCAGAAGCGAGACGCCAAGCGCCACGTCCTTCCAGACGGTACTGAGCAGGCCCAACACTGGCGGGAACAGGCCGAAGAGTAGGACGGCGAGCGCTCCGAGCCACGCACTGGGAATCGCATGCCAGCAGAGCAAAGAGGCTCCCGCAAAGAATAGCAGACAATGAAGAACAAGCATTCCTTGAGGGCCCGGGCTGACCCAGTCTGAGATTCTCCACACAAGCGCCATCAAAGGCGGATGAGCGTCGGTGAAGCGTCCGCTGCGAGCCTCCGCGAGCTGCACCACCGAATCGAATGACATGTAGCCAGGATAGAAGCTGGCCACGATGAAGGCCGTGCCTGCGAGAGCAGCAAGCGAGAATAAGATCAGACGTCGGCGAGACTCTGCAAAGTACGCTGTTGTCTCTGCCGAAGCGCGGTTGACCATCGTCGCTGACTTCACGGCATCGAGCCCCGCAAATCTCTCCGGTACCACCGAGGCGCCGAACTGAGGGAGA
>Ga0126378_10003310_pt1 | contig 12171 bp, 10 predicted proteins | sample PanSoiMetPlot_23_FD_92587 | JGI IMG/M metagenome (GOLD analysis project Ga0126378, IMG submission 92587) | Tropical forest soil microbial communities from Panama - MetaG Plot_23 | ecosystem: Environmental > Terrestrial > Soil > Tropical forest > Bulk soil | place: Panama | collected 2016-02-17
CAGATCTCCGGTCGGTTCATCTGCCAGCAGCACCGACGGCCCAGTGACGAGCGCCCGGGCAATTGCGACGCGCTGCTGTTCCCCTCCCGAGAGTTCCCCCGCGCGGTGATCGGCCCGGTGTTTAAGACCAACCTCCGCAAGCCACTTCCGCGCCGTCTCCAACGCTGAAGTGAAATCCTCGCCGCGTATCAGCAGCGGCATGGCTACATTTTCCGCAGCCGTAAAATCCGGTAACAACTGGTGGCGTTGCCACAAAAATCCCACGGCGCAATTCCGGAATTTCGCCAACGCCCCGTCATCATTTGTTTCAATGGCTTTCGATTCGAAGTATACTTTACCGCTCGTTGGCGTGTCTAGCGCGGCAAGCAAGTGCAGCAAAGTGCTTTTGCCCGCGCCGGATGGCGCAACAATCGCCACCATCTCTCCTTGCTGTAATTTCAGGTTGGCGTCCAGCAATACCGGAACGCTTTTTTCGCCGCTGCCGTAGGTTTTTTTCAAGCCGCGCGATTCCAACACAACGCGTGCGGCCGCGAAATCGTTTCTTGCTTCTTGGTGGCCAGGGTGTGCGTCAGAAGTCATTGCTTCCCAGTGCTCTTTCCACTTCGCCAGACTTCACTGCTCTTCTATTAGATGCCAGTCGCGCGCACTCCGTGCTGTGCGCCGGGTCACATGTCCAACGGTAAAATGACCCAACAATTTCCCTTTTGCGCCAGCGGCTTGCCTGCCGAAACACGGTCATTCCAGGTGCAACCTAGAACACCTGTAATCTTTCTATTTTCAACAGCTTGCGGCGGGCACTGATGCACCTGAGAGTGAGAGAATCTCCCAGGCTCTGCCCACTGGCCTCTTCACTTATTCAGGAGCAAATTATACGCCAAACGGCAACCGGAATAAGGTTATTGCTCGACGATAACTCACTTCACTCATATCTGAGAATTTCGACTGGCAGAAGACGTGTGGCGGCACGAGCCGGCAGAATGGTCGCTCCGATCGATATCCCCATCGCCACCACAGTGATCCAAACGCCGTCAAGGACGTTTGGATGAAAAGGCACGTACGGAACCGCGTAAACCTGCGGGTCAAGAGGAATCAGATGATACCCTCCGGCCACAACCGAGAAGGTGTAGCCCAGAATCAGGCCCGCGACCGTTCCGACGGCGCCAATCGTGATTCCCTGACAAAGAAAAATGGCTCGGATTTGCTGGCGCCGCGCGCCCATCGAACGAAGCACCGCTATATCTCGCGCCTTGTCTGTAACAGTCATGGAAAGAACAACAAGAATGTTCAGCCCGGCAACGAAGGTGATCAGCCCTATGAAGATCGCTGTAACCAACTTTTCCAAACGTAGCGCGCGGAACAAAGCGCGATTCTCTTCCACCCAGGTTGTTGTCGAAAAACCAGGCCCCGCGGCGCGCTCAATTTCCGCTGCGATTTCGCCGGCGCGTTCCGGTTGGTGAAGGCGAAATTCCAGGACATTGACTAAATTGCCCGCGCCGGAAAGTCCCTGGGCCGCACCGAGCGTCAGGAAGCACCAATTTTCGTCGTAATCGTAAAACCCGGAATCAAAAATCCCGGCAACGCGAAATCGGCGCGTGCGGGGTATCAAACCAAACGGAGTCAGTCTACCTTGGGGACTCGTGAGAGTTACATAGTCACCCGGAGAGATTTTCCATTCGCCGGCGAGCTGCTTTCCTAAAAGTAGTGCGTCGATGCCATCGGCATCAGTTGAAAAGTCCAAACTGCCCGCGACAATACGTTGAAGCGCTTCATCGCTATTGCGTTCGCGTTCCGGGTCGATGCCCTTGGTGACCACGCCACGAGCTTCGCCTCCAAACGACATCAACACTGTTTGATAAACGGCAGGTGTAACGGAACGTACGCCGGGAGTGCCGGCAAATTTGGCCGCCATGTCTCCGTAGTTCTTGATTCCGCCGGAGCCGGGACGAGTGAGAGAAATATGCGCCGTCACACCGAGAAGACGGTCCTGGAGTGTCTCGCGAAATCCGGTATTCATGGAGAGCGCGATGACCAGCGTCGCTACCCCCGCGCCAACCCCAATCACCGACAGCAGCGTGACCATGCGCAGAACCGCCGGGCGGTAGGGAGACCGCAAGTAGCGCTGAGCCACGAACCATTCGAATCGCATCGTGATGGGAAGAATACGTTAGGCGCCGTGCGCTTCGGAAGCGGCAGTTGAATCCCCACTGCTTTCCGCTCGCAAGAGTGGAAAGAGGATGACATCACGGATCGATGCTGAATCCGTGAGCAGCATTGTCAGGCGGTCGATGCCAATTCCTTCACCCGCGGTGGGCGGCATGCCGTGACAAAGCGCGCGAATGTAATCGAGGTCCAGCTGCTTGGGCATTTCGTCGCCGCCTTGCGCGATTTGCGCGAGGAACCGCCTCTCCTGCTCGGCCGGATCATTCAGCTCCGAGAAGCCATTCGCCACTTCCATCCCCATCACGTAAATCTCGAACCGCTCCGTCAACGACGAGTCTTCAGGCTTCTGCTTGGAAAGCGGCGAAATGTCGGTCGGAAAATCATACAGGATGGTCGGCTGAACGAGTTTGTCTTCGGCAATGGTTTCAAAAAGCAAACCTGTCCACTCGCCGTCCGCCAACTCGCCCTTCGACGCTGCATACTCGGCGCCGGTTTTCTTCGCCCATGCGTTGTACTTGGCTGTGGCTTCCCGCGCGCCTCCCACAGAAGTAAGCTTTTCGAGCGTGGGGCCCTCGCCGGCTTCCTTCGGCCAATACTTGACGATCGCTTCGCGCATCGTCAGCCGCTGCATTTTCGAAAAGTCCAATTCCGTGTCGCTATACTTGACGGTGGTCGAGCCGGTGATGTTTTTTGCGAGCAACGCGAAAAGCTGTTCGTTCATGTCCATCAAGTCGCGGTAATTGCTGTAGGCCTCGTAAAACTCGAGCATGGTGAATTCGGGATTGTGCTGGGTCGAAATACCTTCGTTCCGGAAGTTCCGGTTGATTTCGTAAACGCGATCGAAGCCGCCCACCGTCAACCTCTTTAAGTAAAGCTCCGGCGCGATGCGAAGGTACAAATCGACGTCTAGCGTGTTGTGGTGCGTAATGAAAGGCCGTGCCGCCGCGCCACCCGGGATGGAATGCATCATCGGAGTTTCCACTTCGATGTAGCCCCGGCTGTCAAAATAGCGGCGCAATTCCTGAATGATGCGCGCGCGGGTCACGAATACATGCCGCGCCTTTTCATTCGCAATGAGGTCGAGATAGCGCTGGCGATAACGCAATTCCACGTCGGTAAGCCCGTGCCATTTTTCCGGTAAAGGAAGCAAGGCCTTGGCCAGGAAGAAAATCTCTTCCACCCAAACGCTCAACTCATTGGTTTTCGTCCGAAACAGATGGCCGCGGACCCCAATCGAATCCCCCAGGTCCAGCAAATGAAACAGCTGGAATCCCCGCTCGCCTACAACATCTTTCTTTACATAAATCTGGATGCGCTTGCCCGCGCCTTGCAGATGGGCAAATCCCGCCTTCCCCATGAGCCGGAATGACACAATACGGCCAGCGGTACGTAATTCGTGTTTGTCAGCTTCTAGTTCGGGACCGCCGGCGCCTCCGAACTTTTCCACAAGCGCTGCTGGCGTATCGGTCCAGCGGAACTCGCGAGGATAGGGTTCATAACCAAGCGCCTGAATTTGCTCCATTTTTCTTTGGCGCTGTTCAAATTGGTCTCGAGGTTCGAAATGCAATCAGAAATTCCTTTCCAAGAGGCGGAAACCGAGTATAGCGGCGCAAACCATCTGGGAGCAAGAAAAGAGCCGGTTTTACCTTCGTTAGCGGAGAAGGAAGGGACAGAAGCCAGTCGAAAAGTGAGTAACCGTAACATCGCTTCAAAGTACCAAATAAGATTGTTGCATTTCCAGTGACTCCAGCAAAAACCTGTTGCCTATGGGGACCATTTTGGTATACTCCGCGCCTAATCCCCCGGGAGACCCCCTGTGCTTGACTACCGCAGTTCTCCCTCGCTCCGGCGCACGACCGTGCAACAGGATTGGCGTGCCTGGCTTTCCACAGAAAAGGCTCAGGTTTTCCGGGAATACGAACATAACCTGGAATCGCTTTATCAAATGTTTAGCGTTTCCTTGAATGAGGCGATCGACTTAAAGCAAGCCGGCCTAGCTGCTATGTCGCAGGAGTCCATTGATACGACTTCGGACCTCTGTGAGCGCCTGATTCGTCCTCTTGCCGGAATGCTTCGCGCTCTTTACGATCATGCCAAGCATTACGGAACAATTCCCAACGCTGCCCCGCTAGATCCCGCAAATTACCGCGGGCAAAGGGAGCAACGTTCCGCACGCGTAAGTGGCCTTCTGAACCGCGTGCTGCTGTCGAGCAGGCTCCAATTTCTCCAAAAAGTCGGAACCCTTGTGGAAATGGTCGAAGATCTGGGAAAGGATTTTCGTAATGCGGCTGACGCCCTGGCCGACGGCACGCTTCGCGACCCCGAACGCGTGTGGAATGAAATAGATGCCGACCATTACGACCTTAACACTTGTCTGCGCGAGACCATTGTTCTGTTTAAGTCCTTCTTGATTGCCCTGCCGGTGGGACAAATCGAGGTTTTCCAAAACGCCATTAGCAAGCACTCCCGAGCTCAAAGACACGATCAGGGCGCTCGCCGCCGGGTCATCCGCAATAGACGACTTCCAGAATTCGAGAGACAATAAACCTACCTGCCTACCCGCAGGGCCCCAGGGCATCCGGCGAAACTAACGGCCCTTTTGGGGTGTTTATTTGTCTTATGCGGGTGAAAGTCAGGACAACTCAAAGGGGGACCCGGCGCATCCGAAGGGTTGGATGCGCCGCAATTGGACCGTTGGCCCGAAACCGACCAAGCGCTCCGAGTGCGCTGACTTCCCGACAGACCACCGCGCCGGTGACTGAAGCGGAAGCCATCCGACTGGCCCAGCAGGGCGACGCTGCTGCTTTCGAGTATCTTTACCAACTACATAGCCGCCGCGTTTACGCCTTATGCTTGCGGATGGTTAACAACCCGGCGGATGCGGAAGACCTGATGCAGGAGGCATTCCTTCAGTTGTTCCGCAAGGTGGGTACGTTCCGAGGCGAATCAGCCTTCTCAACCTGGCTACATCGCATGACGGTAAACGTGGTGCTGATGCGGCTGAGAAAGAAATCGCTTCCGGTGGCCTCTCTTGAAGAAACGACGGAGCCCGACGAAGAAACAGGTGGCCCACGAAAAGATATTGGCGCACCGGACTTGCGCCTGAGCGGCGCTGTAGACCGGGTCAATTTGGAACGCTCGGTGGAGAAATTGCCGCCGGGCTACCGGACGGTGTTTGTGCTGCACGACGTTCAAGGTTACGAGCACAACGAGATTGCGGAGATTATGGGTTGCTCCGTGGGAAATTCGAAATCGCAATTGCACAAAGCCAGAACGCGATTGCGGGATTTGCTGCAAGAAGAGATTCGAGCCCAAGCCAGGGAGGAACGCCAGGCGGCACGGACGCAGACGGCGCACGACGATTGAGTTACAATGAGCACAATTACGGGGTGCGCGCGCGGCTTCGCCGCGTGGAATTCAACACTGGGCCAGGAACGGTTGGTTGAGGTGGAACGGGACGGCCTCGCAGCGGCTGTCTGATGGGAGCAGGGCAATGCAGTGCAGGGACGTGGAGTTGGTTTTAGAGCAGGAAGGTCTGGAGCCGTTGCCGGAAGACGCTCGCACCCATGTGGCAGGGTGCCGCCGCTGTCAGGAATTGTTGGCTGATTTCGAATCGATCGTTTCGGCCGCACACGAATTGCCCGCCGAAGCAGAACCTCCCGCGCGCGTTTGGCTTTCACTCCGGAACCAACTCGAACAGGAAGGTGTGATCTGGGAGGACGTTGTCCTGCCGAAGAATCGCTCTTCCTGGAGTCGCGCCTTCACTCAATTTCTCCGCAGCCGTGCTCTCGCAACCGTCACAGTCGGTGTACTCCTCGCCATCGCGGCAATTGTGCAGTTCCGGCAATCCTCAGAGCCTCGTGTTGCTCTTGCTCCCCCTCGACCGGATATCGCCGCGACTGTCGAACTCTTGAACAAACAAGAAGTCGACGTGAGAAACATGCATCTTGCAAGCAATTCGCCCGTGGATGCTTCCCTACAGCAGAATTTGCAGCAGCTCGATGATTTTATTGCCGACTGCGAGCGCCATTTGAAAGAGTCGCCGCAGGACGAAGTAGCGCGCGAGTACCTCTACAGCGCTTACGAGCAAAAAGCGGAATTACTCTCCGCGATGATGGATCGCGGAAGGAGCGTTAACTAACATGGGAACCATTTTGATGGGACGAAGGATTGCGCTGCCGCTGACCGCGGCAGCAATACTGTGCGCAGGCTCGGCTGCTAGCGCAGCCCCCACGCGCACAGAAAAACACTTTGCGGTTACCGGCCGGCCGGTAGTGGTAATCCAGAATGTGGCCAATGGCCGCATCGAAGTGAAATCCTCCAAGAACCCAGAAGTCGATGTCGTCCTCAACCAGACTTCCAACAAGATCCGCTTCGATATGGAGCAAGTCGGCGACCGCATCGATGTTACCGCCAATCTCGCCGATGCCACGGCGCAGGGAATGGAGCTCGAGACAAGCCTGCAACTCACGGTGCCCGAAGAAACCGAACTCCAGCTCAAGACCGAAACCGGCCTCATCTACGTGGAACAAGTCATGGGCGACATGACGCTGGAAAGCGTAAAGGGCGACGTGCACCTCAAGGAAGTTTCCGGCTACATCATCGTCCGAACAACCGAGGGCTCCCTGCTGTGCACCCAGTGCGCCGGCAAGTTGGATTTCAAGTCCGTCGGCGGCGGCGCACAGGTGCTGCAGCCTGCCCTGACCAACGTTAGCCTGTTCACCACCTCCGGCAACATTCTCTTCGACGGCGATTTCGTGCGCACCGGCCTCTACACCATGAAGAGCGGCAAAGGCCTGGTGGAAGTGCGCTTCTCTGGAAATGATTCTTTTGATTTGAAAGCTCAGACCTCCACGGGCAGCGTCGACAATCAGGCTGCCGCTTTCTTGAAACCCGATTCTCACAGCGGCGTGATCCGTAGGGCCTCGAAGTCCTTTCGCGCACTGTTCGGAACCGTCGGCCAAGGCCTGGCGAAGGTCGATCTATCTTCCTACAGTGGTACAATTCGCATTCTGAAGCGCGATTGATTTTTCGCGCCTTCCTTGCGTGACAACTTCGCCTCTTTTGCGCGGCGCCAAAGCCCGCGCCCCGATTCTTTGCCTCGCCGGATTCATGGGCTCCGGGAAGAGCACTGTTGGCACGCTCCTTGCCCGGCAGCTCGCATGGCGCTTTGTCGATCTCGACGACCGTATCGAGGAATCCGCCGGCCTTGGCATTCCGCAAATCTTCGAGCGCCTCGGCGAGCCCTTTTTTCGCCAGCTCGAAGCCGACCAGCTTCGCGCCGCACTGGGCCGCGCCACCGAACTCAGAGAAGGCACAGTGCTCGCCCTTGGTGGGGGAACATACGCCCAGCCTGGTTGCCCTGACTTTTTGCGTGCCGCCGGCGCAGCCGTCCTGTGGCTCGATTGCCCCATCGAAGTTCTGCTTTCCCGCTGCATGACCATGACCGGCAGGCCGCTCTTCCGCGACGAAGCCAGTTTTCGCGCGCTCTATGCCGAGCGCTTGCCTTCTTATCAAGCCGCCGACTGCCGCGTGGACGGCTCCGGCGAACCTGCCGAAATCGTCGCACAAATTCTGCGGCTCGGCATTGTTGCCTCTGGTGGAACCAGTTCGCATCTAGTCGTTGAGAAACCCCTGCCCTGAGAGAGAATAGGCGCGGGGGTAAGAGGTGCTGTGAAATTTCGAACTGCATTCTTGGGATCGACTCTGGCGCTGGTGGCCTGCGCTGGCTTCTGCCTTGCTGGTCAAAAGAAGGCCGCTGTTGCTGGCGTCCTGGTGCAAGACAAGGGAAAGTTCACCATTAAACTGGGCGGCCAGACCGTCGGCCACGAAGAATTTGAAGTGGTGCCTTCCGGCGGAGGCTGGATCGCCAAAGGCACAGTGGACATCAAGCCGCCCGAAGGCGCTGCAAGCAAAATTACCGGCGCGCTCACGCTGCAACCTGACGGTGCGCCGGTCAGCTACGAGTGGACCGCGCAAACCGACAAAAACATGACCGCACACGTGCTGTTCGCCAACGGCGTAGCCAAAATCTCCATCCAGGTGCAAGGCGCGGATCCGGCCCATCCGTTCGAACAGGATCTCTCCTTCAACACCTCGCGGATCGCCATTCTCGACAATAATCTCTACCACCAATATGCTGTGCTCGCACGCCTCTACGACTGGTCAAAAGGCGGCGAACAAACTTTCCCCGTGCTCATCCCGCAGGAATTGACCCCTGGTACCGTGAGAGTGCTATCCACCGGCTCGACCACCGCCGACGGAAAGACGTATGAAGGCCTCAAGGTCAATTCTTCTGACCTCGAGATTCTGCTTCTTCTCGACAGCAACCACCGGCTGATTCGCTTGGAAGTCCCCGAAGCCAAGGTTTCTGTCGTGCGGGACTAAATGAAGTTAGGGTCGTTCAATCGTGCGGCCAAAAACAAAGTCCGTATTTCTTTCAATCCTGAGCGTCATGCTCTTGGCTGGAGCGCTATTATCCGCTGGCATTGCGGCACATGTCCTACGAACTTGGCGTCAAGGAAGCCATTTCTGCGCCACTCCGCTGAACGGAGCAATGGAATTGAGCTTCATCGCAGCAATCCTCGTCTCCTTTCTCGTTTGGACGTTGCGCTTGCTCTTGAAAAAGAAAAACGCGGTGCTTCCCTAAGGTCGCACCGCGTTCGGTTGTCCACTGTTCGAATCGAAACCTATCGCGCCAACGGCCGCTGAAACACCGGCCTGGTCTGCGGCCCGAAAGGCGCTCCAGGCCGCCGCAGTACGTAGCCCTGTGGAGGAACGTGCGCATGCGTGTGGGCCACGCCCGAATGGCCCGCCCCGATGTGTCCGGTGACGTTCCCATTCACCGGCGCATTCTGCAGAAGGCGCGCCGGATTACCGATAGGGCGGAGATTCACTGGTGCGGCGTGCACGTGATCGCTGATCGCCTGCAGCCTCTTTAGGATCGACTGCCACTGTTCCCAATCGAGTTGTCGCAGGAACGGCCGCAGCCCCTGGATGAACGGATCCTCGAGCAGCGCTTCGCCATCCGATTCCGGGATGAAGAACCGGTTCAGCCCCACGTTCAACGCTTCGGAGATTTTCTCCAGCGTGCCGAGGCTCGGTGTCATTTGTCCGCTTTCAATTCTCGAGAGGTAAGAGCGCGAGACTTTCGAGCGCGATTGTAGTTGGCTCTGGGTCATCGAGCGCGATTCCCGCAACTGGCGAATCCGCTGCCCGATGTTTTCCACGGTCTGCTGGTTGACAAACTTCTCTGACGCGGTCTCAGCCACCGCTTCCTCCGCCGGCGCGGGCGGAGGAATCATGAATTCCAGGCGCTGGGGTAATGCGCGCACGCAACGCCGGCAATTTCCCGTGCGCGTCCTGTACTGTACAAGTCCACACGTCTTGCAGCGGATCACTTCCCGGTCCATCTCTAGCGAATTCATCTCGTCCTTATTCAGTTGTGCCGACACCGGTGCTCCTTGCTGACGTTTTTTCCGGCGTGCGGATAGGAGAGGAACGTCGGAACGTTCGTGGGGAAGGCAGTTTACTGGCGCGAGTGGGAGTATCTTTCGAATATCATTTTCTTGTCAAGAGTATTTTTGGATTTTTTTTGAATTTGCTCCGCCGCTCCTCCCTCTTTACGCCCGTTTTTCGCTGTCCTTTCGTCCAGTTCCCTCGCTTATCCCTTTCACACTCTCTTACCTTTTTGCAGCATTGTTCTTCCTCTTCCACGAGCCATTGAGCAATCCGCGCCTTAGTCCGCTACAGCTTGTGGTCAGTCCACGAAAGCTGCCACCGGAATTGGAAGGCAAGGACCTGATCCGGATTCCTAATCGCAGTTCTTTGTTCGCCGTCGTCTACGCTAAACTAGTCGTTCCTTACCGGGAGACCTCATGCCTACGCGCGAAGACGCCTGGAAACTCCTTTGCGAATACACGCAGTCTGAATCGCTCCGCAAGCACATGCTTGCTGTCGAAGCCTGTGTTCGCGCCTACGCTCGCAAAACCGGCGCGGACGAAGAAACCTGGAGCCTGGCTGCCCTGCTCCACGACTTCGACTACGAGCGCTGGCCCAATCAGGAACACTCCCCCGACCAGGGCCATCCCTCGGAAGGTACAAAAGTTCTTCGCGAGCAGGGCTACTCCGAAGAAATCGTTCGCGCCATCCTTTCTCACGCCGATTACTGCAACGTGCCCCGCCAATCCGCTCTCGAACATACCCTTTTTGCCTGCGATGAGCTCGCCGGCTTTCTCACCGCCTGCACCTACGTTCGCCCGTCAAAGAGCATTCTCGACCTCGAAGTCGACTCCGTAAAACGCCGCATGAAAGACAAGCTTTTTGCCAAAGGTGTCTCCCGCGAGGACGTTCGTAAAGGCGCCGAAGAGCTCGGCATCCCGCTGGAAGAGCACATCGCCTTCTGCATCGCCGCGATGCGTGAGCACGCTGACGCCCTCGGCCTCCGCGGTATCATCGGCTCGCAAGCCGCTTCGTCTTAGCCTTAAGACAACAACGCATCTGACGTCCTTATTCCTCCGACCGATTCGCATGTCGTGCCTTCCATTGAAGCTCCTATAAGTCCTCCCCGGCATGATATCTTGCTGCTCGCAAAGCCATAGCGTCTGGCAAAAACCAGCTTGGAGGGACGACATGCGCCATTTTTTTGCGACAATTGCGGTGTTCCTGGTTAGCGCTGTGACGACAACCTCCCAAACAGCTCTTCCCAAACCCGATCACGCCACAGCGGCAGAGGAAGACATCGCACGCATTATGGGCTACTCGATGGCACGCGGCGGCGCATCAAACTTCCTCGAAACTCTTACTGACACCATAGGCGGGCGAATCACCGGAAGCCCGGAATCACGAGCGACAGCTGAGCTCATTTTGAAAACCCTGAAAGAAGCGGGGTTCGACAGCGCGCATTTCGAAGAATACGAACTGCGTTCGCTTTGGCAGCACGGACCAACGAAAGGCGAAGTCATCAGTCCGATCCACCGCGCACTGTACATCGGCTCTTATGGATGGGTTCCGGGCACCTCTGGTCCCATCGAAATGCCGGTGATCGATTTCGGAGCGGCCAGCGAAAATCACGCCCCCACGCCCGAGCAAGTACGCGGAGGCGCGGTCATCGTCGAACAGCAAAGCAGCGGCGTTTCGTCAACGTACGCCGGATCACGCCTCGCGATCGCCAAGCAACTTGCCCAAGCCGGCGCCGCCGCAATGTTCATCGTTTCCGACAAGCCGGACCGCATGGTCTACACTTCGGCGTTCGGCTTCTATCCCCGCGGCCCGCTCCCCATTCTCTCTATTGCTGCTGAAGATGCCGCACTGCTTCGGCGATTGCTCGCCAAAGGCCCGGTGAAACTTCGGCTGGATGTTCAAAACTCGTTCGCCAGCGGCCCGGGGCGCGAGCGAAACGTCGTCGCGGACCTCGAAGGCTCTGACCCCACGGAGATGGTGCTGTTGACCGCCCATTTCGACTCATGGGATCCCGCGCAGGGCGCCAACGACAATGGCGCCGGCGTCGCCACCGTGCTCGAAGCCGCGCGTGTCCTGAAAGCACTGAAAATTCGCCCCAGGCACACCATTCGATTCGTGTTTTTCTCCGGCGAAGAGGAACTGGCCAATGGCTCTCGCGCCTACGTCGAGCAGCATCGCGCAGAGCTCGACAAGATTCACGCGGCGATCAATACGGATTCAGGCGCACAGGCACCGCTGGGCCTTCAGCTCAACGGCCGCCAGGATCTTGCAGCAGCAACGAAAAAATTGCTAAAACCTTTGGCTCCCCTCGGCGCTGACGGCCTCTCCATGGACGCCGACTTTGATTCTGATCACGAATCTTTCATGGTGGTCGGCGTGCCTGCCTACGCTTTGCGCACGGAGCGTGGCGACTACGATGTGCGTCACCACACTATTATCGATACTTTTGAAAGAATCGATCCCCGCATGCTGGCGATTCATACCGCTGTGATGGGTGTGCTCGGCTATCAATTCGCCAATGCTGACGAGCGGCCCGGCCGTAGGCTCTCG
>Ga0126378_10003311_pt1 | contig 12170 bp, 8 predicted proteins | sample PanSoiMetPlot_23_FD_92587 | JGI IMG/M metagenome (GOLD analysis project Ga0126378, IMG submission 92587) | Tropical forest soil microbial communities from Panama - MetaG Plot_23 | ecosystem: Environmental > Terrestrial > Soil > Tropical forest > Bulk soil | place: Panama | collected 2016-02-17
CAGCGGCGGTCCGCCCGGAAACGAGATCAACGCTGCATCGTCCGGATCATCGAGGCCGATCGTGACCGCGTCGCTGGTCGCCGGCTGCAATCGCTGCATGACCCGGGCGAGCACCGTGGCCGGCACCTTGGCGGCGCAGCCGCCGCAGCGCATCGGGTCTGCGCCGTCATCCGGGACCATTTCCGGCAATTCGCGGTAGCGCCGCATCCAGCGCCGGTCGATCCAGTCCTTGAGCTGCCACAACGATGCGCCGTAGGCGGCGAGCGGCCCGCGCGAGGCGACCGCATGCCCGTCTCCGGTACCGATCAGCGCCAGCCCGCGGCGCTGCGGGACGGCCCGCCGCACCGGCTTTCCGGCAAGCGCGCGCCGCAAATTGGCGGCGAGCGGTGGGCCCTGGCGGACCGCATAGACACCGGCCTTTTCGCGCGGATGGGCGATCATCGTGGCCACATCACCGGTGGCGAAGATATTCGGATCCGCAATCGAACGCAGGGTTTCGTCGATCGCGATGAAGCCGTCTGCGGTCAGGGGCAGACCAGTTTCCGCAAGCCAGGAGGTCGCCGCCGCCTCGGTCACCCATAGCGCCTCGTCAAAGGCGAGCTGCTTGCCGTCGCCGCAGACCAGCACGCGGGGCTCGACGCGGACGATCGCGTGGTCGGTCAGCACCGCGATCCCGCGCTCGGCGAGGATCCGCTCGAAGAGGCGTCGGACCCGCGGGTTGTGTGAGGGAAGCAGTGCCTCCCGGGTCACCAGCGTTACCTCGACGGCGCCGTAGCGCAGGCCGGTGAGCCGATGCTGGGCGGAGAGTGCCAACTCGACACCAGCCGCACCACCGCCGACCACCGCCAGGCGCATCCTGGCCATATTCGTGGCCCGGGCGAGCAGCGCTTCCCATCGTCGGGCGAAATGAGCGATCGGCTTGACCGCGATCGTATGCTCGGCGGCACCGGGGACATCGCCGGTCCGCGGCGCCGCTCCGATGTCAATCGACAGCAGATCCCAGCGGATCGGCGGGTGAGCACGGCTCAGCACGAAGCGACCGGCACGGTCGACGCCGGTCGCCTCGTCGCGGATCAGCCGCGCCCCGGCAAACCTCGCAAGTCGGCCAAGATCGATATGGCATTCCTCAAAGGAGTAATGCCCGGCGACATAGCCCGGCAGCATGCCCGAATAGGGCGTCTCGACGTCGCGGCTGATCAAGGTGACCCGCACCCCGGGCACCGGCCGCATGCCAAAGCGCTTCAGCACATGGACATGGGCATGACCGCCGCCGACGAGAACGAGGTCCTGGGCGATCGCAACGCGCTGCTGCATCGCCTCACTATGCCCGAGGGCCGCCCGGAAGACGAGGGAAGCCTAACCTAAGAGGGCCGCGTTCGAGTTCCCTGGTACACGTGAAAATACTGTGAAAGAGCCGATTCCAGCCCTTCCCGCGAGCGACTGGCGACCGCTAAGTAGTTGATATTTCGGGAGATCCGAGCCCAAATTCCCTAGGCGAGCGAACAGCGAAATAAATCGGCCGAAGAGCGACAAGAACTCGGCGATCAAAGAATTAATTCGATCGAGCACGGACGATCGTCACAACGTCGTTGGGATGCCTTTGCGTGAGCGCGAGCGGTGGCTACCATCAGTCGCCGGCTTCCTCCCGTTCCAAGCCTCGCGGGCTTCCTTGATCAACAACCAGACGATTGCCAACGAAGTTACGGCGTCGACCCACCATGAGCCGAGTGTGAGCTGTGCCAAAAGTCCGACCAACACGACAAAAGAGAGCCAGCTGCAAGTGATGCTCTCCACAGCATCGGCCCGCAGAGCGGAACTGCCGACCGCCGCGGCAACCCGCAACTTGCGCCGCGACAAAACCCACATAATCGGGATCGCCGCCAGCGCGACCGCCAGGCCCGGCCACGAGAATTCCGCGCTCAAGGCCGAAGGCAAGCAACGTAACCGAACGCGCGACGAGACCAGCAGCGATCGCCACGGCCACCTCGATCAGCAGCCACGCAATGGTGAAACATTCGAGGAAGAACGCCTCCCGAATGACCTGCGCACGTTGGGCCTTGGAAATAGCAGCCTCCAGCACTCCGGTTCCGCTGGCGCATTCAGCCACCGCACAGCTCGTCCCTGACGCCAGTGTTTATCAAATAAGCATCGATAATTCTGCGGCTCGCTCGCGAGATATCAGCGTGCGATGATGTATCGGGTGGCCTTGCCGTCGTACTCACCCGAGACCGGCCGCTCACGCTGCAAACTACTTTGTTCTCGGACGCTTTTCTGATTACTCGCTTCCCAGGCGCTGCGCGCAAGGTCGGCTACTTCCTGTCAAATCCGCCTGGGGGAGGGCGGGGCGCCACCCGGCTCGGCCTGCAGCTCGGTGAGAAGCGCCTCAAGTCGCCGCTTTTGACTCTCGAGCAAGCGGATGCGGTCGGTAAGCCTTAGATGCCTCGCGGCAATGAGTCGCGCCTCGATCATCGCGATCTCGCGGACCAATTGTCCGATTTCGATTTCATTGGGTATCATGTTAGCTATCAGCCTTCGGTGCAGCAGGCGAAGGATTTGGCAGTTTGATTTTTAACCAAACTGATCAGTGGTCCTCTCTCTGCGCGCAAGATCCTGACCCGGATTGTGCAAGCAGCGAGGCGCTTGGTTACGTCCATCTGCATTCAATCCAGGCGTATCGGTCCAAAGGCGAGGCGATTCATGCTGTCCGCGAACCAAGCCAGAGCGCGGCGCCGGACCCCATGAACCTCGATGGTCGTCATTAAGCGAGAGTTCTCCGGCCATCCACAGGGCAGAGCCGGAAGGGTACTCGACTGAGACGAGGAAGACCGCCCGAGCCGGCGGCGAGGGCTGGCCGCGAGAGATTGGCGAGCTTGGCGACTTTGGTGGTGCCTTTGTTGGTTATGCTAGCCGGCTAATCGCAATGGTTCAGCGGTAGGGGCCCCATGCCAGCGGGACACATAAACGGGGTTATGATTCCGCACCGAGAAATAAATGTCGAATATTGCTGTACGTGAATTTGATGACTTTCCCCCGGCGGAACACTGAAATTCATCGTTCCAAATTCTCCATCCCGACCGTAGCATACATGAAAGTACGCCGCAACGTCGTCGCAGGTATTAGTAAGCTTACTTACCCCGGCGCAGTCTGAGCTGCTGAGAGCGTACGCTGGGGTAAAGTCGATGGCGAGCGATAATATTGAGATCATAACTATCTCTAGGCGATGGTTGAGACGCATCTCGCAGTTTCCCAAAATCTCAAAAAATCTTTTTGGATTAGGAGAGCACCCTTGATGCCTCAGACATGCAGGGTGCCGCCTCAGCGTTCGAAATGACGCCGAAGATATACAACCTCTTCGACGCCACTTGTGGCGCAGCGCATCGATATAGGGCCACCGGCTAACCGAGGGTGTGGTGTTCGCTGTCGACATAGACATTTCCTCCCGCGATCAGCTTTGGGTAATGGGTCGCGTGGGTCCCAGCGTAATCGCTCGTTGAAGACGCCTTCCACTGCCAGGTGACGGGAGCGCTCGCCAGCGCAGTGGACCCATTCAATCGAGGCGTATTGGTCCGAAGGCGAGGCGATTCACGCTGTCCGCAAACCAAGCTAGCGCACCACGCTTCAAACCATGGACCTCGATCTGATGAATTCGATACAGCATCGCGTAGCTCAGTTGCGCCAGCCGGCCTCGGATAAAGTGTCCGGGCAGCGGCCCGTAATGGCCGACGACACCAACAGCGTCGTATCCGGCAAGCGAGACCAGGAGTCCGCGGTCCTGGTAGCGGAAGGGCCGCATGGCTCGTCCGATCAACCATGCCGGCAACTGGCGGGCGAGATGCCGCGCCTGCTGGCGTGCGACCTGAGCAGTCGACGGCAGCGATCGGCCGGCGGTCGAAGCTTCGAGCTTGGCGCAATCTCCGAGCGCAAAAATGCGCTCGTCCGCTAGCGTCTGCAGGGTCGGACCGACCAGGAGCTGGCCCGTTGGCGTCACGCCGAGCCCGTTCAAGCCACCCGCAAACTCGGGGCCTTTGACACCCGCCGCCCACACGATGATGTCCGCCCCCAGCCGCCGCCCATCAGCCAGCTCGACCTGCCGCTCACGGATCGCGGTGACCGCCGCGCCGATCACTATGCCAACCCCGGCCCGGCGAAGCCGGAGATCCGCCAAGTTTGCTATGGCATCGGGCAGACCCGGCAGGATGCGCGGGTCGTGCGCGACCAATGTCACTTTTAAGCGCGAGCGCACCATCTCGGCATCGTAAGCCACGGCGATGTCAAATGATCGGCTGAGCTCGGCTGCCAGCTCGACGCCGGTGGCGCCGGCACCGACGACCACGAGGTTCATCGCCTTTCGTCCGGCAATCGCGCACAGCAGCTCGGTCACGAGCCTGCGGTTGAGCAGCTCGGCGTCGCGCAGATCGTCGATGTAAATGCAATGCTCGGCGACACCGGGTGTGGCCCGGTCATTGGTGCGGCTCCCCGCGGTAATGACCAGGACATCATAGCCCAGCGCGTAAGATGGCAGCTCCGCCTTGCCGTCCGGGAGAAGATACGGCGCGAGCTGCACCGTCCGTGCGTCTCTATCGAGCCCGCACATCTCGCCCGGCCAGAAGCGAAAATGATGCCGTCTCGCATGGTCGAGAAATGAGATCCGGTGCTGACTAGGGCTGGCGGTTCCTGCAGCAAAAGCATGCAGTATCGGCTTCCAGGCATGGGCCAGGCTGCGGTCCACCAGCGTCACCTGAGCCTTGCCGGCGCGGCCCAGCCTATCGCCGAGCTTGGTCGCCAGCTCAAGCCCGGCAATGCCGCCGCCGACAATGACGATGCGCGGTGCCTGTTCCATCTCAGCGAGCCTCCTCAACGAGTTGTCGGGCCGGGTCTGGTTTCGCATTGACGACCGGAAGCGCCCGCCGGCGCGGCCGCGTTTCACCAGCCGACTTCCGCCATGCCGATGGGTGCAGGCGCTCGCGCAGCCGCTGGAAGACGACATAGAGCAACGGGACCGCAAAGACGCCGAGGATGGCGGCGGCGAGCATGCCGCCGAACACCGGGGTTGCGACATCGCGACGCGCGAGCATCGACGGGCCGGTGGCGACGACCAGCGGCAGAAGGCCCAGAATAAAAGCGAATGATGTCATCATCACCGGCCGAAACCGCAGGCGAGCACCTTCGGTCGCGGCCTCGAGCAACGGCACGCCCCGCTCGCGCCGCTGCTTGGCGAACTCGACGATCAGAATGCCATTTTTTGCGGCGAGCCCGATCAGCACGACCATGCCGATCTGCGCATAGAGATCGAGAGTAAGACGGCCGAGAGCGATGCCCGCAATGGCGCCCAGTACGCCGATCGTGACAGAGAGCAGGACCGACACCGGAATGCTCCAGCTCTCGTACAGAGCGGCGAGAAAGAGATACGCGAACAGCACCGCAAATCCGATGATTACGCCGGTTCGCCCCTCGGCGCGTTTCTCCTGAAAGGAGATGTCGGTCCAGGCATCGCGATAGCCGCGCGGCAGCACGTTGGAGGCGACCTGCTCCATCGCCGCGAGCGACTGTCCGGAGGAGACGCCGGGTGCCGGGTTCCCTTGCACCGTCACGGCAAGCTGGTTGTCACAGCGGATCAGCGCCTGCGGCCCGACCGTAATTCGCGCCTCGACGAGGCTGCGCAATGGGATCATCTCCCCTTTGGAATCGCGCACATGGATACGGTAGATGTCCTCGATCGTATTGCGATCGCGGGCCTCGGCCTCGACCTGCACCTGCCAGGTACGGCCATACAGGTTGAAGTCGTTGACGTAGTAACCACCGAGCGAGGTCTGCAGCGCGTCAAAGATCGAGCTGATCTTGACACCGAGAATCTTTGCCTTGTCGCGGTCGATATCGAGGTAGACCGACGGGGTGGTAGCCGAGAAGGTGCTGAAAACCCGAACCAGCTGCGGATCCTGATTGGCGGCCACCAGCAGGCCGCGCAGCACCTGAGCCAATGTTTTGGGATCTCCGCCCGGCTTGTCCAGCAGCACAAAACTGAACCCGCCGCTCTGGCCCAGTCCAATGATTGGCGGCGGCGCCATCGGGATCGCGATGCCCCCGCGAACTTGCCGCAGCTTTTCGCCGACCCGGGCGATCACCGCCTGCGCCGTATCCGACGGGTTCGCGCGCTGATCGAACGGTTTCAGCGAGACGATCACAAAGGCGGCGTTCGGCTCGGAGTAGTTGTCGATGAAGTTGAGACCGATCACCGAAGAATAGTCGGCGATCGTGTCCTCGTGCCGCAGAACATCCTCGACCTGCCGCACCACCTCGCCGGTCGGCCCGACCGCCGCACCTTCAGGAAGCTGCACAATGACAAAGAATGCGCCCTGATCGTCGTCGGGCAAAAAGCCGGTGGGGGTAATGCGATACAGCGAGACCGCACCAAAGGAGGCGGCCCCAACCATGACGAGCGCCAGGACCGACATCCTGACCAGTCGAGCGACCAACACGCCATAGCCGTCGCGCACCCTATCGATCGCGCGCATCACCACGCCGATCGGCCCGCGGCGTGTACTGCGGTGCGGCTTCAGGAAGATCGCGCAAAGTGCCGGTGACAGGGTCAGCGCATTGGTTGCCGAGAGCAGCATCGCGACCGAAACGGTGACCGCGAATTGGCGAAACAGCTCGCCCGAAATCCCACCGATAAAGGCTACCGGAACAAAAACCGACAGGAGTACCAAGGTGATCGCAATAATGGGCGCGGTAATTCCGGCCATTGCCTTGATTGTCGCCTCGGGCGCCGTCAATTCGGGGTGCTCCTCCATTGTCGCCTGGGCTGCCTCGACGACGACGATAGCGTCATCGACGACGATGCCGATCGCCAGGACGAGCGCCAACAGCGACACAGTGTTGGCCGAATAGCCAATGGCGTTCAGGACTATGAACGTGCCGACGAGGCTCACCGGTACCGCGATGGTCGGTATCAGCGTCGCCCGCAGGCTTCCGAGGAACAGATAGACGACCAGAACCACGAGCACGAACGCCTCGGCCAGCGTCTTTTGCACTTCGCGGATTGTGGCTTTGACGAAAACGGTGGGGTCGTAGGTGACCCTCCAGGCGAGGTCGTCGGGGAAGGACTTCTGTGAGGCGGCAAACAGCTTGCGCACTGCGTCGAGAGTCTTCAGGGCATTGGCACCCGGTGACTGGTAGATGCCGATCAATACGGCTTTGCCGCCATCGAGCCGGGTTGCGCGGTCCATACTCTGAGCGCCGAGCTCGACGCGGGCGACATCGCCGAGGCGCAGCACCGAGCCATCCGAATTCGTCCGCACAATAATGTTCTCGAACTGTTTGACCGAGGTCAGCCTCCCCAATGTCTGGATATTGAGCTGAATGAGCTGCGGGCCGGCTGTCGGGCGCGCGCCGATCCTCCCCACTGCCGCTTGTACGTTCTGTGATTTGATCGCATCCTCAATGTCAGTGGTGGTCAGCTTGAGGCTGGTCAGGCGATCGGTATCGACCCAAACGCGCATCGAATAATCCTGCGCGCCGAACAGCAGCGCATCGCCAACGCCGGGTGTGCTCTTAATCGCATCCAGCAGATTGATCGTCGCGTAGTTCGAGATGAACAGCTCGTCGTGGCTGTTTTTTGGCGAATAAAGTGCTATCACTCCGAGCAGCGCCGAGGATTTTTTCTTGACGCTGATACCCTGGCGGCGCACGTCTTCAGGCAACTGTGAAAGCGCCACTTGGACCCGGTTGTTGACGTTGACGGTGTTGATGTCCGGATCGGTGCCGAGCTCGAAGGTGATCAGCAGCGTGTAGCTGCCGTCATTGCCGTTGACGCTCTTCATATAGATGGCTTTGTCGACGCCGACCACCTGGCTTTCGATCGGCTGCGCGACGGTCGCCTCGATCACCGCTGCCGAAGCACCGGGGTAGCTCGTGCTGACTTCCACCTGCGGCGGCACGATGTCGGGATACTGCGCGACCGGGATCACGGACATCGAAAGCAGGCCGGCGATCGTCGTCACGACTGCGATGACCGTCGCGAGGTGCGGCCGCCGCACAAAGATTTCTGAAATCATCGGATCAGCTCCGCGGCAGCGGGGTGGCCGGATGGGGCATGACCGCCGCGCCGGGGTGGATCAGCTGCGCGCCTTCGACAATCACTTGCTCGCCGCCCGAGAGGCCGGCTTCGACGATGGCGTCGGGGCCGTTCTCGCCGCCGATGGTCAGGCGCCGCATCGCCGCCTTGCCGTTTTGCACGATAAAAACATATGGACCGTGCTGGTCGGCAAGCAGCGAAGCTTGCGGGACCAGCACCTTTTGATCGGGCTTGTCGTCCTCGACGGCGACGCGCACCAGCTGGCGGTCGACCAGCACGCCACCCGGATTGGGCACGATGCCGCGAACGGTGACGGTATCGGTCGACTCGTCGACCGATACACCAAGAAAGTCGAGCCGTGCGGGCTTGTCGTAGCTGGTGCCGTCCGAGAAGCGGATCACCGCGTGCATCGCCCCACCGCGCTTTTCGAGCTGAACGCGCTTCATGCGCAGCAGCAGGCGCTCGCTCACCGGGAAGACCACATAGATCGGGTCTTGCGAGACGATTGTCGTCAGCACACCGCTCGCCGGACCGACGAGATTTCCCTTGGTCAGGCTGGTGCGGCCGATAAGCCCGGTGATGGGTGCAATGATCTGAGTGTAGCCGAGCTCGATTTGCGCGTTTGCGAGGGTGCCTTCTGCCGTCAGCAGGTTGCCCTTCGCCGATTTCTCGTCGGCGACCCGCTGGTCGCGGACCGCCAGCGCGGTCACGCCCCTTTCGGCCAGGTATTGCGCGCGCTCGGCGTCGAGGGAGGCATTCGCAAAGACCGCCTGCGTGCGGTACAATGCGCCCTCGGCTTTTTGAACGGCCGCCTGAAACGGTGCCTGCTCGATCCGATAGAGTGCGGCACCTTGCTTGACCACATCACCTTCCTTGAAGAGGACGTCGTCGAGAAAGCCGGTGACGCGCGCCCGGATGTCGACCCGGTTGATTGCCTCGATCCGGCCGACAAAGTCCTTTGCTTCGCTGATCGGCCGGCGCAGTGCGACTATGGTCCCGACAGGCACCACGCCGTCGGGTCTGGTTCCAGGAAGGGCCTCTGCGGCCAGGGCAGGCAGCGCGGTGACAAGGCCAGAGGTTAGCACGGCGAGGCGGATTATGTGTCTCATGTCAACCCTCCCTGCTCTGACGGCTCGCTCGATGCATCTCGATTGCTGACCGCCGTCGGATCGCCCGTTGTGATTAATACCCGGCCGGTTCAGTTGGCGGCGCTGACTGTCGCTCCAGCGAGCATGTCGGCTTTGCGGTCCAACGCGGCGATCAACCCGTCGACGCCGCCAGTCCGGATGATCGCGGCGAATTCGGAACGGCGCGTCGCCACTTCGCTGATCGCGCCATCGAGATAAATATCGGCAATCAGCCAGCCGTCGCCGGTACCGTGAAGCATGTAGTCGATCTGGACCGGCTCGCCATTGGCCTTGATGATCTGGCTGTGCACCGTGACGCCTGTGGTGGCCGGCTGTTCACCGACGACCTGCAGTTTTTGGCCGGCATAGCTGTCAAAGCGATCGACATGGATTGCCGAGATATAGCGAGTGAAGCTTTCGGTCACCTGCTGCCGCTGAGCCTCAGTCATGGAGGCCCAGGACGCACCGATCGACAACCGGGCCATCGCTGGGAGGTCGAAGCTCCGTCGAATTACCGGCTCGAGTTGTGCGAAGCGTCCCGCTCGTCCGAGGGTAGGGCCGTGTTCCATCGTGATCAGCAACGCGTCATAGAGCCGCTGCACGGTATTGCCGCCGCTGACCGGCATCGCACCGGCCCGACTGGACAGCATGGCAATGACAAGGCCAGTCGCAAAGGCGGCCGCTTTACCGACTGAGGTGCTTCTCGGTCTGGGGTGAGAGTCGGTTTGGGTCGATGGCGTGGACGAAGCAACAGAGGTCCAAGCACGCAAGACTGCATCTTCGATTCGGCACATGCCAACTCCCGTTTTTGTAGTCGCTCTAAGTTCGCATTCCCGCGTATCACCAGCCCGGTGCTGGCGGCACCGCTAGTGGAGCCGGTGGCGGCGCTGGCGGAGGCGCGAGTGGTGCCAACGGCGGGGGAGGTGGCACCATGGGTGGCGGCGGTGCAAGGGCTAGTGGCGGTGGCAATGGTTGCGGCTGGTGGCCGGCCGCGTAGCCTGCTCGGTAGGCGCTTCGCTCGAATCTTTGGTCGTAGACCAGGCCGGTGGCCAACCCGACGCCAGCCCCGGCGACGGCAGCAATCGCCGCATCATCGTGGGTTCCCCACATGGTCTGGACTGTTGCGCTCCCGGCATCTCTGTTCAGGGCACGTGTGTGTGTATCCGTGACATCGGCACACCCCCAGAGCGGGCCGGCACATGCGATGGCAACAATCGCTAGGCGCTTGGTTTCTCTACTGGGCATCGGCTACCTCCGGCGCATCGGGTGATCCACAACGTCACCCGCCCCGCGATGGCGGGCGGCGCTTGGCAGAGAGAGCTTGCAATTCGCTCCGCCTTATGGCCATATAGGTCGATACGACCACATAGTCAATATGAAAATATGGTCATGATGACGATAAAGTATGAGGAGGCCAACGGTGGCGCGCGTTAACCTCGCACGGCGCGCTGAGATTGGGCGTGAAAAACGGGCGCGCACTCGCACGCAGCTGATCGAGGCAGCCAAGACCCTGCTCACCGTACGGCCAATCGAGGCGGTGACCGTAGACGAGTTGGTCACGGCCGCGGCGGTGGCCAAAGGCACCTTCTATTATCATTTCAACGACCTCGAGGAGCTCACCGCCGCGGTCGCGAGCGAAATGGCGCAGGGGTTCGACGAACTAATCGGTCCGCGCCGCCTCGCCTTCGCGGATCCGTTGGAACGCGTCGCCTGCGGCGTGATGGGATTTCTCGACAAGGCGGTCGCGGACCACCGTTGGGGGCGGCTCGTCCTTAACGGGCCCACTCCGCCGGGGTTAAAGCGTCCTGTTCGCGATCATCTGATGGCCGATCTGGCGGCGGCACAGCAAGCTGGCGAGCTCGACGTCGAGGACATTGGCCTTGCGGCCGACCTGGTTATCGGGATTTGGCGCGAGGTGACACGCGCGATCGTCGAGGACCGCCTCGGCCCGGCGAGTGTGGATATCGCCTGCTCGGCAATGCTTCGCGCCCTCGGTCTGACGCGATCTCAGGCGTCAGCCTTAACGGTCCGGGTGCGGCGCAAGGCCATCGACCTGAACGCCAATCAAGTTGCGGTGACCTGAACGGTGCAGCTGCAACAGGTCATTTCACGGCAAACGGGACCGTCAGGTTTCCGCCGTCAGGATTGTCTCCTCGCGGAAGAGACCGTCGAAAACCCTTTACCTGCTTGGCGAGCAGGACCGTATCATCGTGGTTTCCAGCCAAGTTGGCTGCCACCGCAGCCGCCACGACAAGACACGGCTCGGGCTTTCACCTCAGCGCGACCATCGAAAGCGTTCTTCGACGCATCGGATGGTCTGATAATTGCCGGAATCACAGATTCTCGGCCGAGAATCTGGAGCATGACAGGGGGCATCCCGATAGACTTGGGACGACCCCATCAGTGTGTCCGCTCGGGAAACTGCGAAAAATCGTTTGATCGGGGAAACGCAAATGATGACGGACCGTAGAAAACTGCTCTGCCGTGCTGCCGGCGCGCTGACCGCGGTTGCATCTGCCGGATGCGGTCTGCCGAGCCCCGCATTCGCGCAGGCGCCCCAGCGGAGACGCGAGGTTGTCGTCAATGGAAAGCGTGTTCGGACCGTCGACCTGCACGCCCATTGTCACGTGCCCGAGGCGGATGCGCTGATGGGACTAAAGGTGCCGCTGGCGTCGCTGGTCGTCTCGCCGGAACGCATCAAGACGATGGACGAGCAAGGCATCGATATCGAAGCGCTCAGCCTCAACCCGATCTCTTGGTACAACGCCGAACCCGACCTCGCCGGCGAGGTCGTAAAGCTGCAAAACGAGAAGCTGGCCGAAACCTGCGCGGCGCAGCCGGACCGGTTCGTCGGCTTGGCGTCGGTAGCCTTGCAGCATCCGGATCTCGCCGCGGCGCAACTCGAAGATGCGGTTAAAAACCTCGGATTGCGCGGCGCGCTGATCGGCGGCAGCGTCAATGGCGAGGAG
>Ga0126378_10003312_pt1 | contig 12170 bp, 9 predicted proteins | sample PanSoiMetPlot_23_FD_92587 | JGI IMG/M metagenome (GOLD analysis project Ga0126378, IMG submission 92587) | Tropical forest soil microbial communities from Panama - MetaG Plot_23 | ecosystem: Environmental > Terrestrial > Soil > Tropical forest > Bulk soil | place: Panama | collected 2016-02-17
TGCAGGATCTTGTCATCATCGCGTAATACACCACATCGCTTGAGATCGGAGACAACCGGGGCGACAAGATCGTCCGGTGAGCCTTCCAGCGGTCGATATTTTTGCGAGAAATAGATTTCAGCCTGAATGCTGCCGCAACCATCGGGAGCAGTGTGAGGTGAAAACATATGAGGAAAGCTCAGCCGGGCAAAACATATATCGCGATCGTAAAAATAGGTCCATTGTCCCTCCGACAGATCGGCACGATTTATTCCGAGGTTCACCATGACACAACTTGTGCACGCCAGCTTCTTTGCCGCTTCAAGTACATCGGGAGGCGCACCCACAATCATCGGAACCAGTTCAGTTAAAGGCACAGAAGAGATCACCGCCTCATACTCGGCCACGACTCCGTTGGCAAAGTGAAGTTCCTTCGCGGCCGGGTCCAACCGTACAAGCTTATGGCCCAGACTGAGCTGGGTCCGTTCTGGCAGGAAGTTTAGGTATGAAACAAATCCGTCATACGACGGATATCGAACGTAATCGACATAGTGGACATCAGGCGTCTCAGGGGAAAGTGCGCCGAGCAGAACTTCTTCCAGCTTTGCTCGATACAATCTGGGTCCCAGCCAAGCGGTACTCATATTGTCTGCCGTAGTGGTGTGATACTTGAACCCATACTCCATCGGAAAGGTCTCTGCGAATGTCTTGCCGTAGCTGGCGATCAGCCAGTCAGCGTAGTTCCCGATGAGTTTGCGTTCGACATTGTTCTCCTGATCGTGGTGAGCTCCGATAAAGTCTCGCAGGCAGTTCACCACCAGATCCGTCGGCAAACCCGACAAATTGCATATCGCAGGGTGTTTGATCCAATGTCCCTTCCAGTAGTTGTTAGGACGGGCACGGATAACTTCGTATTCTTCATTGACACTCTCCGCAAAAAGTTTTTGCAGTCGCTCGTGCTTAGTGAAAGAAACGTGCGGCCCCTCATCGAAGATAAAGCCACTAGGGTGTCTAAATGACGCGGTATGACCACCGTAGTATGCATTTTTGTCGTATGTAACTGAGGGGACGCCTTCTTGGTGAAGGCGGTATGCTGCACCCCACCCTGCCATTCCTGAACCTAAAATCGCAACTCTCTCCATGTTTTAGCTCCGCTCCTCTCTTAATCCCTTGTATCGACTTCCAAGCAGTTAAACCAGGGCGCTGTACATGTCCGGACATCGCTCCAATTCTTCTCGGTACCACGCGACAGTGCGCTCAAGCCCCTCTTGCAGTGATACTGCAGGCTTCCACCCGATTCGGGCGAATGTTTCGGCGGTCTTGGCAACTCGGACTGGTTCGAAAGGCCTGTCACGTAGGGCGCCAAACTCTACCTTTCCACCAACCAATCTTGCTAATGCCTCGACGATTTCGCGGATGGACAGCAGTGATCCGGATCCTACATCAAGGGTCGCGCCATCCACATCAGTGCCTTGAGCAATTGCCAGAAAGCCGGTCACTACATCCGATACATAGATCCAGTCCACGAGCCGCTCCCCGCTGCTGATTTTGGGTGTTTTTCCTTGAAGCAACGAAAGAGTAACGTACGGAATCAGCTTCGTAAGGTCCGTTTGTGCCGGACCGTACACCATGAACACACGGGCAATGACGATTGGCAATTTATATAGCGCGTGAAACATTCGTGCATAACCGCTGCTGGCCCACTTCGCAGCAGCATAAGGCGCGGAGGGAAATCTCTCGCCACTCTCGATCTCGGGTTCCGCCAAAGAACCAGTCAGCACAACGCGAGAACAATTGCATTCAGCAGCGACCGCGAGAAGATTGACCGTACTTTGAAGATTACTTTGAAATGTGGGGATGACATGGTCCAGGTCGGGTGCACCCTTGACGTGACTCGCCAAATGAAAAATAAGCTCTGGTCGTGTCTCTTCAAATATTCGTCTCACTTGCGCCAGATCCGCAAAATCAGCTTGCCACCAGCATTGATCAGCGCCAGTTTCTGGACGCCGTGACCGATAGATACCGTGCACCTCTGCCCCTTGTTGGCATAAACGACGGCAGAGGTGCGAACCAATAAAGCCGTTTGCTCCGGTAACCAGAATTCGCCGGTTCTCAAGCGGGCCAAACATTTGATACCTTTCTCCTCGGAAATCTTGCCCAGAATCCAGCGGGCAGCTCTGTTGAAAGAGCTGTGCGACCACGATAGGCGAAACCTCGCTCGTACGCAGTAATCATACGACGATGTCGGCAGGTGCTCTGGTTCCATATTCTGGTCGAGGGACCTGCTCGACAGCGGGCCACCGTGCATTCTGCTCGCGCCAAAGTGCCTCGGCCAGACCGCCAGCCGGGGGTTTGACGTCGTTGGCTGAAATCACGTCATCTTGCGAGATATCTCGTAGCAGCTTGCATCCCTCTGAGAGGCCGATAGGAAGCGCCGCCATGGAGCGAGCAACACTCCAGTTATCAATGAGGCCGTAGGCGCAGAATCCGCCGATGCCGTCGAGACGGTCTCCCGCATGCAAATTACGTTTGGCGATGGTTACGACCTCACAAACCGGTCCTGCGAAGGATGCAACGGTCGGATCACGCTTGATCATCGCTCGACTGATGGACGACACGATTTGGAAAGGAGGCAGATGATAGGGCGTGTAGAAGACATAGAATGGCCCATCGCCCAGCTTGTAGTATGCTAGCTGCGCCTGTTTGAGAGGGGCTTCTTCGTACGCAATTACAAACGCGCCAGTGTGCGGGGCAGCCCCCAGCGCGTAATCTACCAGACCAGTATCCAGCAGCTGGTCTGCAGGTAGTAATCCAGCCATGTCACGCACATCCGTGCAGGTAGGGCCATACATCCCGCGGCGTCCAACGCGGAATCCTGTCGCGTTGGCGAGTATTGTTGCTTCCATTGACAATTTAGTAGCATCAGCGAACGAAGTAACTTTTTTGACGTCTAGCTGATGCTTTTCTGCAAATGCCCGCTGCGTCTCCGGCGTGCGGTAATGATCGACCATTCCCTTTATGTTGCCCGCAGCCACGGGACGCAGTCCCACCATCCGCAGGTAACGTACCAGGCTCATCGCGACTCCTGGTTCTTCGCCATCCGTGTGCGTCATCACGACGCTGGCCTCATCTGCCTTCACCCTAAGGATGGGTCCGAGAAGGGAATCTAACTCTGCGTTGACTAGAATCACATGTTTGCCATGACGAAATGCATCCAGAACCGTGTGCGCTCCGACATCGACTGTGCCGGTCACCTCCACGATCACGTCAACGCCATTACACCGGGTTAACACATACGGGTCCTCCGTCAGTACGGGTAGTCCAGCGGTAATTGCTGCGTCAGCCTGACTTGAAGAACTAACAACATGGCAGTGGACAATTCCAGCTTCCCGACACGCTCGTTCAGCATGCGCCACCGTCCGATTGGCAAGACCGACGAGGCGAATGCCGTGAATCGGCGTTCCCAATTGCAGCACAATCGCGCGACCTGAAGCACCCGCCCCCACCACTCCGACGCGAATCGGATGACCCTTCGCTTCCAGTTCCCGAAGGTCAGTATCTAGCACGCTTATTTCCCCTTGTTTTCAGCTCACGAGCCACTGCAGACGAACATTGCAGTTCTGTGTTTAATCAGCTGCTTTTGCATTTTCTGTCCAGCTGGCGATCACCGTAGCACACATCGATCACGTTACCTTAGGCTCCGCCCGTTCACAGCCTAGTTACTACAACATCAGCGCTTGTTGTGTGACTCTCTATACAGGTGTTCCTTCCCCTTCTGCTTTCACCGAATATGCTTTCATTCAAATCGCGAGCATTACTACCCTCGTGGGCTGAGCGCGCTGACAGCATCTTCTCAACTGTGCGTTTAGGATTGCCGATCAGATCCAGGCATTTCGTAATCACAGCCTTCCCCAATCTGACGTACGACAGAGACCGACCTATGTTGGCAAGCGTCTCGACATGATACTTCCAAAAGTCGCTTTGTTGACGATGAAATACACTCGCCGCCAGCTCCGCATAATATCCAGTTAGGGTGTTTTCTAGGACAATGGCAAACTCTTCTTGCGTAAGATACTGTGGACCGTATTCCACAAGATCACAAAGAAATGAGGAGGTGTGGGTGTTTAGCGCCCGACAGTGTGTGCTTATAGCATGTTCGTGGATCCTTTCGTATGATAGCACTTGTTGCACGAATCCAAAGTCGGTGTGTTGAAGATACTTGTAGCAAGCGCTGACGTCTGCATGTGGGCTTGAGTTGGGATAGAAGTTTTCCGCCGCCCTGACTAGATCCGCGCGATAAAGCAGTGATGTTGGAGTTCCGAAGACATAAGGACCACCAAGCAATTGGCGCCGACACACCTCCCGGCCCTGAATGACCGTGCTAGGATATGGAAGCTCAGTCCACTTGACGCACCAATCTCTCCAATTCCTACCGCCACCACTGAGCTGATAAGAACCGACGATTCCGATCGTCGGGGTGGCCTCAGCCACGCTTATCAGACGCTCAAAACATTCCGAAAAAAGCCAGTCGTCAGCTGACAGGTCCTTACAATATTTGCTGGCGGGCGAAATAAGACGAAAGGCCTTGTTATGGTTCGCTATTATGCCCAGGAACCTATCATTATTGTGGACGTGAATGCGGCTATCTTTGCGGGCGTAGTCTTCAACGATTTGTTGTGTCTGATCTGTGCTGCAGTTGTTTACAATAGTGTATTCCCAGTGTGGATATGTTTGTGCTAGAACGCTGTTAATGCACTCCCTTATATACAAAGCGCCATTGTAAACCGGTGTCACAACACTGACTAGTGGCGGATTGGTGGTGGTCACTTGTTGCCTCCAGAGCGGGACTGCACGACGCGACGGAGAATGATCTTAACGGGGCCCCGTTGAAATCGCTGTCAGTTGGCGTGTTCAATATTCATGTCGCGGGCAGCAGTTTCAATTCTCTCAAGCCAGATTTCTCGCCAGTATGGATACATGCTCTTAGGACACAACATTCGGCATGGGCTGTAACGCGCCTGACACACAACTTTGTCTAGTACAATGCAAGGATTCTTCATCGTTACCATCTTCCCCGTTTTCTCATCAATAATGTGGGTGACCCGTTTGAGCACGCGATAAATTTTCCCGCAGTAAGGCACCAGTTCTGCATCCCAATACATCCCGCGATTTTTGTTGCCGACATCCACAGACTTAAGAATTTCTTGATGCGGCTTGACCCGGACCAATTCTCCCGGCTGCAGATTTAACGTTATCGTCGGAGTAGGCTTACCCTCGGGTATGAGCCCTGGCTTTCTGGGAAACAGGGTGCCGCCCCAGATCCAATGGAACTTGTCATAGAACCACCGCATGGCAGGCCCTACTCCGATACCTGCCTGGCTAAGGTGGTAGTACATGGAATACACAAAACCGCTGATTATGCGCTCCACTCCCACATTTCCGGACCAGTAGTCTTCGAAATATTGACGTAGGTCCAACGACGGCAGATATTTCGTTGCGTATGGTATTTGCGTTGTCTGGCAGATGTAAGTGGGATCACCATTTGGACCAGACACCTGGGTTTTGGACCAAAGCTGCGGTTCACTACACGCGCTGCTTGGCGCACGATTCATGTCACCTTCGAATGCGATCGTGGTATGCGCCTCTGCGCCCTTTGACTTCCGGCCAACGAGTTTTAGCCATGCCTCTTTCCAGTACAACAGGCAGTCAGCCTGGCAGCCGCCATGCGCCTTCCCATCACAACGGGTCTCCAAATGGACCGTGCGCTCGAGACGCCGGGTACGGTTGGGAGCAGGTGTCGTATAATCACAGGTCTTGTGCGCCCGCTTGTAGACCCGGAATCTTTTCCCGCAAAATTTCAACATTTCTGGCATGAAGGGCATTCCATCGAGACAGCCGTTTCGGTCAAGGCTACTCAGAATTTCTTCTTTACTTCGGACTTCGACCCAATCGTCTACACTCAAGTTTTTTGCCATTTTCATATCCGTGGAGCCAAATTCATGTCTAGTAAGTTACAAAACCTGTTGCCGATGCTGCATTTAAACCGTGAGTCCGTCAGCTACATCACCGTTGGATCAGTCCTGAAGCGATGAATCGCGCTCGATTTTCAGCTGCGGCGACTGACTAGCCCTTGCAGGTTATCAGATGGGGTTTATCGGTTGTCATCCCGCCGGCTGTCCTAAAGCAGCTTTGGACCAGGCGTCGTCTCTCGCAGCAGAAAGATGCTGGGAATAGATCATGGAGCGGTTTGTGCTAAGGGCCTTGTCATATACCTCTTCCCGCTCATATACAGCGACATGACTTCCCCTGTTTGAGAATGCGAAGGGAACACACAACAGCTTTTTCAATTCTATTCTTAACGCCTCCCTTCGTTCGGGGGGCACGAAGAACAGCATAAAACCGCCGCCGCCAGCTCCGAGGAGCTTGCCGCCAAGGGCGCCGGAGCGGAGTCCCGCTTCATAAATCTCATCGATGCTGGCGTTTGTAATCTTGTGTGTTAACGTTTTCTTTATCTTCCAACTCTCGTGTAGTAATCGACCAAATTCTTCTATTGGGCGGCTGGGACTTGTAAGGATGGCCTCAGCCTCATCAACGAGTTGGTACATCATATCCAACTCGTTCTTCCGGTGCGGCGTCATTCTCAGCTGCTCTCGGGCTACTTCCGAAGCGGTCCGGGCGAATCCGGTAAAGTAGAGAGCAAGATGTTTTTCGAGTTCTGCTAGTCTGTTCTGTACCGTTAATATGCGCTTTACCTCAATTGTGGCATCCGTGTGGAAATCGATGCGATTAAATCCACCATAGGCAGCACTGACTTGATCTTGCGAACCCACGGCCTCCTGAAGCAGTTCCTGCTCTACGTGTATTGCTTCGGTGGCAAGCGCATGCTTATCTCGCATCTGATCTCTGAGCGCATTCAGACCCAAGAGTAGTCCCACAGTGAATGCTGAGCTAGTACCTAAACCCGTGCGAGCGGGCAAATCGGCGATATGGTGAATCTCTACGCCTTCATCGATTCCTAAGTATTGCAAGCACCCACGCACGGATGGATGCTCAATCGCATGGTTTTTACTAACGTTTTCGACTTTCGAATAGGAGATGCGGCTGTGATATTCAAAAAAAGGCGGTAACCACCGACAAGTAATAAAGCAGGACTTGTTGATCGTGGTCGCCAACACAGCGCCGCCGTGCTGACGGTACCAAACTGGGTAGTCCGGGTCTCTGGCGGAGAATGAGGTCCGGGGAGGGGTACTAGGAGTTATCATATGCTCAACCTTTTCATGTTTTGGTTACCGCACAAGGGGAGGACGGATCCTATGTAGGCCAGATGCAGGGTCGGTCGAAACGAAAGACAATCTTTTCGGTTTGAGGGACAGTTCTCTAGGGATTGCAAGTTCCCGAATTGGTTACTCGATCAGTTCTTTGCTTGGGCCTCATCGTTAGGGGGCTGGAGGTGAACTCCTCACGCTCCAGCATTTGGCGCACTGCATCGAGCAGGCATGGTGCAGCAATATCAGCGTCGTGACGTGCGGTCCCGTCCGTAATCAATCGAGCCGTTTTGCAACCCGCATGTCTACCCGCCTGCATATCGGTCTCGGAGTCACCGATCATCCACGACGAGTTCAGAGCGATATTATATTTGCGTGCCGCGTCTAGCAACATGCCTGGCCTAGGTTTGCGGCACGAGCAAGGTGGCTTCGTTTCGTGGGGGCAGTGATAGACTTCATCGATTGTGGCGCCAGACGCTGCTAATTCGTCACACATCCGTTGATGCATCGAGTCCAGTTCATACGCAGTTAAAAGCCTCTTTGCGATACAGCGCTGGTTGCTGACGACGATGACGAGAAAACCCGCTCGATTCAGCAGGGAGATTGCTTCCGCCACGTCGGGCAGGAAGTGCATTTCCTCCCAGCGCGTTATGTACTTGCCATCTGGAGGCTTTCGGTTGATAACGCCATCACGATCCAGAAACGCAGCTCTGCTCATGAAATATCGCCTGCTCCACTAACTCTGACACGATGTGACCGATCAGGATATGGCATTCCTGTATGCGAGGAGTTTGGTTCGACGGTACGCCGATGCAATACTCCACCTCGGCCTTGAGTTTCCCACCGCCGCAGCCCGTCAGCGCGATCGTGTGCAATCCCATCTGTCTGGCCACCGACATTGCGCGCAGTACATTCAGCGAGTTTCCACTGGTAGAAATGCCAATCACCGAGTCCCCGGGGCGTCCAAGCGCTTCAATCTGCCGGGAGAAAATGTGGTCGAAACCGTAATCGTTGCCGATTGCGGTAACACTAGAACTATTAACGGCTAATGCCAGTGCAGGTAAAGCCGGCCGATCAAATGCGAAGCGTCCCACAAACTCCGCGGCGATATGCTGCGCATCTGCCGCGCTTCCGCCGTTACCACATAGAAGAACCTTATTACCTTTCATGATTGTATCGAGTAAGCATCTACTAACATTCGCAATGTTAGCTATGATGTCGGCGTTTCTCAGCAAGCGATCCTTTACAGCGATCGATTCCCTAATCGCGCAGCTCACACCGTGTTCGAAATCGCCAGTATCTGTTATCTCTCTTGCCCATGTGATCCACTGCATAAGAACGGTAACCTACCTTTCATCAATAGAATCCGGAGGTTGAGCTCTGGACGCCGTCTTATAGAGCAAATCACAAAAGTGCTGAGCGCGCGCATAGTCTGCTGGCGTGCCTATGTCGATAAACATCCCGTGCTGCTCCTGCGCATACATTCCATGATTCAGTAAGCGCGGAAATATATCTATTTCCAGGCTCCCCGGTTGTTCTGGAATGTATTGAAATATTGTGTGATTGAAGACGTAGACGCCACCATTCACCAACCCAGGCGTGGCGACTTCGGTTTTCTCAACAAAACCTCGAATTCGGCTGCTCTCGTCCACATGCACCGTTCCGTATCGCGTTGTGTTCCCTACCCGCATTATAGCCATCGACGCTATTGCATCATGATCTCGATGAAACTTCATCATGTTGCGAAAATCGATCTCAAGAAACGAATCACCGTTCATCACAAAAAAGTCGAGAACATCCCGAAGGTAGGGCTGAGCCAACTTTACCGCGCCTGCGGTGCCAAGCGGTTGTTCTTCTTTCGAGTATTCAATCGCAATGTCCCAGTCTCTCCCGTCACCGAATTCATTCTCGATCTGGTCTGCCAGATACCCGGTACACATTACTAGACGACGGATCCCCTGCGAGCGGAGCTGTCCAATCAACAGTTCAAGGAAGGATCTCTTCCCGACTGATGCAAGGAACTTTGGGGGTACCGGGGACGACTGAACGCAAGCGCGTTCCTAATCCACCAACGAGGAGAACGGCTTTCACAGCGCAGATCATTCCGGTGACCGAAATAGAGATAAGCTTCTGGGTCAATGCAGCTCAGTGGTTTTTCATAAACAGGGAAACCCCCATCAACCCTGTGTATCGACGAAGCCCATTAAGGCCGTAGATGGCTGCGAGATTACCGGAGGCGCCTCAAGAGAGGTTGGCTGCGATAATGGCCAACCAGACGGCCTGGCGGTACGCTACCCGTATTACGAACGGTGATCTGATAGAGGTTGCTATGATTGAATAGCGAGGTCGGTCGTTGGCCGATCGAATCACTGAGTAGTGCGACTTGCGAACCAATTGTTCAGCCAGCCGGCAGTAGCAATCTTGCCAATGTACCGAAGCGCAGATTCAGACCGGCGTTGTACCGTTCGTGCTTGCCGCATTTATTGCAAACAATGGCTCGGTGCAAGCTATGAGCTCAGGGCTAGAAGTGACTGTGTTTAAGGTCTTAAGCTGGTGCTCAAAACAGAAGTAGAACTAGACTTCATACTGAGGTGGTTCTTGCCATTTCACATTCAGACCTTACTGAGCGACTACCGTAAGGTTCGTTGGCGGGGCGACACTACCAGCATCCGTAGCCGTGAATTTCGATATACCGAAGTCAGCATTGGAACCGTTGCTTACTGCCGCATGGCTGTGATCCACATTGGTGGTAAAAGCCTAGGCCGGGACTGCCGGATTGCAGTGCAGCCGCTCCTCCGGTATCGGTCCCCTGGATCATTTGCTTGCCGTTTTTATAGAACGTAATTACGGGCTGACCGCTAATATTGTTAGCAACTGTCCCAACGAGCACATCCCCATTCGTACAGCCTGCTGCGGTTCCGGTGAGTTGAGCAAAGGGAGCAGTGAAACTCCCATTGGCATTCAAGCGGCCCATCTGGACATAGGAGTTTGGGTTGGGCGTACCGGTACGGCAATTGATGTTGTAATATTGGGCATGTCCTTTTGTAAAGGTGCCGCGCAATCTAATCTCGGTTTCGTCATAGTCGTTATTGGTATTGGTGTTACCATCCCAGTTTACTGTAATTGTCACTGCCTGGTTTGCTCCCTACCCTCCGGTAACAAGAGCGCCGGAGTCAAGATATGGAGGAGGAGCTGCTCCAGATTGCGTGCCGTGAACTGTTCCATTTTGAGTGTTCACATTAGAATACCCTGAACCGGGAAAAAGAATAGGATCGCCGCAACTTCCTTGATTGACCCATGATGATTTTCTGAGACCGGAGTTTCGTTAGCCGGGAATGTCGTGGTGTAGGTGCGCTGCGCGAAGGCCGAGCATGCCAAAAGCGAAATGGCCAGGATAGGCCCGTTTTAACTTGCGACTTGAACTAACGGCGCACTTTTTTCCGTAGTTCTCAATATTAGGGATCGCATGTTCGCTCTCGTCGTCACCGACGGTTACTCAGCACAAGATGAAATCACTTAACGGCAGCGGATAGGCCCGACGGAGGGTTGAGCCTAGAGCCGGAGCTGGACCCGTAGCAACTATTAGCATTGAACGTGAGTTCGCTCCCCGTTCCATCGGGCGGTCCGCCCATCGTGTTCAGGAAGCAGAGCATCGCTGGGTTGGCATTGGCATGGCCAGCCCACGCGGACACTAGATTTCCCCCAGTACATTGCGAGCCGCTAGTTGCGGCCATGCCTGCATAGGCACCGCCTGAGCACATTCCGAGATTGCCGCTAGTCACATCTGGCCCATTCGATGGCCATGCTGCCGATGCTCCAAACCACGACGGCTTCGATGAATAGTAGAGCGATGCTGGCAGGGTGTGACTCGCCGGGACAGGGTTGGGAAAGGTAGCAATCGCGCTAGGCACTTCTGCTGCTACGAAGCGAGCAGCGTCATTCACCACATCGTAATTGCCCCAGCGCATCAGGTAAGCGCTAGTCTGGGGGTCGTAATTGCTAGTTGTTCCACAAGCCACAGATGTGCAGAAATTAAATGGTCCGGAATAGCCCAGCCCCGTATAGTTAAGCTCATAGATCATCTTGTCATAACCGCCGACCTGATAACTGGCAGAGCAGTAGGTGTTTGATGTTTGGGCAGAGCATTCGTAGGTAGTATGGTAGCTGGGTTGCCCCATGACGTTGCCAATAACATTAAAATACCGGCTACCTGCCTGAAGGATTATAGGAATAGTTTGAGAGCGGCAATCTGTGCCGCCATAGCAGTGCGATTGCCAACCCGGAAATAAATTACGAAATACAGTCTCAAAATGATGCGTGCCGTGGATCATGTCGGCCCCATAACCTGATCCAACGTTTCCTTCCCAAAGGTTATAGGAATCTCCAGAAGCGTGTTGAAAGAACGGAGGAACGATATAGTAGCTGCTGTTATAGATGTTATAAACATCGAAATTATAGCCAATGACATTTCCAGCACACGCCCCGGTACAGCTAGGGTCACTATCGGTGATTTGCTGAAATATGTTATTTTCAACCATGTTGTTCCAACCACCGCCTATCTCGACCCCGTAGCTTACCGATCCGCCAGTTTGATTGGCATAGAAGTAATTGTCCCGAACGACCGAGTGAACCGCGGTGTTGAAACGTACATGACTCCTTGCAGCCTTTATGCTGCGGACTCCCTTCACCCAACATCCGTTACATACCCCAAGGGAAAAAGCAGAACCGCCGCCACCACCCGATGTATCGATGGACAAGTTCTCGACCCCGGAGTTCACCATGACACCGCTCGCATACCATACCTGCGGCATTTGGCCGCTTCTCCAGTTGGGCATGTAAAGACCGGGAGCGATGCCGATTGTGTAATTGCCTCCGCCCGCACTGGTAATGCTGGTCACAAGTACGCCTTGCTGCTGAGAGCGGGCA
>Ga0126378_10003313_pt1 | contig 12167 bp, 14 predicted proteins | sample PanSoiMetPlot_23_FD_92587 | JGI IMG/M metagenome (GOLD analysis project Ga0126378, IMG submission 92587) | Tropical forest soil microbial communities from Panama - MetaG Plot_23 | ecosystem: Environmental > Terrestrial > Soil > Tropical forest > Bulk soil | place: Panama | collected 2016-02-17
CATGATTCCCGGCTTGCCGGTGAGCTCTACGCCGGGTGACGCGCGGGTGCGGGTCCGAACGCTCTTCCTGCGCGACCGCTCGAGAGTCCGCATCAAAGGCAAGGACGAACAGATCCAGTTCACGAGCCTGGGCAAGCAAGAGTACCGGCTGCGCTACCCGCGCGGCCGAATGATCGTCGAGTGCAACAATGTGATTCTCTTCGACGGAGAGAACCCGTATCTCCACGGTGAGTTCCCCGTCGTTCGCTTTCTCGGCATGCCAGCACTCCACGGCTTCTGGGCACCGCCGCCGTTTCGACTGACCAAAGCCCTGCAGGACATGGCCGAACGCTTCACCACCCAAGACTTTGAAAACATGGTGAGGTTGCTCAACGGCATTTGGTTCATAGACGAATCTACCGGGATCGATACCGAAAGATTCGGTGGAGTGCCCGGCGAGACGCAGATGATCGCGCAGGGATCGCCCGTCCCTACGCTCGTCCAGCCGAAGGGTTCTGGTGACGGACTCAAGTCTGCGGACTTGCTGCTCGCCAAACAGCGCTCGCTTCAGGGCTTCACGGATCCGCGGATGGGTAATGCCCCGCAAGGCAACGTTTCCAACGACTTGTTCAGCGGCTCGCTGATGCAGGGACAGACTCTCAGCCGCGGTCGAGCTCGGTTGATGTACGAACCGATCCGCCGTCTGGCGTTCCTCATCTTCACCACCATGGCGCAGTACACCAAGGACGAGCGCTTGTACGCCGACCCGCGGGCCGACGGGTTCGGCACCATCCGCTGGGACCCCGTACATCCCTCCAAAGTCATGGAGTACGAAGCGCACGTCGACCCTGCCAGCCTGCAACCGTTCTCCGGTGTGATGCTAAGGCAGATGGCGCTCGCGCTTAAGAACATGGGCGCGTTGGATACCGAGGGTCTGCTCGAGGCAGTGCGTTACCCCAACCGCAAGAAGATCCTCGAGCGCCTCAACCAGGAAGCCCAGATGCAGGCGCAGATGCAGATGCAAATGCAGGCGATGAAGAAAGCCAAACCGCCGAAGACATGAGCATCCGTCACGTCCCAGCACCGTGGTTGAAGGAAGGAGAGCGCGACCGCTGGGTCTCCGTCAACCAGTTCGCGCAACTCGTCAAGCGTAGCCCGAAGACGGTCTATTGGTGGCTATATTCCGGCGACGTAATTCAGCAATTCGGCTACCGCGCCTTCCGCGATGTCCGCGGTCAATGGCGCATCCAAGTCCGCCGCTCTGATCTCGCCCACCTGTAACGCTCGGTGACTCGGTTCAGTCCGGCACCTGTTTCACCTCCCTTCTGGAATTTCTAGATCTTCTGGCAGTTTTTCCGCTCCACATTGAGTTTGATTTCTCCACGCTTCAATTCTGTTGAGCGTGAGACTCAACTCGCGCGTCGAAGTCATTACCTTCCAGCCGTGGCCGGATCGAACTGGCTATTTCAAGGTCGAAGTCGCTGTTAACGGCAGACTCGCTTGGCCATTCGATATCCACGAAGCCGACTGGAAGGAGATGACCGAGCGGGAGCAGCACGCTTATCTCGAGCGCTCTGCGATCACCCTGCTCGGCCGCTACGGAGACGCGCGCGAAATTCGAGTGCGTGAAGACGGCCAGATCGTGCCCCGCTACGGCGAGGCTGAAGCTGGAATCTGAACAAGGAGGTGGCCGGGATGTTTGAAGACATTCGTTATCGCAAGGGCCGCAGAGCGCGGCGCAGAGGTCGGAAGTAGAACTTTCGAGCTTTCCGACACAAGGCATTGAGCCGGGAGAGTTGGCCCCTGCGGGCGCGGCTAACTCGGGGAGGCCTTGGAAACAGTTTCGGGGTGTGGCGGCTCTGCAATGGATCACCACCGCTGCAGGCCGTTGCACCCCCGCCAAATGGCTCCATAACGGAGCGGGTTGGGCTGGGCAGAGGGTGGAATGAGAACACGCAGCGTTAAATCCCGCGGCAAGTGGTTTGTACACCGAGCTCGGCGCCGCGGAAGAAGGTGATTCAAATGGCCGACAAGAAAGGACTCTCTAACGGACAGGGCAGACTTAACACAGATGATCGCGGCGGACTCCCCGATATGCGGACCCCGTTCGCGAGAATGCCCTTGAAGAACGACGTGGCCGTCGGCGAAGCGGTGCCTGGGCCGCGCGCTAAAGACCCGCTCGACTACTTCCCAAAGGGCACGGGAGCTAACGAGCGCTGATGGCTCTTGCCCCGTCAGCGATGATGATGCTGCGCCGCGGTCCGGCAATGGGACCTGCGGCGACACCTGGTGGCCAGCCTGGAGCTGGTCCACCGGGAGCAGGCATGCCTGCGACTCCCGGCGCCGAATCGCCCGGCAATATCCTGACGGCCGCGATCGCCAATCGCATAAATCAGGAAAAGAAAGCCAACACCAATTTCGGAGTTCCCCATCTCGAGCAGCAGAAGCGGGTTATCTCAGTGATGCAGTTGCATTACGCGGAGCAGCATCCCGAGGTGGCGCGCCATCTCAATCGCGCCTGGGCATCGCTCGACCAAGCCCTGAAGGCACTCAAGGACGCTCAAGGGGAGCAGGCAAGCATGGCGGGTCCACCGCTCGGATTCAGCGGCGCCCAGATCGGTCCTTCCGATCAGATGGGCGCTATGGGTGGCGGTCCCATGGGGGTGCCGCGATGAGGAAACCGGCCGTAGGCAAGGGGCGCTATGACGAACCGCCAGTCGAGAAGGATCCGATCGACAAGCACCCCATCATCCAGGGTCGCAAGAGCAAACGCGGGAGGAAGCGGCACAGTGCGAGGCGATGAACAGAACCATCAAGCCGGTGCCGCCCTTCGAGAGGGAGCCGCGTCACTATCGCGGCTCGCGCAAGATCCGGCGGCTCAGGAGACGGCGCAGTGAACGGCGACGATGATTACGGCGGCACCATCATGGAGGGCCGTGATGAGGGCGGCGGGATGTACACCTCGCCCGCGCCGCCACCTACACCAGACGACGATGACGACGGCAACAGCAATCGCAAGAACCGCCGGGTGCGCCGACATCCGCGGCCGCAATTTCGCTCGACGCGCAAAGCGCGCAGGACAGGACGATGATCGATCGTAAATTTCTCGACGACAAAGAGAACTACTCCGACGACCTCGAGATTCCGGTCGGGGAGAATATGAAGGTGAGGCTCGGGGATCTCCGCGCCTACGACGTTGAGCAGCGCACCAATCTCGACAAGTACACTCAGCGCTCGAGCCAACTTGAAAATGCGTATGGGCAATTGGCCAACCAGTACAACGAACTCAGAAGTCTTTACGACCAGATCGCCCAGCAACTCCAGACTTTCCAGCAGAATCCCAACGCCACCCCGCAGCGCAACGTGGTCGATGATCTGGTGGCGCGCCTCACGGCCGATAAGACCCCGACCGTGATGGAAAAGCCTGGCGAATTCTTCGCGCCGGTCATCGAGAAGCTCAAGCAGATCGACGAAATCGTCGCCGAGAACAAGCGCTTCCGCGACGACCTCCGCAAGGAGCTCACCGGGGCGTTCGGGTTTCAGGTCTCAAAAGACATGAAGCGCGACTACCGAAGCTTCCAATGGCCGAAAGATTGGACCTTCAACAAGGTCATCGAGCTCGCCAAGGAGCGCAACATCCTCGAGCCAGGGAGCCAATATCCGGACTTTGATCGCATCCACGAAGCGGTCACCGCTCCCATCAACGCGGCCGCGCACGAAGAAGAGATCACCAAGAAAGCGCGCGACGAAGGCTACGCGCAGGCGCGCAAAGAGTTTGTGGAAAGCAACGGAGCGTTCGTCCCGTCGCCAGGTTTCGGTGGTGGCATGGCGTCGGCACAGCTGAAGAGCAAATTCGGCGGTATCGAAAAGATCCCCGATGAAACGATTCTAAATGACATGGACGTCTGGAATCAGATGGTCCAGTAGAGAGAGGCACCACCTATGGCCGTCGTCGGAACTGGCATAAATGCACCGCCAGCGCTGTTGGTAAATACCCTCAACAGCATCACGCAAAAATATATTCATCCCGAGCTCGCCGACAACGCGTTCACACCGTCGCCTGCATTGCAGTGGATGACTAGGAATGGACGGCGCTTCGTCGGCGGTGAGTTGGTTTATCCGCTGGTGACCCAGGAAGAAGTCACAGGCGGTGCGTACTACGGTGACCAGATCCTGCAAACCCAGATCGTCGATTCCATCCAGCCCGCGAACCAGCTCTGGCGCTTCTACTATCAGAGCGTGGCGATCCCGTTCACTGACTTGGTCATTAACGCGGGACCAACGGGAGTGGTGAAGTTAGCGAAAGCCAAGTGGCAGGTCGGCATCGCTTCGCTTTTGATGAAGCTCTCGCGAGCTCTGTTCCACCAGACTCCGCAGAACACCACCATCGACATCGATGACCTGATGAGCTGGATCGCGACCACCAACAACGTGATCGCCGGTATCGATCGCTCACAGGCCGCAAACGCGTTCTGGCGACCGAATGCCAACGTGGCGGTGGCTACTGCGGGCACCGTGCTCGCCGACGACGTAGAGAATCTCTACCAGCAGGTCACGTACGGGTGGGATGAGCCGGATCTGCTGCTGATGACTCCGCAGATGTACCGGAGTTTTCGCAAGTCCTACTACGGACAGATTCGTTACAACCAGCCCGATCAGGATGAGCAGGCCGTCCAATTCGGGTTCCGCTACCACCTCAAATACAACAACATGGTTTGTTTTCAGGACCGATTTCTCGGCGCGGCCACCCTGGGCAACGGGCACCAGGCGAGCTTGATGCTCAACACCAAATACTTGTTCCCGGTCTTCCACCCCGCAAATTACTTCGATGTCGATCCATTCATCCGGCCCAGCAACCAGAAGGTCTTGGTCGCTCAGGTGACTCTGACTTGGCAGTTGTCGGTCGTTAGCCCGCGCATGAACGGCGCGCTGGACTTCGGGCAATAGGAGGCGACCATGGCGATCAACAAGTCAGTTGCGGCAATTCTGCAGGGCGTGGGAGCGGCAGGTGCGCGAGGCGCGAGGGCCACCGCTACGCCCGCTGCCAGCATGACCTTCACCCTCACCAACTTTCTCGGGCCAATCAACGCCGGTACGGTGCGCGTGAAAATAGCCGGTTATACCGGAGGCGGTGGCCTGACTTCAGTGGCGGTCAGAGGCTCAGACGGGACCAACACCGTGGACTTGGGCCAAGTCGCGGGCAGCGGAGTGGCTGCTTCGTGGGTAGACGTGATGGAGGATTTCATCACCGACCTGAACCTGACCACTGTCACCGTAGTCGTCACCTTGGCCGCGGCGCCGACTGGCGGCACGCAGACCGCCGATGCAGAGGTCTGGGGCGCCAGTATGTAGGCGAGGCTGGACGCAAGTCGCGGAGACTCGCGAAACACGGATGGCGGCACGCCTCGCGGGTGACCGCCATTCGTTTTTGGAGAAGCAATGGACGAGCAGGCCGTCTGGCAAAACTACCAGGACTTCATGGTGCAGCTGTCGCATTTCCCGCCGGAAGTGGCCAGCAGTGTTTCCGCCACCTTGGCGATTGTGGCCGCGAAGACCCCAGTGGAAACCGTCTGGCAAACCTTCCAGGACTTCATGGCGATGTTGTCACATTACGATCCGCATGCGGCGTGTAGTATCGCCGCTACGCTGACGATTGCGGCTCTCGGTGGCGGTGCGGAGGGGCCTGCGGGGCCGACGGGACCGAAAGGTGATACCGGCGCGCAGGGACCCGCCGGTCCACAGGGGGCAGTGGGACCGCAGGGCCCCCCTGGTCCAGAGGGGCCGATGGGGCCAGAGGGGCCGCAAGGGCCACCGGGAACACCAGCATGAGCTTCGTTGGCGATATCATCATGCAACTGCGGCGGCGGGTGCCCGACGCGCCACAGGTCTTGCCCTACCCGACCGCACTGCTGAGCGCGACCCCAATAACCATAACCGGCGGAACGCTGCCCGCTGCTACGACTTGGTTTCAATGGACGACACTCACGCCGTGGGGCGAAAGCACTCCAGTTCCTGCGCAATCCGTCGTCTTGGCTGGGGGCAATAACGCAATCCAATTCGTATTCGAGGCGCCGGTCGGAACCACCGCTATCAATGTGTACGCCTCGCAGGCGGCGGGGCAGCAGGCAAATCTGATCAGCTTTCCGGTTACCACTACCGCACCAATGACCGTGATCTACGGTTCGCCGGGGCAACAGAACTTCTCGCAGCTGCCACCCACACGCAGCACCGCTTTTTTGCCGGACACGGATGGCAACTTCCTGGGTGCATTCAGCGCTTACAAACTGCTCAACGAGGCGCTCGGCGAGATGGTCAGGATTGCTGGTGGAGTCATCGACGTGACCGGGGTGCAGTCGACCATCAACACCTCGATGTACCGGCTCAATTCGCCGTTCTACCAGTTCGTGAATGCGTGGTACGACGGTTACCCGATGGATGTGGTGCCGCGCAATTTCATGTACCTGCGCAACTCCGCCGCAGGCTTCTCAGGCATCTTAAGCTACGAGCAGGACGGGCCGCAGAGTACCATCCAGGTCTGGCCGCAGAGCAATCGCACCGGAAGACAAAATTTTCTCAATGCCCCGCTGAGTGCGACTGCCGATAGTTTTCTCGTGTCAGACGGCAGTGGCTTTCTCTCGATCGGGCTTGCGCAGATCGACAATGAGATCGTGGTCTATTCGCAGATAACGTCGGGAGGAACCGTCTTCAGCGGTGTCCTACGCGGCATGGGGGGTACTGATGCCGCTGCGCACGATCGGTTCGCTCCGGTGACCGAACTCAACATCCGGCTCTCAGGTTACCGGATGGCGCGTACCTATCAGGTCGGCGAATCAAACATGGTGATCCAAGTGCCGCAGGCTTGGGAACGGCCGCTCGTGCTCCACATGCTCTCGCAGGTCCGCTCGATGGAGCAGGACGACGCTGCGGCCAAGAGCCTGATGGGCGACTTCGTGCAGATGGCCGACAAGATCGCCAAGGCCTCGCGGCTCGGAAAGATCAAGCCGCGGCAGATTCCGATCTGGGGCCAGAACACTTCGGACGCTCGCAACGTCAACGGGATTGGCTTCGGATGGTTAATAAACTAGTCGCCCTGCTCGCGATCTTTGCTGCGATGATGGGCGTGGCCTTCGCGCAGCAGAACGCCCCATACCATTTCTCGAACTGCAACGCGGTCGCCACCTGCTGCATCATACCGGCTCCAGTCAGCACCCAGCCGGTGCCAGGGGGAGCGCCAACCACAGTGTCTCAAGGGTCGGTCATCCTCTACGGCATCCACGTCACCAACACCAACGCGGGCAACGAATACCTCCAGTTCTTCAACGCGACCGCACAACCGGCCGCTGCGACGACGCCGATCGGAGCCTCAAGTTGGATAGCGCTCGGAACGCAAGACCGCGATGTCTCGATCGGTGAGCATGGATGGCCGTTCACACTGGGAGTGGCGGCGTGTTGTTCCAGCACTCAGGGAACTTTCACGGCGATTGGTGGATGCGGATTCTTGCTGCAATATTACTGATCCTCGCGCTCGCTTCTTCAGCGTTCGCGTTCGACAGCAACAATCCCGGCGTTGGCGCTGGCGTTACGGGTGGGAATTGCACGGCCGGTCAGTTCGTCACGGGAATCAATTCTTCAGGATTGCCGACCTGCCAGACCCCAGCCGGAACACTCCCCGGTGGAAGCCCGCCGCAGATCATCGGCTTCTCGGCACTCAACGTCGCCGAATCACAGACTATTGGTGGGGATGCAACTGCGACTCGTACCGGTGCCAATGCACTCGGCCTGACGGTTACGAGGATCAACGGCATCACCCCTGGCGGGACGTGCGGTGCGAACACTTGGGTCAGCACAATCAGCGCCAGCGGCGTACCGACCTGTACTCAGCCTGCCGCAGCCAGCATCACCGGACTGGGAGCCTTGGCGACCTTGAATGTGGGTACAGGCCTGACTTCTTCCGGTGGCAATCTTAATCTGACGACTCCTGTCAGCATCGCCAACGGTGGACGTGGCTCAGGTACCGCACCCAGTGCGGGTCAGATCGACGTGGCGCAGTCCGCGACGGTCATTTCGCCTGTGAGCATGAGCGGCGACGGAACAATCAGTGCTGCTGGGGCGTTCACTCTGACCAAGACCACTTTCGCCTCGCCGACTTTCACTGGCACGATGACCTTTCCGGATGCCTCGACCTATACCAGCGCTGGTCACAACACCATGAAGGCGCTCGGGATCGGGCAGGCGGTTGGTACGGATCCCATCGACATCACCAACAATGTGAATGCGATTTCCGCAGTTCACAGTGTAAATACCAATGCGAGTACCGCCGCTCAAACCGAGTTCGACGCAGTCAACGCTACTCATGCGGTGAACTGGGGAATCTCAGGAACCGGCTTTACGCCAACCACGCAGATACCGGCTGATAGTGGGTACATCTACGACACGGCCAATGGTGGATTGAGCCTATTCGTAAACAATTCTACGGCTGTAGCAGCAACTAATGGTGCATTCTCGATATGGATTCCTGCTGGCAAAGACGCACAGTGGGATCAGTTTGGTACGTGGGTTTGGCAGATTTATTGGGGACCAGTGCAATCGAGTCGTGCTTTCGAGAAGGGTGGCAATGCGACACTCGGTGCCAGCGGTGGTGTCTTACAGACGGTCCAAGTCGGTGACAACTACGCAGTAGATGCCATCGATGGGGCTGGCTTGCTTCATTGTAGGTGGTTCGCCCCACAAACTGGAGCCGCTGCTACACTCGAACAGAATACTGGTGGAGGATGCGGCACCGCACCATCAGGATCTACGCTGAATTTCTACGTTTCTGCTGGATGGTGGTACTTGCAGAACATGGCCGGTGTATCTGACGGCGTGTCCTGGTGGGCGAAGGGATACTAATGAATCGTCTCCTCACCGCATTGTTATTGCTGGTCTTGCCCGCGACGGCATTCGCGCAGGCCACGCCCGCCGCTCTGTCCACCGATCCGCAGCAGATCGAAGCGGTAATTCAAGCCCAAGGATGCCGCTACGAGGTCAGCGCCTCGGCGCAGACCATCGCGCAGTTGCAAAAGAAGATTAACGAGTTGCAGGCCCAGTTGGACAAGCTCGATCCTAAACCCAAGTCGGGGGCGACCAAGAAATAGCCATGGCCAAGAAGCGCAAGGAGAAGTTCATCCAGTCGGCAATCAAGAAGCCGGGAGCATTCACCGCTCAGGCCAAGGCGGCTGGTAAATCAGTGGGAGAATTCGCACGGGAAAAGGCTAGCGCACCTGGAAAGACCGGCCAGCGAGCTCGCCTTGCGATAACGCTTCGGAAACTCGGAAAACGGCGCAGAGGGCGCCAGTTCAGGAGATAGGAATGAGAAGCACCAAGCATCACAGCAGGCGAGCTCTGCGTCACGCCAAACGGGTTCTGGACGCTCGCCTAGCACGGAGACGGAGGAGATAACCATGGCAAGAAATACCACCCATCATCACGGGCGACGGACCCACATCGCGTCACCGGGCCAGAGGCATGGCCGGATGCTGCCGCGGCGCGGCACGCCCAGAGTAGGTAGCGGTCGAGGTCGGCGCCGATAGATGCCGTTCAAGGTCGTCAGCCAGAAGGGATTCGTGAAAGGCGTTGTCGCCTCGATGGACCGCTTCTCAGTACCCAAGGGCGCCGTGCTGCGGGCCAGCAACCTACTGCTCTCCGACCGCGGAGCTTTCACGGTCTGCGACGGCACCATGGCGCTCGCCCAGGGAGCTCTTCCCGGTCAAATCGTGGTGATGGACGTAGCGGTAAATGCCAACACGTTCGGGATCACCCCACTTGCGGGCGCGCTCAACGCGGGCCAGCTAGCGGTTTACAGTTGGAGTACCACTCCGGTCAGCGCCTTTAGCCTGCTCCAGAATCTTCCGCTCACCTCTGGCTGGACGATACCGCAGTTCGTGAACTTCGCTGGCAGCACCATCATCTCGCTCGGCAACGGAGTGACGCCTTACCAGTATTTCGTTGGTGGCGGCTTCTCGCAGCTCACCACCAGCAACGGCACGGGTAGCGGGGTCGCAACCTGGAAGCCCAATCACTACTACTCGGTTGGCGATCGCGTCGTCGAAACTGACGGGAATAGCAAGCAGTCGACCTTCCAGGTCGTCAACGTCACGGTCGGCGCGAGCTCGGGCACCATGGCCAACGCGAGTCCTATCGGTGGTGTTGGCGGGGTAAGCGGCACCACCACACCGGGATTCGGCGGAACCAACATCATCGGCACCGGCAACACGGTGTCCGACAATCAGTTGATCTGGATGCTGATCAAGGAGAACGCGGACTTCGGCAAAGAGTCCGTTCCATCCGGCGCGGCGCATGTCATCAATCATTCAGCAGCGCTTTGGGCATGGAACACCGCGCCCAGCGACACTGACGGCAGTGCTGGAGTTATCGACGGACCCAGCGTGCTGCGTCAATCAGGCATCAACAATCCCAACTCCTGGCCACTCGCGAATATGGCGTGGGTCGGAAAGGATGACGGCACCCAGGGCACCGGCATTGCGACCTTCACCGTGGCGGAGGCGGGGATCTCGCCGACCGGCTCGCTGGTCCTGTTCAAGGACTACTCGACCTACCAGGTGAACGGCACCTTCGGCATTCAGAACTTCGGAATAACCGAGGTGAAAACCGATATGGGGTGCCTCGCCTCGAGGTCGGTTCAGTTCGCCACCGGATTCGGCATCATACGGTTCTGCCATCTCGGGTTCGCCCTGTTCGATGGCGTCAATGACCGGCTTATCTCAGAAGAGATCCGGCCCTACATCTTCGGCAACGCTGAGATCTCAGGGGTCGATCCAACGCGCCTCAACACCGGCTACGCCGCTCTCACCACCGACCCGCCGATGTATGCCTGCGCGCTGCCGACCAAAGATGGACGAAACACCCGCATCTTCTGCTACGACCTAGTCATGCGTGCGTGGATGATCGTCGACTACATGAATTCGAGCGCGAACTATCCGATCACCTGCATGGCGCAACTGCGGCCGCCGTATCAGTCCGGCTTTCCCGCCACCGCCTGTCTGGCCGACTGGACAGGCGCGGTTGCTACCATCCGTCGTTGGCAGAGTGGTGATGTCGGCTGGGATGCGACCAATCCACCGACTCCGGTGGCGTGGATGTTCCGGCCGCCCGAGGTCGGAGATCCCGCCTCTCGAGCATACTTTCGTCGAGCGAGCGTAAGACTCGCCGCACCACAACCTGGAGTGCTGACCGGCTTCTTCAACATCGGTTCCGAGGCGCAGCCTAACAACCTGCAGCCGGAAGGCGATGCGGGACCGAGCTCGGGGATGCCGCCCGACGTAACCACGCAAGCTCGCTACAACGGCAACATGGACCTCGGCGTATCGCTCGATATTGGCCAGACTGGTCCGTCGATGAACGGCACCTACTCGAGCTCGGGGCCGGGTGTCATCGAGGGCGTCGACTACCACGTCATGCCGAAGAACCCGCGGCCGTTCGGACAGGCGTTCTGATGCAGGTCAGACATCCCAGAGAGGGCGACGTGCTGCCCATCCCGCTCGAGTTCGAGCACTTCAATCCGGAGTGGGTGTGGGTCTACGGCAACGCCATCCTGATCGGAGCACCCGCACACGATGTCTTCTTGATGCTGCGCATTGTTCGCTACGGGGAAATGCCGCCGCTGTGGGCGCATCGGCTCTTTCAGCATGTACGCAAGGAAGTACGGGACCGCGGATTCAAGCGCTACATGACCTGGCTGTCCTCGGAAGTGCAAGCGGAACGTCAACTGAGCGTGCTCGCCAAACGCGATGGCGCATTTTTCGAGCCCTTCAGGGGCGACCTGATTGTGGGAGAAGTCTAATGCCAAGTGTATTGGGTAGCGGATTCACTAAAGCGATGGGACCACTGATGATGGCGGTTGGATTGGGCGCCGCCCCGTTTACCGGCGGCGCGACCCTGCCACTGGCGATGAGCGGACTCACGCAGAGCATGGGGCAGGGGGGAGTGCTGGGTCCTTCGGCTCCTTCTGGAGCAGCCATGCCGTCGATCAAGGCGCCTGCTCTCACGGCGGCACCGATGGGCGGAGGGCCCGAGATTCCGACTCCAGCAGGAGCGGGTCTTTCGCTCTCGGGTGGAGGTGCTGGACCTGGAGCAGGTACTGGTGCGGGAGTGCAGTCGCCGGATGTGATCAATCAAGCCATCGCGAGTGC
>Ga0126378_10003314_pt1 | contig 12164 bp, 12 predicted proteins | sample PanSoiMetPlot_23_FD_92587 | JGI IMG/M metagenome (GOLD analysis project Ga0126378, IMG submission 92587) | Tropical forest soil microbial communities from Panama - MetaG Plot_23 | ecosystem: Environmental > Terrestrial > Soil > Tropical forest > Bulk soil | place: Panama | collected 2016-02-17
GATCAAATTAGACGATCCTCGACATTTTCACGTTTGAAATTCTTAAAATGTCGACCAGCGGGAGCTAAGACAGGGACTTACGAGAAATTCTTTCTTGTGGAAGGGACGAGTCTGGGCTGTTCGACATTAGGTTTAGTCGCTTCTTTGTTACGGACAGTCAGGCGGTCGTTAGCTTCGGTATTTTTAAGCTGACCTTCCAAGGTTTGTTTCAAAACTTCCTCCTGCAGCGATTCCTTGTTATTTACCGCCACGGGCTTTACGGTCTCAACAGGCAGATTGTCTTCGTTTATAAAGACTGCGGCCGCGAAGACGGTTGTCCAGAGACCGTCTTTGTTACCCACCGCAGATTGGGTGATATTGGTGGTACGAACGATTTTGCCGGACATCTTAAAAATTTGCTCTCGCTCGTCCCAATCCATTTCAGGATTGAATTCGATGCCCACGGTAGTGGCCAGCATGCTGGCGGCAAGATCTTCGGCGTAGTCGCCGGCTTTTTCGTCTGTCTCACCAAAGGAATGATGCTCGGAAAGATAACCGTGCATGGAAGAATCCGCAGGGATTGCCAATCCGACCGAAGCCGCTATCAGCCGGTTCGGTTCGTTGTTGCTCTCTCGATCATAAACTGCAAATACGATCTCACCGGGCCGCAAGAGCTTTAATCCCTCTTCCTTGGGGATGATTTTGCAACCGGGCGGATAGATGCTCGAGACAAGAACCAAATTGCAGTGTGCGAGTCCGGCAACCCGCAGCGCCATTTCGAAAGAAGCCAGTCTCTCTCTGTGAACACCGACTCCCTTGGTGAAAAAAACTTTCTTGGGAACCATTTTTGGGAAGTCTAACATGACAAAAGTCAGCGAACAAGAAAAATTCCTTGAAATTCTCGAAACTTTTGGTTGCAAGGTCGACAACGAAGACTATACAGTCGTCACGGGGCCTTCAACGCTCGTGACAGGAGTTTCATGGACGGAAGCAAGGCGCGAATCCTCATCACCCTACTGAGTATCGGCGGCATCATTGCATCCTGCTATACGGCTTCAGCGCAGGACAAGGCCAGGATCGCTTGGGCGGCTCTCAACCCCGCCGCCAGTCCCATGTGGGTAATTCAGGAGAAAGGACTGTTGAGAAAACTAGGTGTCGATGCCGAGATCGTCGGCATCAACGCGAGCCCCATCGCCATGCAAGCTCTGCTTGCGGGCGATCTGGACGTTATCGTGACGTCAGTGACCACGTTGGTCACCACTCGTCTTGCGGGCGCCGACACCATCATGGTCCAAACCCTGGTGCCGACGTTCGTGGATCACATCGTGAGTTTGCAATCGATCACGGAAATGTCACAGCTGAAAAGGAAAACCGGGGGAGTCAATCGCGTGGGTTCAACTTCCGACTTGGGCTTGCGCTTGGCCCTCCGTCGGCTCGGCCTCAATCCGGAAACGGATACTAAGATCATTACCGCGGGAGGAAACCCGGAGAGATTGGCCGCTTTATCGCGAGGGTTTATACAGTTTACGATCATGCCCGAGCCCTGGGTGCGTGAAGCGGAAAAATTGGGGTTTCGTGATCTGTTGGACACCGGATCCCTCGGCATCCCGTTTCATTGGAATGCCGTGTTGTCCCGGGAAAGCACCCTGAAGAGCAAGCGGAGCCTAGTAGCGAAGGTGGTGCGGGCGAACACCGATGCCATTCATTTCATCAAGACCGACAGGGAGGGGACAAAGGCGATATTCAGCAAATTTCTAAAGCTCAACGACCCGGAAGGACTCGAACGGGCGGCGAAAGCCTATGCGACGATCTTCCCCGAGTCTACGTTGCCGACGGCGGAAGGCGTCAAAACCTTGTTGGATGACATGGCGCCACGTAACCCCAAAGCCAAAGGCGCCGACCCTAAACAGTTTGTTGACCTCAGCTTGGTTCAAGAGTTGGAAGCTTCCGGGTATGTCAAACGCCTTTACGGCAAATGAACGAGCCGTCGCTCCACCGCAGGTCTGCAAGCAGTGTAAAGTGTTCAAGCGATTTAAATTGTTCAAACGTCGCCCGAGGGAACGGGAGAATAATATCTCGATGAATCTCGCTTTACCTCACCGTATGGTCTAACTTGCTAGATTCCGAATTACTGCTACGGGACCGTTCTCTTGCTCAATAAACTAACTGGACTTTTCTACGGCTGGCGCATGGTGGCCGCCGCCGTCGCTCTGCGCGTGCTCGGCGCGGGCCTTCATAGCTTCGGCTTTACGGTTTTTTTTCTTCCTCTGAGTCAGGATCTCAACCTGAACCGAACCTCGACCTCGTTAGCTTTTTCGCTGGCGCGCGGGGAAGGCGCCATAGAGGGACCCGTCGTCGGTCACTTACTCGACCGCTACGGCCCAAAGCCGATTATGCTCACTGCGGTTTTGCTCATGGGAATTGGCTATCTGCTTTTCTCCCAGGTGGATAGCTATGTTACTTTTTTGGTCGTGTACCTTGGTGTTATCTCTCTTGCCCACGCCGGAGGATTCATGCATGCGCCCATGGTGTTGATCAACACCTGGTTTATCCGCCATCGCGCGCGTGCCATCACGGTCAGTAGCGCCGCCTTCGGACTGGGCGGGGTTCTCGTTGCCCCGGTCCTTAGCATCGTCGTACAAACCTGGGGATGGCGTTTGGGAGCCGCCATCGGCGGCGTTTTGTTCCTGGTGATCGGCGTGCCGCTGTGTTCGACGATTCGCCGGTCGCCGGAAAGCATGGGGTTGCTGCCTGACGGTGACGAACCCGCGAGGCCGACACCTGACAAAGATAGCCCAAGGCAGACGGTCAGATCGGAAGTCGAAGTCACTCTGGGCGAGGCGCTACGATCCTTCGCGTTCTGGGGATCGGTGCTGGCGGCGGGTATTCGCAATGGCTCCTACCATGCGGTCTCCGTTCATTTCGTGCCGCTCATGGTTTGGAAAGAATTGAGCCAGTCGGAAGCGGCGTTGTTGCTGAGCGCCTATGCGTTTCTCGGGATGGTCGCTACGCTTGTGCTCGGTTGGGTTGCCGACAAGGCGAACAAACCTCGCATGAACGCATTTATCCTGTTTGCTGCTGCCAGCGCGATGTTCCTACCTATTCTGAGCGGTTCGCTCTGGTCCCTGTGCTTGTTTACGATTTTTTTTGCCGCCGTGGAGACTACTTTTCCACTCGGCTGGGCGGTGGTGGGCGATTTGTTCGGCAGGAAGCATTATGCCAAGATTCGCGGCTACATGACTTTGTTTTACACATGGGGAGGAGTTATCGGCCCGGTGGTTGCGGGCGCGATCTTTGACCGGTGGAAAACCTATGAACCTCTGTTGTGGTCCCTTGTTGTCCTTTTCATCCTGGCGGGACTGTTTTTCGCCAGCCTCAACCGGTCTTGGCAGAAGGCAACCGGACAAATAGCCGCGTGAGTTAATCGGACGCATTGACGTCTGAGCCAAGACACCCCGACCTAAGGTCGAGGTGCGGAAAATCGCCAGCCTTTCCTGCGACGCCGATCTTTAGGTGATGATGATTGACTCCGACAAAAGCCGGCGATAAGGTAACTTCGCTTCGGCATCGGTTATGCGACAAATAGATGCTAAAGGCATAGAGGAGAGCATTCTTACTTCGCCCTTGGCTATCTGCTTTTGGCGATATAGCGCGTTTGAAAGTAGACGGCTGCTCATCAGCCCGATTTAATACTTCGGAGGCTTCCATGTCCGTCAACAAGGCGATCCTGATCGGTAATTTGGGCAAAGATCCCGAGGTGCGTTTCACCAACAATGGGAAGGCTGTCGCGCGGTTTCCGATCGCGACCTCCGAGGTGTGGACCGATGCGGATGGCAATCGCCAGGAGCGAACCGAATGGCACAACATCATCGTTTGGGGCAAGCAGGGCGAACGTTGCGGCCAGTACCTGGCCAAGGGGAGACAGGTCTTTGTCGAAGGCAATATTCGCACTCGAAGCTACGATGACAAGAGCGGAAACAAACGTTACGTGACAGAAATTGTCGCCCAGCGGGTTCAGTTCTTAGGTGGCGGAGGCGGGACACGCCTGCAGTCCGAAACCGAACCCGGAGGCGCGTCCGACGAAATGGGTTCCGGCGGGCAGTCGCCGATGGACGACGACGTTCCGTTCTAATCTTTCTTGCGCTATCCTTTTCCGCTCAAGAATTCACCTGTTATAGCTGGAGAAACTTGCATGCGTGAGGCGAACTATGACCACTTGCCACTGCATGACGTTGACGTCGACGCCGCGTTGCGAACGATCGTAGAAGGCACCGCCACCGAAACCGGGGAGCGGTTCTTTGCGGCGCTGGTGCAGAACCTGGCCCAAGCGCTGAACACCCATGGCGCGTGGGTTACCGAATACATCGAAGAGCAGCGCAAGCTTAAGGCGCTGGCTTTTTGGATGGGCGGGCAGTGGATTCACGGTTGGGAGATGGTCATTGACGGGACTCCCTGCGAACAGGTGATCGAGCAACGCTGCCTCATTCATATCCCGGACAATCTACTTGATCTTTACGGCGACGATCCCGACGTCCGGGCCGTGGGGGCGGTGAGCTACATGGGCCTGCCGCTCCTTGACCTCGATGGCAAGATTCTGGGCCATCTGGCGGTTCTGGATCGGAGGCCGATGCCCAAGGAACCTAGGGCCGAAGCTTTATTTCAAATTTTTGCTGCTCGCGCCGCGGCGGAGCTGCGTCGTATCCGTGTGGAGGCAGCAGTCCGTCAGCGCGAAGAAAAGCTGGGCCGGTTGGTCAACAGCGCCATGGATGCGATCGTTGAGCTGGACCGAAATCTCTACGTCACCCGGGTGAATGCGGCGGCGGAGAAAGTGTTCGCCTGCTCGTCGAGCGAAATAGTGGGGCAACTTTTCACGCGGTTTCTCTCCTCCGGTTCACGAGAACGGCTCGCTAACTTGATCATCGAGCTTGACCTGCGGCCGGAGGGTGAGCGCTACACGTGGATACCTGGTGATTTAGAGGGAACATCCGCTTCCGGAGAACAATTCCCTGCGGAAGCCACGCTGTCACGGTTCGACATGGGACGGGAACCGTTTTATACGTTGATTCTAAGAAACGTTAATGCTCGGCTCCGAGCGCAGCAGAAGATTCGCTCCCTGACCGTCGAGACTGAATATCTCAGGGAAGAGATCAAGGAGCTTCAAAATCTCGACGAGGTCGTCGGGCAGAGCGAGCCGGTGGCCCGAGTTCTGCGCGATATCGAGGAGGTGGCCGGCACCGACGCCACCGTGCTTATCTTGGGAGAAACCGGAACGGGTAAGGAGCTCATCGCCAGGGCTATTCATAAAAACAGCCGCCGGTCGGAAAAGCCCTTGATCAAGGTGAACTGCGCAACGATGCCGGGAAACCTGATCGAAAGCGAGTTGTTCGGCCATGAGCAAGGCGCCTTCACCGGCGCGACCAAAAAGCGAGAGGGCCGTTTTGCCCTTGCGCACGGCGCGACGATCTTCCTCGACGAGATCGGTGAACTGCCCGTGGACCTTCAAGCGAAGCTGCTGCGCGTGCTGCAAGAAGGAGAGTTTGAGCCCGTGGGCAGCTCGCGCACGCAAAAGGTCGACGCCCGCGTGCTCGCCGCCACCAACAGGGATCTGAAGCAGGCGGTGCGCGAAGGAAAATTCCGCGAGGATCTCTATTACAGGCTCAACGTTTTTCCCATCGAGCTGCCGCCCCTGCGCGAGCGTGGTGACGACATCGGTTTATTGGCGGCGAATTTCGCCAGCAAGTTTGCCCAGCGGATGGGTCGTTACATCGAGTCCCTCTCCGAAGATGGCATCCGGCGCCTTAAGGATTACAGTTGGCCGGGAAACGTGCGCGAGTTACAGAACGTCATCGAGCGCGCCGTGATCACTGCGCGAGACGGCAGACTCAATCTCGATCGCGCGCTCCCGGAAACCGCCAGGGAGATTAGTGGCGAGACTGCGCCTGCTGTGGAAACACCGAAGCGTGTGCGCACCGCAAAAGAGCTCGAAGAATTGGAGCGCGCCAACTTGCTGGCCGCGCTTGAAGCCACAGGGTGGCGCGTCGCCGGCGAAACCGGCGCCGCGCAGCTGCTTGGTATGAAGCCAACCACATTAAGCTCACGGATCAAAACACTCGGAATCGAACGGCCACGATAACTCAATAAAGTTTTTTGCGTCCTCTTCTCGCCCCTATGGGTAGGCGCGAAAAAATAAGTCAAAACTCAGGCACGACCCCAAAATCACCAGCCCTCAAGAGCGCATTCAAGGACGGCACCACCCATATCGTCATGTCGCCGGCGGAATTCATGCAGCGCCTGGCCGCGCTGGTGCCGCGCCCGCGCTTACATCTGATCCGCTTCCATGGCGTGCTGGCGCCGAACGCAAAGTTGCGTCGTGAGATCATTCCGCGTCCGCCGGAGCAAGCAACCGAGCCCTCATGCGATCACGCGCAGGGCGCGCCGCCGCGCATGAGTTGGGCCAGACTGCTCAAACGGGTCTTCGACATCGACATTGAACACTGCCCAAACTCCGGCGGCAGCTTGAAGATCATCGCTGCCATCGAAGATCCGCCGGTGATTGTCAAAATCCTCACCCATCTGGGCCTGTCCACCCGCGCACCGCCGCGTGCGCCGGCGCTGCGATTCGATCTATTCCAAACGACCTGAGGAGCCGAAAACCGCTTGCCAACGCTAGCCGACGGAGCCGCTCGCTCTGAGTTCGAGCGAGCGGCGCGATCCGCATCACTTCGCGCCCCTCCGACCGCCGCACCGACCGAGCCCACCGAAGCAACAACGGGATTTTCATCAAACAGAAATGAAATTGACAGTTCCCTGGTCCGGCGATATAGCTCGGACCAGAAAAAAAGGTGGTTTAAACTTCTTACACCGAGCGCAAGATCATCAGGGACAATCCTCTCGTTGGCAATCTGGTGATCTTTCATAACGTCGTGCACCTGACGAAGATCGTGCCCCCAGCTCACGGCAGAAGGGCAGCGCATCAATCCCGAGGCAGTGGCCGTCGTCCGCCCGTACCTCATCTCCCATCGCAAGCGCTTTGGCCACTTTCCTTTGAATACCGAGCGGATTCCGGAGCCGGTGGAGTATGACCTCCCGGCCTCCCTCCTGGGTCCCGGTCGGAATGCTGCCAAATAGGATCACTGCAAGTGCTACTCTGAGCGTGCGTGAAAAGAGGGCAGTTTTCTGCTCTGGGAACTCGGCCAGGTAGGGGATACCCTACCTGACGAAGGAGGGCGGTCATGGTGGCCTGTTATGGTCGGGTCTCCTCTCGCCAGCGACGCCCGGATAGCCAGAAAGCCGAAATTCACCGCTGGCTGCGCCACAACCGTATCCGTGCCCGCCGCGTGGTGTGGGTTGAAGCTACGGAGACCGGACGCTCGCTCAAACGCCCCGCCTTTGCCCGTCTCCAACACGAGATCCTCGCCGGCACAGTGGAGATGGTTGGTGGTGTGGAAACTGGATCGGCTCTTGCGTCGCCAACGCGACGGCATCAATCTCTTGGCCGACTGGTGTGAGCGAGACGTACGGGTAGTGGTCGTCATGCAACAGATTGACCTCAGCGGCCCCGTGGGCCGGTTAGTGGCCAGTGTGTTGTTTGGCCTTGCGGAGATCGAACAGGAGTTTCGCCGCGAGCGGCAAGCCGCTGACATTGCGGTCGCTAAGCGCAAAGGTAGCTATCGTGGACGGAAAAAAGGCACCACGAAAGCCCAACCGGCACGCGCACGGGCGTTGCGCTTCCACGGGCTGACAACGACTGAAATTGCCAATGCGCTCAAGATTAGTCCACGTACGGTCTTTCGTTATCTGGCCTCGCGGACGCGTTGAGCGACAACGTGGCAGGAAATTACACGAATGGGCGTCGCCCCCCCTTTAGGCAAACTATCAGATTCTTGCCGAGCCTATGTCGCCACAATTGACTGCATAGCGGATCCCTTTCTCTATGCACAGAGGAATTTTCAATCCTTCCCTGGCCACCGTGGTGTACGGGAATATCTTTTGCGCCAAGAATTGCCGTTCGTTCAATAGCTCATCAGTCGCCTCTGGGTCATGATGAAAGAGCAAAAGATGACCTACATCAGATTCGATCGCCAGCTCTACCACATCTTCCCAGGCGCTGTGCCCCCATCCTTTTTTCTCTTTGACGAGCTGGGCGCGACTGTATTGGGCGTCGTGAATCAACAGATCGACATCTGAAGTCATGACAAGAACCTCTGGCGATAATTGACTGAGGTCATGCTCGTGGTCGGTCACGTATGCAATCCGTCGATCGCCTATATGAAGCAGATAGCCCAAGGCTCCATTGGGATGAGTCAAACGGAACGGCGTCACAAAAAGATCCGGATGAATTGCGATCATGTGGCGCGGTTCGACTTCACGGAAGGTTGTCTGTGCTTGAAACATGGTCTCCATGGCCACGGGAAAATATGGACTCCGCATCTGCTCTGCGAGAATTTGCGAAAGACTAAGCTGCTGTTTCCCCTCTCCGTAGACAGTAAAGTGGTTGTCCTTGACGCGGGCCGGAGCAAAAAACGGGAGACCTTGGATGTGATCCCAATGCATGTGAGATAGCAGGACACTCCCGCTGATGGCCTGCCGAGGGGTTTTTTTCATCAGATATTGTCCTAATTCACGAATACCCGAGCCAGCGTCCAGTATAACGATGTGGTCTTGAGTCTCGACACTAACGCAGGAGGTGTTTCCTCCAAAGACGACCGTATGTAATCCTGGGGAGGCTATTGATCCACGAACTCCCCAAAAGGTAACAAGGATCTGGGAAATCATAGAGTTTCTCCCATTGTCAGCTTAGCTCGTTTCTCCTTTTGCCAGGTCAAAGAGATGAACGTGAGCGAATGCTGTGCCAACGAAGGGAAATTCACAAACATCCAAGACTTGGCCATTTTTTAGTACATGTGGGAGTTCTGTGTCTCAAGAGCGAGACAGGGCCGCTTTTGTCGCTGCGAAAATAGGACATGAAAGGAGAGCGTCAATGACCCGGGGGAGCAGCTGATTTTGCAGCTCGCTGGCACCCATCATGTTGTGGTTTTCCAAGCTTGGGCGTTTTTTCCTCCCCCGACCTATTGACGCTCTTGTGTCCCGACGGCTCCCCGAAGGGCTCGACAACGCGACGCTCATTGCGGTTGATCTTACGGATCCCGCTCGCTGCGCTGACGTCTTTGGACACATGCCTGAGGTCACGCATGTGATCTATGCCGCGTTGTACGAGAAGCCGGGACTAGTGCAAGGCTGGTTCGAGCAGGATCAGATGCAGACCAATCTCGCCATGCTGGACAACGTGATGACACCGCTAGAACCCGTCGCCAAGGAGCTCCAGCATGTGTCGCTGCTCCAGGGCACGAAGGCGTATGGGGTGCATATCGCGCCGTTTCCCGTGCCCGCGCGCGAGCGGTGGCCACGCCACCCGCATGACAGATCATTACGCGCATCATGCGCTTGTTGACCAAGCACGGTTTTCTCATCGAAGAGCAAGACCGGACCTAGATCACCGCAGCGGATAGGGAAAGCGCACTTTTGCCCCTGCAAGCGGCTTCATGCACCTACCGGGGAGGGAATTCGGGGGACATAATACTAATTTCTCTTGACTCGAAGAATAAAAACCGACTAGTGTCCGCCTCGTGGCTAGAATTTCCAGAGTAGTGGCGCCGGGGTATCCCCATCACGTGACTCAAAGGGGCGTTCGCTCCATCGCCATCTTCAACAGCGATCAAGATCGCAAAGCATACCTTGAAATTCTCGCCGAACAGCTCGACCGCTTTAGTATCGAGGTTCTGGCGTGGTGCTTGATGACAAATCACACTCATCTGATTGCGGTTCCTAAGGACTCGGGGGTTTTCGCTAGAGCGATAGGCGAAGCTCACCGCCGCTATACAAGGATGAAAAACTTCGCGGATGGTGTGCATGGCTATCTTTTTCAGGGTCGCTTTGGTTCGTGTGTTCTGGATGAAAATCATCTGATCGCAGCTGCACGCTACATCGAAGTCAATCCCGTACATGCTGGCATGGTTGGCAAGCCCGAAGAATATCCATGGTCGAGCACGCAGTTTCACCTTGGGTTGGTCACTGCCGATCCTCTCGTGAAGGACAAAACTCTACTGGGATTGGTAGGGGACTGGAAGAATATCTCGGAAGAAGCGACGCTGTGGCTCAAAAGAGGCTTCTTAGGTGCATCCGCACAGGTCGGCCAGCAGGAAGCGATCACTTTGTGAAGCTGATTGAAAACTTAACCCGGCGTGATTTACGTTTGCGAAAAGCAGGACGACCACTCAAAGTCTCATAATAAAAATTAGTATGTCCCCAGAATTGCTTCTCGCACGACAATAAGCTCGCGGATCAAAGCGCTCGGCATCGAGCGGGCCGCGATAATTTTTTTCATTCTCTTTTCCAGTGCAAGGTTTCTTTTGCGTCGGCCGCCAGGGCTGGATCTTGTGGCAGGAAGTATGCTATAGGGCCTACACCCATCTTGATGCGCGCCTTGCTCTACCCCAAAAGATCAGTTGTAGACGTCCTAGGAGCTTCGTTTAAGACGGGTTATGAGCGCTAGGAGTCGTTAATAGCTTTCGTGACTCTAGAACAAAAGCTTAAAGGTAGTCACGGTGGCAAACACAGTAACAATGGGAACGTCGCTGCGACGGCCGCCGCTTACGGAGGAACGCGAAAAGGAGAAGGTAACTAGAATGATACTTCGGTATAAGGTGAATAAAAAGATTCGCACTCTGGCCACATGGATGACGGGCCTAATCACTAGCCGATCAAACGAGGAGCGGGTCGATTTCCAGCGCGAGCCGATCAGGAAAATACTCTTGGTGCGCGCCACTTTCCGTATGGGGCATTCTGTGCTGGCAACCCCCGCTGTATTCCTATTTCGTAAAAATTTTCCCCACGCGAGAATTGACTTCGCCGGTCCCGCTATATCAAAACCCCTTTTTCAGAACTTGCCGATCACGAACCACTACCAAATTCATCAGCGTTTCCCGAAGTCCTGTTGGGCTTACGTGCCCTTTATGAAGCAGATTCGATCGACAAAATATGACCTGGCGATCGACGTGAGTTGTTCGAAATCGGCTCTCGGCGCGTTTATCGTGGGGTTTTCTGGCGCGCGGTTCCGCGTTGGACTCAGAGGACGATGGGATCATTGGTTTAATGTCCGTGTGGAGCGGCCTGCCCAAAAAAGCAAATACAGAAACCTCCCAGACTTTGTTCGTTCTATGGGTTTGCAGTCCGAGGAATTGCTTCCGTCGCTAATCCTATCCGCTGATGAGAAAGAAAACGGAAGGCGCCAACTCGAAATGTTGCTGGCAGACCGAGATCCTACCGGCCCGATCGTCGGAGTGTTTGTTGGTGGGCGGAAGTCGTGGAGAAAACGATGGCCTAAGGAACATTTCAAGGAACTGATTAGCGACCTTCATGCGCAAGGCGTCAAAGTGATTGTCTTTCGCGGCCCTGAAGAAAAGGACGTGGTGCGGTACTTCGAACGAGCCCTGCCATGGGGCGTCCCTTTCGTGTTTGAATCCTCGCCGAGAAAATTCGCGGCGCTTGTTTCGAACTGCGACCTTTTTGTTTCCTGCGATAGCGGACCCATGCATATGGCTTGCGCCATGGGGGTGAGGACAATCGGGATTTTTTTGCTGCAACACAACCGCGAGCGCTGGGCGCCCCCTTCCAGTATCGCACGACTCGTCGATCAATCCGCCCCTCGAACGGTAAAAGAACTGGTAAAAGTTTGCCGAATGGAGTTGGATCAGTGGTTTGGTACGCTAGGTGGAAAACTGTTGGTCGGCCTGATAGGGATGTCGGGCTTCGATATCGGGTTATGACCCGCCTCTAAAAAACTTTCGGTCGTTGATGCGGAGAACTCCGCACTGCTCGGCTTTTTTCATTTCCCTTACGAAATTTCATTTTCCCGGCTCACGAGATTTCGTAACTGACGAAATCTCGTGAGAATCAAGTTCGTCCGCCATCTCCGTAACTTTCTGTTTTTCCGAATCAATCGGTAAATTTTCTCTCTTGGCACATTTTCTGCCATAGCCCAGTGTCGAGTCGTTAACCGCGAATCAAAAAAGGAGGATCGGTTATGCACAACAATTACAGCTACCAGGGGGCCCTCGAGGCGTCGGAGCGTATCAATTGGCGCGTTGAGGATATCATCGGTGGCGACAAAAAGTTGGATTTCACCA
>Ga0126378_10003318_pt1 | contig 12159 bp, 8 predicted proteins | sample PanSoiMetPlot_23_FD_92587 | JGI IMG/M metagenome (GOLD analysis project Ga0126378, IMG submission 92587) | Tropical forest soil microbial communities from Panama - MetaG Plot_23 | ecosystem: Environmental > Terrestrial > Soil > Tropical forest > Bulk soil | place: Panama | collected 2016-02-17
ATTCCCCCGAGAATTCCCGGAAGAATAAAACTCAAAGCCACCCAATAGAGATAGGTGCGATGCACCCAGAACAAGGCTCGATCTCCCATCAAGTCGCGCGAAAAGCTCCAGTCGGCGGAATTTTCAGTGAACATCCAGCCGATGTGCGCATGCCACAGGCCGTTGAGCATTCCGAACACCTTGCTTCCGTGAACATGAGGTGAATGTGGGTCGCCGGGCCGGTCGCTAAAGGCATGATGCTTACGATGGATCGTAACCCAAGAAAGCAACGGCCCTTGCGTCGACATGGAGCCCGTAATTGCCAGCAACAGGCGCATGCGTGGACTGGTTTCAAACGTACGGTGCGCGAAGTAGCGGTGCAGACCGATGGTCATGCCGCCCATCGTGACGAGGTACATGAACAGGAAAATTCCAATCTCCACCGTGGTGATGCCGTTACGGATGCCGAGATAGGCCGCGCTTACCGTCCCGACAATCGGCGCCGCCATCACCAGAAATGCGACGATGCGTTGCAGCCGCATGCCGTCACGGCGAATGACGACCGGATTCCGCATAGTGGAGACGGGCGCGCTCATTGCTGTGACTCCGTCACAGCCAATTCGTCTTCCCTGACCAGAGCAGCGCTCGCTGAGGCTTCGAAGGCCGCACCGAGGTGTCGCGATAACTGCGCGATGGTGGGATAGTCCCACGCTACGATTTCAGACACTTCGTGTCCGAGAAACTTTTGCAGGTCGCCGGAGAGCTGAAACAGTTGCACGGAGTCCATGCCAAACTCGGCAAACGGACGATCGATATCGACGTCTTCAGGTCTGATTTGTGCCACGGCCGCGATGTGAGTGACGAGCCACTCCTGAACGCTGGCTTCGGTAATGGGTTCGGTTGTCTGGGTGATCGACTCCGTTTTCTTTCCCCGCATTTTGTCTAATAGGCCCACAAGCTCTCCTTTTCGTCCGAGGTTAGGCCGCTAACGCAATATCGGCCCTCGATCTTTGCTTCTGTTTCAGCGCCTGTTCGGACGGACGTTTCACGTCCCATGCCAGTCCGAAGAGAGCCAAAACGCGGAGGAGGTATCCATGCAGGTCAATCTGCCACCACGACAGACCATGAAATGCGGAACTCGGAAAGGCGTGGTGGTTGTTATGCCAGCCGTCACCGAACACGGCGATCGCCAAAAAGAAATTGTTTCGGCTGTTGTCGTTGCTGCGGTACGGCCGGGTTCCAAACAGATGGCAAAGAGAATTCACGCTCCAGATGGAGTGATGCCCCAGTGCAATCCGAATCAGGCCACCCCAGAGGAAGCCGTCGAACGCACCGCGCCAGCCGCCAATCAGCCAATACCCGAGCGCAGCAGGAATCGCCAGCCCCAGAAAAACCCAGACAAAATACAGGCGATTCAGCCTCATCAGCATTCGATCTTTGACCAGCTCAGGTACACAAAGGACCCAGTCGTTGACTTGCGGTCCGAACAGCCAGCCGACGTGCGCATGACAGAGTGCACAAACGGTCTTCCACAATCCTGGTTCATGAACAAAGGGTGAATGAGGATCGCCCTCCCGATCACTGAATTGATGATGACGGCGGTGAGTTGCGGCCCATTGCATAACCGGCCCCTGCGCGGCCATCGATCCGAGAATCGCCAGTAGCGCTTTGATCGGCTGCGTGGTCTGGAACGAGCGGTGGGAGAAGTAGCGGTGGAATCCCAGCCCGGCCCCAATGTGGCTGGCCCAGTACATTCCCAGCAAGAGCAGTAATTCAATTCGTCCCACAGCGGAGCGACACAACAGACTGATGCCGACCACAAGCGCTAGGAGGGGAATCACCACAACACAAAAAGCGATTTTGCGCTGCAGAGCCAAAGCCTGTTCACCGGCTCGGGACGCTGCAGGCAGTGACCTCCCTGTTGGGTTACACAACTGTTCCATGCAACTCTTTTTACAAAATCAGATTTGTTCAGGATGCCCTAAAGCTGCCAGTAGGCGCGGCTTTGACAGCTTCCCCTAATGAAACTCTTCAACATCTTAGAAGTACTGTCAAGAGACTTTATTCTCCAATCAGTCGTGATTGTTCACAACCCTTTGATTGTGGCCGAATCTCTCCTTGGTGACTTTGTAATTACTCTGTAAAATCCACATGAATTGCGCTTGGAGAGCTTGTAATTCACGCTATGACTTCTGTTTCGTCTACCACCACGCTCGTGGCTGACACCTTAGTGGAAATCTTGCAGGAACGAGCCGCACGCCAGGGGAACGATTGCGTCTACAGATTTCTTCACGGAGAAGAAGAAAAGTCTCTGACTTACGCTGAAATCGATCAGCTTGCTCGCTCAACCGCTGCTTCCCTGCTCCCGCACTGCAACCCCGGTGATCGAGCGTTGCTCATTTATCCACCGGGACTGGAATATATCGTCGCTCTTTTCGCCTGCATGTACGCGGGAGTGATCGCCGTACCGTCTTATGCGCCACGCCCCAACCGTCCACTGAGTCGCCTGGAAGCAATCGTCTCCAACTCGGAGCCGAAAGTTGTGCTCACCACGCGAGGGCTGCTTGATTCTCCCAAGAGCATCTTCCGCCAGCAGGAGGGGCCTCTGGCGGGCTTGCTGGTGGTTCCGACCGACGACATCACGCTTGACCTCTCAGTCGGGGACCTTCGCATTGAAATCACACATAAAACGCCTGTGCTTCTGCAGTACACGTCGGGATCCACGGCCTTCCCGAAGGGGGTGACGCTGACGCACGGCAATATGGTGCACAACACAGCTGCGATTGAGCGGAACTTCCCGCTGGATACATCAAGCTCGACTGTGTTCTGGCTGCCGCCGTATCACGATATGGGTTTGATTGGAGGAATTCTGCAACCGCTGTGCACGGGGTTCCCGGTGACGCTGATGTCTCCGGTGGCATTCCTGCAACGTCCAGCGCGCTGGCTTCAAGCCATCAGCCGCTATCGCGCGACGTGCAGCGGTGGTCCCAACTTTGCCTACGATCTATGCGTACGCCGCGTCAGCGAGCAAGAGGTCGACGAACTCGACCTCAGCAGTTGGACGGTTGCATTCAATGGTGCCGAGCCGATCCGAAGGCAGACGCTCGAGGATTTCAGCCAAAAGTTCGGACGTTGTGGATTCGACCCCCAGAGTTTCCATCCTTGCTATGGACTGGCGGAGTCGACGCTGATGGCGACGGGCATGGATCGTTTTGGAACCGGAATAAAATTTCACAGTGTGTCGCGAGCAGCAATGGAGAAGGATGCAATCACATCGCCTGCGGGCAAAGATGATGAGACCTGGATTGTCAGCAGCGGACATACGGCAGGAAACCAGGATGTGCGAGTTGTGGATCCTTCTACGTTCGAGACGCTTTCGCCCGATCGCGTGGGAGAGGTCTGGGTTGCAGGTCCAAGTGTCGCAGCCGGATATTGGGGACGTCCCAAAGAGACGGAGGAAACCTTCGGCGCACATCTGGCAAGCGGCGAGGGACCGTACCTGCGTACGGGCGATTTAGGATTCCTGCACGAAGGTCAGCTTTACATCACGGGCCGGATAAAGGACCTGATCATCATTCGCGGCCAGAATTATTATCCGCATGATTTGGAATTCACCGCTCAACGCTCCCATCCAGCCCTCCAGCCGTCGAGCGGAGCAGCGTTCTCAGTGCAACGCGATGGCGTGGAGCATTTGATCCTGGCGCAAGAGGTGGATGGACGGCTGAAAGCGTCCGAAATCAAAGAGATCACCACCGGAATCTCAACGTCGATTACAGAAACGCACGACCTTCGCCTTGACGACATTGTGCTGGTGAAGCCATGGACCCTGCCCCGTACGACAAGCGGGAAGATGCAGCGGTATCTGTGCCGCTCGGCGTATCTCTCTGCGACTCTACAAACTTTGTAGCAATATACTCAATGGATCGCGCTCGGCGAGTCCAGCTCGATGTTCAGTTCCAACACGTTCACTCGCGGCTCGCCCAGCAATCCCAGATCGCGTTGGTAAGTATGCTTGCGCACGAGATCACGGACCGCAGCTTCAGTTAGACCGCGTTCATGGGCGACACGGGGCACTTGGAACTCGGCAGCTGCCGGAGAAATCTCTGGATCTAGGCCGGAGGCCGAAGTCGTTAACAAATCGACCGGAATCGGCTGGTTGGGATTCTCCTGATGCAGCGTGGCCGCATCGGCGCGAACTCGCTCAACCAGCTTCTGATTTGTCGATGCGAAATTTGTTCCCCCGGAGTTGGCGGCGTCGTAGCCACTTCCGGCGGCTGATGGACGCGGATGAAAGTACTTTGCAGACGTGAAGGGCTGGGCAATAATGCGCGAGCCGATGGCCTCCCCGTTCCGATGGATGATCTGTCCATTGGCCTTGTCTTTGAAAAGCACCTGCGCGATGCCGGTGACCACCAACGGATAGATCACGCCAAGCAAGATCGTGGTCGCGATCGTCATCAAAAATGCGGTGATCAGATTCTTTTTCATAAAAGTCCTTAGGCTAATCCAACGGCAGTGATCAGCATATCGATGGCTTTGATGCCCACGAATGGCGCAATCAGTCCTCCAACACCATAAATAAGGAGGTTGCGGCGCAGCAGGGCCTCGGCGTTCATGGCGCGGTATTGCACCCCGCGCAATGCGAGCGGAATCAGCGCGATGATGATCAGCGCATTGAAAATGACCGCCGAGAGCACGGCCGACTCCGGTGTCTTCAAGCGCATGATGTTGAGCGCATTGAGCACCGGGAATGTGGCGGCGAACATCGCGGGGATAATGGCGAAGTATTTGGCGACGTCGTTGGCGATCGAAAACGTGGTCAGAGCGCCCCGCGTCATCAGCAGTTGCTTGCCGATTTCCACGACTTCGATCAGCTTCGTGGGATTTGAGTCGAGATCGACCATGTTCCCGGCTTCTTTGGCCGCTTGCGTGCCCGTATTCATGGCAACGCCCACATCGGCCTGGGCCAGCGCCGGAGCGTCGTTTGTGCCGTCGCCCGTCATGGCGACAAGCTTCCCGCCAGCCTGCTCACTCCGAATGAGTTTAAGTTTGTCTTCCGGTGTGGCTTGAGCCAGAAAGTCGTCGACGCCTGCTTCACGGGCGATTGCCGCTGCCGTCAGCGGATTGTCTCCGGTGATCATCACGGTGCGGATGCCCATTGAGCGAAGCTGCGCGAAACGATCGCGAATGCCGCCTTTCACCACGTCTTTGAGGTGAATCACTCCCATCGCCTTTCGGTTCTGGGCAACCACCAGCGGCGTACCACCAGAGGACGCGATGCGCTCGACCGTAGCACGAACTTCTGCCGGCATCGATCCGTTGCCGTTGGACTCGATGTAGCGAGAGATCGACTCTGCCGCACCTTTGCGAATTTCGCGACCGTCGAGATTCACTCCCGACATGCGAGTTTGCGCGGTGAATGGAATGAACTCGGCTTCGTGCGTCGCGAATTCACGCCCGCGCAAGCGGTACTTCTCCTTCGCCAGAACAACGATAGACCGCCCCTCGGGAGTTTCGTCAGCCAACGACGAGAGTTGGGCGGCGTCGGCCATGTCCGATTCGGAGACACCCGGTGCCGGCAGAAATTCCGTGGCCTGGCGATTGCCGAATGTGATGGTTCCCGTCTTGTCCAGAAGCAAGGTGTTCACATCGCCGGCCGCCTCAACGGATCGCCCGGACATGGCAAGCACGTTGTGCTGCACAAGGCGATCCATACCGGCAATGCCGATCGCCGACAGTAATCCGCCAATGGTGGTCGGAATCAGACAGACGAGCAACGAGACAAGGACAAAAACGGTCTGGGGCGACCCGGAATAGATCGCGAATGGCTGCAGCGTGACGACAGCCAGCAAAAAGATAATCGTCAAACCGGCGAGAAGGATGTTTAGCGCAATCTCGTTGGGGGTTTTCTGGCGCGCTGCTCCCTCGACTAATGCGATCATGCGGTCGAGGAATGTCTCACCCGGATTCGACGTGATCTTCACGTTGATCTGATCGCTAAGTACTCGTGTGCCACCTGTAACCGCGGAGCGATCTCCGCCAGCTTCCCGAATGACCGGAGCCGATTCGCCGGTAATGGCGGATTCATCAACGGACGCGACACCCTCGATGATTTCTCCGTCGCCGGGGATCAACTCGCCGGCCGAAACGACGACGAGATCTCCGGCACGAAGCTTGGCGCTCGCCACTTGCTCAGTCTTGCCACTCGAAAGCACCCGGTTGGCCATCGTTTCAGAGCGAGCCTTGCGGAGCGTTTCCGCCTGCGCTTTACCACGGCCTTCGGCCATCGCCTCCGCGAAATTGGCGAACAAAACTGTGAACCAGAGCCAGAGCGTGATCTGAAGATTGAAGCGAAATACTTCGTGTGGATGCAAAATCAGCAACACAGTGGTAATTACGCTGCCGATCTCCACCACGAACATGACGGGGTTCCCCATCATGTTGCGTGGATTCAGTTTCAGAATCGAACTCCACGACGCGCTGCGAACCAGTTTCAGATCCCAGATTGATTTGTGATGGCTTGCCATGTTGAGTCCTAAAAAGTCCTTCCCACGTGCAAAAGCAGGTGCTCGAGAATGGGCCCCAGACTCAGAGCCGGGAAGAATGTCAGCGCTCCCAGAATCAAGATCACGCTGATCAGCAGAAACGTGAACAGCGGTGTCGTCACCGGGAACGTGCCCACCGAAGGCGGCACATATTTCTTCTGTGCGAGATTCCCTGCGATGGCCAGCATCGGAATAATCATGAAAAAGCGCCCGATGAGCATGGTGAAACCGGTCGCCGTGTCGTACCAGAGCGTGTTGATCGGGCTAAGGCCTCCGAAGGCCGAGCCATTGTTGCCCGCTGACGAAGTGAATGCGTAGAGAATTTGACTAAGGCCGTGGGGCCCCGGATTCGTGATTGCCGCTGTCCCAAAGCCTTTGATCACAGAAATGCCCGTCAGCGTCAGGATGATCAGAGGGAAGACCAGCGAAACCAGCATCGCCATCTTTACGTCGTACGCTTCGATCTTCTTGCCCAGGTATTCGGGCGTGCGGCCAACCATGAGGCCGGCGATGAAGACGGCGAGAACGATGTAAATCAGAACGCCGTACATCCCGGCGCCAACCCCGCCAAAAATGACCTCACTCAGCATGATGTTAACCAGGGGAATCATTCCGCCGAGAGGTGTAAATGAATCATGCTGGCCGTTAATCGCCCCGCAACTTGCGGCCGTCGTAACTGTGGCGAACAGGGCCGAATTCGTGATGCCAAAGCGAGTTTCCTTGCCCTCCATGTTGCCGCCCGGTTGAGTGGTAGTCGTGCGTTGCGCAACGGTGGCTGGATAGAGCGGGTTACCCTGCGCCTCGGCCCAATAGGTGACCGTGACCCCGCACAAAAACAGAATCGCCATCGCGGCCCATACAGCCCATCCATGAGCCGAAGATCCCGTCATGCGGCCGAGGGTATAGGTCAGGCCTGCGGAAACGGCGAAGATGCTGAACATCTCAATCAGATTCGAAAGCGGAGTGGGATTTTCAAACGGGTGCGCGCTGTTGGCACCGAAGAAGCCGCCACCGTTCGTTCCCCACTCCTTAATGATTTCCTGAGAAGCAACCGGACCCTGCGCAATAGTCTGAGTGGTGACGGTGTCCATCACCGGCTTACCGCTGGCGTCCATTACTGGCTTGCCATCTTGACCGACACGCTGCACTTGCTGGGGCTCCATCAGCTTAACCGTGTCGTAGGGCTTGAGGTTCTGGACAACACCTTGTGAGACAAGCAGCAACGCTCCAACGACAGAGAAGGGCAACAGGACCCAGAGGCTGGCGCGCACCATATCGACCCAGAAATTGCCGATGGTCTTCATCTGGCGGCGAGAGATGCCGCGAATGAACGCAATGGCGAGGGCGATTCCGACTGCGGCCGAAACGAAGTTGTGATAAGCGAGCCCGGCCATCTGCGTGAAGTAGCTCATGGTCGTCTCTCCGGAATACGCCTGCCAGTTCGTATTCGTGGTGAACGACGCTGCGGTATTGAACGCCAGATGTTCGGGCGCGACAGCCGCCAGGTGCTGAGGGTTAAGCGGCAACATTCCCTGGATGCGCTGGATCACATACAGTAGCGCCATCGAGATAGCACTAAACAGCAGCATCGAGGTGGCGTATTCGGTCCATCGCATTTCATGCTGCTCGTCGACCCCGGTTACGCGATACAGCAGTCGCTCGACCGGCCGCAGGATCGGATCCAGGAATGTGCGTTCTCGGGAAAAGACACGCGCCAGGAAGATCCCAAGCGGCTTTGTCACCGCGAAGATCAGAGCCAGGAATACGAAGATTTGTAACCAACCGTTGATAGTCATAGCCGTGAATCGATCAGAACTTCTCTGGCCGTAACAGCGCGCAGAACAGATAAACCGTGATTGCGGCGCTGATGATAAGCATAATGAGCGATTGCGTATCCATAGTTTCCTTTACTTCACCCGATCGCAGAAGTGCACATAGGCGATCGAAACGGCGAAGAATACAACCGTAACCGCGATCCAAAGTACGTCTTGCATAAGCAAATCTCCCGAAAGCCTGCGACTACCAGGATCCTTCCTTTCGTCCCCACCACCACACCAATCCAAGAGTCGCCGTAGTTTGATTCTTCTTTCGCAGACCCTGCACGTCGGAGAGGAACACCGGTTGATTCGAGTAGTCGTAGCGCCATTCGTAGCGCATCAGGAATCCGTTTGCGACTCGATAGTCGAAGGTGACGGTGTTCTCTTTTAGAGCTTCAGATAGTCCGCTAAAAAGACCCTCGCGGTCCGACAGGTATTCCGCTCGCGTCGCCAAAGCGATCTTTGGCGTGAACTGATATTGAATGTACCCAGCCCCACCGTCAGCGTGAGATGGAGCCGAGGATTGGCCAGCAGCCGCATTCCTCCAAAGCCGCTGGATGACGTAGTCACCCTCGAGCGCAAAGGTCAGCTTCGGCGTTGCCGCCCACGTCGCGTAACTGTCAAAAATATGAGTGCGCCCGTTCGGCGCGGGCGAGATCGCCGTGAAGCACAGTCCGGGCTGCACAGGAACGGGTCCGCAGTTCGCCGCGGGCGCGCGGTCCGGATGTTCTTGGCCGAGATAGTAGTTCACAGTCCAATTAATGTTCTTGGTTGGTTTCGCATTGAATCCGAACAACTGATCTTTAAACCCGTTCGTCGCCTCCACCTGGTTCGTGCCGTTGACGATCCAGTAGTTGAGGCTGAAGCGATCATTCAAGGGAAGACTCACACGTGCGCCCATGTGATAAAAAGGCAGAAAATCAAACCAATACGAACGCGAGTAGTTGAATTGATCTTTGGTGTAGTTCCCTTCGATTCCCAGTGAGCTTCCCCACTTGCCGAAATCGATATTCAGGCCTTTGCCCACTGGGGCGACGTACGTCCCATATGCCTGAAAGATGTTGCGGTAAATCTGAGGACGCGGCTCGTTCGACGGATTTCCCTGGAGAGTGTCCGTAGCTTGGCCGTACTGCAGATCCAGTCGCCCACCCCAACGCCTACCCTCACTGACGTTAGCAGCATGTTCAAAGATGAGACTGGCTTGATTCAAACTGAATTCGTTGCTTAGAACGTCATAGGCTCGTAGCAAATTCACCCGGCCAACCGGGTTGTTGAAGTTGTATCCGTAATATGTATCGACTCCAACGTTAATCGTCGTATTTTTCAGGAAATCGAGGATCTTGCGATCGTCCGCGGTGACCACCGAGGCCGATTGAGGCGGAGCAGCTTGCGATGCCACCGGCTCAGACCCTTCGACGATGCTTGGCATCGAGGGCTCGGCGCTAGCTTGCCCGACAGTCCCCTGCTGCAACTGCCTGACGATTTGTTTTAGCTCACGCACTTCCGACTCCAGGTCCTGCACTCGGCGTTCGAGGTCCTCAGACGCGTCCGCAGCCTTCGCGGATGTCTGCTGACCAAACGCTACACTCGCACAGCAAACAATAATCAACACGCATACGGAATAGAACTTCATAAGCTGTTGCTACCTTTCTCTTCACTTCCCAGACAACATCTTGCTAGAAGCCGAGTAGCACCAGCATACGCATCTCCCCGTGTTAGAACTTCACCAAGATTGCCATCGTGGCACGGTCCTCGGTGTGGCGCAGATCGGGGAACCATTCACTTCCATTCGGCAAGATCACGATTGCCCCTGGATTCCCGTTATTCCCTCCCGGCGGCGTAACGCCGCCTAGTCCCGACCAGTAGGGCACGTTCGCATGCCGATGATTGAATTCCCAGCGGAACGTGATGTATTGCCTGGGCATGTAGTCGTACGTTGCCGACATATCCCATGCCTTAAAAGGATCGCCAGGGTTCTCAGTGAAGTACGGAGATCCAGTCGTAGCCGTGGCGCCGTTGATCGGCGGCAGAAGAACGAGATACCGGCCCGGGTTGTTGATCTTGCCACCGCCCAGGGTGAAGCCGTAGCGGTCGTTCTTGAACCACCAGCGGTTGTAGAGCATGAATCCAAGAAAGCTCTGTTTATAAGCAACGATCTGACCGGCGGGATTCTTCACGTTCGTGGTGCAGTTGACCCCACCTCCGCTCTCGCAGCCCGCATCGGCGGTGAGACTAAACGCCATCTTGTCGAGAAAGCGCTCGGGATGATCGTAGTACTTCACCTCAATGCTATTGTCGGTGTGATATCGCGTCCGATTGGGGATGCCCAAAGTATCCGCGCCCAGTCCGTAATTGTTGCTGAGCATGGAAATCCAACCGTTCGGCCGATAGAGTACTTGGCCCCCAAGTCCCAGACGGTAGTTGTAGCGCGCATAAGATTGCCAGCCGTTGATGATCCAAGGCTCGATTTTCAGCTTCTCGGTGGGAAATACCTGAATGCGCATGCCGGTGAAAAACCACGGGGTATTGGAAGAGACATAAGACGGTTGATAGGCCCAGTTATCGAAGTTGTAAAAGCTGAACAGACCGATGTACGACAAGAAGATGCCGGCGTCGACGTTAATTCCGTGCAGCGCGTCAATGTGATATCCGCCGTAGGCCTCATTCACATACCGATACGCATTGTCGAGCTGCCATTGGCCGCGCGAATAGCTGGCATCATTGCGCGGAGTGGCGGTCGCATATTGACCGATCTGGCTCAGCACCCGCGCACGAACATGGTTGTAGTGAAAATCTCCGCCGACACCCAGATGGGTAAGCGCAATCTCGTTTGAACGGAATACTTCGCTCGACCCGCCAATTGTGTCATCTTGCGGATGGTTGAAGTCATAGTGGTACGCGACATCGACGCGAACCTCAGGAGTGAAAAACTTTGAGTCGAAGGCCAGATCTTTCGTGCGCGGATTTCCGTTCAACCACGTCCAATCCGCAAAGGCAAACGGTTCGGCCGGCTGCGGTTTAGCGGCTGGGGCCGACTCCTGGGCCGACAACGCCCCAGCGATCGGTGTGGGGCTGGCGTGGGCGTCATTATTCGGCTCCGCTGCGTTTGGCCCTGCTGCAGGCGCAGATGCCACGGCGGTTTGTGCAGGTGGAGGCGCTGCAGCACTTCCCTGCTGCTTGAGCTGTGCTTCCAGCTGCTCGATGCGCTTCTTCATGGCATCGAGTTCTTGCAGAACTTCTTGTGGTACTTGTGAATCGTTCGTGACCGTAGGGCTCTCGGGCGTGCCCATGGGTTGTGGCCCACTCGTTGATTGCTGGCCCTGGAACGGAATCGCGATCCCCAGGACAACGAGGACGCCAAGAGCGATCCGCCCTACTCTTGTAGAAAACTTCCGCAGTACCGGGTTAACTTGCATTTCTATAAGTTCTCCTCGTTTGCGTCTGGGCGGGAATCTCGGTAGATAGACTTCCAGGTCTCTGGCAGAGGAAGAGATGGACTCCTTCATCAGAGTTGCAAACACATACGCAAAAAACACAATGACCCCGACGCCCAACGCAGCGATGGCAATCTTCATGGAACGGCACCGCAAGCTTCTGTTGAAAAGAATCCAGACATGATTTGACAACCCCCTCCGTAAAAGGAGAGTTAAGAATTCATAAGGATTTCGTAAAGAGAACCGTGCGAGTTAAGTCGTTCGCCTCGCCAATCTTTCGATTTAGCAGCCCCAGTCGGCCTCTCCAGGTTTTGCGTAGTATTTGCGGTGAGGATTGGGCGCTTCGGGCGTGGTCGAGAGTTCCAGTAATGCCAGCCGGGCGGC
>Ga0126378_10003320_pt1 | contig 12154 bp, 15 predicted proteins | sample PanSoiMetPlot_23_FD_92587 | JGI IMG/M metagenome (GOLD analysis project Ga0126378, IMG submission 92587) | Tropical forest soil microbial communities from Panama - MetaG Plot_23 | ecosystem: Environmental > Terrestrial > Soil > Tropical forest > Bulk soil | place: Panama | collected 2016-02-17
AAGTTTGAACCAGTCCGTGATCATCTCATCGACGGACATCTCCGTCTTGTCGTTGTCGGATACCCGCGCCCAAGGGATGTAAGCATCGCTTCCCGGCTTCAACACCTTGATCGGCCGTTGCGCAGGCCACCACACCAGATCGACTCTCGCATTGCCGCTTTCCACAGCGCAGTCGAGGAAGTCCGACTGCCACGGAAGCGACATCTGGCTGCTCACGTCGCCCGGCTGCATTTTAGAAGCATCGAGGCGGAAAGCTTCCACGAACGGGAAAACGTCGCGGATCTTCCAGCTTGCTTCGATTCCTGGAAAGAACGCGGCGCCCACGCATGGATTCAAGGCAGCGCGCGTGAGTCCATCCGGCGAAATGGGGGCGTTCGGGCTTGGCGAAGAACCGGTGACGAATTTTCCGACCCTCCACATCTCGAGAATCTGGTACTGAATTCGCGTAACGGTGCCGTTGGGGCCGGCAGGATAAAGATCCGACCACATCCTTGGCATGTCGCCGCCAGTGCCCGGATTTCCCGACGTGGCCGAAGGCTTCGCAAGCCGGTCGAATACCAAGGCCCTGTTCGCCGGCGGCATCTGATTGTATGTGTGATGGAAACCGCCAACTTGAAAAGTATCTTGTCCGTTGTTGTAAACCCAGCGCATGTTCGCGGCGCGCGTGAGAATAGGAACGATATCGTTTGTAAGCGAAGGTTTAAAGGCGGGGTCGGCGAAAGGGCTAGGCAGGAGGTCGCGATCCACCGCCGACTGATAGAGCGTGTCGTACAAAGAAACGATGCTCTGAAGGCCCGGCGCGTACTTCGGAGGAGCCACGATTAACCATGCAGCGGCGACGGCAGGCTGTGTCGCATCCTTCAGCTTTACAGTCGCGCTGATCAGTCCGTCTGAAACGTCGTCGTACCAGCCGTCGTGATCAGCGAAGTCGCCGGCGGCAAGATCCGCGCCGACCGGTGATTTCGATTCGCCGAATCCGCCCATAACGATAAGAAGACCCCGATCGTCTGTGGTCGCGGTACCGAGGACGAAGTTCACGTGTTTGTCGAGAAACAACTGGTCGACCTGGATATCTTTCGCCTTACCATTTGCTTTGGACTTGGTCAGATCGGTGAAATCCGGATTCGGTCCGGAGACGCTTACCGGTCCCGGATCGAGCTTCAACTGTTTCCGGTCGCCCTTGAACTGGGCGTTGCGCATCGGCGGATGAGTATTTTTTTTTGGATGGAAGAATTCCGCGGCAGCCTTGGTATTCGCAATGTGAACTGTCCATTCCAAAGAATCCACATCTGCGGCGGTCAGTTCCTGCACGAGCTCGTTGTGTTCGTCGTAGCCGAAAAGATGAAACCGCGCGGCCTGCCGCTTAATTTTCTGACTCGCGTCGCGGAAACTGGCAGCGGTAACGGTGACTTCATCGGGCCTCTCCGGGCCGATGAAGTAGCCGTCAGGACTGTTGCCAAGACGCGCAACGCCGATGGGCGGAAAGATCTTGATGCTCTTGATCAAAAGTCACACCTTTCATAAGTTGAACCTGCGGGCCCGCGAGGTCCGGGGTGCATGTGGCGATTCTAACCCCCACGTTTCAGCCGCGGAGCGACGACTTTCGGCTGGCCGCCGAATGGGCGGCGCCGAGGACTGGCAGTTATATGCGTTATGAGGCCTACCGCCCGTTTGAAATCGCCATCGCCATGGAACGTGGCGGACGCCGATGCGACTATCGCCTTCGCGATTGAGCACGGCGGCGATTCCGGGCTCGCGGATACGACCGCACCCGAGACGTTTTCGGAATCATTGACAGCAATACACGAACGACCGTATCGACGCTGAAAACCTGGCGCGCTACGTTCGAGTCGAGCCGAAACTTCTGAGCCCGATCACCCACTTGATCGAGGCGCAGCAACTGGATTTCGCCATTATCCGAATGCGTGAGAAATTCGTCGCCGATTACAAAATCGGGATAGTGGAAAAGCATGTAGCGTTGAACTTTTGCTTCGGCTCGGCTTCCGGGTGCTTGAGCAGCAATTCGATGGACATGTGAGGCCTTCGCAAGGTCTTGCTTACTCCGCCCCTGACCTTCTCAAGCTGCTGCAGATCCATCGGATCGCCCCGCTTCGGCCCCCGAAGGCCAGCCATGGGCGCACCCAAGTCCTTCAGGAAGTCGATGCTCCGGCGGTGGTGCACAACGCGCGTTTTCCACCATTTTCGCCCTTTGTTCGCCTTAACGCTCCGGGTTGATCCGGAAAGTAATTTCTTTGGCTGCCGACGGCGCTGCGTAAACCTGCCTGAACTGGTCGATCTGGGGACGCACAGCGCTGTCATAAGCGCCTTCACAGGATGGGCAGGCCCGCGGCGTCAGCCTTTCTATTGCGGACTGGGGGTTGAGCTGTTTACGGAGATCGAGAAGCACCTCCGTAACGCAACGGGTACAGCTAATTGAAATGTGAGAGTCTGCAATCGGGATCAGTTGTTTGAGCGTGGTGGACATTGTAGTTTCCTTTCTTAATTCACTCTTAATTCACCGTTGCCATCGCCCGCCGCCCTTCCCAATCGGCCGGCGAACCGACCTCGCCGCCGCGAAGCGAACACGATCGCCGCGGCCTCGGGAAGTGCTAGCCGCGCGCCAAACAGACCGAAGGGGCGGTCCGTGCCTTGGGGTTTGAGAAATAAAAAAATGATGCGCCGTGCCACCGGGCGGAGCATCATGCTTTCGAGAGGGCCCAAGAAGAGATCCTTCGGCACTTCCGATGCGGCAGAGCGGGCCAAAAAGCTCGGTCTGGACTGGCGGAGGCGCGCTCTCCGTTGGATTGTGTAGGGCGTATTCACGGACAAGGCGTCTTAAGTTTGAACGCGAGCCAAGGCAGGCCCGGATCATGAAGGAGCACGTGGCAGGACGATGAACGGAGCATCGCAAGCTTTGGGGGGAAACGGTGCTGGTGCCGTAAAACCCGCTACCGACGTCGAACAAGACTTCTCTCTGGTTCTGGGCGGGCCCCTATACCAATTACTGCTTCGCTCGGGGCTCATCCGGCCGCCTTTCGGTAAGGTGGGCTGGAGAATTGGAGTGATTACTGGGCTCGCATGGCTGCCCCTTCTTGCGTTGACAATTCTCAGTGGGCGGTTCGCGAGCGCCGTGCCCATACCCTTCCTTTCTGACTATGAAGTGCATGCCAGGCTGCTCTTCTCGATGCCCTTACTGATCTTGGCCGAGTTGGTCGTCTACATCCGCATGCGCGCTGTCGGCGCGCAGTTCGTGGAGCGCCAGATTATCACGGGGGCTGTGCGCCCCCAATTCAACGCGATTCTAGGCTCCGCGATGCGCCTGAGGAACTCGGTCCCGACCGAGATCGCTATAGCGCTTCTGGTTTTTGTCGCGGGACCGTTCATCTGGCGTGGTGCGCTCGCGCTGCAGTCGGACACTTGGTACGCGACGGTAACCGGCTCAGGTCTGAGCTACACGGCGGCTGGCGATTGGTACACATTCGTTAGTATTCCGGTATTTCAGTTCATTTTGCTGCGCTGGTACTACCGGTTATTCATCTGGTGCCGCCTTCTGTTTCAGGTTTCCCGGCTCGAGTTGAATCTGGTACCGTTGCATCCGGACCGCTGTTGCGGACTTGGGTTTCTGAGCAACACGGTATTTGCCTTCGCCCCGTTGCTTGCCGCTCACAGCGGCCTCATGGCGGGATTTGTTGCTAACCGCATCCTCCATGAAGGCGCGAAATTACCTGAGTACAAATTCGAGATAATCGCGATGGCGGCTTTTCTCCTCTTAATCGTTCTCGGGCCGTTGTGCGTGTTTGCTCCCAACCTCAATCGCGCACGGCTCGCCGGGCTAAGGACCTATGGCAAGCTGGCAAGCGACTACGTTGTTGGCTTCGCCGGGAAGTGGAGCGGTGGCGCGGCGCAACAGATCGAACCTCTTTTAGGGTCCGCGGACATACAATCGATGGCCGACCTGGACAACAGCTTCGAGATCATTCGGGAAATGAAAATCATACCGTTCGGGAAGGACGCGGTCATTCGGTTCGTCGTGATAACCGCTTTGCCGCTCGCGCCGCTTGCTCTCACCATGTTTTCGGCGGAGGAGTTGCTCAAAAGATTGCTCCGAGTTCTTCTGTAGCGTGAGGATTCGAAAGCCGGAACTGAACGAGTCGAGTGTACGTGATCCCGGCGTAAAGAGGCCGTGTCGGATGAGATCATCTGCTGGGCGCGCCTCCTGATGGCGACGATGGCGCTTTCCGAAGCTGGCAGCCTGCTGATCACCGTTCCTGATAAGCGGTTGGTTTGGGCTGTTTTCGTCGTGGTCGCCTGTCAAAGCCTCGCACGAGCTCAGTTCACCGACCCGCGCACGTATGACAACAGCCCCGTGGCCATCAATCAGCTTACGCTCGGCTACGGCTTTGCCCACGCAAACGCATCGATCGATTCTTCGCTTGTCATCTCGGGAGCAAAGCTGGACCTGAATGTCGGAGTTCTTGATTACACACGTAGCGTCAACTTCCTCCGCCGTTATGCCTGGATCGAAGCCAGTCTGCCAATTGCAGGCCTCGCTGGTGCGGTGACCGGTACGACTCTCCAAGGTTCCGTCACCGGAGCCGGCGACTCCACCTATGTTTTTGGGGCCTTGCTGAAGGGAGCACCTGCGCTCAGCCTGCAGGAGTTTTCTACGTACGACCCGACGACCACCTTCGGCGTGAGCGTTACCGTTACCGCGCCTACCGGTTCGTACGACGCCAACAGGGTTCTCAATCTTGGCTCCGACCGTTGGTCATTCAAGCCGGAAATCGCAGTTTCTCATCCATTCGGACCGAATCACAATTGGGAGGTCGACGGCTACGCCAACGCGTACTTTTTCACCAATAACACCAGTTATCACGGCCGGGAAATACTCCGGCAAGAGCCAATCACCGGCTTCGAAGGGCATCTGAGCTATTCCTTCACCTCCAACGTCTGGGCCTCGGTGGACGCCCGTTATGCATTGCGTGGAGATACCCTCGTTGATGGCGGGGACCAGCAGAATTCGCAACAGGACGTTACCGTGGGAAGCGAGGTGAATGTCTCTTTGAGCCCCAGGCACTCGCTCGTCTTTTTGTTTGCAAAATCGGTGGTGTACCGGAACGCGCCGGCTTCCACTACCTCTGGAATCAAGTACACCTTCACGTGGGGAAAGGGCTATTAATGAAGGAACGGGCGCCGCCTCGCGTGAGAACGACGCACGTGCCGGGAAACCTCGGAATCCCGGCTGAGAGTGAACTACGACGCGGCCTGCTGGAGTGCCTTTACGGGTCGCGTTCCTGCATCGAGGAGCGCGCCGTCCCGCCGCGTCCAGCAGATAAACCAGATCTGGCTATAGTCGATAGCCCGCTGCGACAGAAGCTGCATGGACATCGGAGCTGCGCGACGAACGACGCACTTGTCGATCCGACCAGAACAGCCTCCGTTAACCGACGAAGTTTGCTACGGCGACGATGTACCTTCCCCTCGGAAGATCTCGGGGGTTGTGTCGCAAAGCGGTTCCCCGAGGTCTGGTAGGGTGGAGCGAATGCGTGAGAGCCGGCCAGCACTGTTTCGCCGACGACATTCTCGTGCCGAACTCATTGTTCTTTGCGTGCGCTGGTATCTGCGGTACCCTCTGAGCTATCGAAATCTGGAGGAAATGATGGCCGAACGGGGATTGTCGGTCGACCATTCCACCATTGCCCGCTGGGTCCTGCATTACGCGCCGATTCTGGAACGGCGTATCCGAAGAGAGATGCGCCATCCCAATCGATCGTGGCGGGTCGATGAGACGTATGTCCGGGTAGCCGGAAAATGGACCTATTTATACCGCGCCATAGATTCAGCGGGCGATACGATCGACTTCCTGCTGTCGCCGAATCGGGATCTGATCGCAGCCAAAAGCTTTCTGCGGCTCGCGCTGAGCGCCGGACACGATCCGCGGGTCATCAATGTTGACGGTCATCCGGCTTATGCATCCGCGATCAGCGAACTGAAGCAGAAGGGTGAACTGGGGCGAAACTGCCGGTGCCGACCGTCACAGTACATGAACAACATCGTCGAGCAGGATCATTCGCTTTGTGAAGAAGCGGGTGACAGCCAGCCAGGGGTTCCGGTCCATGGCGGGAGCACAGAGCACAATTGCCGGATATGAGGCAATGAACATCATCCGCAAAGGTCAGATCCGCTGGTTACCGAAAAGCGATATCGTCGGTCAAAAGAGTTTCGTTGAGTGCATCCTGGGCATCGCTGCCTGAGGTATACCGGCACAAGGGGGACACGGGTGAGCAGCCATTCATTCGCACACTGTTTGCGACACAACCGCTCGCTCCAGGGGAACGTCACGTTTCCAGCGAATGCCGAAACCGTCAGGTCTCGCATTTGCATTATCAGGCGGAGGAACGTCGCCTTCCCCGTTGGCCGACAACTAAGGCATCGACCTGACCGTGGCGGCCGGGGATATCCTGGCCGCACTGGTTCGCTCTTTGAAGCGCGCGCAGCAGTCCATCAATCGCGAACGGGCCGGAGCCACCAATCACGAGGGCCGCGAGGCATGCGATGTAGAGCAGGATGACCTCGTAACCCACAGGCCCGAACTTCGCGCCTGTCGAGGTCACGGCAACGAGCTTGATCGAGCTGAAACCATACTGCAGGTGCACCTTAATCATGGCCACCAATAACACCGCGGCCATCGGCACGCTGGCAATTGTTACGAATGCCCCAAGCAGTACAGCCAGACCGCCGAACAATTCGGTAAGTATTGTCAACCATGCCATGAGTTGCGGAACAGGGACGCCCATCCCGTGGAGAATGGTGGCGAACGCAACCGGGCCCCTCGACAGCTTGGCGAATCCGTGTTGCATAAACCCGTACCCAACGATCAGCCGCAGTGGAATCGGAGACCATCGAGCCCACGGGAACCGAGTTAGTAGTTTGGGGATGAAATCGATTAAAGCCTTCATAAAGTTCACTTCTAATTGGTCAAAGCACTCGGGGTTGGCGCAGAGTGACAAAAGATGCAGCGCTTCCCGTTCTGGTGATCAGCTTCGCGCAAAACGGCCCCTCGCCCCGACGTGCCAGAAGAAAAACCTCAGCCGCTGCCAGCATGCCCAGAGGCGGCGCGCTGAAATAGACCCAAAGGGCGTGCCAGTAACTGCCGTAAAATGCCGGGCCAAACGTGCGGGCCGGATTCGTGCTCATGCCGGATAACGGAGATTCGAAAGCAATGTACGACGCGATAAGGAGGGCGGCAACGTAGGTCGGGTCAAGTTCGGCTAGCGTTTGCCGTTGATCAGAAGCGCTAGACCCGAGGTCGCTGCTACGCGGGCCCATCAACACGCAACCTGAATCGAAAGGCAGACGGCAGTCCGAATCAAGTTTGGCTTAACTTTCTGTCGCCTACCAGACCGCTTTGCACCGACGTTGTTACCCGATGTCACAGAGGTCCGCTTAATTGCAGTTACTTCAGGCATACAACCTGACGTCGCCCCGAGCTCGCCCCACGCACATCAGCCGGTAGCCCGCTGCTCGCCGCGGAGGTTCCAGACCCTCCTCGGTTTCCATCTCGACCTCGCCTTCGAGCACCCGCGTCGCGCATGTGCCGCATTGACCCACGCGACAGCTGTAAGGAATATCGATATTATGACTCTCGGCAATTGCCAGCAGAGACTCTGCGGACGAGCCAGCAAACTGTCCGCCTGACTTCACGAACTCCACCTTGTAAGTTGGAGCGGTGGTGTCTTTCGGCGCAGCCCCGACCGTGAACCGTTCCTGCCGGATCTGTCCGGCGTGGGCTCCCATCGAGGCAAGAATCTCCTTCACCGTCTCCATGAAGGCCGCCGGCCCGCAGAGAAAGAATGTGCGGTCGCCGATCTCCCCGACTTCCTGCGCGATCCGCTCGCGATCCACGTGGCCGCGCGGTCCTCTCCAGTCCGGGCCTGGTCTGCTCGCCACAATGACGCACCGGAAATGGGGCAGACGCAACGTCAGCCGCTCCAACTCTTTCTTGAAGATGACGTCGTGTTCGCTGCGGACCGCGTAAAACAACAGGACTTCCGTTTCGACCGCCGCCGCTTCGATGTATCGCAGCATCGACAAGAGTGGCGTGATCCCGCTGCCGCCCGCGAACAGGACGATGTTCCTGTGGAGCTTTTTATCGAAACAGAACTGACCGAAGGGTCCATGAGCCTCGACGGTTAGGCCGACTCTCGCGTCGCGATCCAGGAACGAGGAAACCAACCCTTGGCGTTTTACAGTCACCTCGACAAAGTCCGTCCGCAACGGCGACGAAGATATGGAATAGGATCGGGTGAGTTTCCTGCCATCGATCACCCAATCGAACGTCAGAAACTGCCCCGGTTTTGCCCTCAGCGGCGTTCCCGAAGGCAACGGAAACCGCAACGTCACCGCATCTTTGGTTTCTCGTTGGATGCCAGCGAGCCTCAGCCTCATCGACGAGTGAGGCGCGCTTGTCCATGCGCCCGCCAACCTCGATGCCAGCAGCAGCGCCACAATCGTCCCGTAGAATAACGGCCAGCGGATATCGGACTTTACGAGCCAGTAATAGTGCATCACGCCGAGAATCGCCGTCAGGTAAACCAGACGGTGCAGCCTTTGCCACTGTCGGCCTCCCAGCCGCTGCACCCAGCCCTTTGTCGACGTCACCGCCAGCGGCGCCATCAAAACGAATGCCGCGAAGCCCGCCGCGATGAACGTCCGCTTCACGACGTCCTTCCACATCTCGTGAAGGTTGAAATCTTTGTCCAGCCACAACCAAGTCACGAAATGGAGCGAGGCGTAGAAGAAGGAGTAGAGACCCAACATGCGGCGGAACCGGATCAAATCCGGCAGCCGTAGGAGTCTGCGCAGCGGCGTTACCGCTAGCGTGAATAGGATAAAGCGCAGGGCCCACTCGCCCGTGAGGTGCGTAATGAACTCAATTGGGTTGGCGGTCACGTTCCCGCTCCATGCTCGCCAGCCAAGCCAGGCGAGGGGCGTAAGGCATACGACGAAGAACACGAGCTTCGTCCATCGATTGCGCGGCATGTTCAGAAGTTTTTCCTCAGATCCATCCCCGCGTACATCTGCGCCACCTGATCCCCATAGCCGTTGAACATCAACGTCTTGCGGCGCCGGAATCCACCCAGTCGGTTCTCGCTGGCCTGGCTCCAGCGGGGATGGTCGACCTGCGGATTCACGTTCGAGTAGAAACCGTATTCGTGCGGGTTGGTGATGTTCCAGGTTGACGGCGGCTGGCTGCTGACCAGCCTGATCTTCACCAGCGATTTGATGCTCTTGAAACCGTATTTCCACGGCACGACCAGCCTCACCGGCGCGCCATCCTGAGGTGGCAGCGATTCACCGTACATGCCCACGCACAGCAACGCCAGGGGGTGCATGGCTTCGTCCAGCCGCAGTCCTTCCACGTATGGCAGTTCGATACCTGCGTGCCTGGCTTCCGGCATCTGCTTGAGGTCGTAGAAGCTCTCGATAGCAACGAACCTCGCCTTTGAGGTAGGCTCTGCTCGTTTCAGTAGCTCGCTTAGCGAGTAGCCGGCCCATGGAACAACAATCGACCATCCCTCAACGCAGCGGTGCCGATAAATGCGCTCTTCGAGCGGCGCCAGCTTCAGGATCTCTTCCAGGCTGAACCTGCGAGGCTTGGAGACTTCGCCTTCCACAGACACTACCCACGGGCTGGTCTTGAAATTCTTCGCCAACTGGGCCGGCTGTTCCTTGCTGGTGCCAAACTCATAAAAGTTGTTGTAAGTGGTCACGTCCCTAATCGAGTTCGGTTTTTCGCCGGTGCTGAGCGGACTCTTGACCAGATCCTCCAGCCTCGCGCCAGCCTGTGCGCGAGGCAATAGGAACGCTGCCGGAAAACCAACTAGCAGTGCGCGCCGACTGAGATAAAGACGCTTCGGAGTGACCCCGGAATACGGGATTTCGTGGGGCTTTGCGATCAGCATCTTGTTCAAAGCCTCCGGGCGGCGACGCCGAGTACGTGTCCAGATGTGGGGTCCTGGATAAACGCGACGATGCGCGAACCGCCTGCTCCGGTCCCCGGTTGCAAAGTGACTGCGATGTCTTTGGCTGTGGCGCTGTCCAGAGGTATGGTGGCCACTTGCTTCAGGACTCGGGCTACAGCCACGTGTGCCAGTGCGTGCCCCGCGTTCTCGCCCCGAGCCACATGGGACTCCGCCCTGTTATCGGCGATAGCCAAATACAATTCGGCCCGCTTGTTTCTGAAGCTCTGGTCCGGCGCGGGCAACTCGATGCGCGCCCTGACCTCCTGGCCGTCATGCGCGACATTTGAAATCGTGATCGGAATCTTCGGCTCCCGAATGGCCTTCTGTACCGTTGAGACCGCCTCTCGTTCGTCGCTGCCGACGAACCTGAATCGCCCGTCGACCACAAGTTGAGGCGTGTAAACGCCGTCAGAATTGGATCCGTTGTACTGCTTCTGGCGGGCCGAGTATTGCGCCGAGGAGAACGGGTCTCTCCATCCGAGGTGGTTCCAGTAGTCGACGTGCTCGCTCAGCACAATAAGGTCGGCCCCTGCTATCGGCTGTTTTTGGTCAAGAACTTCAAGCAGGCGATCGGCGGGCGGACAACTCGAACACCCTTCGGATGTAAACAATTCCAACAACACCGGGACGCGCGCAGAGTTCGCGTCAGCCACCGCGCTCATCAGCGCGGCCGCAGCCAGAAAACTTCGTTTCAGCATGGTTCCTTGTGATCCCCGTTCGTTGCTTAAAATCCCGATCCCGCGCCGAATAATTCCCGAGATCGGTCGGAAATAATCAGGCGGCTCCGCGGCATCAAGCGCAAGGAGGCTGTAATGGGACACACAAAAGCATTTCTGTTTGTCAGCTGGTCTCTGCGATTGATCACCGCCGTGATCCTGCTGCAGACACTCTTCTTCAAATTCACAGGCGCGAAAGAGTCGGTCTACATTTTCTCGACTCTCGGACTTGAGCCGTGGGGCCGGATCGGCACTGGCATGCTGGAACTCGTTGCCGCGATCCTGCTCCTTGCGCCCGCAACGGTGACTTATGGGTTTGCGCTCAGTCTCGGGGTGATCAGCGGCGCGATCGCGAGCCATCTGACGAAATTGGGCATCGCTCTACCTGCCGTCGACGATCACGGAGAACTCTTCACGCTTGCTGTCGTAGTTTTTGTTTGCTCATTAACCGTGCTGGCAATGCATCGCCAAGAACTGCCATTCCTGAGGGGCCCGGGCATGAGATTCGGCCGCAAACTCTGTAGAGACATTCACGAGCGTCGCGGAACTGTTACGGGCCGCGCTGGAAGACATGCGGCTTAGGACGACGCACGTGACCGAAGAACAAAGGCTCATCGAATGCCGCACAGGGACGGCGCCCTGGAAGCTGTGGGGTCCGTATTTGAGCGAGCGTCAGTGGGGTACGGTCCGCGAAGACTACAGCTCCGACGGCGCCGCCTGGAACTCTTTCAGCCATGATGTTGCGCGTAGCCGCGCCTATCGCTGGGGCGAAGATGGCATCGCCGGTATCAGCGACCATCACCAGCGGCTGTGCTTTTCGATCGCGTTGTGGAACGGCTCCGATCCGATCCTCAAGGAACGGCTCTTCGGGCTCACCAACAGCGAAGGTAATCACGGCGAGGACGTCAAGGAGATGTATTACTACCTCGACGCAACCCCGACGCATTCCTACCTGAAGATGCTCTACAAGTATCCGCAACGCGCCTTCCCTTATGGACAACTGGTCGAAATTAACCGAGGCCGCCGGAAGCATGAGCCCGAATTCGAGGTGCTGGATACCGGCGTATTCGCCGACGGGCGCTACTTCGACGTGTTCATCGAGTATGCGAAAGCCGCGCCTGACGACTTACTGGTGCGAATTACGGCGCACAATCGGGGCGATCATGATGCGCCACTGCATGTGCTGCCGCAACTTTGGTTTCGCAACACGTGGTCATGGGGGTACGGAACGGCAAAGCCGCATCTGTGCGCGGCAAACGAAAACTTTATCGTGGCGAGACATCCGGACTTGTCCGAATACCAGCTTTACGCGGACGGCGATGCGGCGCTGCTTTTCTGCGACAACGAAACCAACGCGCGGCGACTTTACGGGCAGAACGGCGCCCACGGCTATTTCAAAGACGGGTTCAACGA
>Ga0126378_10003321_pt1 | contig 12151 bp, 10 predicted proteins | sample PanSoiMetPlot_23_FD_92587 | JGI IMG/M metagenome (GOLD analysis project Ga0126378, IMG submission 92587) | Tropical forest soil microbial communities from Panama - MetaG Plot_23 | ecosystem: Environmental > Terrestrial > Soil > Tropical forest > Bulk soil | place: Panama | collected 2016-02-17
CCCTGCGCGTTGTCGGTCACCGGGCCGAACGAGTCCATCGACACGATGACGCCGACCGTGGTGAGCAGGCCGGTGCCCGCCAGCGCCACCGCGAACAGCGCGAGCGTCGCGTTCCCGGTCCCGAGCAGGAACGAGCCGTACACCGCCCCGCCGATCAGCAGCGCCGAGTAGACGCCCGATTCCATGCCGGTCGCCACGCCGGAGAGGATCACCGTGGCCGGCCCGGTTTGCGAGCTCTCACCGATCTCCCGCACCGGCTTGCGGCTCGTCTCGGTGAAGTATCCGGTCAGCAGCTGGATGGCGCTGGCAAGCACCAGGCCGATGATGACCGCGCCGATGGCTAGCCAGCGCGGGCTTCCCCCGTGGGACAGGACGCTGCGGTCGGCCAGGCCCGTCAGCTGGCTGAACTTGGCCGGCAGGTAGAGGAACGCCGCGATGATCACCCCGATCAGAGAGATGACCGCGGAAACGAAGAAGCCCCGGTTGATGGCGCTCATGCCGCTGCGGTCGCCCTTGCGCGGCGCGACCACAAAGATCCCGATTATCGCGGTGACCACGCCGATCATCGGCACGATCAGCGGGAAGACCAGGCCCTTGTCGCCGAAGGCGACCTTGCCGAGGATCAGGGATGCCACCAGCATCACCGCGTAGGACTCGAACAGGTCGGCGGCCATGCCCGCGCAGTCGCCGACGTTGTCGCCCACGTTGTCGGCGATGGTGGCCGCGTTCCGCGGGTCGTCCTCCGGGATGCCCTGCTCGACCTTGCCGACGAGGTCGGCGCCGACGTCGGCGGCCTTGGTGTAGATGCCGCCGCCGACTCGCATGAACATCGCGAGCAGCGCGGCACCGAAACCGAAGCCCTCAAGCACGCTCGGCGCGTTCGCCCGGTAGGTGAGCACCACGACCGCGGCGCCGAGCAGCCCAAGCCCCACCGTGAACATGCCGGCCACGCCGCCGGTACGGAACGCGATCCGCAGCGCGTGCCGTTCGCCGCTCGCGCGCGCCGCGGCCGCCACCCGCACGTTGCCGCGCACGGTCAGCGACATGCCGGTGAACCCGGTCAGCGCCGAGAACAGCGCGCCGACCACGAAAAAGGCTGACCGGCCCCATCGCACGCCCGCCGAGTCGGCGGGAAGCAGCAACAGCACAAAGAAGATCAGCACCACGAAGACGCCGAGCGTACGGAACTGCCGGCGCAGGTAGGCCGCGGCGCCCTCCTGGACCGCCCGCGAGATCTCCTGCATCTTCGCGGTTCCCTGATCGGCCGCGAGAACCTCCCGCACCAGCAGGCCCGCCACGGCAAGGGCAACCAGCGCGATCACTGCGACGACGACAACCAGGGTCAGGTTGCCGCCGCTTACGTTGACCACCCCGCTATCTGCGGCGAGGGTGAGCCTCGACATCTGTCCTCCTCGACAGGGGGGAAACCCGGCATTCCGCACACGAACTGGCCGTCATCCGGGCGCCCGCGCGCTACCCAGGTGCAGACGCGACAAACGCTGGCCTCACCTGACAGAGCCGGGATTCTACGCACGGTCGCGGCGAAACGCGAAAGCGGGGGGTCGGTTCCTCTCGGATTCGCACTCCCCCGGCGACCGGATGTCGGAGTCCTCACAGGAAACCATAGACGCTAGTGCGGTGGCCACATACCTTTGCCGGGCCGCCCCAGTGCACCGGCCGGGCGTAGTGCCATCGGCCGACCCGGTGGATGTTGGTGGACAGCCCACTAGCTGGCCTGGAAGAGGAGTCTCCGTCAGCCCGCGGTGCCCCTCGGCCTGCCGGCGATGTCCTGTGGTACGCCGGCGGTCTACTGGGGTTTATCCGCTGCGTCCTGCGACGGCCAGCTCATCCGGATGCTGAGGCCGCTCTCGGTGCGTGACACCTGAACGTCGTCCGCCAGGCCGGCGATGACCGCCAGCCCGAGTTCGGCCGGCAGCGCCGGGGGCAGGTGGGAAACGGCCAGTCCAGGGCCGTCGCCATCCCGCTGCGCCCCATCACGGCCGGATCCGCCCGGTTCCCCTCCACCCTGCTGAGCGGGCGCGGGCCATTCCGCCGAGTCACCGCCGTCGGCGTGCACCCCGGCGTTGGTCACGACCACCTCGAAACGCTCGCGGGACCCGGTGAGCGCTACCCGCACGGGTGTCTGCGGGCAGTGCTCCTGATGCACCTCGACCGCACGGGAGCACGCCTCGCCCACGGCAAGGCGCACCTCGTCGAGAAGGGCTTCCGCCACGCCGCTGCGCCTGGCTACGGCCGTGGCGACGAGCCGCGCCGTACGAACATGGGCCGGCAGCGGCGTGAATGTCATCTCCACCGTGGCCATCGTGGTCAGCGGCGGCGAGCGGTCACTTCTCCGACTTCCTGGCCGCTATGGCCTCGTCCACGCTGTCGTGGATGCCGAAGACCTTGGTCAGCCCGGTGATCCGGAAGATCTTGAGTATGCGTTCCTGGGTGCAGACAAGGTCGAGTGACCCGTCGTGGGCGCGCACCCGCTTGAGCCCGCCGACCAGCACTCCCAGACCCGTCGAGTCGAGGAACTCCACCTTCTCCATGTTCACCACGAGCTGGTAGTGACCGGTGTTCACCAGCTCGATGAGAAGTTCGCGCAGCCGCGGGGCGGTGTAGACATCGATCTCGCCCTCGACGTCGACGACCTCTATCCCCTCGCTGTCGTGATGTTCCAGCTTCAGGTCCACAAATCCTCCCGCGCCATGCAACGTCTGCCTCGCCCGCCGGAACGCGCTCACGTCCGCGCCCCGTGGCCGGACGGCGCAACATCCTGTCGCGCATTCAACCACGCTCTGACGTCATGTCTACACGAGTTCACGCTTCGAGGCACCTCGCCTACTGATGTCACACTGAGACGTGATGCCCGAGAGCATGAAGCAGAGGGGTCAGGCCAGGCCGCCGGCGGCGGCCCGGATCCTGAGCAAGGGCGCCCGGTCACGGCGCCTGGTCCACGTGTCGGAGATCCCGGCACGCACCGGCCGCAGCGTGCCGTGGCCGGGCTGGCTGCCTGCGGAAATCACCGCGGCGCTGGCGCGCGCCGGGGTCGACAGGCCCTGGGCACATCAAGCGGCCATGGCGGATCACGCCTTCGCGGGCCGGAACGTGATCATCTCCACGCCGGCGGCGTCGGGAAAGTCGCTTGGTTATCTCATGCCGGCCCTCACCGCGGTGCTTTCCGGCGGCACGGTGCTCTACCTGGCGCCGACCAGGGCGCTCGCCGCCGACCAGCTGCGGGCGGTGCAGGCGCTCGGCGTGCCCGGGGTGTGCGCGGCGGTCGTCGACGGCGACACGCCGGCAGCGGAGCGGGACCGGGCCCGCTCGCACGCCTGCTACCTGCTCACCACCCCGGACATGCTGCATCACGTGCTGCTTCCACGGCATCAGCGCTGGGCGGGCCTGTTCGGCCGCCTGCGGTACGTGATCGTCGACGAGTGCCACGGCTACCGTGGCGTGTTCGGCTCCCACATCTCGCACGTGCTGCGCAGGCTGCGCAGGGTCGCCGGCCACTATGCCGTGGGCGGCCCCGGTGACGGCGGGAGCGCCCCGGCCTCCGGCGGCCCGGTGTTCCTGCTCTCGTCCGCCACGATCAGCGAGCCCCGGTCGGCCGCCCGCCTCCTCATCGGGGAGGACGCGGAGGAGATCACCGAGAGCAGCGCGCCCCACGGGCCGCTCACGTTCGGCCTGTGGGAGCCGCCCCTCACCCCGGCCAGGGGGGAGCGGGGCGCGCCGGTGCGCCGGCCGGCGACCACGGAGGCCGCGGCGCTGCTTGCCGACCTGGTTGGGCATGGGGCGCGGGCGCTCGCCTTCACCCGGTCCCGGCGCGGGGCGGAGGCGGTGGCGATGGCGGCCAGGCGTACGCTGGCGGTCTCCGGCCCGCCGGGAGCCGGAGAGCGGGTGGCCGCGTACCGGTCCGGCTACCTGGCCGACGACCGCCGCGAGCTGGAGCAAGCGCTGCAGGCCGGGACGCTGCTTGGCGTCGCCGCGACCAACGCCCTCGAGCAGGGCGTAAACATCACCGGCCTCGACGCGGTCCTGATCGCCGGCTGGCCGGGCAGCAGGGCCGCGCTGTGGCAGCAGGCGGGCCGGGCAGGCCGGGAGGGGCAGGCCGCGGCCGCGGTCCTGATCGCCCGCGACGACCCGCTCGACACCTACCTTGTCCACCACCCGGAAAGCCTGCTGAACCGCCCGGTCGAGGCCACGGTCCTGGATCCCGGCAACCCCTACGTGCTGGCGCCCCACCTGTGCGCGGCAGCGGCCGAACTGCCGCTGACCGACGCGGATCTCGGCCTCTTCGGCCCTTCCGCGGAGGCGGTGGCCGACGCCCTGGTCCGCGGCGGGATGCTGCGCCGGCGGGGACAGCGGCTGTACTGGACCCGGCGCGGGTTCGGGAACGGCCCGGACCTGCGCGGCACGGGCCTGCGCCCGGTCAAGATCGTCGAGACCGGCACCGGCAGGCTGGTCGGCACGGTGGACGAGCCGTCCGCGCACGTTCTCGTCCACACCGGCGCGGTCTATCCCCACCAGGGCGAAATTTACCTGGTGAAAAGGCTGGACCTGGCGGAAGGCGTGGCGTTCGTGGAACCGGGTGACCCAGGTTACGTCACCTCGGCCAGGGACATCACCGGCATCGATGTGATCAGCGAGCTGCGGCGGGCCGACTGGGGACCCGGCGCGGTGCACTTCGGGGAGGTCGAGGTGGTCAGGCAGGTCACCTCGTTCACCCGTCGGGACCCGGAGACCGGCAGGCCGGCCGGTGAGGTGGCGCTCGACCTTCCGCCAAGGGCACTGCGCACCCGCGCCGTGTGGTGGACGATCTCGGCCCGCCAGCGGGCCGCGCTGCTGCGCAAGCGGGTGGACCTGCCCGGCGCGGCGCACGCCGCCGAGCACACCGCCATCGGCCTGCTGCCGCTGTTCGCGGCCTGCGACCGGATGGACATCGGCGGCGTGTCCGCTGACCTCCACCCCACGACCGGGCGGCTGACCGTGTTCGTGTACGACGGGCACGAAGGGGGGGCCGGGTTCGCGGAGCGAGGGTTCGACGTGGCGGCGGACTGGCTGCGGACCACGGCCGAGGCGATTACCAGCTGCGAGTGCGAGGCGGGGTGCCCGTCTTGCATCCAGTCACCCAAGTGCGGCACCGGCAACGAGCCGCTTGCCAAGCAGGGTGCGGTGCTGCTGCTTGCAAGCCTGCTTGCCCATTCCCCGGGTCATAACCGGCCGGTAGGGCGCGGTGGGCTCGTCCCCGCTGCCCGCGACAAGCCGCCCGAGGCGGTTGTGAACACGCGCAGATAGGGGGCGACCCCCGCCGGGGGGGAGAGCGGGGGTCGCCGCACGGTTCCCGTCCGGTATGGACGTCTGGAACCGTCTTCCAGGCAAGCCTATAGCGGGTGACAAGACCAAGTTACCAATCGGTCACGCGCAGATGCCATGGATTGCCGGGGTTTAGGCTCCATGGTGCCGGACCGCGGGTATGTTCGTCGAGGCCACGGCGCCATCCGCCAGATTTTTTTTTGCCCCTGGCGACACTTTCATCTCGTGGGTCGCGCACCAACCGCAACTACACCCACCCGGGCACGCTCCCGCCGGGGCCAGTGCCGGCCGCCAGGGGCCAGGGACGGCGCGGGGCGGGAAGCTGACCGTAGACCGGTGGCTGACCGTTGGCCCGGGGAATGGGAGCCGCGGGATCAATCGAGATCACCAATTGATAACTGCCGCGGTCTATGCATGTCGGCCGATCCGTCGTAGAAAGGGGGTACGGACAAAACGCGTCCGGGCACGGCAGCCAGGTACCCACGCGCGACCAGCCGCGGGAGGCGAGCCGAGGCGGCCTACCAGCGGCGCGCGGCACTAGCCAACAGGTGCCCCGCCGGCGGCGGACCGCCCGGCACAGTGAAGGTGCACGCTTGGTAGCCGGGACTGACGTGTCAGGCGACGGCGCCCCCGCTGGGGCGCCGTTCGCTGTGTGCGTTTGCGGCCATTTTTCCCGCCGTGGTGAAAGCGGATCGTGTGATACCCGGTAGCAACCGGGCCATCCCGTAAGATCTTCTGCCGTAGGCGGCTCAACACCGCACCACAAATGACCCTGGGCTGGATGCCGCCAGACGCGGCCCGTGCGGCACCGTGGGCATGCGGCCCAACGGGCCAGCCCAAGGGCTGCGCGTCACACTGGTATATCCGGCGCAGGAGGGGAGAAAGCGATGGCCGAGCCTGCAGCCACGAGCCCGCGGGAAGATGGCGGCGGCCAGTCGGTCGGTGATCTCGTCTCGCTGGCGGTCAGGGACGTGACCCGGCTGGTCAGGTGCGAACTTGACCTCGCCAAGCTGGAGCTCAAGGCCGATGCGCGGCGGCTCGGCCTGGCCGCCGCCCTGCTGGGTATCGCGGTGTTCACCGGCTTTTTGGTGCTGGTCATGCTGTGCTTCGCCCTGGCCTTCGGCCTGATTGCGCTCGGTGTCACACCCTGGGCGGCGTTCCTGATCGTGGCGGGGGCCTGCGTCCTGCTCGCGGGGATCGCGGTCGGGGTGGTGGTCCTGAAGGTGCGGCGGGTGAGCGGGCTGCGCAAGACCAGGGAATCGGTCCAGGATGACCTCGCGCTGCTGCGGCGAGAAGACCAGCCGGCCGTAACCGCGGCGGCCAAGACGGATTGACCGCATGACATTCAGCGGCGGGTCGGCGGTGTATATCGACGGCCCCTGGTCACATCGGCCGGTCAGCGCCAACGGGATGCGGTTCCACATCGCCGAGAGCGGCGAGGGGCCGCTGGTGCTCATGCTCCACGGCTTCCCCCAGTTCTGGTGGGCCTGGCGGCATCAGCTCACCTCGCTGCCCCCGGCGGGGTTCCGGGCGGTCTCCGCTGACCTGCGCGGGTACGGCGGCAGCGACAAACCACCCCGCGGATATGACCTGATAACCGCCGCGTCGGACGCGGCCGGCCTGATCCGCGCGCTTGGCGAGGCCAACGCCGTGGTCGTCGGGCACGACTGGGGCGGCCTGGTGGCCTGGACGGTGGCGGCGTACTTCCCGAAGGTGGTGCGCCGGCTGGCGATCGTGTCGGTGGCGCACCCGCTGCGAATGCGGGCGTCCATGCTTGCCGCCCCGCTGCGGCTGGGCCTGCGCGGCGGGCACGCGCTTGGTTTCCAGCTCCCGGTGATGCCCGAGCGGCGGCTTGTCCGTGACGGCGCCGAGCAGGTCGGGCGGATGCTGCGGGCATGGTCGGGCCCGGGCTGGCCGGACCACGAGACCGAGCGCCGCTACCGGGCCGCCATGTGCATACCCTCGGTTGCCCACTCGGCGCTCGAATATCACCGCTGGTTCCTGCGGTCCACCCTGCGGCCGGACGGCATCAGGTACGCGCACCGGATGCGCGTCCCCATCCAGGCCCCCACCCTGCACTTGCACGGTGCGCTCGACTCCGCCATCCTGCCCGCTAGCGCCCGCGCCTCCGCCCGCTACGTGGATGGCCCCTACCGGTGGCGCCTCATCGATGGGGCCGGTCACTTCCCGCCCGAGGAGCAGCCGGAACGATTCGACGCCGCGCTGCGCAGCTGGCTCGCAGACCCAGAGCCGGAGCGATGAGCGCGGCCCCTGGATCCGGCCGCCCCGCGCGGGACCGGGACGCCCGGGGGCGGCCAAGGAACGCCCGGCCACGCGACGCGCTCGGGCGGCCGCTGCCCCGCGGCGAGGCCGGGGAGGAGCGCATCCCCGACGATCTGGCGCTGCCACCGGCCGAAGCGCTCCGCCTCGCCCAGCGCCTGCTCGACGGGGGCCGCCCGTTCCACGCGCACGAGGTGCTCGAGGCATCGTGGAAGGCCGGGCCGCCCGCGGAGCGGGACCTGTGGCAGGGGCTGGCGCAGATCGCGGTGGGGCTCACCCACATGCAGCGGGGCAACGCCCGCGGGGCAGCCGCGCTGCTGCGGCGGGGCGGCCTGCGGGTGGCGGGCTACGCCGACGCGGCGCCGCACGGGATCGCGGCCGCCGCGATCGCACGGCAGGCCGATGAGCTGGCCACCCGGATCGAGGCCGAGGGCCTGGCCGCGGCCGCGGAGATCGATCTGCGCCTCACCACGGCTTAGACCGAAGTTCCCCCAAGGACTGATAGGCCGGCATGTTTGACCAGGTGAAAAGCGTCTCGATCATGGACATTACATGTCTGCGTAGTCATGAGCTGAAGTTGTTTCGCCTGGTCAGCGCCTATGTCGGTTCGAGACCAGGCGGAACTTCGGCTTAGAGCGCCGGGCAGTAGGGGCTGGCTCTGCCTTCTGGCCCGCCTCCGGCGCGGCGTGGAGCGGCGGTCCCAGGCATCTCGTGAGCTGGCCCGAGGAGCGAGGCAGCCTTGGAAAGGCTGTTGACCGAGGAGAACGCGGCCAGGGCAGCCTGCGCGCCGCGGTTTTCCGGGGTTCCCCCGAAACGCGCAGCGTTTTCGCGGGGTGGGATCCCGGCAGTCCGATTGCCGGGTGCTCTTAGTCGCAGTGCCAGGGCTGGGTTGAGGCAAAGCTCAGGGCGGCCCGGCCTTCCCGGGCGTCGGGCCCGACCTCGCCCGCGGTGAGCGCGTAACCGATGTTCGGCACGTCCACGGCCGCCGCGAAGATCACGCCGTAGACGGCGCCGCTGGGCGCCAGCAGCGGCCCGCCGGAGTTCCCTGGCTCGACCCGCGCCCGCACCGAGTAGATGTCCCTGGTCACCGAGCCCACCCGGTAGATGTTCGGGGCGGTCGCGAGCGACGCGCCGCCGATCCGCGCTGGAACCGCCTCGAAGGAGCCGTTCAGCGGGTAACCGGCGACGATGGCGTTGCGGCCCCTGGCCGCGCGCCCGGCGAAGTGCAGCGGCGGAGCGGGGAGCCCGGGCACATACAGCACGGCCACATCCCGCTGCGGGTCGTAGAGCACGACATGGGCCGGGAACCTGCGATGCTGGTAGTTGGCCACGGCAAGCGCGTTGGTGACCCCGGCCACCACGTGCGCGTTGGTGAGCACGTGGTCGGTCCCGATCACGAAGCCGGATCCCTCGAGCTTCCGGCGGCAGGTGGTCGAGACGCCGGTGATCTTGACGATGCTGACCCGGTCCTTGGCCACGGCGGGTGAGTTCAGGACATGGGAATTCGGCGGCGCCACGCTGAGCGCGCCCTCCGCCCCGAGCGCCCCAAACACCTCGGGGTAGGGCCCGGTGGCGAGCAGCCGCCGGAACTCGGAGAACATCGACTGCGCCGCCCCGGGCATGAACCTGTCCACCCCGCGGAGCACCACCGAGTTGTTGACCTGCCTCGCCATCGCCGGGAACGGCGCGCTGGACACCGCCGACCCGATGAACCATGCGATCAGCAGCACCGACAGGATGCTCACCCCGGCCCCGCCGATGGAGTCGACCAGCGCCGCCGAGTGCCAGGTGATCCGCGAGCGCACCGCGGCCCCGATGAGGGAGGCGACGAGCTGCCCGATCATGGCGGCAAGGAAGACCGCGATGATGGCGATCAGCGCCTGCTGTGAGGGCTTAGACACCAGCGCACGGGCCAGGCTCGGCGAGAACAGGGCGCCGATAGCCGCGCCGCCGAGGAAGCCGATGAAGCTCATCACGCCGACGATGAAGCCCTGCCGGTACCCGGCTACCGCGAACGCCGCGGCGAGCGCGATCAGAGTCAGGTCGAGCAGGTCACCGGACACGAGCCAACGGTATAGCGCGTTTCCGAGTGCCTGCATCCAACTCGCAGGGGGCCAGTGATCTTTGGGCGTGGCCTGAGAGTGGCTGGCGTCCAGCCGACTCGGCACACGCCGGAGGGTCAGCAGGTGGTGGCATTACCGCCGATCCCCTGGCCGGATGAACGCGGCCGCGCTTTCGCCCCACGGCGGGGGCAGCAGGGTGCCCCCGCCCGCGGCGGCGTGCTGCCTAGCCGCGGGCAGCGGCGTTCAGCACGTCCGGCGGGAGGTCTTCCTCCCGCCCGCTGTCCCAGGGCCGCTCCCAGCCGCCAAGCGCGAGCAGCCGGTCGACAAGCGCGGCAGTGAAGCCCCACACCAGCATCCCGTGCAGGCGGAACGCCGGGCCGGCGAATCCCGAGGGGTGGCGGACGGTCAGCCGGTTCGCCGGGTCGGCGAGATCTGCCAGCCTTACCCGTACCGCCGAGGTGATTTCTCCGTCACCGCCGGCCACGATCGGCACCGGCCGCCGCCACCACGCAAGCACCGGCGTGACCCGGAACCCGCTCCGCGCGATAAACAGCTCGGGAAGCACCGCCAGCACGTCCACCCCGGCGGGGTCCACGGCGACCTCCTCCGCGGCCTCGCGCAGGGCCGCGCCCACCGGCCCCGCGTCCGCTGGCTCGATCGCGCCGCCGGGAAAGGCGGGCTGGCCGGCGTGGCGGCGCAGCCAGGGGCTGCGCTGCACGATCAGCAGGTCGGGGTGGCCGCCGCTCTCTCCGAAAAGCAGGAGAACCGCCGACGCGCGCCCGTTCTCGCCGCCCGGGGGGCGCAGCGGCGGCGGCACGGCCATCTGTTCGGCCTTGCGGGCCAGGCCGGTCAGCCATTCCGGGGCCGTGCCCGGCTGGCTGAATGTCACGAGAACGGCCCCTCCCGCACCAGCTTCCGGGCCGCCTTCTCGTCCACCGGCCCCAGGCCGAAGGACGGGCAGAGCCGGGCGACCACGCAGGCGCCGCAGGCGGGGGTGCGGGCATGGCAGACCCTGCGGCCGTGCCAGATCAGGCGGTGCGACAGCATGGTCCATTCCGACCGCGGGAACAGCTTCCCCACCTCGGACTCGATCTTCTCGGGCTCGGTCTGGCTGGTCCAGCCGAGGCGGCGGGCCAGCCGGGCGAAGTGGGTGTCGACGGTCAGCCCGGGCACGCCGAACGCGTTGCCGAGCACCACGTTCGCGGTCTTTCGCCCCACACCGGGCAGCGTGACGAGGTCACGCAGCTTGCGAGGCACCTCCCCGCCGTACCGGTCGCACAGCGCCTGGCCAAGCCCTATCAGGCTGGCGGTCTTGGCGCGGAAGAACCCGGTCGACTGGAGGATCTTCTCCATCTCCTCCCGGTCCGCGGCCGCGTAGTCTGCCGCCGTCCGGTAGCGCGCGAACAGCACCGGCGTCACCATGTTGACCCGCCGGTCCGTGGTCTGCGCGGAGAGGATCGTGGCGACGAGAAGCTCCAACGGGGTGCTGAAGTTCAGTTCGGTGTGCGCGTCCGGGTACAGAGCGGCGAGTTCGCGGTTGACGCGCCGGGCACGGCGCACCAGGGCGGTCCGCGAGGGAGGGTCCTGCTGGGTCACCATCCCAGCCTATTGAGCCGGCGGGCGGACAAGTGCGCCCGATTCCACATGCCGCCCGAGCACAACCGCGGCCACGGACCTCGCCCCGGCCCGTTTCAGCGCGACGGCGGCGGACTGCATCGTGCCACCGGATGTCCAGGTGTCGTCAAGGAGCAGGACCGCCGCCCCGGTGACCGGCCGCGGTGCCTCGAACCGCTCCGGGTCCAGGTCGCGCGCCAGCGGGCCGCAGCCCGCCCGTGCCTGGAGCGTCACCCAGGGCAGGGCGAGGTACCCGGACACCAGCGCCTGCAAGGGATGTGGCCCGAGACGGCCCCGGCCGCTGGGCACCACGCATGCGTGGGTGGGGGCGGCGAGGCCAGCCCGCTGCCAGATGCGCGGGCCGTGGTCGTGCAGGAAGACGAGCAGCAGCGCGAGCAGGGCCGTCCCGGCCTGCTTCGCCTCCGGCCTGCCGGACTTGTACCGCCAGAGGTCGGTCGCCAGCGGCCCGCCCTTGGGTGCGTACGCGGCCGGGGCGACCACGTCGGCCAGCATGCCCGGCGCGCTCTCGGCGTGCAGGGCACAGTGATAGCAGCGGGCGCGGCCGGGGCGGACGGGACCCCGGCACGATCCGCACAGCCCGTCGATGTCACCGGATGGGACGTCAAGGCCCGCCGCGTGCCCACGCGCGACGGCCCGGAGGATCTGCCAGGGGGTTTCCGCAGCCGGCCACGCCGCCGGATCTGCGTGCATGCCGGCCATGTTAAGGCGGGGACCGGACAATTCGCGCGGCCTGCACCGGCGACGGGTGTGCGACACAAATGTAGGGGTACCGGGATCGGGCTGGTCAGGGTCGTTTTCTGGCTGTGACTCACACTCAGACGAGATCCTCGGGCCATGCACCGTCCCTGACCAGC
>Ga0126378_10003323_pt1 | contig 12147 bp, 12 predicted proteins | sample PanSoiMetPlot_23_FD_92587 | JGI IMG/M metagenome (GOLD analysis project Ga0126378, IMG submission 92587) | Tropical forest soil microbial communities from Panama - MetaG Plot_23 | ecosystem: Environmental > Terrestrial > Soil > Tropical forest > Bulk soil | place: Panama | collected 2016-02-17
CCGGAAACCGAGCTGCTTGCCGGTGCGCGAATCGACGCGGTAGGTGCCGCGCTTGGGGTAGCCGGCAGTGTCGAGGATCTGATTCGCCTTGGCGGGGTCGTATCCGACCATCTCGTTCGCAGGCGGCTGCCACGCGAATTGCTTGTACGCCGGCGGGATATAGCCGGCGCCCGGCAGCCCGAACCCGTCGAGCACCTTCGTGACCAGCGCCGGGCGGTCGATCGCATACGCGACGGCCAAGCGCACCCGGGGGTCGGCGAGGATCGGATTGCCGGTGCCTATTTTCTCGCCGCTGCGCGTCTTGGCACCTGGGTTGATCTCCACGCCGGTCCACTGGGTCGGTGCCTCCTTCAAGGTCAGGACATCCTTGACGCCTTGTAGCGACGTCCACCCTGATGCGGGCAGGTTGTGGGCATAACTGATCTGGCCGGCGCGCAGCGCGGCGATCGTCGCGTCGTCGTTATGGAAGTACTGCAGGATCAGCTTGTCGATCTTCGGCTTGCCTTCGTAGAAATCCTTGTTCGCCTCGAGTGTCGCGTACTGATCGGTCTTGTAGCCGGCGAGGACGAACGGCCCGTAGCCGACGACGGGGTAGTCGTTGTTGAGGTACCTGTCGAGGCCCCTGACCTTCGACTCCCAGATGTGCTGCGGCACGATCGGGATGCCGGTGATCGTGATGCTGACGTAGGGCATGTTGGCTTGCGGCGCCTTCGTCTTGATGATCAACGTGGAGTCGTTCGGCGCGCTTACGGATGCGAAGTTGGTGACCAGCGAGGCGTTGACGATAGACGGGTCCCTGCTGGCCATGATCAGGTTGAACGTCCAGGCGGCGTCCTTGGCTGTGATCGGCTGGCCGTCGGTCCACTTGAGACCCGGCCGGATCTTGAACGTCCAGGTCAGGTGGTCAGGGGACGTGGTGGCGGACTCGGCAAGATAGGGCGCCGGGTTGTTGTTGGCGTCGTACTGGTAGAGCGACGGATAGATGCTGCCGAGGATGTTCAGCTCGCTGTCGAAGAACGCCAGGAACGGGTTGAGCGTCGAGATCTGCCCCGTCGCGATGGTGAGCGTCGTCTCGGACGCAGCGCTCGCACCCGGGGTGCCGCCAATGAACGTCGCGCTCACGATCAACGCGACGGCGGGAACGATTTGTGGCCCTTTCATGGAGCGCCTCCCCAACATATGTACCCAGTACGCGGGCGGCGAATGCACGGCTCTCTGTCGGGACGCGCGCCGTAGCTGGTCGTGTCGAAGCGGATCAACGTCGTACAGATCACGACGAGATCGGCATCCCGGATTGGCAGTGCCAAATGAGACGAGTAAATGCTCACCGGCTAGCGCCGTCAAGATCCGCGACCGGCCCGTACGGTGTGCGGCATGATTGCCTCGCTGACACGCCCTCCGGCGCTGCGTCCGGGTGATCGCGTCGCAGTGCTGTCGGCGAGCAGCCCGCCCGACCAGGAGCGTCTCGAGGCGGGACTCGAGACGCTGCGCGTGTCCGGCCTCGAGCCCGTCGTATACCCGTCTGCTCGCGATCGTGGAACACTGCGCCACTACCTGGCGGGCGAGGATGCGCTGCGCGTCGCCGACCTGACGAGCGCGCTTTGCGATCCGGCTATCGCGGGCATCGTGTTCGCCTGTGGCGGTTCCGGGGCGCAGCGCACCCTTGCGTCGCTCGACTGGGACGCGCTCGACGGGGTGACACCGAAGGTGCTCGCCGGCTATTCAGACGTGACGGCGATCCTCGAGGCCGCGGCGTGCCGGCTCGGCTGGGCGTCACTGCACAGCACGATGGTGACCTACTTCGACACGTACGAACTCGCCTCGCTGCTGCGGACGCTGATGCATCCGGAGCAGGCCACCTCGTTGTGCTTTGCGGGCGCGCGCACCGTGGTGCCTGGCATCGCCCGCGGCATCACGTGCGGCGGCAACCTCACCGTGCTGACCGCATCGCTGGGTACCGACACGTCCTGGCCGGCGCGCGACGGGATCTGGCTCGTGGAAGACGACAGCGAGGACGACTACCGCATCGACCGGATGCTCACCCAACTGCGGCGCTCCGGTTACCTGGACGGGGTTGCCGGCATCGTCGCCGGGACATTCCAGAACTGCGGCGCCACCGAGGACATCCAGGCGATTCTCGAAGAGCGGGTGGGCTCGCTGGGCGTTCCCATGATCAGTTCGGCGAACGTCGGGCACGGCGCAAAGAACCAGACCTACCCGATCGGCGTGGCCGCCGAACTAGACGCTTCCGCCACCACGCTGCAACTGCTCGACCCGCCCTTGGTGTCGACGTCATGACGGTGGCTCCGACGTATCTGATGTCCACCCAACGACAGGAGGAGCCGTGAAGTACCTGCTGCTGATCTACAACAACCCTGCTACCTACGAGGCGATGCCCGAAGACGAGCGCAACGCGCTCTTCGCCGATGTCGACCGGATCATGGACGAGCTGAAGAACTCTGGTGAGTTCGTGGGCGGCCAAGGGCTGGCCGACCCGTCGCAGTCGAAGACCGTGCGGGTACGCGACGGCGTGCCGGCCGTCACCGACGGGCCGTATGTCGAGGCGAAGGAGCAGATGGGCGGCTACCTGATCGTCGACTGCGACACGGTCGAGCGCGCTGTCGAGATCGCCGCGAGCTGGCCCGACGCGAAGTACTTCGCCATGGAGGTACGCCCGATCATGGGCACGGCAGGTGCCGACGTATGAGCGTCGAGGACCTGCTGCGCCGGGAGGCGCCGCAGGTCCTCAGCGCGCTTACCCGCCGTTACGGGCACTTCGACCTCTGCGAGGACGCGGTACAGGAGGCGCTGCTCGCGGCTGCCACGCAGTGGCGCAGCGGTGTTCCAGACTCGCCGCGGGGCTGGCTGCTCACCGTCGCATCTCGGCGGCTGACCGACCGGCTGCGCGCCGAGTCGGCTCGGCTACGCCGTGAGGCCGCGGTCGCTTCCACAGACTCCCTGGTGGCGCCGCCAGCGGACGAGGAGCGACCGGCCGACCACGACGACACGCTCACCCTGCTGTTCCTGTGCTGCCACCCGACGCTCTCGGCGCCATCGCAGGTGGCATTGACGCTGCGCGCCGTGGGCGGGCTCACCACGGCCGAGATTGCCCGGGCGTTCTTCGTTCCCGAGGCGACGATGGCACAGCGCATCAGCCGGGCGAAACAACGGTTGCGCGGCGCCCGGTTCACCGTTCCGCCCGGTACGGAGTGGGCGCCCCGGCTCGGGGCCGTGCTGCACGTCCTGTACCTGATCTTCAACGAGGGCTACACCACGACGTCCGGGCCGGCGTTGCATCGTCCGGACCTGACCCGCGAGGCGATCCGGCTCGCTCGCGGGGTGCACCGGATGCTGCCGGACGACGGCGAGGTAGCCGGACTGCTCGCACTCATGCTGCTGAACGACGCGCGGCGTGCCGCCCGGGTCAGGCCTGGCGGCACACTGATTCCCCTGGAGGAGCAAGACCGGGCGTCGTGGGATCGCGAGGCGATCGCCGAGGGCGTCGCCCTCGTGTCGTCAGCGCTCACGGCGGCGCCGCTCGGGCCTTACCAGGTGCAGGCCGCCATCGCGGCAGTGCACGCCGAGGCGCCCACGGCACAGGACACCGACTGGCCGCAGATCGTCAAGCTGTACGAGGTGCTGCTGCGCATCGCGCCCAACCCGATGGCAGCGCTCAGCCACGCCGTCGCCGTCGCGATGGTGGACGGGCCGCAGGCGGGGCTCGAGCTACTCGATCGCCTCGACGACGCGTCGCGCGCGGCGCTCGGCCATCGGCTGGACGCCGTCCGGGGTCACCTGCTCGACCTGGCCGGCGACGCCGCTGCCGCCCGAGGTGCCTACCTCGCCGCGGCCCGCGGCACGACCAGCGTGCCCGAGCAGCGCTACCTCCAGGCCCGTGCTACCCGGATTGCGCAAGAATTCCCGCCCTGAGACGAGGAATTGTTGCGCAATCGGGTAGCTCAGCGGCGGGAGAGCAACTCGGCGAGCTTGTCGAAGGAGCTACCCCAGCCGATTTCGGCCTGCGCCCGCATCGTCTCGGTGAAGTCGGCCACGACGTGCACAGTGAGCTCGGTCTTGCCGCCCAGATCGCGCAGCGTCACCGTGACCGTGCCGGGCCCGGTCCCGTCCGAGAAGCCGTCGTCCTTCCAGACGAGACGTTCCGGCGGGACGATCTCCAGGTACGTCCCGGTGTTCAGATACTCCACGCCGCTGGCGTCGTCGACCATGACGAGGCTCGCTTGGCCACCCGGGCGCAGGTCCATGCGGATCTTGTCCAGCGGCGTGCTGATCCCACGCGGGCCGAACCACTGTGCGAGCTGCTCCGGCTCTGTCCACGCCCGCCACACCACCTCTCGGGGCGCGTCGAATCCGCGGACGATGGTGAACTCAACCATCGGCGCGTCCCTTCTGCACGGTCCGCAGGTGCTCGTCGAGCCGATCCAGGCTGCCCTCGAAGAACCGGCGATAAAAGGTCAGCCACTGTGCGGCATCGGCCAATGGCACGGCCCGCAGCCGCGCCGGCCGCTGCTGTGCGGCGCGGCTGCGGGTGACCAGCCCGGCCTGCTCGAGCACCTTCAGGTGCTTTGACACCGCCTGGAGGCTGATCGAGAACGGCTCGGCCAGCTCGTTCACGGTTGCCTCGCCGCGGGCAAGGCGCGCCAGCATCGCCCGCCGCGTCGGATCGGCCAACGCGGCGAACGTGCGGCTGAGCTGGTCAGTCGGCATCGGCCTTCCGTTGGTAACGGAGCGCGGTGACGCCGGAACCGACATCGCGCGCGTCGACCAGCTCGAGGTTCGTCCTGGCGTCCGTGCCGAACAAGCGCTTGCCCTGGCCGAGCACCACAGGGTAGACGAGCAGCCGGTAAGCGTCGACGAGGTCGTGCTCGATCAATCCCTGGATCAGGCCAGGGCTCCCGAAGACCAGCAGCGTGCCGTCGAGCCCCGCGACCTCGTCGAGGTCACGCACGATCACGGAGTTGGACCATTCCGCCGTTTCGAGTGTCGAGCTGACGACCCACTTTCGGTAACCGTTCATCTCCTTGCCGCCCGGCTGGTCGATCATGGCCGGCCACGCGGCGGCGAAGCCGTCGTACGTCACGCGGCCGAGCAGCAGTGCGTCCGCCTCCTGCATCTCCTCGGTCTTGAACTGCGCGATGCTGTCGTTCCAGTACGACATCGACCACTGGTCAGGGGCCTCCACGATCCCGTCCAGGGTCATGAACTCCGAGACGACGATCTTGCGCATACGATCCACTCCTCAACTAGCTCATTGATCAACCAATCGGTTGAAGATACGGTCCGCCAGGCGTTGGCGTCAAGCAATATTCGCGACGCCAACGCAAGCGGCTCGATTTCGGGCGTATGCGCGCCGTCCGCGAGAAATTGCCGGCATCTTGTCGGCATGTGACGGATGGAGTAATTTACGCGCGCCAGACAGATCGCCGTGCGGCCGTCGCCGGCGCCCACGTGCTGGGGTGGAGGGACGATGCGTCGGCGGAGGCATATCGCAGTCTGGGTAGCCGTCGTATGGCTCGCTGGTCAGGCATTTTCTGGTCCAAGGGCGACGCCGGACGCGGCAGCGAGTAGCACGCCTCCGCAGATCTCGTCGAGATACGGGGCGCCCTGCCCCGGCCAGGCTCCGGCCTATCGGGTCGACGGCGCTACGCCGGGCGTCACGTACACCATCACGGCATCCATCGGCACGGCGTCACCGAGCCAGGTGACGCCTACGTCAGGCGACTTCGGGTTCGCGGTGCAGCTACCGGTCGATGTAGTACCAGGTCAGGTGGTACACATCGTTGTCGCTCCGCCACCAGGATCGGACCTCCCTGCAGCGACGCTCGACGAGGCCACACGCGGTCCAATCCTCCGTGATCTGGACAGCTACAACAGGCCTGCCGGCATTGGTGATCCGCTCCCGATCAGTACAGACTGCTTCGTCCCAGGCGATCCAGTCACTGTCTCGTCACCGCAGCTGAGCTTTTCCGCGCCTACGACGACGATCGGCCCGGACGGGACGCTGAGCGAACCGGAGACGATTACGGCGATCACGCAGACCGGCACGGCAATTGTGACAATTCACGGACAGCAATCCGGAAGCCTCGCGACCTCGTTCACCGTTCGCAACAACGTCTTGCGAGCCGGCACCTCGCTGCAGCTGGGCAGCTTCATCGTGTCGTCGTCAGGCCGATTCGCCTTCGGCTTGCCACTCTTTGGCTTCGGGGAGATCGTCACGCATCAGCCAAACGCAGTCGATGCCGGGGCTGACGTGGTGTGGCCGAGTAACGGAGCCAAAACCGGCGGCAGTGTTCTGGCAATGCAATCTGACGGCAATCTCGTCCTCTATGGCGGAGGCCGGGCCATCTGGGCCAGCGGAACGGTCGGCAGCCGAGCAGGCGATCGAGTGGTGGTGCAAGACGACGGCAGTCTCGTCATCTATCGCGGCGCAACGGCAATGTGGCAGACCCCGACGCAGTATGTGCCACTGGTTGGCTACGGCTGCACGGTTGCAGCGCTCATCTTCGGCCTGAACCCGCCCAGCATCGACGGTAGCTACGTCCACACCGACACTGTCGCCCCGGGCGGCTATGCCGGCATGCTGCGCGCCAGCGTTTCGCACGACACGCCGAGCGGGCGCAGCTTTTACCGTATCTGCACCCAAGACGGGGGCAGCCGCGCTCCCCTGGTCTACCTCCAGTCGATGAGCAACCGGCGATTCATCAGTGTCGAGTTGGGTTACCCGGGTGCCAACTACGGGATGCTGCGCGCTCGCGCCACCAAGGTAGGTAGCTGGGAGATGTTCCGGTCGGTGCCCCACAACGGTTGGGCATGCTTACAGTCCGTGGCGAACAACCGCTATGTCTCGGCTGAGTTTGGCTACCGGGGAAGCACCTACGCCATGTTGCGAGCGCGGGCGACGGCGCCCGCAAGGTGGGAGACCATGGCCCGCACTAGTTAGCCCACCAACCGTCCTCGTCAGCGTCGCGAAGTCGGGGCCGCGGCGGGATTTCTAGTCGGGCATGTCGCTGAAGCGGCTGTAGTGCCCCTGGAAGCTCACTGCCACTGTGGCGGTGGGGCCGTTGCGGTGCTTCGCGATGATCAGGTCGGCCTCGCCGGCACGGGGCGATTCACGCTCGTACATGTCCTCGCGGTGGACGAGCAGCACCACGTCTGAGTCCTGCTCGATCGAACCGGATTCGCGCAGGTCCGCCAACATCGGCCTCTTGTCAGTGCGCTGCTCGGGGCCGCGGTTGAGCTGCGAGAGCGCGACGACAGGGACGTCCAGTTCCTTGGCCAGCAGCTTGATCGCGCGGGAGAACTCGCTCACCTCCTGCTGGCGCGATTCGACACGCTTGCCGCTCGTCATAAGTTGCAGGTAGTCGATAACGATCAGCTGAAGGTCGTGGCGCTGGCGTAGCCGACGTGCCTTGGCGCGGATCTCCATCATCGTGAGGTTGGGTGAGTCGTCGAGGAACAGCGGCGCTTCGGCGAGATCGCCGGCACGCCGGGCCAGCCGCGCCCAGTCCTGATCGGCCATGTGCCCCGAACGCATGTTGCGCAGCGGTACGAGCGCCTCAGCGGACAGCAGCCGCATCATCAACTCGAGCTTGCCCATCTCGAGCGAGAACAGGACTGTCGGCTTGCGGTACTTGATCGCCGCAGAGCGGGCAAAGTCCAGCGCCAGGGTCGAATTGTGGGTCGGGATCATCGTGGCGCCAGCAAGGTACATATGGTCGTGGTTATCGACCTGTACGCAGCGCACGGGTATTGAAGGCACCGGCCGAACGTCGATGATGTAGCGCAACCGTGTATTGCTACGGACGGTCTCGCGCTGCCGCTCCGCCTTGCGATCGAGACCGAACACCCGATCGGCACTTGTGAACGCCACGGTGTAGCACGTCGACGACGCCGCTGAGCGACCCCGCACCTGCTTGGTCCGCAATGTCGCGCGATAGCCCAGGCTGACTACAAGCTCGCGAACATCGTGCGCTAGCCGCCGGTTCGTCGAGTAAAACTCGACCGAGCCGAGGGCCGTTGCGTGGCCATCGGTGTCGAGCAGGCCCGCCAGGAGCCCCCGCCGCTGGGCCTCGCTCGCTCGCAGGTACGTGAGGGGGACGTGCTTGTTGCGCAGAAGACCCAGCGTGCGAAGCCGGGCTTGCACCGTGCCTCGTTCCGAGTGGCACCCACGGCACCGCCGCCACCCGCTCACTCGGCCGCCGCAGTCCGGGCAGGTCGGAAGGGGCGGTGCAGTCGCGTACGCCCGAACCTTTCCGCCGCAAGCCCGCCCACACGTGCGGACGCTCGGCGTCGCCGGGAGAAACGATGCTCCGCACACCTCGCACCGGCGTGCGGTGACTGTCGACTCGGGCAACCGGAGCCGATATCGCAGTCTCGCTCCGCTGGGGCGAACTTCGATGCCCTCAGCGCGAATGATCTCGACGATCTGTTCGTCTGCACAGGTCAGCGTGGCCGAGTCGGATGAGCCGTCGCCGAGCCAGCACCCGAGTGTGTACGGAGGGATCAGGAGGTCGGCGTCCGGCAGTGCCAGCGCAGCCGCGCACGGTACGGCGTGGTTCAGCCGTTCGTCGCTGGCGCAGCGCAAGGAGGCGGCGATCTCCTGTGTCGTGACAGTGCCGGAGGCTGGTGCCCGGCGCCAGGAGTTGACGGACCGGTTGACGTGCGCTGCGATCGCGGCGCTTGGCTCATGCCGGGAGTACACCGGGGTCCGCCACCTGTACGAGCGCATGGGCCCGGACACCCTCCGGAACGCGCTGCCACGAGGCCCCTGCCGCCAGGCCACCTTCTGCACCACGTGCCGAAGCTCTTCGCCGAGATCGCTGACAGCCTCCCGGATGGTGACGTCCTGATCGGCCTCCGCCGCGGCCTTGTTGGCGTACGCGGTCGCCCGCTGGCGCCTCGCCTCGGTGTGCGCCCATGTCGGCGGCCTCGGGTTCGCGCGGCGCTCAGCTCGGGTCGTGGTGCGCCACTGGTGATCTGCGTCGGCGACGATCACGGTGCCATCGGAGAACTCCACCTCGTAGCACGGGCGCCCGTGCATCACGTCGGTCGCTGCCACGACGCGGGTGGATCGGCCATCAGCGCCTACCAGGGCGTCACCAACCTGAACGGCGCCGATCGTCGTCCAGCCCGTCGGCGTCGGCAGCGGTGTGTCGAGTGCAAGCGCCTTGCCGCTACCTGGCCGGCCTGCCACGGTGATCATTTGTCCGGGGTGCAGCCCGTTTGTGATCTCGTCGAGGCGGGTGAATCCGGTCGGAATGCCGGTGCCGACGCCGCCGGAGTCGGCGATGCGTTCGATCTCGGTTAGCGTGCCGGTGAGCAGTGACTCGATGTGCACGTAGTCGTCGCTGGTGCGCCGCTCCGTGACGTCGTAGACCTCGGCCTGCGCCCGGTCGACAACGTCGTCGACGCTGCCGATGAGGTCGCCGCTGCCGGCCGCAGTCTGGTAGCCCATCTGCACGATGCGCGTGCCAGCGGTGACCAGCCGGCGCAGGATCGCCTTCTCGGCGACGATCTGTGCGTAGTAGCCGGCGTTGGCCGCAGTGGGAACCGTCGCGATCAGCGTATGCAGGTACGCCGCTCCCCCGATCCGGGCCAGCTGTCCCGCCCGGGTCAGCTCGGCCGAAACCGTGACCGCGTCGGCCGGCTCGCCGCGCGCGTACAGGTCGAGCACGGCGTCGTAGATCAGTTGATGCGCTGGCCGGTAGAAGTCAGTGGGACGCAATGCCTCGATGACATCGGCGATTGCATCCTTGGAGAGCAACATGCCCCCCAGTACTGACTGCTCGGCGGGGACGTCCTGCGGTGGGGTGCGGTCATAGTCGGGCGACGCGACGCGTGTGTCGTCAGCGAGCACCACGCGTGACCCTCCCCCCTGACTCACCCACCCCGGATCGGCGCCCACGCGCACAGCATCCGAGCCCGCACTGACAATTTCTGCGAACAGCCGCCATGCCGCTCGGCCGACCACGCTAGGGCGATCGAGGCCCGCGCATCAAACCGTGCTGTGTACACACCTGGGGATAACGTTGTGGGCAGCTTGTAGATCAGGCGTGGACGGTCCTGTGAATTCTCCCGGCCGTCGCCATGAATCGCTGTGATCCCGGGGATTGCTCGTCCACGGCCTGTGGACGAAAAATTCTTGCAATGGTCTTGGCCGGCTGGGCTTTCCGTGGATGCCCGGCAGCCAAGACGAGCGATCACAAAGCGGTGACCTGGACGGGAACGGTTGCCACCACGTCCGGATGCAACTCGACGGTGACGGCGTGCGAGCCGACCGTCTTGATGTGTCCGGGCAACTGAATGCGCTTGCGGTCGAGAAGCGGCCCGCCGGCCTGCTTGACCGCGCTCGCGATGTCGTTGGCGGTGATCGACCCGAACAGCTTCCCGCCCGCACCAGCACGCGCACGGAGGGTGACGGAAAGGGATTCGAGCTGCGACTTGAGCTCCTGAGCGTGGCTGCGGTCGCGGATCTCGCGGGCATCCCGGGCCCGCTTGATCTGCGCGATCTGCCGCTCGGCGCCCTTGGTCCACGCGATCGCTGAGCCGCGCGGGATCAGGAAATTGCGCCCGTAGCCGTCGGCCACGTCGACGATGTCGCCGGCCAGGCCCAGCCCGGCGACTTCACGGGTGAGGATGAGCTTCATGGTGCTCCCTTGCTGCGCACTCAGCGGGCTGTCGATGTGTACGGAAGCAGCGCCATCTCCCGTGCGTTCTTGATCGCCCTGGCGATCTCGCGCTGCTGCTGCGCGCTGACCCCGGTGACGCGGCGCGCCCGAATCTTGCCGCGGTCCGAGATGAACTTGCGCAGCAGCGTCGTGTCCTTGTAGTCGATGTACTCAATATTGGCCACGGTGAGTGGATTTTGCTTCTTTTTCGGCTTACGCGCCGGTTGCTTGGGCATGATCGTGTGTCTCCTAATTAGATTCCGCCGGAGCGGATCCGGGTCTGCACCGCCAGTTAGAACGGGGGCTCGTCGGTGCTACCGGCAGGCGGGGCGGAACCCCACGGGTCGTCGGCCGGGGCCCCGCCGGATGCGCCGAAGCCACCACCGGTTGACGATCCGCGCTGGGTGCGGTTGACCTTCGCCGTCGCGTACCGCAGCGACGGGCCGATCTCGTCGACGTCCATCTCGACGACGGTGCGCTTCTCGCCCTCGCGGGTCTCGAACGAGCGCTGCTTGAGCCGGCCCTGCGCGACCACGCGCATGCCGCGCTGCAGCGATTCGGCGACGTTCTCGGCGGCCTGCCGCCAGATGGAACAGCGCAAGAACAGCGCCTCGCCGTCCTTCCACTCGTTGGCGTTGCGGTCGAACGTCCGTGGCGTGGACGCGATGGTGAAGCTCGCGACCGCGGCGCCGGACGGGGTGAAGCGCAGCTCTGGGTCGGCGGTCAGGTTGCCGACCACGGTGACGACGGTCTCGCCGGCCATCGCGTCTCCTTACCGGGCCTCGGGCCGCAGGACCTTCGTCCGCAGCACCGACTCGTTGAGGTTGAGCTGCCGGTCGAGTTCGATCACGCTGGCCGGCTCCGCGGTCAGGTCGATCACGGCATAGATGCCCTCGGGGTGCTTGTCGATCTCGTATGCAAGGCGGCGCTTGCCCCAGATGTCAACTTTCTCGACGGTGCCACCGTCCTTTTTAACCACGTTCAGGAACGTGTCGAGCGACGGGGCGATAGTGCGTTCCTCGAGACTCGGATCGAGGATCACCATGACTTCGTAATGGCGCATGACAGTGCCATTCCTCCTATGGGCTCATCGGCCGTGGACGGTCCACGGCAGGAGGGTGCCGCACGGGTGCGACAAGTTTTGCCGGGTCCCTGCGAACGAGGACGGGTGTCGCGGGGATGCAAACCGTGTCAGGGTACCTGTCCGGGGGTCCGGACCGGAAATCAGCCGGCCTGCCGGCGCATCAGGTAGAGCCGGGCGTACATCGCGGTGACCAGCGACAGCGCGATGATGGCGATGATCGCCAGCAGCGGGGGCAGCCAGGCCGGCGGCTTGTTGGCGGGCAGGCCGAGCGGCTGCGCACTGTGAGCGACAGGCACGCCGTCGCCGGGGCGCGTGCCGCGCCCGAGCCCTGTGCCGACGCCGCGCAGCCCGTTCAGCAGCACTGGGTCGAGCGCGTCC
>Ga0126378_10003326_pt1 | contig 12146 bp, 11 predicted proteins | sample PanSoiMetPlot_23_FD_92587 | JGI IMG/M metagenome (GOLD analysis project Ga0126378, IMG submission 92587) | Tropical forest soil microbial communities from Panama - MetaG Plot_23 | ecosystem: Environmental > Terrestrial > Soil > Tropical forest > Bulk soil | place: Panama | collected 2016-02-17
CAAGCTCCCGCCCGTTCCGCCCGAGCCGGCGTCGGCGTTGCCGCCGAATCCGACAAGGCCTACACCGCCGGGGGCACTGGAGCCGCTACCTCCCAGCGCGATCATGCCAGAGCCCCCGCCAACGCTAGGACTCGAGTTGCCGCCGGTGGCGAATATCGCAGGAGCGCCCGCCGCTGTATTCGTTACTGTTATAACTCCGTTTCCGTTACTTACCGATCCAGAAAAGATCAGCGGCACCGCCAGCCCGAGCGGATTGACCGCTCTCCCGTCTCCCTGCAAAGTCTGGTCGTGGTTAAGCGCCCCGGCGCTGGTTTGAATGCTGCCATCGGGAAACTTGATTCCCCCCGCCAGCGTCTCAATCAAACCTCCGACAGTCAGCGTAGAGGTTGCAGCGGGCGTGCCAATTCCGACGTTGCCGGATTTGTCCTCTGTAATGCTCGAATCGCCCAGAAAAGTGCTGGTGATCCACTTGCCTAGATGTCCCGGTGTGCCGCTTCCCGAAGTTAAGGCTGAAGGCTGATTCGTAGATTGATTCGCCCGGGTTGCCTGCGTAGCAGGATCGTGCCTCGCTGTTCTTTTTGGTTTTGCAGATTGCGCTATTACCGAACACGACAAAGTCAAAGCTACCATTAGGGGGATTAGAGTCTTCATATCGCGCATATTCCTCCTGTGAATGCTTAGTCGAAAGAGGATTGAAATCCTCAACACAAAGGATTGAATCCTCCGCTTAAAACGCTGGGATGTCAGGCGTTACAAGGCCAGGTCTTGGCCGTAGCCGGGCAGGTCAGAAACACAATCCTCCTGCCCTCCATATCCATAAGCGGATTCCGAGAATATATTTCCTCGAATTTCTGCCAGAGAAATGGAGGGCTGGAGTTGCAGGTTGCAAGGAGCGGTGATCGAGATGGCCAAACGGAATACAGCCAGGGGTGACGCCGCGGCCATTTCCCGCATCCGGGCGACTCCAACTAACACCTACCCACCCGGCGAAAACGGAGACGGGCCGTTTACGCCTCTGGCTTATCCGAAGTTGCCCAGGTCAACGGGACACATCTAGTGAATCGCCGGTGTGATGATCCTTGATTTGGAAGGTGAGGAAGTCATGTATTGCTGATATGGCGGCGGGCTTTTCCGACGATATTACGACCTTAGCTCCATTCTCTATCTCGGTATATTTATAAGCGATGTCCGATTTCAGCTCTTTCATCGTCGCGGCGCCGGGCGGCACCTGATCGTGAACAAACATGGGTATCTCGAAATCTCCTTCGGAAAACATTTTGGCGATATGGGCGAGGTGCATTCTGATCTGGTTCCTGCTGCTGGAATCCGTGGGATCATTGGCGGTGACCTGGATCGACCCGCCGCTCGCGGACAACGAGAAGTGATGGGTTGTCTTTGTGTGGTCGAATCCCATCGCCTCATCGCCGCGATGCTCGACGTCATGCATGTGCTGCGAAGAGCCGGTCTGCTGCAACGCCCCCGCGCCGCCATGAGCGGCAAAGAGCCGTGTCGCGCAGCACAGCAGGACCAGAATCAATAGTCCAAGTCTAGGTCTCATCAATTGCCTCCTTTCTTTTCTTATTACGGCGCCTGTTTCTGGCGCTTGAAAGATCGCGGATTATTCGCTGCGATGTCAGCAATGAGTCTGGAAGCGATTCAAGCAACAGCGCCTGTTCGCCCCCTTGCGTAGCGGCCAACTTGGAGTCCCAGGAGCGTATCAAGGCCCTGAGTTCGGCGGCTACTGATTCGACTTCGCGTACCGTGTCTTCGAGTTCCCGAAGTTTCGCGGCTACCATGTCGCGGACCCGGCGGCACGGCGACCCTCCGCTGTCGCGGACCTTAATTACACTCGAGATCTCGTCGAGTGTCATTCCAATAGCCAGTGCGCGTCTGATCAGCCGCACCTTGCCCGCCGCGCCAACCGGATAGCGTCGATAGCCGTTTGATCTGTTCCTGACCGGCTTGAGGAGGCCTTTTCGCTCGTAGTAGCGAAGCGTATCGGTGCTTACACCCGTGAGCCCCGCCAGTTGAGCGGGCGATAGCGCTTGGGTTGGGTCGTCTTTCACTCGATCATTATAAACCCTGGAATTGATTCCAGGGTCAAGCTCTTTTTTTGGAGGGCCGGCGCTCTTTTTTGTTGGTGGGGGCGCCGCTTCAGATCCAGGATTTACTCGCTCGATGGCGCAACCCATTTCCAGGGTTTGCCCGGGCGGGCTTCCGTTCCACGTGAAACGCAATTCGATGTTGTTTTATGGCACTTTGATAGAGGTCGCACCTAAACGGGCGACCTGAAGCAACATGCCGAATCTATAACATTGATAAACATTGAGTATTTTGTAGATGGTCGGCGAGAGTGGACGACGGGGGGGGAGAGGGAGGCTTGGTGAGTATGAAGTTTTATAAAGGAATATCCGGCCGGCTGAGGCTCGAGGAGTAGTGATAGCTTCAGACTAGCCACGGTCTAATTATACACCCGGTGTCAAGCTGAGCGAACCAGAAAATATAGTGAGCCGAAAAAAATGTGGGGCTGCTTCTGAAGAAAAGAAGGACATGGTCCGGTGGTTGGGGTTCCGCCGTATCTATCGAGAGGAGACCCCTCCGGGGTACGGTGATGAGGCTCCCTCGGTAAGATGAGGCACCCGTCCGAGCGGAGCAAGCTAAAGCTTGAACTCTGAACTGGCGCAATCTATTTACACGGATGAAAGGGAATCGTTGGTGGTGAATCAGGGGGACCGCCTGAAGGCGGAACTACGAACGGGTGAATGACTGTGAGTAGCGAAGCACGGACGAGTGGATGACTTGTGAGTGGCCAAACATCGTGAATGTTTAAGCTCCGGATGGCGCCGCGCGATCTCCAGCACCCACCAGGCGCGGCTTTCAACCTTCAACCATCAACCTTCAACAAATGAGGGCGGGAGTGCCCTGCTCGGAGCACCCCCGCCGGAACAGTTCTGTTTGTAATCGAAATAAAGCCGCCCACCCTTACCCGACCATGAAGACTTTAGGCTCGGGGCCTGGCAGGCCAGGTCGTCTTGTCAGCGGTCGCTCGCATTCCTGAATTGCTTTGAGCGTTGCTTGCCAACGTTGCTTGCCTTCTTCGCAATGAGTGCAGAACACTCCACCTTCTCTCATCAGGGCTTCGAACGGGCCGTCGCTGATGGTTATCACGCCTGTTCCCCGGCATTTCAAGCAGAGCGTTTTTACAACCTGGGAACTCTCTGTGCTCATAGGTGCATCCTCTTTTTTTGCCGCGGCTACCCGCGAAACGAAAATTCTGACTCGGCCCACAACCTGCGCCATTACAACATTTAGCTGGCGACTCCATAGATCTACAACAATATTTTGTCGCCAGGCCCTTGTGCTCAGGCTTGACAGCCGTATAATAGGGTAGCCGGAAGTCTTCGCCAGCAAGATAGGGATAAACAAACTCCGGCTGGCGAATGAAACCGTCACTCTAAAGAAATTGTCAGGATTAGAGAGTCAGCAGGTTTGTTGTAGGCGGAGCGCGAGATGGGGGGGAGATAGAATACCCCGGCCGATTTGGCGAGAGCGCTGATGGGCTCTTTAGAAGCCTGAGCGCTCCGGCAAAGCAGGGGTCGAGATTCCTTCCCTTGAATGTGTCTTTAAAGATGATGGGTGTCCTGCGGATCGGTTTCCGCGCTTGAGCCGGTTGGGCTTGCACGCTCGTCGCAGGATTTTCGGAAGTCTTAACTTCCTGGGCCGCCATTGGAGCGGCTTGTAAGTTCTCTCGGGTTGGCTGGATCACCTGTTGAGCGTGATGTAGGGCACCAAGGGCGAATACCAGCGGAGTGAATACCTTAGGTTGTTTGGCAGCGAGCTCGAGTTTGGTTTCGTGCCAGCCTGGATAGTTAGCTGAAAACGGGCTTTTCAGGGCGACATCGACTGCGGCATTGGCCTCCTGGAGTCTGCCAGCTTCCCCGAGTTCGACTGCGAAGCTGTTGAGATGTGCGTAGTACTCGGGGGAGTACGGGCCGAGGACCGAGCGCACGATAGGGAGCAATCGCTCAAGATCCTTCAGCGAGCCGTTATGATCACCACGAAGGGATCGAATCATCGCAAGGTGGCGGAGAGAGATGCATCGGATGAGGTAATCATTGTCATCCCTGGCGACACGGGCCGCTTCAACGGCCAAGGACGCCGCATCCCCAAGATCGCCGGCTATGTAGTAGGAATCCGCGAGGGCCAGAATGGCCCTTGCCCTGTAACCTGGAATGATCTCTTTGAGAACGCTAAGTATTGCCTCTCGGTACCGTTCGGCTTCCCCTGCGACCCCCAGCAGATACGATCTGTACAAATAACCGATGTTTTGGATTCCGGGCTCGAGCGGTAGATCGACAATGGCTTGGCTTATCTTTTCAACGTCAGCGAGGCGCCGGGACATCCAAGTGTCTCTAGCGAGTGTGGCAAGGTAATGACCTGTAGCGTCGACTGCGCGTTGTGAAGAGAATTGGGCAGCGCCAACAACACCGAGAAGCGCCTTTAAGGAGGAACCATCAGTGAGAAAACGAACATTACTTTCTTTGGCCTTGCTGCTCGTCTTTGCTCTCCCTGTACTGCAGTCTTCGCCGTCGCGAGGTTTATCGTCGTCGGCCTACACAGCCCTGGCAGACGCAACGCCCGACCCTAGTGGCGGCCACACAAGCGGCTCAGGTATGAAGGTTGCTCCACCCCATAACGCTAGCAACCGATACCGCGAGGGCCAGAGTCGCGGTACATTGCCGGGCTTGATCGGGATCATTTCGGCCCTGCTTTCTGCGATCAGGTTACTATAATTGTTCGGCAGGCGCGGGTCCACCGTGCGAATTGCTTCTGCGCCTGCCGCCATAGGGCGGCACAGGTATCCCGCGTCTCGTTCAGGCCCTGTGAAGCGATCCAACTAAACCTCCTCAGCTTCTTCTATCAAACTGATTCAGGAGCGCACTACTGTCATTACCTTATTGGGACCCTCTACAAAACTTCCTTACAGCAGCCATACTTAGCACAAGTCCACTTTCTTCAGCCAGTAACGAATGCGAAGGCCTGCCAGGATAACTGGGGTTTCCGGCCGGTGACGCAATTCTACACCTTCCACCCGGACCCCTGGAAGGGAAATTTCGTTGCCCTAAATGAAATTTTAACCACCCGGAAATCCGTGATCTTAAGGAAGAAGGATGGTTAAAAGCAACCCGTGCCGGGGCATCTGGCGGTGGTTCCTTGACCGAAGCTGCCGGCATTGAGTTGTTTGCTGTGAGAATCACAGCATCCGGCGATCTCAAGTCCCAAGCGAGAAAGTCAATTTGGCGCCTCTAGGGAACGTTGGGTTCCGTGTTGCTTCAAGCACGTCTTGTCGGGCCTGGTTGCGAAATGCCCACCCGACTGATTCTCGTTTTCGATACACCGCTGAGCCCAAATGGCAGAGGCCCGAGGGTCCGCGCGGCTGCGCAGAGGTCTGCGAAAAAACCGCTTTGGACGGTTCGAGGGAGGTCGGTCGTTATCGGGGCCACCCGATTGAATACCGTGGTGCTAATGAGAGCGGGAGAGAGCGGTGCTGATGGGACCGGGTTCTGACGAGGCAGGCTTAAAGAGCCAGCCCGAAACGGGGTCGAAAGAGCGCTAGTGTAGTGCGTCGCAATTATGGCTGCAGAGCATCTCCACCAATGGCTGTTTGAATCGACGGGATCGCAGCATTGGCCTATGTCACAGCCCGTTGGACGCACTACACTAGCGTTTCTGAGGTACAGATGGAATTACTATCGACGTCGAATTAGGATCAACGGCGTGAGTGCATTTCAATCAGCGATAGTACACATAATGTCTGTGGTGGTGGTGATTCCGGTATCTTTGAATCAGATAGCCTGTTCCTGCGCCGGCTGCGCCGCCAATCAATGCCCCTTTACCGTGCCCTGCCAATCCTCCAATCAGAGCTCCACCGGCTCCGCCTAGGAGCGCGCCTTTCAACTCGCTATGATGATGATAGACATAGTAGTGACGATGGTAGACATAGTAGTGACGATGGTAGACATAGTAGTGACGATGGTAGACATAGTAGTGACGGTGCCACATTGCAGAACTGGAAGGGACGACTGAAAACAGAATAACGGCAATAGTAAATATAGCTGCCAACACGTTTCGCTTTAAGACGCTTTGTATCATTTCTAATCCTCCTATGGCTTCCTAGTGTTGATCACGCTGGGAAGACTTCCAGAGGCTTACTATTGTCTCAATTCCCGTTCCAAAGTGAGCGCGAGAGCACACGGGGTGCGGTGTGGATTTGAAATATTCATTCTTCGCAGATGTGGAATTGCGAATGAGAGAATATCGCAGCGCACCCAGGAACAACATAGGGTTGCGCGCTTTGCGGTTTGATCTCGGACGAGTATACTCCGTGGAGTCCGGGCCCTTTATTTGTCATTTCCAAGGATTGTTCTGATGAGAGGAACGCCAATGAGGTTGCGTCCGGTAGTGGCGCTTATTCTGACGACTGTTGCCTCTCTGGCAGTGTCAGTCGGATTCGTCGAGTTAGTTGGAAGAGTCAGCAACCCGGCTACGGCCCAGATACTGGCGATCATAGTCCTCTGGTTGCTTACGTTCCTGCTGCCGCTCGTCGTGGTGGGCTACGCAATCTACAAATCGCTTCGCCAACAACACTCCCGGCGAGAGCGGCTTGCCCTGATTCTGGTTTCATACCTCAGCGTAATCCTGGTTTCGGCGGGGCTGTACTATTCAATATCATTTGCCGAGGATCACAACTTCGCCGTCCGCCAGTTCTTCCACTATCAATACGAAGGAAATCTCTTTCGTTCGAACCTCTCGCGGTCCATTCACAGATCCACCGACACCGGGAGGGCTTTCAACGGAATAGACGCACGCCTCTATAGCTCCGCGGAGGACTCCGATATTCCGGAGGAATATCGCTTGCGGGATGATCCTCCGGAGAAATACTGGATCGAGGTCGCTCAAAGGCCGTTCGACAACGTCGTCAGATTTCAACCGGCGGCGCGGCTCGCCGTATTCGGCGATTGCCTGCATTTCAGCGTCATGACCATGACCACCGTGGGGCTTGGAGACATTTCACCCAGGTTGTGGTACACCAAGTTGGCTTCTGACATTCAAGCTCTGACCGGTGTGTGCCTGTTTGTTGTTGCTCTTGGAATGCTCTTCGGCAACTGGGCCTCTGTTAGCGCAGGCTGAACTCTACCTCGAGCGTCACCCAGAAGTCGACGGGCTGGCCGTTTCGGGTGGCGGGCCGAAAGCGCATCTGCTTGACTGCGACGATGGCCTCTTCGTCAAGACCGTCCGGAAGATGCGTCACGAGTCTAACATCTTTTACCAGGCCGTCTGGTCCAACCAGGGCGCGTGTTCTTATGACTCCTTGCACTTTGTTACGACGGGCGTCCTCGGTGTAGTTAGGCCTTGGGTTATTAAGCGGAAACGGCCGCGTATCAACAGCGGCTCCGGAGCCTGGCGACGGCGGGATCTCCCCCGGTGTGAATGAGTTCTGGGAGCGGCTGCCGGAGCCATCGGGGGGCCGGGGAGTAACGCCGGACGTTACTCTGGCCGCAGCCTCCAATCGGTTCGTTCTGCACCATGGCTGAGCCAGAGCACCAGGAAGCCGCCACCTATCAAGGCGACTATTCCTAACGACCCTACGATCACTGCCCACTGAGATCCAGAAGACTTCACGACCCGCTGACGACGAGACTGGAGGGGCGGCGGCGATGATGCCGCGGAGGCTGGAGTTGAACGACCGATCTGATAACCACAATTCTGACAGAACCGGGCGATGTCTGGAACAGTATGGCTGCACTTTGGGCAGTTCATAACAAGCCTCTCAGCCAAGTACGTGACACTGAATCCGGCACTAACTCCTGGTCGGCTCTGATTCTAAGTCCGGCGGCCTCCTCATAACTCCCAACACACCATGCACAATAGACGTTGCCTGGTTTGAACCTCTGACAGCCGCAAGATGCGATTGCAAAACCCAAGCGGCTCTTTGCAAGATGCTCTCCAACTTGCAACCCGCAACCTTCAACCTTCAACTTGCAACCGTCAACCCGCGCCAACTTTCAACCTTCAACCCTTCCTGCATTCGCAGAGAAACCTGCTGCCGGCAAGAACTTTATCCACAAGCTGATTGAAGCGCTCGAGCGGCATTTCGAACGAGGGATGAAGATGGCCGTGCTCATCGTAGTAGCCGACCCTAAGACGAAAAGCGCCTTTCCTTGCCCAGTGCATTTGGCCCAAACTCTGGGTCACGTAATTCAGGCGGATGAAACGCCGGCCGCCACGCTCCAATAGTTCAAAGGCGAGGGCGCCTGCCGGAAGGGCGTCGTTTGCGGGAAGCCCGCGGGTATCCGCAGGCAGCGCCACGCTGTCAAAACTCCACTTGAGTCTTAACAGAGACCCGAGGCTGGCCAGATTGGTGTCATGGCCAACCAGGCCGACGAATTTGCTATCCAGCGGAGCATGCTGGCAGCCACCAGGCTCCTGGCGGATGGTCTTTGAAATCTCCCGCAAAAGGTTCGAGGCCTGGATCAATGCCAGAATGGGCACGCGATCAGTTTTGTCGAAATAGAATTCATGGAACCGCAGCATTTCTTTCATGCTCGATTGGCCGGCACTCGGAGGATAGATCCGGCCCCATCCCACCCGGTCATCGGGCATGGCGTTTCCGTATTCCAGCAGAAAGGCTTCGGTTGCGCTGGAAGCGTAGGAGAATCGCCCGGTCCACTTGATTGGCGCCGAGCAATCCTTCGGCGTAAGGCATGCATTGACTTCGTCAGTAACCTTATCCAGAGGCTTGCACGCTGAGGGCAGGCCCTTGCAGGCGGCCGTGGCAGGACAATCCAGAGTCCTTGAGAGAAGGCTGAACCCCTTTGAGTGTTCTGCAATCCATCGATCGACGTGGGCTTTAATGTCGTCCACGATTCCACTGACGTCCTCGGGACGGACCTTGGCGCAGCCGGCCTTAAACGGATGGAACAGCGGGTCCACCTTTTCGTCCTTGCCCTGGTCCTGCGGCTGGTCGCGCAAATAGTCAACCTCGACATTCCGGACGCCGTTGTCCTTGAACCCTTGTGCGATCGCCTCTGCTGTCGCTTTGGTCCGCTGGTCGACGTCGGCCCACAGATAAACTTTGTAGTCTGTTCCCCAACCTTTGTACTGGCCGGCATAGAACCCGCCGACGAGCGTTGCCAGGTCGCGTCCGTGAGGCGTCAAATCCGCCCAGCCTTCGGCCCCGACTTTCCAGTCGCCGACCAACGCCGGCCAGTCGCAGCCGGAGTGCTCCGCTGCGTGCGTTCCAAACTCCTTCAGAGGCGCGCGAACTCCATGGCGAAAGAGGGCGACAACAAGTTTCACATCGCCGGCCGCGCCAGCGGCCCTGGTGCGCCGGGCTCCGCCCCCTGTGGCTCGCTGCCTTGCTGGAGTCCCGGATATGGCCTTTCCTTCGACAGGCCCGCGAGTATGTCGTTCGGGTGCGAGCATTGATGCTGTCCGGGTAGCTAATACCGACTGCGCTCGTGCCTTCAGAACTCGGGGATGGCCGGCCGCAAACATCGTTAAGATTATCACGATCAAGACACCAGTGAGGCGAGTGATGGCCTGCATCATCCTAAAGTCCTTTCGAGTTGTTCTCGTTCGTACACTTGCTTTGTTCTCGAATCGTAGACAGGCAGACAACGGCGCACCCTATACCGTTCACGCCAGCCTCGTCAAGGCGGAAGCTTCAGTGAGCGCGGTGCCGAATGCCCGTTAGAACTGCAGGCGTCCAGCGACCGGTTTGGGTTCGGCCAATGTTAGTTGGGAATAGTCATCTCTGCTAGAATGCCGCGATGAGTGTGCGACTGGTCAGGGAGATTGCCGTATCGCCGAGCGGCCAGCTCGCGGCCGCCGTCGACCTGGGACCGGAAGTATTCGTCTGGGATGTAGCCGGTCGCCGCGAGACCGGATCATTCAAGAGTATTTTCGAGTTTGGAGGCCGGCGCCTCGCTATTTCCGACACAGGCCTTGTCGTCGCCGCCGCTTACCACCGCCAGGGAATCGCTTGTTACGACTCCAGGTCCGGGGGCCTCGTTTGGAACCGCAAAGACCTGACAAAGGTTCAGTGCGTTTCAATGTCTGCCTCGAGCCAGTTTGTTTATGTTTGCTTTGACAATCGCCCCTGCAAGGTCCTTTGGACCAACTCCGGATATACGGCTTTCAACATTCGTGGGGCTCGTATGGTCTTCGACAGTAGCTATGGACCAGTGGCCCTGCTTGACAAAAAGATTCCGCAGGTCGCATCACAGCCCAACTGCAAGCGGTCCTTTACTATCGAGCGATTATCATTTGCGATTCTGGACGCCGTCTTTTCGCCAACTGCACTCGCGATTACAGAAAGTGGAGGGCCGGTTCGCGGTTTCGACCTGAAGACTGGTCGCGAGCGCTGGCAATACCAACGGCCGGGCTGCCACATTCTTAGGGTCGGGTACTCAGATCGGCAAAGTGCATTTTTTGGAGTTGAGTGGTCCTACCGCCGCAGCGGCGACTACACCTTGATCCGCCTCGAATCCGAATCAGGCGAGTCAAGTGAGGTTTGTAATCTTGGTCCCGGTCTGACAGCCGAGTTTTGTTTGGGTGGAGATGCAGTACTGAAATCTAATGGCGACGTAATAGATGTCGCCTCAGGGGCGAGCATTGATGCGATTGCGCTTCGCCAAACAGAGCCGGTCGGTAATAGCTAACAGACAAGGGCTGGAGGAAGGGCACGCTGGAAGCGTGCGATCCCAGGAAGGGCACGCTGCCAGCTAAAGCTTGAATTCTGAACTTCGACCTCTTATCTCCGATGCCCTTAGCTTAGGGAGTCGGAACCCGAACACGGGATTCAGGCCTCGGATCCCTAATGCCCTGCTGGAGGGACCGAGGAAACCGCCTCTCTGTTCGCGGTCAATACCAGGCCGCTAAGATCCAGTGTGAGTCCCGTTACCCGGCCGCCGGCGGCTTTGTTGAAACTGACCTCGGCGTCGAGGGCCTTGATGAAGAATCCGGTTTCTGATTCGGGGATCAACTCGACCGGCGGCAATCCGGCAACCTGGGCCATGAGCTTGTCGCCCGATCTCACTACCCGGACCTTGAACTTCGGGCTGAAGCTATACTCGCCGGCATAGCGATCATAGATTGCCGGATCAACTGTGACTGCGACATTGGGCTTTGGCGGATCGACTGTATAACCCAGCCAACCGATCATCATCTCATCATAAGTAGGATCGCCCCACCGCACAGCCTTCGCCGGATCGGGGTTGTACTTGTTCCTCTCCGAGTTGTCAAAGTGGGCCGTGATGACGATTTTGGTGCCTTTAGGCAGAGCCACCGGCTCTTTCAGCTTATAAATCGCCTGCCAGTTGAAATTATATTGAGGCACCCATAACAAGGTCTCGCGCCGCCCGCCGGGATAGATCGCCTCGTATCTCATGTCCTTGCCACGCAAGTGCATGTGAGGCATGTACTCGATTGCCTGAATGTCGCGGTCAACTGTATAGCACGCCGTGACTTCGTGGTTCGGCTTGCCCGGCGGAATTTTGAAATAATCATTCGTAATTCCAAGCGCCACTACCATCTTGGCTGGTGGCTCTTTCGCAAAGATCAGCCCAATGCTGCTCAAGGCGCTCTCGGGTTTGTCCATCGCGCCTCTAAAGTTCGAATAGTGCACTTGAAAGACGATGTTTGAACCCGCAGGAATCCGCCGGGCTTGCCCTGGCTCGGCTACCTCTATGTCTTTGCCGGGAGCATAGGCCGAAAGCAGGCTCATCCCGGTGCCCTTGCCGGCGCCGACTTCGCCAAATGAAGATCCGCCGCTGGCATCCCGGCAGCCGTCATCTATTATTCGGGCGTCCATCCTGACGCGAGACAATGTACCGTCTTTGTAGTACATCGATCGGACGCCCGAATCTCCATCACCCGAGCCGCCGCCGCCCGCCATCCTGGCCAGCATGGCTATAGCAGGCGGCTGAACAAATGCCATCACATGGTGGACTACGGCTTTGTTGCCTGGATGAATTTCAGCGGCAGCGATCCATTTATCTTCTTTGAAGTTGGTCGGGATCGTGAAGTAGACATATTGGTCTGGGCCGCCGGTGGGCACCTGGTAGGGCTCGGACATCGATAAA
>Ga0126378_10003328_pt1 | contig 12138 bp, 12 predicted proteins | sample PanSoiMetPlot_23_FD_92587 | JGI IMG/M metagenome (GOLD analysis project Ga0126378, IMG submission 92587) | Tropical forest soil microbial communities from Panama - MetaG Plot_23 | ecosystem: Environmental > Terrestrial > Soil > Tropical forest > Bulk soil | place: Panama | collected 2016-02-17
GACAATATCCCTGATCCGCAGGCGATCGCCGACCCCGCCCGTCGGGCGGCTGTCGAAACTGCGCTCGATTATATGGGTCTGAAGGCTGGCGCTCCGATTGCCGGCACGCCGGTCGATTGGGTCTTCATCGGCTCGTGCACCAATAGCCGTTTGAGCGATCTGCGCGCCGCGGCTGAAATTGCGCGCGGCCGCAAGGTCGCGCCCGGTGTGCGAGCGTGGGTGGTACCCGGTTCGGAAACCGTCAAGCGTGAGGCGGTCGCCGAGGGCCTCGACAAGGTTTTTGTGGATGCCGGTTTCGAATGGCGAGAGCCCGGTTGTTCCATGTGTCTTGCCGCCAATGGCGAGACGGTCGGTCCCGGCCAGCGCTCGGTTTCAACGTCGAACCGCAACTTTGTCGGGCGACAGGGACCGCGGGCACGTACCCATCTGGCGAGTCCGGCAAGCGCGGCGGCGGCCGCGATCGCGGGCGTAATAACGGATGTCCGGACTATGGGGCGCTAGCATGCCGAAAGCATTCGACAAACTGACCGCCATAGCTGCACCGATTATGCGCAGCAATGTTGACACAGATGTCATCATCCGCATCGAGCGTCTGGTCGGGAATTCGGTCCGCGGCACGCTCGGAAAGTGGGCGTTTGGGTCGTTGCGCTATCTTCCTGATGGTTCGGAGAATCCCGCGTTTATCCTGAACCGCGACCCCTACCGGCTGGCCGAAATCCTCGTTACCGGGCCAAATTTCGGCTGTGGATCATCGCGCGAAGGAGCGGTGTGGTCGCTTCAGGAAAGGGGTATCCGGGCCATCATTGGGTCGAGCTTTGGCGATATCTTCTTTGCCAATTGCTTTCAGAACGGAATCCTTCCTGTCGTCGTCGACAAGGAGATCGTCGACTCCCTTGCCGCCGACATCGAGGCAACGCAGGGTGCGCGACGAGTCAGCATCGACCTCAAGGCACAGACGATTGTCTCGCCGTCGGGAAAGCAGCACACGTTCGAAATTGACCCGCGGCGTCGTGAAGGCCTGTTGCAGGGCCTCGACGAGATCGAGCTGACTCTGCGGCGCGACTACGAAATCCGCGCTTTTCAAGGCGCGGACCGCGGCGCACGGCCCTGGATCTATTTTGCAGGTAAGCAGGCATGAACCGTTCCAACATGGTCAAAGTCGCCGTCGTGGGCGGCGAAGGCATTGGCCCGGAAGTGACGGCACAGGCGCACCGGATCCTTAACTGGTTCGTTGCCCGGCGTGGCGTGCCTGTGACGTTGCGTGAAGCACAATATGGTCTGATACCCTATCTCGCGACCGGCAAGGTGCTGCCGGAGGACACGATTGAGGCGATGGATGAGGCGGATGCCATCCTGTGGGGTGCGACCGGCGGGCCAGAAACCAAGGAGGTGCCTCCAGCTGCCCGCAAGGCAGGTAGCCTACTGTCTTTACGAAGCAAATATGATCTGTACGCCAACTTGCGTCCAATCGTTGCGAGTCCGGCGCTAGCTGACTCGGCACCACTCAAGGCCGAGATATTGAAGGACGTGAATTTCGTCATTATCCGGGAGCTGACCAGCGGAATTTACTTCGGCGAGCCGCGCGGCATCGAGATCCTTCCTGATGGACAACGGCGCGGCTTCAACACCGAGCAATATACGACGAGTCAAATTCGCCGCGTGGCACGCGCTGCGTTCGAGCTTGCACGTACGCGCAGGAACAAGGTGTGCTCGGTCGACAAGGCGAATGTGCTTGAGACCAGCGTGGTGTGGCGTGAGGAGGTCATCGCCCTCCACAAGGAGGAGTTCTCGGATGTCGAGCTCACGCATCTCTATGTCGACAACGCCGCGATGCAGATCGTACGCGCGCCGCGACAGTTCGATGTGATGGTGACTGGCAATATCTTCGGCGATATTCTCTCGGATTGCGCTGCAATGGCGTCGGGTTCGCTTGGCATGCTGCCATCGGCTTCATTGGGGCCAATCGACCAGTTCGGTCGGCGGAAGGCGCTCTACGAGCCGGTTCACGGCAGTGCTCCGGACATTGCGGGCAAAGGCATCGCGAACCCCCTCGGGTCTATTCTCAGTGTCGCGATGATGTTGCGATTGACGCTGAACCGCCCGGAGGATGCAGATCTCCTGGAGGAGGCTGTGCAATCGGCACTCGCCGCGGGCGCACGCACAGCCGATATAGCCGAATCGGGAGCGAAGAAGCTTTCGACGATTGCGATGGGCGACGTCGTGTTGAGTGCGCTCGACAAGGTCGCCGGTAGGAAGAGGGAGCAGGCATAATGGCTTACGTTTCGAGACGCTCTGCCTTGACGATTATCGCAGGCGGTGGAGCCGTCGCCGCTGGTGGCATAGCGAGGGCAGCGGATACCAGCGGCCGAGTGATCTATCCAGTGGCGGTCCCGATTTATCAGACCCAGTTCGTGGCCGACCGTGTCGGGTATTTCAAGGAAGCGGGCCTCGATTGCAAGTTGATCCAGGGTGGCAGCGGGGTAAAGACGCGCGAGATCATTGCATCCTCGCAAGGCGACATCGGGATTGGTGATATCACCCATCCGATGCAGCTCAGCAACCATGGCCGTGCTGGACGCGTGCTGATGCCGGTCGATACCCGCTCGAGCGCGGTGATGTTTATTATTCGCAAGGATCTAAAGGGCCAGGGTATCAATACGCTGGAAGCATTTACGGAGTGGAAGCGGCCCGACGGTCGCAAGCCGATCATTTCTGTTTCTTCGTTGGGAGGCACCAACCACGTCTGGGCATCCTACTACATGGAGACGATGGGGCTCGATCAGAAGGTTACCTGGATCGGAACGGGCAACGTCGACACAATGCTTGGCTCGCTGAAGACGAAGCAGGTCGACGTTCTGATCAGCTCGCTGTCATTGCTGAACGAGGCGAAGGAGCAGGGCTGGGGCGAACTGCTGTTCGACGGCACCGATGAAGGGATCTGGAACAAATATGTCGGCGGCAAGGTGCCGGTCACATCCCACTTCACACTTCAGTCTACAATCGATAAGGATTCGGCGAAGATGCAGGCCTTCGTCACGGCGATTTGGCGGGCGACCTTGTGGATCAAGACGCACACGCCTGAGCAGATCTGCGATGTGATCGAGCCTTATGTGGGCAGTACCTCGCGCACGGCCAATCTTCTCGAGATTACCGCGCTTCAGAAGGTTGCCGATTATGACGCCACCATCAACGCGGCGGACTTTGCACGCGGCGAGAAGGTCTGGTTCCGGGAAATGACCGGAATCAAGCCGTTGACCATTGCGGAGGTCGTCAGTCCCACCTTCATCGAGGCGGCGCGAAAGGCGTACCCGGGTTGAACGTTCAGCAAACGACCGCGACTCCCTCGTCTCGAACACCCATCGTCGAACGAATCGATGTCCGGGCGTTGAGCAAGTCGTTTTCTCTGGCCGGAACGACCATCGAAGCCGTGCGCAGGGTATCCTTCAGCGTGCGCCGTGGAGAATTCGTTGCGTTGCTCGGACCGTCCGGCTCCGGCAAGAGCACGGTGTTGAACATGATCGCAACACTGGTCAGGCCGAGCGGCGGCGAGATCCTGATTGACGGCAAGCCTGTCGTAGCCGGGAAGGCAACCCCGAGTGTCGGATATGTGTTCCAGCGCGACACCCTGTTCCCTTGGCGTACGGTCGCAGGCAATATCGGTTATGGCCTGCAACTGGCAGGCGTGCCTGAGGCAGAACGCCGCGAACGTATCGAGGCCTCCGTGCTGCAGGCCGGCCTGAAGGGCTTTGAAGACGCTTATCCCTCAGCCTTGTCTGGTGGCATGCGTCAGCGCGCCGCTTTGATGCGGACTCTGGTGGTCGAGCCGCAGATACTTCTCATGGACGAGCCGTTCGGAGCTCTCGATACTCACACCAAGATCGACATGCATCAGGTGCTCTTGCGCATTTGGGAGCGCGAGCAACAGACGGTGCTGTTCGTGACACACGATCTGGGTGAGGCGTTGACGCTCGCCGACCGCATCATCCTGTTTTCGGCCCGGCCCGGCCAGATCAAGGACATGTTCGAAGTCGACTTCGCGCGTCCGCGCGACGCCGTGAAGGTCCGTGAGACGCCGCGCTATTCCGAATTGTTCCAGCATATCTGGCATTCGCTCGGGGAGGAGTTCGTCAAGGGGCGCAGCGCATGAAGAAGCACAGCGCGGTCGCCACACTGGCGTGGCAATTGGCAATCTGTGTTGTCGTTTTGTCGATCTGGCAATGGGGGTACGATCTCCATGTCATGTTGCCTTGGCTGGTACCAGACTTGCTCGATCCATACTTCATCTCCAAGCCGTCGGATATCTTCGGCGACTTTCTGATGCTCAGCTGCATCAAATCGAAATTGGGTGTATTCAACGGGTGGTTGAATGGCGATTTCGCAAAGTGTTTGGCACGAAATCAGAACAACCTCTGGATTGCTACCGCGATCACGCTCAAGAACACGTTCTTCGGTTTTGCGACCGGCGTGGCGAGCGGCTTCGTTGTCGGGCTCAGCCTCGGCCGTTCGGACCGACTTAGCGCCATCTTTCAGCCCTTCATCACCGCAGTGAATTCCATCCCGCGGATTGCGCTGGCGCCGATTATCGTGCTCGCGTTCGGTATTGGTGACATGTCGAAAATCGTTACGTCATGGATCGTTGTGGTGTTCCTGGTGTTTTTCAATACGTTCGAAGGCGCGCGTTCGATCGATGAAGGATTTGTCTATGCGGCGCGGCTGCTTGGTGCCAGCGAATGGCAGATTACGCGCACGGTGGTGATTCCCTCGACCATGGCATGGGTTTTCGCTTCGCTGACACCTGCCATCTCCTTTGCCCTGATCGGGGTCATTGTCGGCGAGTTTATCGGCGCGGAACGGGGTATCGGCCGCCTTATCATCGAATCGGAGGCGCGCGGCGAGGCATCGGGCATGATGGTCGCCGTCATCATACTGATGCTGGTCGGTGTGATACTCTCGGCGGCGATATGGCGACTGCAGGCCTATCTTTTGCGCTGGCAGCAACACAATATGACCGAGTAGACAGCTCAAAGGACGGGACGAAGTATGAGTATACAGATTTACGGGTTTTGGCGATCGATTGCATCGTTTCGGGTGAGGGTCGCGCTCAGGCTCAAGGGCTTGCCTTTCGAGGAAACGCCAATCGACATCCTTTCTGGCGAACAGTTCAAGCCGGGATACGAAGCCATCAATGCTGAACGCGTCGTTCCAACCTTCATCCATGACGGACACAGCGTGTCCCAGTCGCTCGCGATCATCGAATATATCGAGGACTTCAAGCCAGAACCGCGATTGATGCCGGCCGATCCGCAAGAGCGCGCTTACGCGCGATCGCTGGCGTTGATGACGATCGCTGATGCCCATCCACTGGTGGTGCCGCGCGTTCGCAATCATCTCGCCGGGGCATTCGGTGCCGATGCGCATGCGATCGAGCAATGGGGCAAGCATTGGACGACCGAGGGTCTTGCGACCTATGAGCGGCTGCTCGCCCGGCGCGCTCCGGCACCGTTTGCTCTTGGCGCCGAGCCCGGGCTCGCTGATATCGCGATCGCAGGCCAGGTCGTCGGCGCGCATTTCCTCAAGCTTGATCTCGCGCCGTTTCCAATCGTGGCGCGACTGTCCGAACGCTGCTTTGCGTTGCCGGCCTTTGCGACCTCCCATCCGTTTGAGCAGCCCGGGTACAAGTCGGCGAACGCGACCCGCTAGAAATCACCGAAGTCAGACATCGAGGCCGAGGACACGGACCGCGTTGCCGCCTGCGATTTGCGCCAGCATGGAGTCGTCCATGCCGTCGACACCCGCAACATGGCCGATCGGATTGTATTCGGCCATGTCGAAGGGGTAGTCGGTCCCCATCACGATACGATCCGGGCCGAATACGTCGATCAAATACGCCAATTGATGATAGGTGAAGACGATGGTGTCGAGATAGACCTGTCGCAGATAGGTCGTCGGGGGCAAAGGAAGGTCGGCGTGGCAATCACTCCGTGCGCCCCATGCATGATCGATCCGCCCGGAGTAGCTTGGAAGATAGCCGCCGCCGTGCACCGCCATCAGCTTCAGTTCGGGGAACCGCGCCAGGGTCCCCGAAAAGATCAGATTGTGAAGGGCGAGTGTCGTATCAAGCGGATTACCAAGTACGTTGCTGAAATAATAACGGGTCAGGCGCTGGCCCTGGGTGAATCCGTTGGGGTGCATCATAATAAACGCCCCGAGTTGCTCAGCCCTTGCAAAGAACTGACGAAACTTCGGATCGGATAGTTCCTGACCACCGACATTGGTCAGAATCTGGACGCCTCTCAGCTTAAGGGTGCCCATGACGTAGTCCAGCTCGCGGACTGCAAGTTCCGGCTCCTGCAGTGTAACAACGCCGAGCCCCACGAAGCGGTCAGGTTTGCGCGCGCAATATTCAGCGACGCCGTCATTGGCGAGGCGATGTGCCGCTTCCCCGATCTTGGGATCGACGGTGTAGTAACACTGTCCAGGAGCAGGGGCCACGACCTGAATGTCGATACCCATCCGATCGAGGTGAGTCAGACGCCGGTCGATGGTGGTCATCACCTCGCGAACGTCCTTCTCCTGCTGCGCGTTGACTTCCTTGGTCGGATCGTCGGCAAAGTAGGCCAGGGGTATGCGAGTCAAATCGACGTGCGGCTGCGCCAGCGCGGCGGCTTGGGGCACAACAATGTGCGCGTGAATGTCGACGGTCACGGATGCGGGGCGACGGGCCAGACCATCGGCGTCGTGGATACGGGCGGCAGTGCGGCCATAGCGATTCTTGCTCTCGATCATTGTTGGAACCTGCGGTTGGATTGACGAGAATAACGGCGAAAAAACTATGATCTTATCTTCCGCAGCGGCCAGCGGCTCGAAATTGTCGTGGCGTCTGCGTCGCCCAGGCCGGCCGCGTCGGCCTCCTCAAAGCAGGCGAGCGCGCTCGCTGCGACAGGGAGCTCGGCATTCAGCGTTGCAGCAAATTGCACGGCCGTCGCCAAATCTTTCCTGGCGGCGCTGAGACTGAAGGCCGTCGGCCCCGGCGGCTCGCCGCCGAGAGCTTTGGCGATTACGGTGCCACGCCCTTTCATCGCGGTCGGCGTACCTGCAGTATCGGACAGTATGTCGATCAACCGATCGGCAGGAAGATTGAGCGGTCTGCAGATCGCCAGGGACTCGCCGAGCGCTTGCCAATACACCAGCAACGGCAGATTGATGGCAAGCTTCAACATCGCGCCGGAGCCGAGCGCACCGATATGCTCTATGCGGCGGCATAGTTGTTCCAGAATTGGCATCGCGCGCGCGACATCTGCCTTCTCGCCACCGACCAGCGCAAACAGCTTGCCTTCCTTCGTGGGACCGGTGCTTCCTCCCACGGGACTTTCGACGAATGCGCCGCCCCTCTCAGCGACTGCGGCGCCAATCGTCTGCATGGTGTCCGGCCGAACCGTGCTCATGTCGATGGTCAGCTTGCCGGCCAGTCTTGCCTGCAGAATACCGTCTTCCCCTCGATAGACAGCTTCGCTCGCAGCGTCATTCAGCAGCATCACGACAACGGTTTCACAGCTGTCGACAAGCGTCGCTGGCGTCGGCGATAGCGTCGCGCCGGCATCGACCAGGGCCATGGTCTTGTTCCGGTCGCGATTCCAGACGTTGACTTCGTGTCCAACCGACATCAATCGCTGCGCGATTGCTGATCCCATTCGTCCAGTTCCGCATATGCCGAGTTTCATCCTGATCCTCAACCTCAAATAGAAATCAGTGTGCCTGATAAACACCGAGATGCTGCGCGATCAGCTCGTCATTGCCTTGGAGTTCGCGAGCATTGCCGGCGAAGACACAGCGTCCGGTATTGAGGACGACCGCTTCATCAGCGACGTCGAGCGCAAGCTTGAGATTCTGTTCCACCAGAAGAGTGGATTGCCTTTCCTGCTTCAGGCGCTGAATGGTACGGCCGACTTCGGCCACAATCAACGGCGCGAGGCCCTCCGAAGGCTCGTCCAGCAAGAGTACGCGCGGATTTCCCATCAGCGCGCGTCCGATCGCGAGCATCTGCTGTTCGCCACCTGACAATGTTCCTGCAAATTGCCCGTTGCGGTCCCGCAGCCGCGGAAACAGATCGTAGATCCGGTCGACCGTCCATCTACCGACGCCTTTCTCTCGACGCTGCTCGGCGACGACCAGGTTTTCCCGGACGGTGAGAGACGGGAAGATGCGGCGGCCTTGCGGCACAAGGCCGATCCCGAGTTGCGCGATGCGCTCGGGGCTGAGGCCGCCGATGGGTTCGTCGAACAACCGAATCTCTCCTTGGCGCGGCGTCAGGAAACCGATGATGGTTGAGATGCAGGTGGTCTTTCCGGCCCCATTTCGTCCAAGCAGGGCCAGCACGCTTCCAGCGGGTAGCGAGAAGCTTACATCGTGCAGGATGTGGCTATCACCGTAGAAGGCATGGACGTTTGTCAGGCTAAGCGCGTCAGGTGCCAAGGTAGACCTCTCGCGTCCGCTCGTCCGCGATGACGGCATCGCGCTTGCCGTCGACGATCACGCGGCCGTAGTTGAGCAGAGTGACAGTCTCCGCAAGGTCGAGCGCGGTATCCATATCGTGCTCGATCATGACAAGAGTGGTCTCTCGAGGGATAGAAGCGATCAGCGATTTCACAGTGGTTCGCTCCGCATTTGACAATCCTGCAAGCGGCTCGTCCAACAAAAGAACGCGAGGCCTTTGCGCCAATGCAATGGCTAGCTCAACGCGACGCCTCTCACCATAGGCGATGTCGGAAATTGAACGATCCGCCAAATGCAACAGCCCAACGGCGTCGAGAGCCTGGCGGGCCTCAACCGCGATGTCGCGGTAGTGCGACATCGGCAACCATATTTGCCAGCGCGATGGTCGAAGTCCTAACAGTGCAAGGGACACGTTATGCTGGATGGTGTCGCCCGCGAACAGCGTGATGATCTGGTAGGTGCGCGACAGCCCGCAGTGCGCACGCCTGTAAGGCGGCAAACCGGTGATGTCGGCACCGAACAATCTGATCTGTCCGGAATTTGGCCGCAGATCACCGCTGATTTGATTGAACAGCGTGGTCTTGCCCGCGCCATTCGGTCCTATGATCAAGCGCCGCTCGCCAGGCCGGACGACGAGCGAGACGTCTTGTGTGACGGCCAGTCCGCCAAACGCTTTTTTCAAGTTGATGACTTCAAGCGCGGGATCGGTCATCAATTCTCTCCCCACGCATTTTTGCCACCAGCCGGCTGAATCCCGGCGCGATCCCGGTCGGCATCACCAGAACGATGAACAGGAACACAAGACCGAGCAGCATGTTCCACCGCTCGATGTAGGCCGACGCATAATTCTTCAGCAGCAGTACCAGGGCCGCGCCAACCGCGGGGCCGCCCAATGTCCCCGAGCCTCCGGCGATGACACCGAGCAACGCCTCGGCAGAACTGGTAATGGAGAGCGAGGTCGGGTGGATGTATTTGTGATAGTAAACGTAGAGCAGCCCGGATATGCCACCCCAGAAGCCGGCATAGACAAAGGTGATCCAACGGATCAGCCACGGATTGAAGCCAAGCGCCGCCATTCGGCGGGCCTGATCGCGTACGCCCATCAACGACGATCCGAAGGCGGATGTTACGAAGATCGTCATCATTACAAAGGCCATCGTTGCGACGATCAGCGCGAACCAGTAGAACGACACCGGATTTTCGAGTGAGATCCCGAAGGGGGCGGGGCGGGTCAAGCCGGTAATGCCGTTATCGCCATTAGTTACGTTGGACATGCGATAAGCGAGTCCCCACAACACTTGCGACAACGCGAGAGTGATCATGAGGAAACCTAGACCGGTGGCCCGAAGCGCGATCACCCCGAAGAAGCCGGCCATCGCCACAGTCCCTGAAATCGATATGATCGCGGCGGCGCCGTGTCCGAAGCCGTATCGGTTGGTGAGCAGGGCGGAAATGTAGGCGGCGACCCCGAGATAGGAGGCGTGTCCCAGCGACGTCATGCCACCAAACCCGACCAGGAGATTTAGGCTGAGTGCGAAGATCGCCGCGATAAGGATTTGACTTGCAAGGTTGATGTAGAAATCGCCGGCAAAGAAGGGAGGCAAAAGAAGTGATCCGCCGATCAACGCTGCCGTGATCCACCTCATGCGCCCACGCGTCCGAACAGGCCTTGCGGCCGGAATGCGATGACGAAGATCATCGGCAGGAACAGGATGATGTAGGCCAGTTCGGGGAAGAGTGCTATCCCGAAGGTGTAGATGAAGCCGATCACGAAGCTACCAACAAACGCCCCGAGCAGGCTGCCGATTCCGCCCAGAATGACGACGATCAGCGCCAGCGGGAGCATATCGGCATCGAGCCCTGGATAGGCGGAAAGGATCGGACCGCCCAGCACGCCAGCGGCGCCAGCAATGCCGGCGCCCAGGCAAAACACGATCGTGAACAGGTTGGAGACAGGGATTCCAATCGCGCGAGCCATCTGCCTGTCGTCGACGCCGGCGCGGATCATGGCGCCGAGCCGGGTCCGTTCCAGCAGAAAGTAGAGCGCAACGGCTGCGACGATCGCCAGTCCCACCAGTACCAGGCGATAGGTTGGAAACACGAAGCCGAACAGGCGCGTTGGTGCTTGCAGGTTGCGCGGTGTCGGCACGGGGATGGAGTCGCCGCCCCACAGCATCAGGCAGGCGTCGGAAATAATGAACGACATGCCGAGGGTGACCAGCACTTGCCCGAGCGGATTGGTCTTCAACCTTGTGAGGACGAGGCGCTCAAAGACGCCACCGAGAGCCGCGACCGCAAACCCAGCCGCAAGTGCCGTCACCCAGAGATTCAGGCCGTCATAGGCGCGCAGCGCCGTTGCCGCAATATAGGTGCCGAGCATGAAGAAGGCGCCATGCGTGAGGTTCGCAAGCCGCATCAACCCGAAGATCAGGGAAAATCCCGATGACAGAAGGAACAACAACCCGCCAAGCGACAGGCTGTTGAGACCCTGTATGATCCAGAACTGCATCGCTGTTCCCGGTTGCTGCGATACGGCGTTGCCGAGGCGCAGCGGCGTTACGGCTCGATGTTCTTCGCCGGCGGATAGTCCCGAGAGTAGACAGGGTTCTTCAAGAAGGCGGCCTTGTCGTACGTCCAGAACTGGCTAACGTCCGGGTAGGTCTTGACCACAGAATTGACCAACCTGCCGTCGCTCTTGGTCACCTTGCGAATGTAGACATTTCCAATCACGTTGCCGAATTCGTCGAACTTGACGACACCTCGCACGGTATCGGCATTGCTGCCGCGGATCGCTGCCACCAACGCTTTCTTGTCCTCTACGTTTCCCTTCGTGGTCTTGAGGGCGGCCTCGAGGACTGCGCCTGAGACATAGGTACTGGCTGCGTAAAAGCCGGGATCGTATTTGGTCTGCTTGCGGAAGGCTGGCGCAAACGCCTTGTTGAGCGGGTTGTCGAGCTCGGCCGAGTACCAGCTCGTTGTCAGGATCCCCAGGGCTTCATCACCCATGTTGCGAAGCACGGACTCATCGAGGGCTGTCATGCCTCCGATCACGGCCATCTTGTCCTTCAGGCCGTATTCGATGAATTGACGCAGGAAGCGGAATCCGTTCGAGCCGGCTGTGCCGAGGAAGATCGCGTCGGCGTTTTTGACCTGAGCGACATAGCTGCCGTAATCGGGGGTTGCGAGCGGCGTGAATATCTTTTGAATGATCTTGCCTCCACCGTCTTCAAACGCGCGCTGAAAGCCGGCACACATTTCATGTCCGTAAGCAAAATCGTCGGCGATGGTGACGATCTTCTTGTACTTAAGCTCTTTGAGAGCGTAGTCGGCGAGCGGATAGGCGGATTGTGCGGAGGTCGAGGTCGCGCGCACAAACCACGGACTTGGATGACGCTGTGTCATGTCTTCCGCGGCGGCGACACCAAGCGTGGGCATTTCCTTCTCGGTAATGTAGTCGGCAATTGCCAGCGCTTCGAACGCTGCGAGCGGCCCGATCAGGCAATGGACCTTGTCCTTCTCGATCAATTCCTGTGCCTTTGTGCGTGCGGTCGCCGGAACGCCAGCCGTATCGGCGACGATCAGCTCGACCTTGCGACCGGCTAGCGTGTTGTCGCGTTCCTTCAGGAACATCGTCAACGCAATGTC